>Ga0209187_1000604_pt1 | contig 57213 bp, 44 predicted proteins | sample BantaG_FD_187430 | JGI IMG/M metagenome (GOLD analysis project Ga0209187, IMG submission 187430) | Marine algal microbial communities from Bantry Bay, Ireland - BantryBay_4 metaG (SPAdes) (version 2) | ecosystem: Host-associated > Algae > Red algae > Unclassified | place: Bantry Bay, Ireland...
CTTCCAACTTGATTTCTTTAAGTTCCCAAGGACTTTCTAAGCCTAAAGCTAAGGAAAAAATTTCTTGACTATTCATACCGTAAAGTTACTCTTTTGTAACTTTACCCACTATGATCAACATAGAGCCTATTAAGTGTTCCGTTAACCTTTTTTTGAGTCGGAATATCTTTATCTAAAGCCATTGAATAAGATTTTATAAGTATTTTTGCAAATGAATTTCCCGAAAAAACCATTCCAATTCATCTTAATATATAGAGAAATATGACATTCTCCAAAAACACTTCTTTCATAGTATTGACTTTTTTACTCTGCCTCCTTTTGAAGACTAACGAAAGTAATAATTATTTGGATTATTTAGATATATCATGTATTTTTATCCCCGTTAATAACCTCCAGAGTGAATCCATATCTACTGGTCAGAAATTTTCTACCTAAAACAAAAAACTATGCATTACAAAAAAATAACCTTGGAGGATGTTATCATTGAATTTCATAATAACTGGTTAGGAAAAGAGACTGTTATTGTAAACGGTCACGTAGTTTCAAAGAAGAGTTCTGTATGGGGCGCGCATCATGATTTTACCTTATTGGAAAATGGACATCCAATGAATTATATATTAACGACAAAGGTAAATGGCGAGATGCAAGTGCTTATAGATTTGCGGAAGAATGGAAAAATAATTAGAGAAGATGTTGCGGTTGGGTTTGGAGGAAGACCCAAGATGCCCAAAAATAACTTTAAGAAAAAAGGTATAGAATTGATAAGAAGTTATGCAATCAGAGAAGGGATAACAGAATTGAAAAAAAGCTTGGAACTATCGCCGAAAGACGCTGAAATATACTTTCATCTGGCTTGTGCATATTCTATTGAAGAAGAAGTAATAAACGGATTTGAAAGTTTGAAAATGGCAGTGAAATATCATTTACAAAATATGGAAGCCATTTTAAATGAAGATATGTTGGCATATCTTCGGATGAATGAGGAGTTTGAGAATTTCTTAAATTCAGGCTTTACGGAATACGATAAAGAGAAAATATTATCAAGAGATGAGGAATCGTAAAATTTTGATAATGAGTAAATTAAGAGGTGTTAATCTGAAATATTTTGACACTGTAAAAGAAAATTATTTTCTAATTAGGTCTTTTGATAATATAAATATTGACAAAGAGTATCAATTTTCAACTCATCCCGACTTTGTTTCAAATCCCGCTAAGATAAGCTGCTTTCTGGGTACATTGAAAACCGAAGAAGAAGAAATAGAAGTTATCGGCGCAAGCCAAGAATACATCGTAAATAAAAAAAAGCAACCGGAACGTATATTAAATCTTCCTAAATACTCCGGCAATAAAGGACTTTTCAGTTTTACACACATTGATTCGGACAAAAAACTAAAAATCGAAACATATAATTTAGAAATTCATCCTTTTTATGAGCCATTAAAAGTTCCCGGAATTATAAGAAGGTTTTTGTCAAAAAAATATCCGATGTCTGCGATTGTTTCGACATCTGAAAGCCTGAACATGCCATTAGGTGACAAGCCAGATAAAGAAAACCTGACTACAAAATATTACTGTTACGGTTTTGTAAATGAAAAAGTCGGTTCTCGTCTTTTAGGTTTTGGTCCAGGGAAATTTGACAAGGCATTTAAACACTATACATTGGAAGACCTTGACGACTCGAAATACAAACTAACTTTGACAGTATTAATCTCTCCGCGAAGCCGGAAAGTATTGAATGTGATGGGATTCGATCCGGTTTATGGATGTTTAAAATTCATTGATATGATATTTTTTCACCGACTTAACATTTACGAAAAATGGAAAGCAAATATCGAATTACAGATGATGAAACACCATGTAAATGTCCATGAAGAAATGTTGAGCAACTTATTTACAAGTAATTGAAAAACAAGACTATGAATAATCAATATTCTATCAAAAGAATTGATAGTGAAATATATACAGATGAAGATTGGAAAGAATATTTCGCCATAAGAACACACCATGCAAAGGAAAGCGGAAATCCTTTACTTTTCACTTCTTGGATGGCATTAAAAGAAAGAACATTGATTTGGTTAGCCCAAGGCATTGGAATTTATACCCTATCAGAAGGGGATAATTCGGTCGGCTTTTACTCTTTTGATATTCGCTTAGAAAATGAAGCGGATAGAAGATATGTATATTTTAGAGATGGAGTACTAAAAGATTTAGACGCGACATTGCTTCAATCCATATATGTAACTTTCATGGAGTATGACCCACTTTCAAAATTCTTGGTCATCAAATCTGTTAATGGAAAACATGATTTTCTGGAAACTACTGCCAATGCAGAAATAGCAGATTATAGAGAGTTATTTGAATTGAAAATTGCGAATGCTAAAATTGACCTCATCAAAAAGTGGTACAGGGATTATTCTGAGAAATTTAGTGATTATGACTTACGACATTATGAGGATATTCCTGATGAACTGTTAGAGGAATATTGTGATGTCTTTACCGAACTACTCAATGACATGCCAAACGAATCAAAAATCAGCGACTTTAGTGCTATCAACCCAAAAGAAATCAAGCAAAAGCAGGTTCACAATAGAAAACACAATCAATGTTCTTATCGCTATTTGGTCTTTGATAATTCAAAATTAATCGCAAAAACAAATGTCTTTCTCAACAAAAAAAATCCTCAAAAAATGCGCCAGTATATGACGGGAGTTTTGAAGGCATATCGTGGGCAAGGATTTGGTAAATGGTTGAAAGCCGCGATGTTTTTAAAACTAATGGCGGACTTTCCTGATTTGGAGGTCATTACAACAGAAACACATCTTAAAAATGTTGCTTCGAGAGGACTGAGTAAACAAATGGGATTTGAAAAAACGGGTTTTGAAAAAGATTATTTAATCTCTAAAAAATTTATGCTTGAGCATCTAAATGTCAATGAAAATCAACCGTTATAAATAATTACAAAAAATGATATTACCAAACAAACTCAAAAGAGGAGATAAGATAGGATTTTTCTCACCCTCTTCACCCGCAACAAATTGGACACCCAAAAGATTTGAACGGGCAAAACTATTTTTAAAGGATAAAGGCTTTGAATTAGTTGCCGGAAACCTAACCGGAAAGAAGGATTTTTATCGTTCGGGCAATATCAAAGACAGGGTTTCAGAATTCAACCAACTCATCCAAAACCCGGAAGTAAAGTGTATTATTTCTACCATCGGCGGAGCCAATTCCAACTCGTTGTTGCCGTATATAGATTACGATTCATTAAAGGCGAATCCCAAGATTATAATTGGATATTCTGATATGACGGCTATCCTTTTCGGGATATATAGCAAGATTGGTTTGGTTACATTTTATGGTCCTGCTTTGGTCGCGTCTTTCGGCGAATTGGGGCATTTGGTAGAATCGACTTTTACGTATTTTGAAGATATTTTAGTCGAACCACAAGTTCCTCATATCGTAAAAAATCCTGAAGTATGGACAGATGAGTATATTAAGTGGGAAGAACAAACCGAAACCAAAAATACGACAAAGAATGAGTTGGTAACTATAAATAAAGGACAAGCAACGGGAAGGTTAATCGTAGGCAACTTGAACACAATGCTCGGTATTTACGGGAGTGAATATATGCCCGATATACGTAAGGGAGATATACTGGTGATAGAGGATAGTTTGAAAAATGCAGAGACCATTGAGCGTTCTTTTGCTCATTTAAAAATCAATGGAATCTTCGATAGAATCGGTGGTTTGATACTAGGGAAACACGAAAAGTTTGATGATTCTGGTACGGGAAGAAAGCCCGATGAAATTCTGCTGGAAGTGACGGGCGAGGTTGATTTTCCGGTGTTAGCTGAATACGATTGTGCACATACTCATCCGATGATAACATTGCCGATAGGAGTGCAGGCGACTTTGGATGCTTCAAAACAATCGTTGACTTTATTGGAAAATTGGATAAGGTAAGAGGATTTATGTGTGTATAATTTTGCACTGGAGGTATTGTCGTTAGAGGTTCAATTTTTTTTTTTGCATAAAGTTATTTTACAAAAAAAAGAAGGGCAGTACAACTACCCTTCTTATATATATTACTTTTAAAAAATTGGAAATCTAAGTTTTTCAATTCCTTGATATATTAGCGTTTATCCAAACCAACATAATCCCTTAGATTCGCACCCGTATAAATTTGGCGAGGACGACCGATAGGTTGTTGTAGCGTCATCATTTCTCTCCATTGTGCGACCCAACCCGGCATTCTACCCAATGCAAATAAAACAGTAAACATCTCCGTAGGAAATCCTATCGCTTTATAAATGATACCGGAGTAAAAATCAACATTCGGATAGAGATTACGAGATTTGAAGTAGTCATCATTGAGTGCGACCTCTTCAAGTTCCTTTGCATATTCCAATAAAGGATCGTTGATACCAAGTTCATTCAAGACGGCATCACTACTTTTTTTGATGATTTTTGCACGTGGGTCAAAGTTTTTATACACGCGATGTCCAAAACCCATCAAACGGAAAGGGTCATTTTTATCTTTGGCTTTTTCAATCCACTTTTTCAAATTACCGCCATCTTCCTGTATGTGTTTGAGCATTTCGATAACTGCTTGATTCGCACCGCCATGACGCGCACCCCAGAGCGCAGAAATTCCCGCAGAAATCGACGCATATAAAGGTGCATGTGAAGAACCTACGATACGAACAGTCGATGTAGAACAGTTTTGTTCGTGGTCGGCATGAAGAATAAGCAATTTGTCTATCGCATCTGCAATAGCCGGATTGACTTCATACTCTTCGGTCGGATATCCGAAAAACATTTTAAGAAAATTCTCTACATAGCCCAGTGAATTGTCCGGGTAAATAACCGGATGTCCCATAGAGCGTTTGTGTATCCACGAAACGAGCGTCGGCATTTTAGCCAACAGACGAACAACAGATTTGTGCACTTCTTCTTGACTTCTATCCGGGTCGAGTGATTCGGGATAAAAAGCAGCCAAAGAACAAATCATCGCACACAATTGTCCCATCGGATGTGTACGCTCCGGGTAAGCGTTCAAGAAATTTTTAATATCTTCGTGTACTAAAGTATGTTTTTTTACGTCATCCGTAAAGGTGTTATATTCAGCCTTTTCAGGCAATTCACCATAAATCAACAAATGGGAAACTTCAAGAAAACTCGCCTGTTCTGCCAATTGTTCTATCGGGTATCCGCGATAGCGCAAAATACCTTTTTCGCCGTCTATAAATGTAATCGCGCTCGGTGTAGAGCCTGTATTTTTGAAGCCCACATCAAGGGTGACATATCCGCCCGACGCACCGCGAAGTTTAGATATATCCAATCCTTTTTCGCCTTCCGATCCTATGACAACCGGAACTTCGAGTGCCTGACCATTATCAAATGTAATCTTTGCTGTTTCTGACATATTTTAATTAGTAGGTAAGAATTTTTAGAAAAATGTAAGCAAAAGTACTGAAATGCTACAAAATAGTATAGTGAAGTCAAATAATTTTTAAAGCAAAAGCATTAAAAAGTCAGAAGTGTCGCCTGTACGGTATTCATGGTTAGCTTATCAAAGCTCTACTCGTACAGTTTATTACAACAAAATTTATCATAAATACGTTGATATTTTAATATTTATTATCTTGTGTTTTTTTCACAGTCCCTCAATAGATGCACTACGTATTTTTGATACACGGTTCGGGTGATTTTGCGCCCGGTTGGTCGATGCCACATACACAATTGTTGCAAAATGCCGCACTAGAACACAGTGGCAAAAGTGAGATGGAATTGACCGATACAACTCAGTATGTTGAGGTCAATTACCAGCACGTCCTCAACGAAAGGCTCAACTCCATCGTAGCAGGCGGCGAAACACTCGGCAAGTTTAATGAGTGGTTGATTCGCATTGCAGAATCGCGTGCGCGACGCGCGGAAGGCATCAATATAGAAGAAGAATTTACCATCGGCAAAAAGCTTGCTGCCCTCAATAATGGCTTTCTTTTGGATACGCTCGTTTATACCCGAAATCCCGAAACGGTCAATCATATTTTGCTGACCGTAGCAGAGCAGATTTTAAAGGTAGTGGCAGATTCGCCGAGGCGGTCGCGCTTCTCTTTTTTGGGACATGGTTTGGGAACAAAAGTGGTTTTTGATTTTCTGCATCGACTCTATATGCCCGATGATGCGCCTGCCTTGCCTCGTACTGCACACGCGCCCTCGACTCCTTTTAGTGTCTCTTCGAGTGGTGCGCCTTCGCGTCATTCGATGCGGGTCAATAATTTGTACCTTCTCTCTAATGTCGCGCCTTTAATGTGCTTGCTCGATCATACGAATTACGATATGAATCGCTCTCATGTTCGTATTTTTAATGATAAAATATTTCCGGTACAGGACGGTGTAGTGCGTAGCAATTATCGTATTTTTAATAATAAAATCGACCCTATCGCGCAAATCGGACGCAGCAATTCTGTGAAGGCTGCCGTCTGTTCCGACCAAGTTCAAATGAGCTATGCCGGACAATTTTGGATGCACGATTTGAAGAGTTATGTCGAACATCCGAAAGTTTGTCTTTCTATGGTGGAAGATGTGCATAATTGTCATATCGACGCTAAAGACGACATCGCCAAAACATATAATGATACACATCAAGCCAAACAAATTGCAGAAGGTATCAGCATCGCTTTTGCCGAAAAAATTAAGGCAGATGCAGACGCAGGAAGGTTTGGAGAACGTGATGTGTTTATTTCTTTTATGAAGAGCTTGTCCGAGCGTTTTGTGAGAACGTGAATTGGTTATTAGTTTATAAAGTTTATCAGTTTAGAACGTGTTTAAATTTTTCAGAAAGAAAATTTATGAAATTTTCAATTGGGCAATGATTTGGTTGTAAAACACTGTAATTTAGATGTTTACTTCGTTCTTTTCCTTGATGAAAAGAACCAAAAATCAAGGTTTGATGAATTTCTTAACGCCAAATTGTTCTGAAAATTCTAAATTTCATAAACTCGCTTCGCTCAAACAGTATGAAATTCTTAACGAATTTTCAGAACAATTTGGCTAAAATTCATAAGACCGTCAGAAATTCGTTGACGGTTGAAAATTTTATAATAAATCCAAATTAAATTTTTAAACACGTTACACGTTCTTATAGAGTGGTTATGTTTGAAAATTTGGTAAAACTCAAATTGCTTTTCTACTTAAAATAATTATAATTTACTTGTGTAAAAAAACATCAAATGAGGTATTTTATTTTACTTCTATTTATTGGTTTTGTGTCCAACATTCAGGCACAAAATGACATCATTAGCACGTATGAAGCCCTACAAGCGGAAGCGGATTCATTGGACGGCGAATTGAAGCAGGATTACGATTATTACTTGTCACTTGCTTTACCTTTTTATCAAATCGAAAAGGGTGAAACAAAGGGATTTGTTCCTCAACATATTCTTTTTTCTTATAAAAAATACAAGACACCCACAAATATCGAATCCTTTTTGGATTATAATTATAACCTGATTTATGATTTGTATGAATTGGGTGAAAGAACTTTATTTGTACGGGATGGAAAGCTGTTTAATATCGAAGAGGCAGGACAAGATTCTAATTTGAGAGGTACGGCTTATACGCTTAAAAATCAAGAAGCTTTCGATGCCTTGTCCGAATTAATTATTGATAAATATGAAGCCGGATTTAAAATAAAAATAAAAGAAGACATCCTACCGGAAATCACACGAATTCGCGAATTGTACGACCGTAAATACGCGCACGGCTATCGCAATCGCAATATTTTGGAGTATTTTATTAATGGCACAATTGCGACTCAACGTGTCAAAAAACGCACGAATTCCAAAGGAATTCTCGAACCACCTGCGCGTGGCGAAATGATTTTTTTGGCGAATCCGATTATGGCAGTGGCTTCGCCTTCATTGGAAGGTTTCAGGGCAGATAATAGCAGTGTATATTTGATGGTGCAGGTCTTGGGTTTTGATTATCATTTGAAAAATTTTGATGGTTTTTGGGGTGTTTCGCTTTTTCATGCTTCACCTGTTAATGTGGATTTGGAGTTTTTTACGCATCCGATGTTTGGGCTTGAAGCGCATTATAGAAATACATTCAATCTCGGATTTGGGATAGAATATAATAGGCTCGGCAATACGACCAATACTGATTCCGCTGCAAAAGTTTTTCTATCGGTTGCTTTGTATGATTCGTGGCGTGCGCGACAGCCGACAGGAGGTGGACGACCGACGAATGGCGGACGATGAACATGATAGAACGCGGATTTTGCGGATTAGACGGATTTACGCGAATTTCATTCGCAATAAATTTAATGCTTTTTAATTTATCAATACGAAAAAAACCGCATAAATCCGTTTAATCCGCCAAATCCGCTTTCTATTTATCATTGCAAAAGTTGTCAAAAAAAATCAAAATCATTTTAATTTTTCTTAATACCAATAAATATATGTATCGTTGTTACACTCAAAACGTCTTAATGTAACTACCGAAAAACTCCCTTACCAAAATACATGAAAGCAGAGGTTTCGTATAAGAGAATTTTGGCAATATCTACACCTATTATGCTGGGTAGTGCCGCGCAGAACGTGATTTCATTGACGGACAGTATCTTTCTGGGTAGAGTCGGTGAAGTAGAGTTTGGCGCGATTGGTATTGTTGGGGTGTTTTATTTGATTATTGCGGCGATTGGTTTTGGATTTTCGCGAGGCGGACAGATAATGATCGCACGTCGCGACGGGGAAGGCGATATTGAGGGCGTGGGCAAAGCGACGTACAGTTTGATTTATTTTGAATTGGCACTTGCCGTGCTGATGTTTCTGTTTATGCGCTATGGAGCGTATCATTTCTTTTCTATATTTATTAACTCTGATAAAATATTCTACAAGTGCTTAGAGTATCTTGATTATCGGATGTGGGGCGTATTTTTTAGCTATATCGGCGTGGCAATTATCGCTTTTTATACGGGCATCTCACGGACGACTTTTATTATCATTGATACTATTTTTCTGGGCATTACAAATGTCATTTTAAATTATGTATTAATATTCGGAAAATTAGGTTTTCCCGAAATGGGTATCGCGGGCGCGGGTTTGGCAAGTACGATTGCTGAGGTGGTTGCCTTTGTGGTGTTTTTGATTTATATGATATTTGACAAGCAATTGAGGAAGTATCGCTTGTTCAAATTGCCGAGAGTAGATTTGAATATTATCAAGACCCAACTTCAAATTTCCGGTCCAATAGTGGTACAGATGGTGGTGGCATTGGGTAGTTGGTTTTTCTTTTTTAGTATCGTCGAAAATCTCGGAGAACGCAATATCGCCGCCGCGAATGCCGTGCGAATGATATACCTTGGCTTGTCGATTCCCTGCTGGGGATTTTCTACAGGTATCAATACTTTGGTGAGTAGTGCGATTGGACAGAAGCGTATTGATCAGGTCTTTCCAGTGATGAATAAAACGGCTTGGTTGTCTTTTCTTTTTACGATGGCATTGACGATTCCGGTTTTGATTTTTCCTGACTGGTTTATGGCTGCAATTACGCCTCAAACGGAAATCTACGATGTTGCACGCCCTACTTTGCCTATTTTGGCGGTGATTCTTGCTTTATTTTCTGCTGGTTCGATTTACTTTAATGGTTTGGCAGGTACGGGCGCGACGCAGGTAGGATTGTATATACAAATGGTCTGTGCAGTGATTTATACCATTTACATCTATATCGTCATTGTTGTTATTGGCGGTGGTTTGAAATTGGCTTGGACGGCAGAGATATTGTATTGGATAGTTATGTTTGCTTTGACGCTTTGGTATTTATTATCCAAACGATGGATGGGGATTAAGGTGTGAAAAATGTAAAATAATATATTTAAAATGTAAAAGTGCTTGGTATTCCGCTATTCGTCGGAATAAAGTCTATTATACACCTTTTACATTTCACATTTATTATTCTACATTTTACATTTAAAAACTGTCTATCCTCCTGCTTTTTTGGCTTTATAACCTTCATCAAGCAAGATTTTGAGTACTTTATCGCGTTGATTACCTTGTATGATAATTTCCCCATCTTTGACAGAACCACCGACACCACATTTGCTTTTGAGCAACTTTCCTAAATCTTTCAAACTGTCCTGCGAACCAATAAATCCTGTTACCAAAGTTACTTCTTTGCCGCGTCGTTTCTTACGGTCTATCCAAACTTTTAAAGACTGCTTTCCCGGTGGAAATGTGGTATCTTCTTCGTCTTGTTCTTCTTCATAAAAAGAATTAGGGTCTGTGGAGTAAAAATTTAATTTCTTCCGTTTTTTTGCCATGATATTGAAATATAATGATTATTTAACACTAAAATTCCGAAGGAATTTTAGTGTTAAATAGTTGTAAAATACAATTATTTATACAACTGTTTGTCAGTCTTTTAAATGGAGTAGATAGGGAGAACGAAAAGTCGTTTTTGTAATATGTTTTTTAAATTGAAGGAGAAGCGTGAGTCGGCGGACATTTTGAAAATGTCAGGCGACAATATTTGTTCACTATTCAATGAAAATAAATAACTTACAAAGTGAAAATTATTTAATTTATTTAAAATAATTTAAATCAAAATGTAATATATCTCGTCTGACATTTTGAAAATGTCCGACGAGTAGGCTTTCTTAAAACTCTAAAAATCAATATATTACGAATCATGAAAACGACTTTTCGTTCGCTCTGATGGAGTAGGGGAGGGGCTTAATAAAAAGCCCGCTATCACTGACTGATATTAGGAACAAGGCGATATTGTATATTATTACCCTCTGGTGTTTGCTCTTCCAACCACAAATGTCGTTCTTGCAAACGAGTGATTTTCCAAGTTTCCGAATTACCGGTCGGAGGCACGGCAGAAGCATCGTAAGTTAGTTTTACTTCTTCTTTGTCATCACTGAATTCCCAGTCGCCGTCATACTGTCTTAGAGTATCCACGAAGTGAATCCAAGTCGCAAAACGCCCTTGGTCGTCAAAACCAATGCTGCTCAGGCTGTAATCAACTGTGACCTCTTGGTCGCTATCAACCACTCTTCCGGTTGTCACATCCAATCCATTTCGCAAAACAAGTTCGTATTGCCAACTGTTTACCAGTCGTGCTTTTTTGGTGCGAAATGAAATGAAAGGATTGTCTTCGTACTTACAAGCCGAAAACATCGAACATCCAAATATCGCAATGAGAAAAAATAATAAATAACGTAGGTTAGTAAAGTTCATTTTATAAAATTTTGGCAAAAATAATCATAAGTTTGAGACATTCTTGCTTTTCAATTGTTATTTTGCACAATAATGATACCGTTCCGTGTAAAAGTAGTCGATAGTCTATGGTCGGTAGTCCATAGAAAAACGTGAAACTCAATAAAAAATCAAGCTATCTATCGACTATAAACCACTGACTATCGACTAAGTTGCGTAGCAACTTAGTAACGATAAAATAATAAGTTCACGATTTCGACGAGGTTATTTTGTGCTTAGTTTTTCTCTTGAAGACAGGCGTTTATCTGGATAAATAACTGTTTTCAAGGGGAAAAATAAGCGCAAAAGAAACCGTCCAAATTGGGAAGTTATTGTTTTATCGTTACTTAAATTAAAAAAATAAAAATGATTTCACCGAGTACTTTTCAATTTAATACCAAAATCCCTCTCGCAACACTTCAACAACTCGCCAATAAACAACTCGCCGGAATTGCTTTACCCGTCGAACAATTTGAACTAATACCGAATGACATTCGAGTGAATGGAGAAAGAGAGCAATTGGTTATTCATGCGGTGATGACCGGTAGTTTTAGAGGAAATGCGACCATCAAAGCTACGCCATTTTACAATAAGTCAGATAGAAATATTGATTTCAAAGAAGTTGATTTGGATTTGGAAGGCACTGATTTTAAAAGTAAAGGCATTGCTATGTTCGCTTCCAAAATCATTGAAGAACAAATTGATAAACACGTAAAAATTCCGATTAAAACAATGGTGGAAGACCTCAATTTGCAAATCCGCAAAAACGAAATACAGCCCGGTCTTTTTCTGGAAGCTAATATTATTGACTATGATTTAAGTGAACTTAAAGTTGCCGGACAAGTCCTTGATATCCAATTGGAAGCAGAAGGCATTTTTTCATTCAAAGTGGAAGAAGCTATCGTATAGTTAGTCGGCAGTTCGTAGTTGGTTTTACAACTAACTGCGGACTGCCGACTGATAAACTGCGGACAACTTTAGAAAGAAACCGTCATACCCATACTCGGCAACAGTGGTAATTGATTGACACGCTCATAACGAACACGGTCAAAGTAAAAGATATTTTCGCGGTCATAAATATTCGTTGCGCTTGCGTATATATCTAATTTTAAATACTTTGAGAATTCGATGGTACGCTTGAGCGATACATCCATACGGTGGTAGTATGGCAGTCTGCCGGAGTTTCTGTCATCCGAATAGATAATGCCCAAATCGCCATTGTCGCTTACATAATCGGTATTGATACCATCTTCAAAATTATTGTCTTCATAAAAACCTTGCGTCAATGTAAAGGGGAAACCAGAGCCGATATTCCAGCGCACACCTGCTTCCCAGAGGCGTTTTGCACCAAATTTGTAATTGCCAACCAAATTGATATTATGGCGACGGTCAAAATGTGTCGGATAGACCTGTTCGCCATCATCACGACTGACAAAACCAAACGAATAAGCTGCCCACAAAAACAAGCTTTTGGTATCATATCTCAACAAGAAATCAACACCATAAGCATCGCCTTCTTCTGTGCTGTAATTGGGGTCGGAAGGATTTAATTTGTTGCGATTGACATTGATGAGTTGTGGGAAATATTTGTAGTAAGGCTCTATATTGAGTTCCAGATTGTCCAATAAATCTATCTCTACGCCACCGATGGCATGTATAGAACGTTGGTATCGAAAGTCGGCTTTTTGGCTCGTACCCGGCGCATCAACCTGACTTGGAGAGGAGAGGAAACCAACAAACAGATTGACAATATCACGCTCATTTACAGCACTGATGAGGTTTTGAGAAAAGATACCACCTGCAAATTTGAAGCGTAAACCATCCGTGATATTGACCTTCATACCGAGACGCGGTTCGAAGGAAAAACTACTGATAGAAGCATAATATTGTACCCGCATACTGGGTTCTAAAACCAGCCCGCCGAGTCGTTTTTTGTATTTGGCAAAACCCGCAAAATTGGTATTGTAAGCGTTCTCTTCTATGTTATTGCCCAAGCCATTCGTAAAACTAAATGCGGTACTCGGACCTTCCAATTCGATACCGGCATTGAACTCGCTGTCTTTGCCGTAGCTCGTCACATCAAAACCAATTTCAAAACTATTAATACTACTCTCTCGCGGTTCTTCGCCGGTTTCATTAAGTGTAATGTCGTATTTTGAATAAGCAAAATTACCACCAATTATGGTTCTTGAATAATTGGGAATTAATTTGAAATTTGTACCGCCACCGTAGGTAATCCAATCCAGATTTGAGGTATTGGAAATATCGACATTATCACGAAAGTTGAAGCCAAACAAATTGAGTTTTGAGCCTGTTTTACTCGTCAAAGAGACCTTTCCATATACATCCGTAAAACTAAAAGGCAAGCCCGTACTGTCGATATAACTGTACAGCGATTTGGAGGTTTGTTCTAAGTAAGAATGTTTGCCCGTGACGATGAAGGAGGCACTCGTACCGCTATCTTCGTCGAGTTTTACGATAGGTCCTTCAAGCAATACATTGGCTTGAAAAGGATTGGCACCGACGAGTCCGCCAAAGCGTTTTTTGTTGCCATCGCGCGAAGTAATATCAATCACAGCCGATACCCGTCCGCCATAATCGGCACTAAAACCACCTGTCAATACTTCTACATTACGAATAATCTCCGTTTCAAAAACCGAAAAGAAACCAATCGAGTGAAAGGGATTATAAATGGTCATACCGTCGAGTAGGATTTTATTTTGAATGGGCGAACCACCGCGAATATAGAGTTGTCCGCCTTGATCACCCGTAAAAATAACGCCCGGCAGTACTTGAAGATATTGCGCCAAATCTGCCTGTCCGCCTGTACCCGGAATCGACTTGATGTCTTTCGGAGTCACCTTGATTGTGGAGATTTTTACGTCAGAACGTGCTTCCTCTCGCTTGGCTGTAACCTTGATTTCGGAGAGTTGGGTCGAACTCTGCGCCATATAAAGGCTTTGATTGACGATGCGCCCTGCTTTCAAATCGACCACTACGCCCGTGCTGTCGTAGCCCACATAAGTACAGGTGAGTGTGTATGTTCCCGCAGGTATTTTGGCGATATTGAAAAAGCCATTGATGTCGGTCGTCGCGCCATAATTCGTACCACTCAAATAGACCGTAGCGAAAAGGACAGGTTCTCCATTGTCATTATCATACACAAAGCCGCGTATATCACCCGTCTGGGCAATGGCGAGAATAGTCATTAATAGTAAAATCGGGGTACATAGTAATTTCTTGATGCTCATTGTTTTGAATATCATAAATAGCACGATATAGAAATTATTTAAATCTAAAATTTCTATTGCTACAATTAAGTTCTTATAAAAACGGCACAAAATACGAAATGCGACTTGATTTAACTAATTATTTAAGTTGTGAACAATTTGCAAAATTCCAAAACACAAATTCCAAATTCCAATTCAAATATGTGTTTGTGCTATATCTTTGTTGAAATTTGGAATTTGTGTTTTGCAATTTCTGTACGAGGTAGGAAAATGATACAGCCGAAGAACACTTGGTTCTTCGGCTGTTTTGCTTGTATGAGTGCTTGTTTTTTTGTTTGTCTTTGAGATAAAATGACACCCTATGCGTTTAATCTTAACAACGTCTCCAATTAAATCTGTGTACCCTGTCAGGACAAGCCCATGAGTGACATTCTTGAACATACTTATCAAAAAGCCAACACTCTATATACGGGTGAGGATTGTAATAAGTACCCGATACAGTTTTTTCATAGGTTGCATAAGAATCGCATTGGCAATCCCATCTATCTTCAAGACTTCCGGCTAAAAAAACATTATAATCATCAACTTGCTCGGTTGTCAAGTACTTAATTAGATGAGATTCATTGTAAATAGTTCCATATTTCTCATTCTCAACCAATCTGTTTACTTTGCCTAAAACAGTGAAATAATCATAAATCTTTGCACTGATAACTAACTCCTCGTAAGTTCAAACCATCGACCTCCACCTCGATGAAAACGGCTGGGCAGACATCGACGAACTCCTAAATAAAATGGAAACTCGCGGCAAAACCATCACCCTCGACCAACTCCAATACGTCGTAGAAAACAACGACAAAAAACGCTTCACCTTCAACGACGACCAAACAAAAATCCGCGCCAATCAAGGACATTCTATTGATATTCAACTCAATTTGGAAGCACAAATACCGCCAGAAACCCTTTATCACGGCACAGCGACACGCTTTATAGATTCCATTTTTGAAAAAGGCATCATCAAAGGCAACCGCCAACACGTCCACCTTTCCTCCGACATAGAAACCGCCACCAAAGTCGGCAAACGACATGGCAAACTTGCTATTCTCGTCGTCCAATCCGGTAAAATGCACGAAGCAGGGTTTGAGTTTTTTCTTTCTAAAAATAAAGTCTGGCTTACTGACCATATTCCTGCTGAATATTTTGAATTGATGTAGAATAAGAACAGCCGAAGAATGGTTGGTTCTCCGGCCGTTTTTTGCTTGAGTGAGGCTATTTATAAAACAATAGATTGTGATGATAATTACATTATAAATATTCACAGTAATACCAATCGCAAAATTCCGAACAAGTAAGCCCTAATACTGCACATGCATAAGGTCCCCATCCAGTCACGGCAGTCAGTACAGCACAACCTACTCCATTGGCAGCACATAAAGCTTTGCAAGCAATCTTAGCCCAGAAGTTTGCGCCACAACACCCGCAGCCTCGCAAAGTAATATCTGTTTCCAGTGTGCTAAAAGGGAGATGCTCATCATAATTGCTTGATGGTTGGTGGGTAATAAACTTGGAAAGGTTTTCCTCCAGATTCGGAAATTTTTCAACAAATCGAATCGCATGATATTCCATCTTGCTATGAACAGCCAAAAGTTGTGTTTCTCCAAACAATGCTTCGAGTTCAGTTTCATTTTGAGAATGACTTCTAAACATATCTATTGAGGTGTTGGTTTGTTGCAATGTATTTCTCACTATACTTTCAAGTTCTTCGACAGCCGAAACGAAAGCCAGAGCATCTTCATCTGAATTGAGTTTGGCAAGCAACTCGTCTTCGGTCAACAAAGAATTACTAACAGCATCGGTCTCGGTTTGTACACCGTCTATAATTGTCTGCTCACAAGAAGTCAAAAAGACTGATACGGCGAGTATTGCCAATAGGCTAAAAAGCCCTAATTTAATTTTAAAATTTTTCATAATCAATGTTTTAAAAATGTTTAATAAATATTGTTTAAAAATATGAATGATTAAATACACTTGTGACATTGCAGCTTACTTGGTAACAAAATTCGAGTAAAAATGAGTGCGCTCGGTGTACGTTGAAGCGGTTGTGTCAATGTCGTATTTTTTCATTCTCGTTTAAATAATCATTATTTTTATAATTGGTTTGTTAAATACGAGTTTTAGAGCTTTGAGTAATTAGCCATAATGACAAGACGAACCACAACCATAAGCATCACAGACCCAATTATTAATAGAAATGCTTGATACATACCCCCAACCATAGAAGTCCATCCTTCTTAGTGATTTATTGTTACAGTTGTATAAACAACAAACTGCCACAAGGTCTTTTTCCTGACCGCCAGACGGCCAATAATCGGTAAAATATTTATATGAATGATAGTACATAGGGTAACTAGGACACCAACCATTACAATTTGAATAATAATACCAAGCCTGTGAACCAGCAGAAGCATGTATAGTTGCTCCATCACCATATAATGAATATGGATAAAAGTATTTACTGTTTTTTGGCTGTTTGTAGCTTGACATTAAATCAAGCGATAATAAAGTATTTTCTTTATTCATTAATGACTTAATTTCATCGGAAAACTCTAACGTATAGCCAGTATATTCATCTTTTTTATATAAATCATCACCTTTAATACCCAATATCTCTATTTGAATAACCTTAGTGTCTTTATTCAATTTGGGAACTTTGACAGTTGATTTTTCATCAAGCCCTGTATGTTCTTCAGTTGCCGGATTATTGTCTGTCTCATTGTATTTGAATACAACTGCATCTTCATCGAATCTATCCAGTACCCTCTTGTCATTGGATTTAACTCTAATTCCCAACTCCATGACTCCAAACTTCTTTTTTGCAGAATTGGTTATAGCTATAGTTTTAGAAAAGTGAGTATGCTTCTTTATATATACATCTATATCGAAGTTTTCAGGGGAGTTTTCAAAATTAGAGGCTTTGATATTATTGATGTCATATCCTTGATTTTCAGGAACAATTCTATCCTGTTCACAAGAAGTCAAAAAGACCGAAGCGGCGAGTATCGCCAAGAGGCTAAAAAGCCCTAATTTAATTTTTAAATTTTTCATAATCATCATTTTAAAAAAGTTTAATAATCGTGTTAAAAAAATCATTGTTTATGTCACCCAATCAGCCCCGCGGTGGCTAAATGTAGTTGTGTATGTACGGATATACCTATCCCATGTCGATGTAGTTCAAATCGAGTAAGTGCTTGATTATCAATAATTAAATGAATAGTCTTGGGGAAGGTTGGGTTACAGGGACTCTCTAATAGAACAACACTCGCTTGTTATGTTCTGCCGAGAACTTGATTTGGTTAATAATATATATGTGTTCTATGTCTTTACCAAGTTCTATGTACCCGTGCAGTCCGAATAATCTAATCAAAATCCCTAATTGCTCAAGTTGTCCATCAAGGCAATATATTCTGTCTTCTTCAATGCCAGCAGTTTTGATAATATCCTTTCCTCTATTGTGAATGACGACAATCTGCCCTTTGTCTATTTTTATTTTAGTACGTTTGAGTTTTTTGCCACTTGTATCTTTGTAATGTTTTTGTAAGGCATGAACGGCAATGTCTTGTAAACTTTCTTTATCGAGTGGGTTGGTGATAAAAGATACCGATTTACGGTTTTCAAGCCCAATAGTCATCCTGTCACCTACTTTCATATTTTCCATTTCCATCAACACATCGTATATGTTGCAAATAGGTGTACCATTGATGCTTTTTATGTATTGATTTTTAAGTTCTTCACTATGCTCGGCTGCGGGCGAATCATCTATAATGCCATCAATTTTGACTTTACCACATGTAGCATCCTGCGAAAATCGAAGTCCGGCATACACCCTTTGAACACTTCCGTCGTTTTCGATGATATTGTGTGCAAGTTTTTCAAGCACTTTGCTTTTGAGAGCGTAAGATGCCTTGCTTTTTCGGTTGATGGATGTGTTCATTCCTAGTACTTTGCCTTTCTTATTGAGTAGTGGTCCGCCGCTAAAACCACCCGCAGTTTGCACGTCACTTTTGATATAACCTATTTCGGGTAGTGGCGTATCTGTCTGTTCTATACATTTTGTGATATTACCGTGTTCAATACTTGGTTCTCCATTTGGCTTCCAATATCCAATACTCCATGCTTCACTACTTTCAGCTTCGGAGGTGTCAAAAGAAATGCCTTTAAAATCCGCTTCGTCGCTTGCAGATAAAAACTCCAATACTGCCACATCATAAAACATATCTGTTCCGACCAACCTGAGGTCATACCCAACGTAATTTGAATCAAACCCTTTTATGATGCCTGCTTTGTACAATACATGTTCGCAGGTAATGATGTATAGTTTGTCTTGGTATTCAATGATAATACCGGTTCCCACCTCATAGGCATCGGTTTTACGCATTACTTCCACCAAATCCTTGATATCCGGTGTGCCTCTGGTGGTGTCTGTAATCCTTCCACACTTATCCGGTTCGCGAGTGACTATGGTCAGTACGCTTCTCTCATAATCGTCGAGTTGTGGAGTTGTTTGAGGTGATTTGGCTGCTAAGCATGTAAAAATGATACAAAGTATAAATACATTTTTCATAAAAAATAGTGTTTTTGTAGTTTTTTAAGGGCTTCCGATTGGTGTTCTTCCGAGTTTTGAACTAAGATATTAAATTGTTCTTTAGCTTTATTTTTTTCATTGGTTTTCAAATAAACTAAAGCAACATACCAACGCGCATCATACTCAATGTCGGTTTTTTTTCGTATAATTGTCTTTAGTAATTTAATGCTTCCGTTGTAATTGTCCATTTGGGTATAGACAACCGCTTGGAAGTATATCAATTCATCCGATTGATAATGATGATCTTCTTGCAATTCATTTAGAAGCATCAAAGTTTTTTCAAAATCTTCCACGTCGTATGCTTTTTTTGCTTCCTTCCATTTGTATTCAATCACGTCTTTTCTACCGCCTACCTGTTGAATATCAACCGACTCGAAAGAAGGCAATATATTAGCCTGGTACATTGCTCTTTCTATGTCTTTTTTCAAATGTATCGCCCATCCGCCGAAGCCCGCCAGCAGAACACATGCAGCTGCCAAGCCTCCAATAATCAGTTTTCTAATTCGTCGCCATTTGCGATCTGCGATGTTTTCAGTCTTTGCTTCACTGAGGGTGTTTTGTACGATTTTCAATTCTGGAGATACCGATTTATTTTCAATCAAATTATCTATCCTTGCCTGTTCCATAGCCTCTTTTACCGAATCTAAGTCAATAGCTTCTGCCAAACTCTGCTGAAAAATAAATGCCTTTTTGAATACCTTGTCGCTTGCCAACTCAGTCTCAAAATTTTGCTTCATTTGTCCTGTCAGTTCTTCCCTCAAATAAGCGTCAATCAGATTTTGTTGATCTTGTGATATAGTCATTTCCTCTCTTAGTTAGTAGTCGTTATTTAAAAAAGTGATGTTCCAAATTCCGGGTCGTCTGCTATCATTTTTCGGAGTTTTTTTCTGATTTTATTGAGCTTTTGTTGAGCACTTCCGTAGGTTGTTCCGAAGTAGTCTGCTATGGCTTGAATGGACTTTTTCGCAAAATAATACAGTCTGATATATTCCTGTTCGTCCGGTAAGAGTTGCTCCAAGTATTTTCTTATGGCAAGGATGCGTTCATTTTTCAAATATTCATCTTCGGGAGTATCAGGTATTTCTTCACCGAATGGTAATTCATCAAAACCCAGTTTTCGCTTTCGCAACTTGTCTATCCACCTTCTTTTGCCAATCGTCCAAAAATAGCCTTCAAATGTTCCGCATCCGTCTTCACCATATCTGCCTCGTTTTATATTCAAGTATATTTCAAAGACCACATCCTGGTACAATTCCTCGCCATCTTCCCGCGTACCGGAATTTTTTAGCACATGTCGCATGGCTTTTTTCCTGTATGTAATGTCAAGATATTTGTATATCTCCTTATTGAAGGTGATTATACCCTTGATGATTTCTTTTTTACTGTATTTCGACATAAGGTTTAGATTCGGTTACATTTTCTTATTTTGGAAGAACTAAAAGCATAAATACAATGCCTTTCATTAATAAGGTCGTAAGAAATTATGTTTTGTTAGCGATTTTTTGAAAAAATATAAATTTAAGCAATAAATACGCTATTAAATACACCAAAATACCATAATTTAACATCTTTTCTTATATTAATGCGTCTAATATACTCACAGAACACCTACTCATTTCTTTAACCAAACTTTTATACACTATGAAAAATCTTATCCTCTGTTTTTGTCTTTCGTTTTATTGTATTGGAAACCTGTCAGCGCAAAGCGATTCTATTATTTTGGCTTTGGAGGATACTTTGCAGATGCAGACGGATAGTTTGGATATTGCACAGACGCTTTTTGATATGGGAGAGCGTTACACAAAGCTGGGTAACTATAATCAAGCATTCGAAAAATATGAAAAGTCATTAAGAATTAGGATAGATAGTTTAGGGGAAGAGCATCTTGATGTGGGAGATACTTATCATGGTTTTGCTCGTGTTAATAACGATTTAGAGAAGGTTCTATATTTAAACGAAAAAGCTTTGGAAATTAGATTATCTCTGCTAGGAAATAAACATACTGATGTAGCAAAGTCTTATAATAATATAGGATCTACTTATGGTAGATTAGGGAAGTATAAAGAAGGAATGGAGCCTTATAAAAAAGCACTAGATATTTGGAAAGAAGCATTTGGAAAGTATGACCCCCTTGTAGCAATTGCATACCACAATATAGGATGCACTTATCGTGATTTAGAAAAGTACGAAAAAGCAATAGAATCTTACAAAGAAGAGTTGAAAATTCGTGAAGAATTATCTGGAGAAAACCATCTTCAAGTAGCGTTCGTATGTAATCACATAGGGTTTGTGTATCATAAGTTAGGTAGTTATGAAAGTGCATTAAAGTTTCATAACAGAGCTTTAAATATCAGAATAGATAGATTACATGAAACAAAATTAGCACATTCTTACAATAATGTTGGTATTGCTTACTTTAAATTAAGTGATTATGAAAGTGCATTAGAGTTTCTTAATAAAGCACTGAAAATTTGGGAAGATGAATCAACTGCAAACTATGCCAATCTGACAATGGTTTATAATAATATAGGTAATATTTATTCTAATTTGGGTAATTATGAAAAAGCACTGGAGTTTCATAATAAGGCTTTTATAATTGGAGAAGATGAATTAGTGCGTAATCACCTTAACATATCACACGCTGCTTACAGTATAGCAAGGGTTTATTTGAGTTTAGGTAATTATACCGAAGCATTACAATGGGGTGAAAAAGCGATAGAAATCAGAATAAAACAACTGGAAGAAGGACACACCTTCGTAGCGGATTGTTATAATCTCAAAGCAGGTATTTGTGAGAGATTAGAAAAATATGATAAAGCGATAGAGCTGAATAAAAAAGCATTAGAAATTTGGACAAATAAGTTTGGTGAGAATCATATTCATTCAGTGTATTCTTATAGGAATCTTGCCTATATTTACAGCAAATTAGGGCGATATGAAGAAGCACTGGCACTATATGAAGAAGTACTACAAATCAGAATAGACAAATTAGGAAAAAATCATCCTGAAGTAATAACATCCTATACAAATATAGCCAGAACCCACCAAGCCCTACACAACTACAAAACAGCCGATTCCATCTGGCACATTGTCATCAACCAAAACCTCAAACGCCTAAATGACACCTATCTTTTTCTCCCTGATAATCAACGTTTAGAATACTCAAAAACCTTTGAAGATGTCTATAATAACTTCTATTCTTATGCTGCAAAGCATGGCAATGAAGATACCAAACGGCTGGCAGCTTATCTACTTATAAATACCAAATCACTGGCATTGGACTATGCTATATCTGTTCGTGAGTTGATAAACAATACTGATGATGAAGAATTAAAAACTCTGCATAATGAATTAAATGCTATCAATAGAAATATCTCACAGGCAGAACTGATGACAGATGAACAACGCAAGGAAAGAGATTGGGAACTAACAGCTATGCGCGACCAGCAAGAAGACCTGACCCGACAACTCTTAAAAAATGAAACATTAAGAGAAAGGTTATATAAAACACCCATAACATGGCAAAACACACAAGACAAACTCAAATCCAAGGAAGCCATCCTTGATTTTGTGCGTTTTTACGAAGAAAGTGACAGTACGTGGATGTATTATGCCATGCTGACACGCAAGAATATGTCTGCGCCACAGTTCATCCGCATCACCGACCAGAAAGCCATCACTTCGCTACTACAAGCCGATAATGAAGATGGACAACCCAGTTATATCCTAAGCAATGACAACTTAAAAAAACTCTATCAAAAAATTTGGCAACCCTTGACCCCTTATTTGAAAGGTATAAAAACCATACACCTTTCGCCTTCGGGCTTATTGCACAGAGTAGATTTTGATGTATTACAAGATGAAAACGATAAATATCTTGCAGAGCAATTTGAGTTTCATTATTACAAGACCATGCGAGATTTTACGGGCAAAAAGAAAACAAATTTTTTAAGTAAAAGATTCAAAAGAATACAGTATTCGGATGCGGTTTTTTTCGGGGATATAAATTATAATTCTTCATTTGAAAAGGAATCACCTGATACAAGTGATGTTGAAATAGCGAGTAATCTTCGTGATGATATTGAGCCAATTCCGGCTACCGAAAAGGAAATTCGTCAAGCGGGTAAAATCAATGAAAAAAACGGTGGTCAATCTATTTATATTACAGGCAATGATGCTACCGAAGATACCGTAAAGTATTATTCACCGGATATTATGCACTTTGCCACACATGGAAAATATTTATCGCCCCTTGACAGCTTAGGTAAACGAGCAGCCCTACAAAATCGTTTAACTATAACAAGCAATCCGCTCCAACGCTCTATGCTCCTACTCTCCGGCGGCGGTGATACATGGATATCAAAAGAGTATATTTCCCGTGCCGATAAAGACGGCATTCTCACCGCTTATGAAGTGACACATTTGGATTTGAGCAATACAAAAATTGTCGTCTTATCGGCTTGCAATACAGGGCTTGGCGATATACACGATACCGAAGGCGTACTCGGCTTGCAAAGTGCCTTCAAACTCGCCGGTGTAGAACATGTCGTCGTCAGCCTATGGAAAGTAAACGACACCGCTACAAAAGAATTGATGGTAGCATTTTATAAAAACTTATTAAATAAAAAACAAGACACACCAACAGCCCTTCGCAATGCAAAAACCGAAATGCGCCGGGAAGGCGCAAAACCTATCAATTGGGCAGGCTTTATTCTGATTGAGTAAAATCCAATAAACTTACCCAAACACCACATCCAAACCCTCACACATCTTCTCGGCTGCTATATCAAGGTCAGCATCCGTATGTGCCGCCGAAACAAAGCCAACCTCATAACCCGAAGGACCGAGATACACACCACGTTGGAGGAGTTCGTGATGCAGGATTTTGAACTTTTCCATGCTTGCTGCTTCTATCTGGTCAGCGCGTGTGATGCGCTCGCGTGTGAAGGCAATCCAAAAAATAGAACCGATATTGGGAATGGTCATTTCGTAGCCTTTTTCGTTGGCATACTGTTGTATTTTGTTGGTAAAACGGCTTGTCTTTTCAGCGAGATTTTTATAAAAATTAGGTTCGAGCAATTGTTGAATCGCAGCGTATCCGGCAGACATCGCTACGGGGTTTGCTGAAAGCGTACCCGCTTGATATACAGTACCTTCGGGTGCAATGTGTGCCATCAATTCCCGGCTTGCACCATACATTCCAACGGGCATACCGCCACCGATTATTTTACCATAAGTCAAAATATCCGGTTGAATACCGTAGTGTCCGGCTGCGCCCTCGAAGCCAATCCGAAATCCCGAAATCACCTCATCAAAAATCAGTAAAACACCATATTTATGACACTTCAAACGCAAACATTCCAAAAAGGATTTATCTTGTAATAACAAACCATTATTCGCAGGAATCGGCTCAATAATAATACAAGCAATATCATCACCATGTTCTTGCAAAACTTGGTCGAGTAAGGTCGGTTCATTTAGAGGTAAGACAATTGTTTCTTTCGCAAAAGAATCAGGAATACCCGCCGATGTACTCACACCAAATGTCGCCAAACCCGATCCGGCTTTAACCAAAAGTGAATCAACGTGACCATGATAGCAACCATCAAATTTGATGACCTTGCTCTTACCTGTCGCGCCACGTGCAAGACGTATGGCAGACATCACCGCTTCTGTACCCGAACTAACAAAACGGATTTTTTCAACAAAACGGTTATTATCCAAAATCAATTTACCGAGTTCATTCCCCAACTTCGTTGGTGTGCCGAATGATGTTCCTTTTGCGACGGTTTCGGTGACCAACTCTCTGACTTTTGCATTGTTGTGACCCAATATCAGCGGTCCCCACGAACAGCAAAAATCTATTAATTCGTTGTCATCTTCATCATAAATCCGGCAGCCATCACCGCGTTGGATAAATAAAGGCGGACCGGAGACGGACTTGAAGGCGCGTACCGGAGAATTGACCCCGCCGGGGAAATACTGCTTGGCTTCCTCAAATAACTGTGCTGATTGTTCTCTTTTCATCTGTTGTTTATCGTATTAGCAGTCAATGGTCGGCAGTCCGTAGGTAAACGTAAAACAAACTATATCTATGGACTGCCGACTATGAACTACTGACCAAATTGCGTTCTCGCAATTTGAATTATTTACTGATTTTGCTTCCAAATAACTTTCGCGCCTTCGTGATTAACAGGAGTCAAGTGGCTATAAGGTATTTTGGTGATTTCTCTACTATGTTCGGTGACTTTGAGTTTGATAGGTAGCGGTTTGCTACGAAAAAGTTTGCCAAAAAAAGCGGCTTCACGGCGATTAAAAGAACCGGGTATCTGAATGACTCCGGCTTCTATAATACCTTTAACTAAAGGTGCAGAAAGTGCTTTGTCGTCAATAAGTACAACGAGTTCGCGGTCAAGATTTGCACCTGTGACGGTACGAAGTTGCTGCTTGCCCACTTCGTCAAAACTAATCGCCATTGCGTCTTTCGTTACGCCGTATATATTCGGTTTTGTGATAATTTCTACTTTTGTAATGTACTCACTACCAATGAGATAGTCGCCCGGTGTGTCGTCTATCAAATAAAGGTCGTACATACTGACGTGTATATTGCTGGTTTTTACACCCCATACAAAACTTGCATTTTTGGGAAGCATGGCTTGTACTTTTGGTAGATTTAAAAATTGATTGACGATAGCAATATTTTCACCTTTTGCCATTCCAATGACAGCCGGAGGATACCGTCGAAAATCAACTTTCAAATTCTTGTGTGGCGGATCATTGATTTGAAAATGATTGCTCATTTTTTCACTTTTTCCATCTAAAGTAACGACCGCATTTTCCAAAGCATGATAGAAGGTTTTGAGTTGCGGGTCATCTACTTTGTGTACCGGCAGAAGTTTGAACACGCCCGTACTAGTCAAAATCGCCTTGACGACTTCCGGGTCTTGTGTGGCTTTGATTTTTACATTGATTTTATTATCAGCAGCTTTAAATTCATAAAATTGCCATAACATTCCGTAATCTTTGAGGCGTTGTTCGAGCAGCTCAATAGTTTTGTACATCCAACGGCTACTACTGACCTCTTCAGCAGGTTCGACGGTCAGATTGAGTGCATATACAGGTTGTTCGGGTTGAGCTTGCGAAAGAAAAGGAAGCAGCAACAGAAATAGCATTGTTCTTATCATATTGTCGAATTTTTGATTCAAAATAGAACAGTCGATAGTTCATAGTTGGATGTGAGTCATTTTTTTCGCGTAGCGAAAAAAACTATGGACTAAACTTAATATATTGAACATCAAATGTACGAAGGATATTGAAATATTTTTGTTAAAAGCAATATTTTTTATCACTTTTATACGTATAAATTTCACTTTTTTGATAATAGTTTGTAACTTTGTAATGAAGTATATGAAAAACTCAAGTTTTCGGATAAACCACAATCAATTATAAACTTAAATATTAGTAAGTTATTCTATTCGGATCTTGAATTAAAAAATAATTTATGGGTAGCGTTATTACACAACGATTTATTAAATGTCACGATCATCTCCGAAAAGAAAATCGTGTACGTTCAAGTCGTCAATTTGCTCTTTCTTTGGAATATCTGCCACAAAGCCTTAGTGAGATTTTGAAGGGCAGACGCGATGTAACAATAGAGTTATTGCGAAAAGCAGTCGAAACATACAGAATCAATCCTGTTTATATTTACACAGGAGAGGGACCGATGTTCATGAGTGAGGAAGACCATAAAAATTTTCGTGTCCTTACTATTGTTACTAACGGTCAAGATGACGAGCGAATTGTGCATGTTCCTGTTCCTGCCCAAGCAGGGTACGCCGGACAAATGACAGACCCGACTTTTATTCAAGATTTACCGACCTACTCACTACCGGATTACAAATATAAAGTCGGTACTCATCGTTCTTTTGATGTAGCGGGTGATAGCATGGAAACAACCTTATTTGAGGGAGACAAAGTTATTTGCAGTTATTTGGAACCAACACTTTGGGGAAGTTCTATCAAGGATAATTACGTTTATGTAGTTGTCACTCGTGGAGATGTTTTGGTCAAGCGCGTGACTAATTTTTTGAAAAAGGAAAAGCAGTTAGAACTCATTTCTGACAATACTTTTTATGAACCTTTCCGAGTAGAGCTTGGTGATGTACGTGAAATCTGGTATGTACGCGCCAAACTTAGCCCTTTTCTTCCTTCACCTCAAAATATCAAAAATTTATTACATACCGAAATACAAGAATTACAATCGACCATCAAAAATCAAAGTACATTAATAACTAACTTGAGCAAGATGATTGAAAAATCATTGGACGAAAAATCTTAACAAACTTGTTTTAAATGTTTTTCATATTCAAAAACATTCAAAAACATCACACTATATAAATGTCACATTATGTGACATCTTAGGATGACTTTATAGGTTTATATGCTTTGTTTTGTTTATAGAGATAATGAATTATCTTTTTTACACTTAACTGTTCTCCATCATATCCAAACTTATGAAGAAAACCCTCAGCAGACTATGTTTGATAGTTTCTTTTTGCGTAGGTGTTGCTCATGCTCAAAGCCTATCGTCGGTTACATTTTCCGATGAACGGGGATTTTATAATGCTCCTTTTCAACTTAAATTGGTAGAAGATGATTCATCTGCCACGGTTCAATATACACTTGATGGATCTGAACCAAACCCTCAAAACGGCACTACTTACACATCTCCTATTTCAATTTCCAATTCTACTGTGGTGCGTGCTATGGCATATTCTTCGACAGATACCACAGATATAGCTACCCATACTTATATTTTTCTTGAAAACGTATTTAATCAACAAGGTTTACCTGCAAATTATCCTACGATGTGGGGGCAGTATCAGGCAGATTATGAGGTCAATTCTGATATTGCGAATCATCCTCAATACAGTTCGATGATGAAGGAAAGTTTCGCGGAATTTCCTGTCATTTCATTAGTGTTGGATAAGGAATTTCTCTTTAATGACAGCACGGGTATTTATACAAATTCAGAAGAGAGAGGCGTAGCTTGGGAACGTGCGACTTCCGTAGAAATGATTTATTCTGATGGGACCGAGGGCTTTCAAGAAAATGCAGGCTTACGAATAATGGGAGGTATTACACGTAATCCCGAACATTACAAAAAGCACAGTCTTAGATTATTATTTAAATCACAATATGGTGCGAAAAAATTAGAATATCCGATATTCGGAGATGAAGGCGCAGAGGAGCATAACACGCTGGTATTCAGGATGGTCGGTCAATTTAATGTAAATGACCATCGTCCTTATCAATGTGAACAAACACAAATTGCGAAAGACCAATTTGCACGCGAATTACAAGCAAAAATGGGACAGCCGACCGCGCGCGGACGGTTTGTGCATGTATTTTTGAATGGACTCTATTGGGGAATGTATAACCTCACCGAGCGACCGGATGCCGCTTATATGGAAGAATACTTTGGGGGGGACAAGGAAGATTATGATGCCCTGAATTCATTAGAACCGGTGGATGGAGACTCGCTTGCTTGGTACAATATGATAGATATTGTGGATAATGGATTGGTGGAAGATACTGCTTACCAAAATATTCAAGAATATCTGGATGTAGATAATTTTTTCGATTATATGATACTCAATCATTGGGGGATTAATACCGATTGGGATTATCATAATTGGTATGCTACAAGAAAGCGAGAACCCGGTACGCCGTTCAGGTTTTTTAGTTGGGATGCGGAGTTTATATTAGCATATTTTGGAAGTAATTATGAGGAAGCTGTGTATGATCAAAGTTCTTACCCGCATCCGCGTCACATTTTTCATCAATTAATAGTAAATGAAAATGCGAAAATGCGCTTTGCAGACCGCGTGCAATGCAATTGTTATGGTGACGGGGCATTGACTCCGCAAAATACGGTAAAACATTACGAAAAATTAGCAGATAATGTCAAAAACATCTCCGTTGCAGAAACCGCAAGATGGGGAGATGCTACCGGAATACAATATAATTATAACGACCATATAAAACCTACTACGGATAATTTAGTGAATAATCGGCTACCTGTTCGCACTGATGAACTACTTACTTTGTATCGTACAAGAGGTGCTATACCTTATTTGGAAGGTGTGGAATACAGTATAGAAGGTGGTCTTGTATTATCAAGTCAAGTCATACAACTTCAAAACCCTAATCCTACGGGAGACATCTACTACACGACTGACGGCACTGACCCGCGTACCGAAACAGGCGGACTCTCTACCACGGCTATTTTGTACACAAATCCGCTGATAATTATCAATGCAGTGATGGACGTAAAGGCAAGGGTGACGCGAAATAACGCTGCGGATTTGTCACCTCAAAATCTGGAATGGTCTGCTATGTGTCCTAAGCGTTTTTATCAACATCAAAATCTCAAGGGTCTGGTTATCAATGAAATACACTATCATCCCGATAGCCTGTGTAGTAATGGACAAGGCAGCGAATTGGATTATATCGAACTCACTAATGTAGGAAATAATCTTATTGACCTCACTGATTGTTACTTTTCTAAAGGGCTTCAATATACCTTTCCAAAGGGCACAATACTAAATTCGGGCGACCATATTGTGATTGCCGAAAATATAGATTCTTTTTCGATACATCACGGTTTTTCGCCTGACGGCGAATACCTTGAGGCACTCGGCAATGGAGGAGATATATTGGTGATAAAAGATCCTTTCCATAATATCATAGATTCGGTCGCTTATGATGATGCCAACCCCTGGGATGTACAACCTGATGGGGGAGGTGCTTCGCTCGAACTGCTAAATCCAACTTTGGACAATGCCAATCCATTGAATTGGTTTAGAGCTGATAGCCTTTGTGATGGTACGCCTCGTGCCGACAATTCGCGCTACTGTCAAGGTAGTAACGAAAGAGTAATCATCAATGAAATTAATTATAATTCAGATAATAGTACGGATCCGGGAGATTGGGTGGAACTTTTCAACCCTATGCCTTATATACTTGATTTGTCGAATTGGCAGTTTTTTGATGAAAATAATGAACATACCTTTCCGCAAGGAACAGCCTTGCCCTCCGGTGGGTTTTTGGTATTAGTAGAAGATTCGACCATGTTTTCAGGCATCTTTCCAAATGTTGATAATTATATGGGAAGTTTTAACTTCAACTTAAGTGGCGGTGGAGAACGTATTACAATACTCACGGATGATGGATGCCTTGCAGATTATGTCATTTATGATGACGACATGCCCTGGGATACCATCCCGGATGGCAATGGACCAACCCTCTCATTAATCAATAGTACAGGTTTTGACAATGCCCAAGCCAATTCATGGATTCCATCAACTTACCTTGATGCACCACTCGGCACTCCCGGTAGAGTGAATAGAGCTTGCCCTCAAACAAATGTCACGATACCTACGGAAATATGTGCTGAAGAAATAATAACCTTCACACCCGATATAGTATATAATAATATGAAATACGAGTGGTTTTTTATAGGCGGCTCTCCTACATCAGCAGTGGGTAGTACGGGAAGTGCAACATGGAATACTATCGACAATCATTCGGTACAATTAATCACAAAATATTACGAATGTACAAGTGTCAAATTATTTCAAATCGAAGTAACAGACTGTACGCCTGTCTGCGCGGATATCAAGATTAAAGTTGCAATGGAAGGAGTCTATGACACCAGTACAGGCTTGATGCACACGACACTCAATAGTACTCGAAAATTATTGCCGGGACAGACCCCCTCCAGTAATCTTGTAGTTCCTACACCAGCCGGACAACCTTACAATGTTGCTCCGTGGAATTATAATGGAACAGAAGGAGTTAATTTTACAAATAATGATTATAGTCAAGATATAGTTGATTGGCTATTGGTTTCTTTTCGTACAGATGCTCCGGCTTCATTTACGGTTGCCAAAACTGCTGCTCTTTTGTATAATGATGGACATGTAGAGTTTCCTGATCAGTGTGCTTTGCCACTGTCACCTATTAATGATTCACTTTATATTACAATAGAACATCGTAACCATATTGGCGTGATGTCACCGGATTTATTGCCGATTTTGAATGGCACAATATCCCATGATTTTACTTTGACGGATAGTTATAAAGACCCAACTTCGTATGGAGAAAAGCAACTTGCAAACGGTATTTGGGCAATGTACTGTTGCGATGGCGATCAGTCAGATTTTCCCAGTTTTGACATTAATGGAATAGACAAAACTATGTGGTATGACAATAATGGTTTTTTTGATTTATATATGCCTGCCGATTATAATATGGATGGCGATATAAATGGTGGAGACAAAGCAAAATGGAATGTTAATAATGGCATTTCATCAAGAGTGCCAAAGTAACCACAAAATAAGTATTAATTATTTTTTATGTATAAAAGATTATTAAATAGGATACTCGACTTGTTTTAGAGTGTACCTATAAGGGAAAAATACCGTCTAATATCATGCTCGCAGTCGCTATGATTAATTTTTTTAATTAAATATAGTAAGATTTGAGTAACAAGTATAATCAAAAAACCTCTGCCCGTTCCCATTGTTATTCCTTCAGACATATTCTCACTCAATCGTTGGATTTAGATTTCCTACCTATTAAGATAGGTATGTCTAATACTTTCGCTTTTTTTATAAATGTATCTTTTAATATGAGAGATTTTCAAAAAAAATTATACTTATACATTAATATTTTTGCTTGTCTGATATTCAGTGCTTACGCCTATGCACACGGACCTATACACGAGAGTATCATTCGAGTTACCAAAGAAATAAAAGCCAACCCTGATAGCGCCCAACTTTACCTCCAACGCGGTCAATATTATCAGGTAGATGATGATTTTGACAAAGCCTTCGTCGATTTCACAAAAGCTCGTGAACTCGCACCGCATTTACAAATCATAGACTTGCAATTTGCCAAATTATTTGCGGTCAATAACTATCCTGCCTCCGGTCTAATCTATATCAATCAATACCTCACTAATCAACCCGAAAATTTGAACGGATTAATGTCTCGCGCTGCCATTTATACCCAACTCGGTCAAGATTCACTCGCTATACTGGACTTCGAATACGCTATTTCAAAAGCTGAAAATCCTGTACCCGAATTTTATCTTGACATTTCAAAAGCTGTACTCGCAGCCGATTCTACCAATTTTGATGATGCCATAAAATGGCTTCAAAAAGGAGAAGAAACCATCGGATTTAATATCGTCTTGCGTTCCCATGCTATTGATTTAGCCGTTTTACAAGGTGATTATAACCAAGCACTTATATACATAGATGAGATTCTCGAAAAAATGAAACGCAAAGAAAAATGGCTCATCAAAAAAGCTGAAATCTACGAAATTGCCGACCGCAAAAAAGAAGCCTATGCAACCTATAACGATGCTTTACAATCTATAAAACAACTTCCCCGCCACACACGAGGCACAAGAACCGTCACAGAATTACAAGCAAAAGCAACCTTAAAAACAATTGAATTGGATAAACATAAATAAGCGAATATCATATACTTATTGATATATAATTATAATAAAACCAACAATATATCAATATCCGAAATCTATTCATGATGAAAAAAGGCTACATACTAACAATCTGTTTTTTAACAATATCCTTATTCGCATTTTCGAATAACGATACGCCAAGCTCCTCACAACTGGCTACCTCTAATAATCCTACCGTCCTCATTCCTTATGGAAGTGTATGGAAGTATCTCGACAATGGTTCTAACCAAGGTACAGCATGGCGAGCACCCAATTTTAATGACAACCCATGGTCATCCGGAAATGGCGAACTCGGCTATGGAGATGGTGATGAATCCACCGTTGTCAGTTATGGTAACTCCTCGAGTAACAAACACATCACAACGTATTTCCGCAAAACCATTACAATACCGGATGTTACGGCACATAGTGCCATGCTCATTCGTTTGATATATGATGATGCGGCAGCCATATACGTAAATGGGCAGGAAGTAGCACGTTACAACCTACCCAGCTCATTTACTTATACAACAACATCTACTGCTACTGTTGGCAATAATGCTAATGCTGAAATTGAAATAGACAGAAACTATTTTCAAGATGGCTCAAATACCATTGCTGTCGAAATTCATCAGACAAGCAGAACAAGCTCTGATATAAGCTTTGACCTCCATCTGGAAGATGTACCCGGTATAGATACAGATGGCGATGGCATAGAAGACAATATAGAATGTAATGCCACGCCGTGTGAAGATACAGATAATGACAATATACCAGATTACCAAGACCCCGACGACGACGGTGACGGCATTGCGACGATCGATGAAAATCTTCCAAACCCCAATAAAGACTTTGATAATGACAATATACCCAATTACCTTGATACAGATTCGGACAATGACGGTATTGATGACAATGTAGAATGTCCCGGTGGTGCGCCATGTGCGAATACAGATGGTACTGCGAATCCCGATTATCTTGATTTAGATTCTGACAACGATAATGTACCGGATAGCCTTGAATGTACAAGCATACCTTGCTTAGATACTGACTTAGACAACATACCAAACTTCCAAGACCCTGATGATGATAACGATGGTATTTTGACCATTGAAGAAGATAGACCTTTCACCGACGGCAACCCTATCAATGATGATGTTGATACTGACAATATTCCTAATTATTTAGATACCGATTCAGACGGCGATATGATAGCCGATGCTGATGAATGTCCTACGGGCGCACCTTGTCCGAATAATGACAATGACACAAACCCCGATTATCTTGATTTAGATTCGGATGGTGATAATATATTAGATAGCCTCGAATGTCCAACCTTACCTTGTTTAGATACTGATTTGGATGGCATACCAAATTTCCAAGACCCTGATGATGATAATGATGGTATTTTGACCATTGAAGAAGACAGACCACTTACTGACGGCAATCCACTCAATGATGATTTTGATATGGATAATATTCCTAATTATTTGGATACCGATTCAGATGGTGATACACTTGCCGATGCCGATGAATGTCCTACGGGTGCGCCTTGTGCCGATAGCGACTCTGTTGGCGATCCGGACTTTCTTGATATTGATTCTGACGACGATATGGTCTTGGACAGCATTGACGTTTGTCCGACATTGCCTGAACTCAATAGTCCTGATGGCTGCCCCGACACTGATGGTGACGGTGTACCGGATAATATTGATATTTGCATCAATACACCCGGTCCGGTCTGTGCCGATGGTTGCCCCGATTCTGATGGAGATTGTGTAGGAGATGTTGTAGATGGCTGCCCGACTGTAGTGGGTCCTATATGTGCAGGCGGATGTCCTGATTCTGATGGTGACTGTGTAGCTGACAATGTAGATGATTGTCCAAACACCCCAGGAGGTATTCTCGCCAACGGCTGCCCTGATTCTGATGGTGATGGTATTAGAGATATTGATGACTTGTGTATCAATGACCCAGGACCTGCTTGTACCGACGGCTGCCCGGATGCAGACGGCGATTGTATCAAAGACACCGGTGACCTCTGTGTCAATGATCCCGGACCTGTTTGTACTGGTGGCTGTCCCGATGCAGATGCAGATTGCATAAAAGACTCTGCTGATGATTGTCCTACCCTTGCAGGTGTCGCTTCTGCGAATGGTTGTCCTGATGCAGACGGCGATAGTATAAAAGATTCTGACGATGATTGTCCTACCCTTGCAGGTGTTGCTTCTGCGAATGGTTGTCCTGATGCAGATGGTGACGGTATAAAAGATTCTGACGATGACTGTCCCAATGATGTAGGTGTAGCTTGTACCAATGGCTGTCCCGATCCCGATAATGACTGTATCGGTACACCCAATGATGCTTGCCCCGATGTGTTTGGTACACCTGCCGGAGGTGGTTGTCCGCGTGTTTATCGCGGTCCTTATTTGCAAAAACTAACACCAACAAGCGTAATCGTGCGTTGGAGAACAGATATTTCTAATCAAAGTGCGGTACACTATGGCACTTCTATTGGAAATCTGACCGGTGTTAAATCTAACACAGGAAATACAACTGAACACTCCGTCGAAATCACAGGCTTACAGCCTAATACAGTTTATTATTATGCAATCGGAACGCCGAGTGGTCATATAATAGGTGATGATGCCGACCATTACTTCAAAACATCACCAAATGTAGGCGATGAAGACAACTACCGCTTCTGGGTACTTGGCGATTGTGGCACAGCGAATAACAACCAACGTGCAGTACGGAATGCTTATTACAATTTCAATGGCAATACACATACAGACGGTATTCTCATGTTGGGCGACAACGCTTATAATGATGGTACGGATGCTGAATATCAAAACGCGATATTCCAAAATATGTATGAAGATAAACTCAGAAATACCGTCATGTGGTCAACACGCGGCAACCATGAAAGAAATGCCAATGTATATTATGATATATATGATTTTCCTAAAAACGGAGAAGCAGGAGGCATGGCTTCCGGTTCAGAGGCATACTATTCATTTGATTACGCAAACATACATTTCATCTCATTGGATTCTTATATTTCGAATAGGAGTTCCAATGGTGCGATGCTCACATGGCTCGAAAATGACCTTGCCTCTACCACTCAAAAATGGATAATTGCAATATGGCATCACCCCCCCTATTCCAAAGGCTCACATGATTCGGACACCGAAGCTCGTATGATAGAGATGCGCCAAAATGCCGTACCCATACTCGAAGACTATGGCGTTGACCTCATTCTCTCCGGTCACAGTCATTCTTACGAGCGTTCATATTTAATGAAAGGACAATACGGCAATTCTAATACCTTTGACCCTGACCAACACGCTATGGATACAGGCTGGGGACGAGAGGACGTAGATTCTGTTTATACGAAAACCATTACAGGTGTATTTGCAGGAGAAGGTGCGGTATATGCAGTAGCAGGTTCTTCCGGTAAAATCAGTAATGCGCCACTCAATCACCCCATTATGAAAACAGATTTCGTCCAACTTGGCTCGCTCGTACTTGATGTAAGCGGTGATAGAATGGATGTCAAATTTATCAATAATTCAGGCGCAGTTCCCGATTATTTTACCATTGTAAAAGATACTACGCCTTACGGCGCAAACAATGATGCAGACGGAGATAGCGTATTAGATACGACCGAATGTCCAAACGGATTCCCATGTCGAGATTCTGACAATGACGGCATAGCCGATATTTATGACAAAGATGATGATAATGACGGTATTCCGACCATAGATGAAAATATTGCAGGTTCGGAAAATGTGGACGGTGATGCACTTCCCAATTATCTGGATACCGATTCAGATAATGACGGATATAATGATAGTTTTGAATGTGGAACATTACCCTGTGCAAATACAGATAATACCGGATTACCGAATTTCTTAGATACCGATTCGGATGACGATACCGTACTGGATGGACCTGACCAATGTTATCTCGTAGCAGGTGTTGCTTCTGCTAATGGTTGTCCTGATGCAGACGGTGACGGTATTCAAGATTCGCAAGATAGTTGTCCTACCGTTGCAGGACCTTCATGTACAAGTGGTTGTCCTGATAATGATAGTGATTGTATCGCCAATGCAAGCGATAATTGCCCTGATGTAACAGGTACAATAGCCAACGGCGGTTGTCCGCGAGTAATGCGTGGTCCATATTTACAAAAACTTACGCCTACCAGTGTAGTTGTCAAATGGAGAACGGATGTAGCGGTGAGTTCAGGAGTATTTTATAAAGAAGTCGGTGTTGCTACTAATACTATAGAATCTGATGCTGCCGTAACAACTGACCATGAAATAGAAATTACAGGTTTGACACCTGCTACAAAGCATTATTATCGCCTCGGTGATACCAATATTGCATATACAGACAACGAGATTAGTACCTACTTTACGACTTCACCGACAGTTGGGCAAGATGGAACTTATAGTTTCTGGGTACTTGGCGATTGTGGTACAGGCAATAACAATGCTCGTGCAGTACGCGATGCTTTTTATGCGCGTCATGGCAATACACACTTAGACGGTATTTTGATGCTTGGTGATAACGCTTATGGTTCGGGTACAGATTCAGAATATCAAAATGCTGTATTTGAAAATATGTACGAAGACAGGCTCAAAAATAGTGTAACGTGGTCTGCCCGTGGCAACCATGAGTACTATGCCAATGTCTATTACGATATTTTCACATTCCCAACGAATGCCGAAGCGGGTGGTCTTGCTTCCGGTACAGAAGCATATTATTCATTTGATTATGGAAATATCCACTTTGTGGTCTTAGATTCTTATGCTTCCAGTCGAAATACGAGTGGGGCTATGCTTACATGGCTCGACAATGATTTGGCACAAAATACACAAAAATGGACGATTGCTTTCTGGCATCATCCACCATATACCAAAGGTTCACATGATTCGGATTTAGAAACACAGCTCATTGAAATGCGTCAAAATGCTCTACCAATTTTGGAAGATGCAGGTGTTGATTTGGTACTTTCCGGTCATAGCCATTCTTACGAGCGTTCCAAATTTGTAAACGGTCATTACGGTCATTCTTCAACTTTTGACCCTAACACTATGATTGTACAAGAAGGTTCAGGACAACCGACCTATTGCAAACAAGAAGATGGTGTGTTTGAAGGAGATGGTGCAGTATATATTACGGCAGGTTCTTCCGGTAAAATCTCTGGCGGTGCGCTTAATCACCCTGTAATGCACGCTTCTATCAATTCATTGGGTTCATTGAGACTTGTAGTACAAGATTCAGTTTTACTCACTCAATTTGTCACACCGACAGGTACATTAGATTATTTTAGAATTACAAAGAAAACTGACTTATTGACGGATGCAGATAGTGATGGAATATTAGATAGTGATGAATGTCCGGGAGGTCGCCCTTGTTCTGATTTTGATAATGATGGCATACCTGATTTTAAAGACGAGGATTCTGACAATGATGGCATTGCAGATATTGATGAATGCCCCGGTGGTGCGCCATGTGCGAATACAGACGGCATACAAGGAGAAGACTACTTAGATACGGATTCTGATGACGATGGTATTAGCGACGCAGATGAGTGTCCTACGGGTGCGCCATGTGCAAATACAGACGGCACAGGCTTACCCGATTATCAAGATACAGATAGCGATGATGACACGGTCTTGGATAGTGCAGATAATTGCCCGCTTGAGGCTGGTCTGCCGGCATACTTCGGCTGCCCATGTTTTGGACTCGACCTCAAAGTCTTACTTCAAGGACCTTATGATAAAATAACAGGACAGATGTCAACTGACTTGAGTAGTGCCAGAAAATTACTACCCGGACAAACGCCGGTAGGAAATGTCGCACCAACTCCAGCCGGACATCCTTATGGAATTGTGCCGTGGAATTACTTTGGACTCGAAGGTGCTAACTATACGGATGCAGATTATTCTACGGATGTTGTAGATTGGGTCTTGGTTTCTTTGCGCACAGGTATGGATAAAGCAAGTGAAATCGCTCAGACTGCCGCCTTACTAATGAAAAATGGTAAGATTGAAACAGTAATCAATTGTCCGGTTAGCGCACAATATACAGGACCGTTTTATATCGCTATTGAGCATCGAAATCACATGGGAGTCATGTCCCCTGTTCCGGTTAGTGTTGTCAATGCAAGGCTTTCTTATAACTTTACATTACAAGATTCATTCAAAGACCCTACGAGTGTTGGACAAAAACAATTGTCTAACGGACAGTGGGTTATGTATGGAGGAGATATGAGTCAAATGGATAGTCCAAGTTACGATATTAATGGTACAGATAAAGCGATATGGGATAGAGATAATGGCGAATTTGACCAATATGTACCTGCCGACATCAATCTCGATGGTGACATCAATGGATTAGATAAAATTCCGTGGGAAGAAAATAACGGAAACAGTTCACGTGTACCGAAGAACTAATGCTATAATTTGATTTCTTACTGACAATTTTGATTTAAATTGTCGAAAATATAAAAGCGCAAGGTCAAACAGACCTTGCGCTTTTTCGTTTTTGACAAAAAATATAAATGCTATTAAGGCGCAATCATTTGGGTGCAGGACAAAATTTCAACTTGCCCCGTACCGACGACTTTAGCCGTCGCCAGAAACATTGAGTTACTTGACAGCTAAACAGGCTGACCGCGAATACCGTACCGACGACTCTATCCGTCGCAGGGCATGAAAAAATATTTATAAGTAATTGAATTTTATTTATTAAAAAATTAAAATAAAATTCACTTGACGGCTAAAGTCGTCAGTACAGAGTTCGCGGTCAGCCTGTAAAGTCGTCAGTACAGGTGCGTCTCAAAACGAAATTAAATTTTGTCCTGCACTCAATCATTTCATTCCGTGTAGAATATCCAATGTCTTCTCAAGCATGTCCTCTGTAAAATCAAGATGAGTCACGAAGCGTACCGTCTGCGGTCCGAATGACACGGCGAGTATATCGTGTGTTTTCAATTTATCCAAAAAATCCTGAGCAGTCATTGGCGATTTTATGTCAAAAAACATAATATTAGTCTCTATCGGACGGATGTTTTCCACAAAAGACAGTTGACTAAGTACTTTGCCGATAGTACGAGCGCGTCGGTGGTCATCTTCGAGTCTTTCAACATGATGATCTAAAGCATAAATACCTGCTGCTGCCAGAATACCTGCCTGACGCATACCGCCTCCGCGTGCTTTGCGTACACGACGTGCCTGACGTATAAATTCTTCATTACCAAGCAACAAAGACCCCACAGGTGCACCCAATCCTTTCGACAGACATATCGAAATACTATCAAATAATGCCCCCACTTCTTGCGGACTATCACCCGTTTGTGCCAAGGCATTAAATAGTCGCGCACCATCCAAATGTAAGCGCAAATCACGCTTTTTACATACATCTGCCACCGCTTTCATTTCCTCTAATTGATAGACTGTACCACCTCCAATATTACAACTATTCTCCAAGACCACCATGCGACTATGTGGCAACCAATCATAAGGCGGATTGATAGCCGCCTCGACTTGTGCGGCGGTGATTTTGCCGCGTTCGCCGTCAATGAGTTTGATACCTGCCCATGAATTAAAGGCATAACCACCGTTTTCAGATTGATAGACATGCGATAGCTTTTCACAAATCACCTCATCCATCGGACGGGTGTGTACGCTGATAGCGATTTGGTTGCACATCGTTCCCGAAGGACAAAACAGAGCAGCTTCTTTACCAAACATCCGCGCCGCTTTTTCCTGCAAGGCATTTACCGTAGGATCGGCTTTAAAAACATCATCGCCGACGGAGGCGTTCATCATCGCCTCGCGCATCGCGGAGGTTGGATGAGTAACAGTATCACTAATAAGATTTATCATGAAAATGGTTGTAAACGTACCGGAACGACAAAAGGAATATTCCAATTTCTATTCAGTACTTCTTCTTTGATCCCATGCAATCGCAAGGTCAGATAAAACGGGTGCAGGACAAATTTTTAATTTTATTTTGAAATGCCACTGTACTGACGACTTTAGCCGTCAAGTGGCTCGGTACTTTCCCGCGACGGCTAAAGTCGTCGGTACGAGGCAGATTAAAAATTTGTCCTGCACCCGATAAAACATATCTTCTTGCGGTGTCGGCAGCCAATTCTGCAAATGTTCTGCTTCGGGCGCAGTCGATTGAATGTACAAATCCAGCGAGCCGTCTTCGTCATATTTCAAGTTATCTCTATCTCCGAGTGCAAAACGATTTAAATCGTTTTTAATTAAAAATTCATCCGAATTATACGCCGTTAATGACCAAAAAGCATTGACGGGTGGGAGTTGATTGGTTTCAAAATGTATTCGATATTTGTTGGAGGCATCAAGCGGATCACCATTTACATCCCTTGTACAATGCGTCATATCATATTACGTTTCCACGATTTTTGAAGGACGAAACAGGTGGAGTAGGGTAGTGATGCGGTCGCGAAGTTCTTTGCGCTCTACAATGAAATCAAGAAAACCATGTTCGAGCAAAAACTCAGAAGTTTGGAAGCCTTCGGGTAGGTCTTTTTTGATAGTTTCTTTGATGACACGCGGTCCGGCAAAGCCGATTAATGCGCCGGGTTCGGCAAAATTAATATCGCCCAACATCGCAAATGAAGCTGTAACACCACCGGTTGTCGGGTCAGTCATTAATGAGAAATAAGGAACACGGGCTTTTGCTAAACGGGTCAATCGTGCTGAGGTTTTTGCCATTTGCATCAAAGAAAAGGCAGATTCCATCATACGTGCGCCACCGGATTTGGAAATGATAAGTAAGGGGATTTTGTGTTCAATACAATGGTCAATTGCCATAGCGATTTTTTCGCCGACGACCGATCCCATCGACCCACCGATAAATTTGAAATTCATCGCTGCAATGACAATATCCAAACGATTGACTTTGCCTTGTGCGACCGTAATGGCATCATTGATACCACCTTTTTCGACAGCAGCTTTGAGGCGGTCTTCGTAAGATTTGAGGTCAGAGAAGCCAAGTATATCTTTAGAAAAAAGATTACTGAATAGCTCGGTATAACGCCCGTCAAAAATGATGGAAAAGTACTCCTCTGGGATAAGTCTTTCGTGATAATTGCACTCGGGACATACATTATAACTAAGTGTATGGTCTTTGGCAGTAATGGTATGTTTGCAGTTTTTACATTGATACCACATACCCTCCGGTACTTCTTTTTTTTGCCGAGTTTTGGTAGTGATACCATCGCGCAATCGTTTGAACCAGCCCATAGTGTTGTCGTGTTTTGTGTGCTGTAAGTAGTTGGACAAAAATATCTGAACCACTAAGAACGCTAAGAACACGAATGTCGAACTAACGCAGTAAGAAAACTAAGTTTGCGTAAAAAGTTAATTATTAGACTTTATTTAGGAATATTTTGTATGCATGGAACTTTTGTATTTTTTCGATAATCAAGCCTCATTTTGAGCCGCATACCCTATCCCGATAGCTATCGGGAGGGCGAAAAATAGGGGAAGAGTATCGGAAAAAGACAATTTAGCTGCATACAAAATTTTTCTGAATAAAGTCTATTAAATACTTAGAAATATTTTGTGTCCTTTATGTTAGTTCGATTTAGTGTCTTTAGTGTGCTTAGTGGTTCAAAATATTGTCAGTTTATTGTTGTCTCACTACTTAAGAGCAAGTTATGTGCAAATGTAAATTCCAAAAAACAAATCTCAAATTCCAATTCAAACGGACTCCAATAATGCCTGTTTATTGGTATTTGCAACTTATGATTTGGAATCTATGTAAGGTAGATGTTTAATGTGATAAAACAAAAATTGTGACATGGTTTTTAATGAGTGAATTATGAATTTTGAATGAGTGAATGAAGAGAAATTCTCACAAGCTATTCATTATCAATAAAATAAAACTATTCACTCATTCAAAATTCAAAATTCAAAATTCAAAATTCAAAATTCATTTTCCTATGCCAAATCAATTTCTTTACACAAATAAACATCTTGTACAGAATTGAGAATTTCGACACCTTCTTTGAACGGTCGCTGAAAGGCTTTGCGTCCGAGAATGAGACCTGTACCGCCTGCGCGTTTGTTGACCACTGCTGTTTCGACGGCTTGTTGAAGGTCTGAATCACCGGCTGATGCGCCACCTGAATTAATCAAACCTGCTCTGCCCATGTAACAGTTGGCAACTTGATAACGACATAAGTCGATAGGATGGTCGGAAGTAAGTTCGCTATATACTTTCGGATGGGTTTTGCTGTAATTGATAGCTGTAAAACCACCGTTGTTGGTTGGCATTTTTTGTTTGATGATGTCTGCTTGAATCGTAGAACCGATATGAGTTGCCTGTGAAGTCATGTCAGTGGATGTATGGTAATCCGTACCGTCTTTTTTGAAGCCCGGATTGCGGAGGTAGCACCACAGGATAGTCGCCATACCGAGTTGGTGTGCAAGTTCGAAGGCTTCGGCGATTTCGATGATTTGACGTGAAGATTCCTCCGAACCGAAGTAGATCGTAGCACCGATAGCAATTGCGCCCATATTCCAGGCATCTTCGACTGTTCCAAACAGAATTTGATTGTGTTTTTGTGGATAGGTGAGAAGTTCGTTGTGGTTAATCTTTACAACGAAGGGGATTTTGTGAGCATATTTTCGCGCTACCGAACTCAAGACACCGTAGGTACTTGCAACGGCATTGCAACCGCCTTCGATAGCGAGTTTGACGATATTTTCAGGGTCAAAATAATCAGGATTCGGCGCAAATGACGAACCTGCCGTATGTTCAATACCTTGATCGACAGGCAATATAGATACGTAGCCCGTGTCTGCCAATCGCCCATGACTGTATAGGTCGCGAAGGCTGCAAAGTGTTTGTATATTTCTATTGGAGCCTACCCAAACGCGGTCAATAAAGTCAGGACCGGGCTGGTGTAGGCGGGATTTGTCGATGGTTTTGCTTTGGTGATTGAGTAGGTAGTCGGCGCTTTTGCTACCGAGCTTTTTACGAATATTATCTAATGACATGGTTGTTATTTTTGTGAACTGTCAAGTCAAATTGAATCGCAAAAATAGTTTTTTTTTTGATTGGAACAAGCCGAATTCGTTTTAGAAGTTATTTAAAGTCTAATAAGGATTGTTTTCTACAATAAAAATATCAGAATTCGTAATGTGAACAATATCTAATTCGGCAGCTTTGCCGTAAATGTGATGAATGGCTTGTCGCCCTTTCTGACCGAGATGGACTGTATAATCATTGACGTACAAATTGATGTGTTGCATCATCACGGATTCGTCCATTTCTTGTGCGTGTTGGCGCACAAAACTGATAGTTTGTGCCGGATTATTGAGGGCAAATTCGACACTTCTACGCAAGACCCGATTGACTTTTTGCTGTATTTCGAGTGGAATATTTCGATGAATGACAATACCACCAAGCGGTATCGGAAATCCCGTTTGGATTTCCCAATATTCTCCTAAATCCATCAGTTTTTTCAAACCTTTTTCTGAATAAGTGAAGCGATTTTCGTGAATAATCAATCCTGCATCAACACGCTCATCAAGCACGGCATTTTCAATATCTGAAAACAACATTTCTATACGCGTTTTTATATTTGGAAAAGCATAACTGAGTAGAAAATTGGCAGTAGTATATTTGCCCGGAATAGCGATTTTTAAATTGAAAATCTCCTCTGATGAATATTGTTTTTTTGAAATGAGTAATGGTCCGCAATTATTGCCCAAAGCACTGCCCGAATGAAGTAATACGTACTGATGTGTCAAGTAAGCATAGGCATGATAGCTTAGTTTTGTGATGTCGATAATGCCTTCCAGTGCTTTTTTGTTCAAAACCTCTACGTCTGCCATGCACACATCAAAACGGAGACCTTCGGTGTCGATTTTTTCGTGTATCATCGCATCAAAAATAAAGGTGTCATTAGGGCAGGGAGAAAAACCAAGTGTTAGTGTCATTTTTATGATTTTTGAATGGCTTGATTATCGTGATTTTTTCAGAAAAATATTTTTTATTACCTTTGGGTTCTAAATCGTAAACTCTTGTCGATTTCTGACAAAAGTTGAGTTTTAAACTGAATTTATAATTATTAAATTGCTTGATTGTTATTGCATTTTTTTGTTATATAAAAAAATATTTAGCAATCCAACAATCCACGTAGCGAAACAATCTAATAATAGAGTGGCTTCGGCATGTAAATTAAATTAGCCAACAAACTAATCGCTAATAGGCACTAAATGTTCACTGTTCACCATTATCCACGAAAAATTTCTAAATTTCAACTGGACCAATACCTATCTCAAGGCTGGTTTCGGATGGGGCAGTCTATATTTACCTGTCATTTTTTGTATGTTCAAGATGATGTGTATTCTACGGTATGGATACGCTTAAATTTGCACGACCATCGATATAGTAAAAGTCAACGAAAGTTGGTTCGACGAGTAGAGGAAGATTTTAAGGTGAGAGTACAAAAAGCGGTTTTTGATGAAGAAAAAGAACGGTTGTATGATAAGTACAAAATCCGATTTATGGAACCTGTTGCAGATAGTATCAGTACATCTTTGCAGAATGATTTGAATCAGAATATTTATGATACGTATGAAGTGACAGTACACGAAGGAGACAGGCTCATCGCTGCCAGTTTTTTTGATTTGGGAGCAAAGTCAAGTGCGAGCATCATGGGAATATACGACCCTGATTATCAGAAGTATAGCTTGGGTTATTATACGATGCTTCGTGAAATCGCTTTTTTGAAAAAGACTGGAAGAGATTATTATTATCCGGGATATGTCGTGCCGGGATATGAGCGGTTTGATTACAAACTCCGAATCGGTCATGTAGAATATTTCTTACCTGAATCACACTCTTGGAAATTCTATAAAGAAGAAGAAATCAATACCTTACATTCAGAAAAACTCAAGGAAAAAATGCGTGATATTTTGTGGGAATTTAGCAATTGGAATATTCCTGCGGAAATGATGTTTTTTCCCAGCCCTCCGATATTTTTCTCTCTGACCGATAGTGCGTTTATTAGCAGCCCTTTGTGTATTTTGTGCCATCAAGCAAATGATGATTATCCCCTTATGATAGATTACGATTCGGGAAAAGATATTTTCAGGTTGTATCGCGCAGGTATTGTCTTGAAGTTGTTGCATCAAAGTAGCGAGAAGGGAGTTATTGTGAATGAGGTTTTGAAGTGTTATCCGGATGATGGGGAATGAAAATGCCGAGTTCAAATCATAGACTTTTAGCTAAATTTTTCTGAATAAAGTCTATTTTACATTTGTTATTTTACATTTTGTCAATGCCTATGCTTTCAAATCCTATACTTTTAAGTTTATTTGTTTCAGTAACATTCAATTTACTGATCTTTCTTTTTGCCTTCAAATACCAGACAGATAAACTCACCGACATCACCTACGCTTTTACTTTCGGGCTTATCGCCCTTGTTTTTTTCTATTTATATCATGAAAATACACATCCATATCGTATGATATTGGCTGCCATGCCTGTGCTTTGGGCGACTCGTTTGGGTGCTTATCTTTTTCGAAGGGTGTTGCTCAAAGGAAAAGACCATCGCTTCGATGTATTCAGGCATATTTGGTGGAGGTTTGGTCGTTTTTTTATCATTCAAGGAGTGAGTATTTGGGTTATTGCATTGCCGTATATTGTGGCATTAAGTTCCACTACTGAGCAAGTTGATTATGCCTATCAATCTATTTGTTTACCGATTGGCGCAACGATTTTTCTACTCGGTTTTTTGATAGAAACCATTGCAGATGCTCAAAAATTCAAATTTAGGTCCGATCCTATCAACGAAGGAAAATTTATGGCAGAAGGGCTGTTTAGTATTGTTCGTTTTCCGAATTATACCGGAGAAATCATGCTCTGGACAGGTATTTTTATCGCCACTATTCCGGTCTTGAAAGGCATCGAATGGGCGACTATTATCAGTCCCATTTGGATTGCAGGATTGCTCATCGGCTTGAGTGGGATTCCATTTCTCGAAAGGTCAAATCAAAAACGTTACGGTCATTTAGATGCTTTTCAAAAATACAAAAAAGATACGAAGAAATTGATTCCCGGAATGTACTAAGTAACTAAACTTTGGACGAAATGTATTAGGTATCAAGTATCAGGACGAGATGAAATTTAATTGCCTGATTTTTAATCATAATTATATTTAAATTAAAACTTATTTAAAAATATATTTTTTAATTCAAATGCCTGATAATCAAATAGTTATAATTTTAAGTCCTGATACTTGATACTTTTGTCCAAAGTCTAGTAAGTAAAAACGATTTGAGTGTGTAAAATACTAGGGGCAATTATATATAAAAGGTGCAGCGCACCGTTCCTGTTTGGTGTACGCACTAACGGGGTACTTACTTTGATGCTTTTCAACGTAGAACGACGCTTCCAGCTCGTTCCTTATAAATCTAAAAACTAAATGACGCGAACTGGAAGTGTCGCGCTACAACATTCTATCTAAGCCGTACTTTCATGAGTACGGGCTGATGGTCAGAAAACTGAAAATCTTGATCAATGCCTTTGACTTCCAATAATTCTACATTCGGCGAAATCAAATAAAAATCAATCAATGTCGTAAAAGTTTCGCCTTTTTTATAGGCATCGGTGAGTTTTCGATTGGTGGCTATTTTTTTATCATACACCCATCTCCAACCTGCCGGAAGATAGTCAGCAGCAATATTAACTTGAGTATAACCGACAGAGTTTTCGGTAGAAGCAAAAGTATCAAATGCAAAACCCGGAGGACATTGATTCCAATCACCGCCGACTATTACATAGTTATTTTTATTATACTCCGCTTCCAGATAATCTTTCAGGTAGGTCATTTGTTGGGCTTTGAGTGTGCCGTCATCATAAGCCGAATTATGCGTGTTAATCACGACTAATTCTTGCCCCGAAAGGGTAGGGTAGCGGTGAGCGGAAAAACACCTATCAAGATGAAATATCCGGTCGGGCCAAGGGTAATTTCCGGGAAATTGATAGCGCGTAGCAGCAGTAGGTTGGAAACGCGAGTACGTGCCAAGACCACTATCCATTTTGCCCATCACTCGCCAAAATTCGAGCACAGGAAGTGGCACTCTTGGCGATTTGTAATTGACCGAAAAGGTAGAAGCATAGCCCGGTAATTTTGAGGCGTATTGCTCGTGAGCATTGACGCAGTAACTGCGTTTGGAATTTTTATCAACTTCTTGAAAGAGGTAAAAATCAGCTTTATTTTTTTGTAAAAAATCTAATGCCCCCGCCAAGTTTTTATCAACATTTTTGCGCGGAGCGCGTATCATTTTTCCTCTTGAAGTCAAAAAGCCACCCGAATCGTAAAAGAAATTGGACTCTGCACCCAAGCCACTATACCCAACATTCCAGTTGGCAAAAGTCAAGACACTATCTGTGATAATTTTTTCATTCGACGTAGTATCAAATTCTAATTCGGTCACTTCATCCGGTTTGAAATCGGTCAATGTGCCGTGTATTAAAGCAATGATGACATAAAGCAAAAAAAGCAATATCGCTATTCCAATAATTTTTAATATCAACATGATGGGTCTCATAGTTCTGGCTTTAAAAAATTCCAAATAAGAGGGATATTGTGTTTTATTGGAATTTGTTATTTAAAATTCACAACGGCTTTATCAAAAGGGCTAAGTCCGGTGCCGGCTACTTTGGCGGTAGCTTCGATACGATATTCGGATTTTGCGCCGTGAGCAGCTTTGGCAACTCGCGCCAAACCACCGACGAGTCCTCCGCGATCTACGGCAGCATCAATATTGGATTTTACCTTTGAAAAAGGCAACTCAAATTCGACGACAACATCTTCTTCGGGATAAATCATAAAGGCATCGTCAATCGTTATTTCACCAAGCACAAATTCCTCGGCGCGTTTCTCCTTACGTCGTCCGTGCGTGTATCTTTCTATGAGTTTTACGGTAATAAAAGAAATACGTTGAGTATTCATCGTCGAAAATAGAACCTCTCCTTCGACAATACCAGCACGATTATTGATTTCTTCCGGTAAAATGACTTGCATCTTCACGCCTTCGATACCCAGAAATTGTTTAATTTTTTTGAACATATTATTCAATTAAAGTGGTCAATGCTTTTACAGACAGTGACAATGTAAGACTAATTTATGACTTTTCTAATCATAATTAGACTTTATTTAGGAATATTTTGTACGCATGGAACTTTTGTATTTTTTCGATAATCGAGCCTCATTTTGAGCCGCATACCCTTCGGTACGGGGCGAAAAATAGGTGAAGAGTATCGGAAAAAGACAATTTAGCTGCGTACAAAATTTTTCTAAATAAAGTCTATTAGATACAAGGCGGTTTTGTTTAGACAAAAGGCAAAAAAATAAACGCAACTATACGCCTATTGCCTTCGTCTAACGAATATAATGCAATAATCTTGGATAATTTATTTAACTTTATACGCGTATTTATTTATATGTGCATTGAACGGTAAAATCCGATTTTTTCATTCTAAATATTATTATTATAATGCATTATAATAATCAATAAAAAAAATATTAAACTTTATTTTAATAAATATATTTTTTATATCATTCAAATTATACGAAAACTACTTTAATATGAAAAAAATCATACTTTTAATTGCTTGTACCCTCACTCTGGCTACGATGCTTCAGGCGCAGGCAGAATCCGATATAGTCATTACCGAAATTATGTACAATCTACCGGGAGATGATTCACTTGAATATGTCGAAATTTATAACAAAAATAGCACTATTGGTGTCAACCTAACAGGCTGGAGTTTTACGCGAGGTATTACACATACATTTGCCGGTGTATTTATGTCGCCGGGGCAGTACATTATACTGGCGAGTGATGAGGATGCTTTTGAAGGAGTATTTGGTGTCCCTGCTATGGAATGGGAAGCAGGTGGATTGAGCAATGGTGGCGAAAGTCTTGTGTTGACCAACTTTCAAGGTATGATAGCCGATACGGTTGACTATAATGATGGCGGAAGTTGGCCCTCTGAACCTATTGACCCCGATGGTGGCGGTGCTTCGCTGGTTTTGTGCGACCCTAATTCTGATAATAATGACCCTGTCAATTGGATTAGTGGCGATGTGCCTACCGGAATTTTTATTGATGGCAAGGAATTGTTTGCACATCCGGGCGCAACTTGTTCGGGCTTGGATTTGATTCCCCCAATACCACTTGCTGCGACGGCTATTTCTGCCAATGAAATTGTCGTAGAATACAATGAAGCGGTTAATATGACCGCAGAAATTGGAGCAAATTACGCTGGAGTCACTGTATTTAGCGGAGATAGAGATGCCTCCAATCAATTTGCTACGCTTACCTTAGACTCACCACTTCAGGACGGTGTATTGACGACTGTAACGGTATCAAATGTACAGGATTTGGCAGGTAATCAAATGTCAAGGACCGAAGAATTTGATGTGATATGGCATAGCGGAGGTGAGATACGCGATATTGTTATCACTGAAATTATGTACAACGCGCCGGGCAACGACAGCCTTGACTTTATCGAATTGTACAACAACTCCGGCATAGCGCGCAATCTCTGGGGATGCTATTTTAGTCGGGGCATTGATTTTACTTTTCCGAATGTAACGATGCAGCCCGGAGAGTATATCGTACTTGCCGAAGACTCGGCTAATTTTGAATTGACTTATAATATCACACCTTTCAAATGGAGTGGCAGCTTGGATAATAATAGCGAAAAAATCATCTTCAATTATGTAGATGGTGACACCATTGATTTGGTTGATTATAATGACAATAATGGTTGGGATCCGCTTGCGGATGGCAAAGGATATTCATTGGTGCTTTGCGACCCAAATTCCGACAATAACGATACACTAAGTTGGATAATCGCTACTACATTTACCAATATCACAATAGGAGATACTCTCGACATGTATGCCAATCCGGGTATGGCTGACGCAGGATGTCCGGTAGATATTCAAGGAGTGGAAGAATTGACAGGTGTTCAGGTTTATCCGAATCCCAATGCAGGTATTTTTAGGATTGAGAGCGAAGAAAACACTACTTTGGAATGTCGTATAACTGATATGCTCGGCAGACCTGTTTTTTATCAAAATTTTAATGATAATTCATTGCAAATCAATATAAAAAACGTACCAATAGGTATTTATTTATTAAAAATAAGAGATACCCGTACAGGCAAACAGACGGTCAGAAAGATACTCAGGCAGTGATTATCCGCCATTGATTTCTTTCAAATTACCTTTTGCCAATGCAAAATCAGGAAATACTTGAAGGGCTTGTTCAAAAAGCGTTTTCGCTTCGCTTTTTTTATCCAAATCTTTGGCGATTACGCCTTGGATATTGTAGGTGGCGGCTTTGAGTGGTACGACCTGATTTTGTTGATTAAAATTCAGATTAACTTTGGCTTTTTTGAGTTCGGGATGCTGATGAATCGACTGGGCTGTTTGCAAACATTCTTGAAGACGAGTCATGCCATATTGGGTCGTTGCTATTTCGTACAAATGATAAATATTCTGGGTCAGAGGGTATAGTTTTTCATAAGCTTTGAGCGCGTTTTTGCTATCGCCAAGTGCCTTATAAGAAATGGCTTGTACTTTGAGCATTAAGGTATCTTGAGGGGCAGTTTCGAGGCGTTGACCACTGACTTGAATAGCTTGCGGATAGGCTTTTTGTTGCACGTATAACAAAGCAATCGAATCTTGCCAATGCTCTGCCGACGGCTCGACGGCGAGTATATCATAAAGTGCTTGAATAGCGATATTTGCATCCCCATTTTGCTTGGCTTGTCGATAAACTTCTTTTTTGTGGGCTGCTAAATCAGCTTTAAAATTAGCTTCTCCACAAGCACAACAAAACAACACAGCAAAAACAGAAGACAATAATATATAACGCATTATGTGGAAAGTTTTTTGTTTGTTTTAACGATTTCTATGTTCGATAGTTACATTTTTGAAGTTAAAATCACGATACCTATAAATTTGTGGAGAGAACAATGCCGGATATTTGATGTTATACTATTTTCAAAAGGTTTTGAAAATAAAAAATATTATTCTAATTTGGCGAAGCCAATAAATGAGCGAATTTTGAATTTTGAATAAATGAATCAAACGAATATGATGTGATTCACTCACCCATTCAACATTCATTCATTTTTTGTCAAAACATGCAAAAAATTAGTACTTAGTACATTGTTTATTAAATTTCTTATCGTTTTTGACGTTTATTTTGAAATGAATCGACCCAAAAATGACGCGAATACTTACTGTATTTAAGGAGTTTTTGGGGAAGAGTCGTTTTAAAAGAAATACTTAAAAACGTAAAGAAATTTATTAAACAATGTACTTAGATACTAATTTCGGCAATTAGGGCGAACGAAAAGTCGTTTTCATAATGCGTAATATATTTATTTTTAGATTTTTAAGAAAGCCTACTTGTCGAACATTTTCAAAATGTCCGCCGATTCACGCTTCTCCTTCAATTTAAAAAACATATTACAAAAACGACTTTTCGTTCCCCTTATTTCGGCAATCGTAAAACGAAACAAATCTTTACATGCAACTACAGGAAGCACAAGAAAAATTTATTCAGGCTTGGGGAACGCTCGGTTCGCATTGGGGCATCAATCGTACAATGGCACAAGTACATTCTTTGTTGTTGATTGCCGCAGAACCGCTTTCTGCACAAGAGATTATGGATGCCTTGAAAATTTCGAGTGGCAATGCTAATATGAATATTCGCGCGCTGATAGATTGGGGCTTGGTATTTAAAGAACTGAAACCCGGCGAACGCAAAGAGTTTTTTGTAGCCGAAAAAGACATGTGGGAGGTCATTCGAAAAATCATCATACAACGCAAAAAGAAAGAACTCGAACCCGTCATCAGGGTACTCAACGAAATTAGTGATGTTGATGAAAAAAGTATAGAAGCAGAAGAATTTACAAAAGTGGTACAAGATATTCGCCTTTTTGCCCAAAAAGCAGACTCAACGTTGGAAGGACTCGTCAAATCCGACCAAAAATGGTTCGTTGGTACCTTCCTTAATATGATCAAATAACTGACGTTACGAAGTAACGTGTCCGGAGTTTGTCAGTCCGAAGACCGTAGTCATACAAAAAAGACGCTCGCGTTCAACTGCGGTCTGCGGACTGATAAACTGCGGACTATTTTAATTTACTACACCGCACATTGGAATAATTCTTGATAAAGTCAGGCAATACTTTTGTGAATGAAACGTTAAATATGTCATTCCGTACAATACCAATAACAAGACTTATTTCCGATATGAATTTTCTAAAATTTATAGCTGTACTTTTTATTCCTACATTACTATTGTTTTCGTCATGCGGAAGCAATGTGGTAGAAGAACCTATTGAATTTGGTTACGATTATTTTCCACTCGAAATCGGTAAATACCTTGAATATGACGTGGATTCTACCTTGTACGATATCGGTAGCAGCAATGTAATCGTTTACAATAATTCGATACAAGTTCGTGAAGAAGTCACCGATTCTTTTCCTGACAATGAAGGACGTATCATATATCGTATAGATAGATTTGAACGCAAAGATGAGACCGAAGAATGGCGCATTAAAGATGTCTGGACAGCTACCGTGACGGATAGGCAAGCAGAACGTGTAGAAGAAAATCTGCGCTTTATCAAACTCGTTTTCCCAGTAAGCGAAAATACTAACCCTTGGAATGGCAACAAATACATCGACGAAAATCTCGTGATTCCGATAGCAGGCGAAAGTGTTTTTGTTTTTAAAAACTGGCTGTATGAATATCGAGAAATTGACGGAAGCCTGAGCGTTGGTACTTACAATTTTGACGATGTGGTAACGGTATATCAAGCCGATGAAGAAAATTTTATTGAGTTGAGACGTTCTTATGAGCAATATGCAAAAGGTATTGGTTTAATCTATCGAGAAATTTTAATCCTTGATACTCAGTGCATTGCGCCCTGCATGGACGATACTTGGGAAGAAAAAGCCGAAAAAGGATTCATTGTACGCCAAACGATTCGCGAGTATAATTAGAATTTTGAATGAGTGAATGAATGAACGAATTTTGAATGAGTGAATTTTGAATGAATGAGTGAGTGAATGAATGAATTTTGAGTGAATGAATAGTGTCGATAAAATTCATTATTCATTCATTCAAAATTCATTCATTCAAAATTCATTCATTCAAAATTCACTCATTCAAAATTCGTTCATTCAAAATTCACTCATTCAAAATTCATTCATTCAAAATTCACTCATTCAAAATTCGTTCATTCAAAATTCACTCATTCAAAATTCATTCATTCAAAATTCACTCATTCAAAATTCACTCATTCAAAATTCATTCATTCAAAATTCATTCATTCAAAATTCATTCATTCAAAATTCACTCATTCAAAATTCATTCATTCAAAATTCGTTCATTCAAAATTCACTCATTCAAAATTCGTTCATTCAAAATTCACTCATTCAAAATTCACATAAACGTGCATTTTCACTGTAACATTTCGATTACCTTTATTACCTTCCATAATGATGATTTTATCATTTTGAAGATAATAATTTACATTTCTGTCGCGTTTGCGTAGCTCACCGAGTCTGTTAAACTCTTTATCGTAAGTCACAAAATAAAGCGGTGTAAACATTCCCTCACTTTCAAGCGTTAAAATATACTCGTCCGTTGGAATGATGTCGCGCAATTCGCCTCCTTTGACACGGTGTTGATTGATGAGCGTGAAATCGGGATTATAGGTAGAAATGACGCCATTAGATATATTGGAATTGTTGCGATGAACGACAATATAATCCCTTAACTTATACCAAAAGTCATTGACCACCTTTATTTCGATTAAAAACTGACAAATTATGAAAAATTCACTCTTAATATTCATCCTACTTTGCACTTCGACATTCATTGCAAATGCCCAAACACCCAAAGCCGAGTTAGCCCAACTTATATCCGAAGATTGGTCATTCAGAATGCAGGAATATCCCGCTTATGCAGCTTCACTGGGTTACGAAAGCGACCGCACCAAATTCGCCGAAGTGTCCGTAGCGACACACGAGCGCAGGGCAGATTTTTGGAGAGATGTTTTGAAAAAATTGAACGCAATAGACCCTGAATCATTGGATAGCGAAGCACAGGTGAATTACGATATGTTCAAATTTATGTTGGAAGATGATGTAGCGCAAATCGAGTATCAAAGCTACCTCATTCCTTTCAATTCGGACAGTGGTTTTCATTCGAGTTTTGCTTTTTCTGCCAGTGATTTTTCATTTGACTCCGTTAAAAGCTATGAGCAATACATAGGACGTTTGAATGGCTTTAAAAAGTACGTAGATGACCACATCACCCTGATGCGAATAGGTATCAAAAAAGGCATGACTTTACCGAAAATCATCCTAACGGATTACGAAAAAGGCATGGAGGCATACATTTCTGAGAAAGCCGAAGACAGCTATTTTTATGAGCCATTGAAGATTATGAACGGCATTGACAAGACACAACAAATTCGCTTACGTAAACAAGCACGGCAAGCTATTAATCAAAGCATTACACCGGGCTACCAAACATTAAGCGATTTTATAAAAAATGAATATCGCCCTAATGCGCGTACTACGCTCGGCGCAAGCCATTTCCCGAAAGGGAAGAAATATTATCAACAAAGAGTCAAGTATTATACGACTTTAGATATATCAATGGATGAAATATATCAAGTTGGTTTGGACGAAGTGGCGCGTATCCGAAAAGGCATGGAAGAAATCATTGCCGAAGTAGGTTTTGAAGGTACATTTGAAGAGTTTATTTACTTCTTGCGTACCGATTCGCAGTTCTATTGCGATACACCGGAATGTCTGCTTAAAGAAGCCTCTTATATCGCCAAACGCATTGACGGAAGACTGCCGCAAGTGTTCGGAAAATTACCGAGTTTGCCTTATGGCGTAGAGCCTGTGCCGGACGAAATCGCGCCACGCTACACGACAGGAAGATACATTCCCGGTTCGTATGCCAATCACAAATCAGGTACGTATTGGGTCAATACTTACGACCTCAAAAATCGACCTTTGTACAATCTCCCCGCACTCACGTTACATGAAGCCGTACCGGGACATCACCTTCAAATTGCCCTTGCCGAAGAACTTAAAGACCTCCCTGATTTTCGTCAACATACCTACCTAAGTAGTTATGGCGAAGGCTGGGCATTGTATAGCGAATGGCTCGGTCAGGAATTGGGTATTTATCAAACGCCGTATGAAGAATTTGGTCGATTGACTTACGAAATGTGGCGGGCTTGTCGCTTGGTGATAGATGTCGGATTGCACGCCAAAGACTGGACACGCGAGCAAGCCGTTGACTACCTCGCTTCCAATACCGCACTTGCTTTGCATAATGTCAATACCGAAATTGACCGATATATCGGGTGGCCCGGACAAGCCCTATCCTACAAAGCCGGAGAACTCAAAATCAGAGAATTGCGCTACAAAGCAGAGAATGAACTTGGCGGCGGGTTTGATGTGCGTGAGTTTCATTATATGATTCTCAAAAATGGTTCGATACCACTTTTTACTTTAGAAACAATTATTGATGAATGGATTGAAAATCAGAAAAAAATGTAAGACTATTTTAACATATTTAAAAAGAGTCGATTACTTTCGACATAAATTAAATATATAATTATTTTAGTATATTTTCTTTATTCTCGTATTCTCTTCGTTCAACTTTAGTTCTCATAATACCCAGCACATTTTTCATCAAAAATGCTATAACCAAAAAAATACCATAGGCAATACCTACTGTAGCATAAATCCTCCAATACGATTTTGCTTCTGTAATATACATCTGTGAAAGATATGTAGCCAAACCTGAAAAACTAAACATCATAACTAAAAATAGTATAATTGCTACAGCCCAATACTTAAATATATTTTTTGCTGATGCACTACTTACGGCACTAAAAAAAGCATACAAAAGTAAAGAAAAAGCTGAAGAAAGCCAGAAAGACCGAGGTGAGACAGATGAACCATTTGCAGAAATTCCCCATAGAATTAACATCAATACAATGCCGATGCTAAAAGTTACAATAGCTTGGGTAATTGGATTTTTTAATTTTGAAATCATATTTTTGTTTTTATTAAAAATAAAGTAACTACTAAGGTAGAATTTAAAAAATCGTTGCATAGCCTCGCTACGGAACTATTTTTTGTGTTTTTTAGAAGGAAAAAGAACAAGTATAATGGGACAATTTATTTTCCTTCACTAAACAGAGAAATAAGCAAATAGTTTATAATTCCCATTACTTTCTGAAAATTCAATATGACTTTATAGCTCATTTTTTATTTGTCAAGAATAGTTAGTACACTGTTTCACAAATTTATTTACTTTTTTGAGTATTTCTTTTAAAATGACTCTTCACCAAAAAATCCTTAAATACAGTGAGTATTCGCGTCATTTTTGATTCGATTCATTTCAAAATAAA
>Ga0209187_1000605_pt1 | contig 57123 bp, 61 predicted proteins | sample BantaG_FD_187430 | JGI IMG/M metagenome (GOLD analysis project Ga0209187, IMG submission 187430) | Marine algal microbial communities from Bantry Bay, Ireland - BantryBay_4 metaG (SPAdes) (version 2) | ecosystem: Host-associated > Algae > Red algae > Unclassified | place: Bantry Bay, Ireland...
GGCTTCACTCATATCTAAGGGAGTGACCGTTTCCATAGCAGCCACTGTCGGAAACACCAGATCTCCAATCGAGAATGTAACGCTTTCACCGCCTTGATACTGAAACTCTCCATTTGCGTTCGTCATACCCGATAACGTTTCTGTTTCATACGAAAGGCCCTGAACTGCGCTGTCCAAAAACACGCCAGTCAATGTAGTACTTGCATTACTATCTCCAGAATCTGTGGAGCCTTCAGAGTTTTCTGGAGCGGAAGAACTACTACTGCAACTAGTTAGCGCTGCACAGCACAGTGCAACGAAGAATTTTTTAGCCATTGAAACGTTTCCGTAGGTAAGTGAACACTTTGTTAGGAAAGTGTTCACTTTTTTGGGTTACTTTGGCATCACCCAAAAGGGTTAATCACGGGGAAATGCGGGTTGTGGCACAGGGGAAAGTATGAAAAGGTGAACAGATGACTGGCGAACTGTTCACTTAGCAGTCTGCTAGGTTGTACTATTATATTTAGGTAGTTGAGCCGTCTTTCGTTTTTGTTTATTCCGTTTTTTAGGTCTTTGTGGACGTATCAAATTCAATTGAGTGCGGAGTTTTTTCTCTTCATCTGGATGAAGCCTTTTCAGTGACGCGACGCGACCACTCGCCTTGTCCCAGAGGCTTATATATTCTGAGCAATTACGTGCTGTTGCGTCATAAAGCACGCATTTGTGAACCATGGATCTAGTTCGTCTACGTTCAGACTTAGGTATCGATGCATACCCTTTGTTGACATTAAGGTTTACTACCCTCATCCGTTGTCCAGCTGTAGCAAGTTCATGTTTTGCTCGTTTAGGCTTATAACCAGAGCGTTGCATCATGCCAATTACTTCGGTAACTGCCAATGTTTTCAACTTTGGACTAACAAAGTCGCTAGAGGATATAGTTACATCGTCTATAAATCGCGTATATACAAATCCTAGTTTTTCAAGCCTTTCTACTGTTCCAGGTTCATGTCGCCAAAGTACAAGATTGGCTAGATGTGTACTTGTTATCCAACCTTGAGGGAGAACTTCTTTGTGTGTTGTAAGGCATGCCAAAATTTCTGCTACATCGGGATGAAATTTGAAAAATCTTTGCCATACATCTTTGACAATTTCTTTAGTCGTGTTTGGATAGAAGCTCGCAATATCCTCGTTTAAAAGCATGTTTTTATAAGTGTGTGCTTCTGCATGAGCATGATAACTTCGGTATGTTTGAGCGTCAGAGGCTATACCACCAAGAATATAATAAGGAAAATCGACACTATCAAGGAACCTTGCTTTTATTCTTTCGTGAATTAACTTGAGAGGCGCACGTGCATCGTTTGTATATCTAGGAGGTTTTCCATCAACGATCTTAGTTCGACCAGGTCGCCAATATTTCCCTGTATCAGATGCCACTGAAAGTAGGAGCCCCTCCTCGACGTTCAATTTTCTCGCCAAGGAACTTATAGATGCAACAGGGTCATCAGGATATTTGGCAGATATATTTAGCACATGCTTTATATAAGCTTATTAACCAACTTAGTTAGCTTTTCTAAGTCGATTTCGGTCTCATTACTGATTGTACTATTTGAAGCGATTAGTATTAGAACCGAAAGTGGTATACGCAAAGCGCTGGATAATGACTCGAGAGTCGAAAGGCTAGCTTCTCGCTTCGACTTTTCTATGAGGCATAAATGCGATACTGAAACATCGGCTATCTCGGCCAATTCTTTTTGAGATATCTTCCGTTTTTCTCTGCAATGCTTGATTGCTAAACCTATGTCTATTTGAAAACTCACAATGTGAAATAAGGGCCCGTTGTGCTATTTCGCAATCAATTCAATAATACGTGCAATCGTTGGTAAACATCTGATCGCCGATCCTATTGCCTGAAGACAGAGCTGTTTTATTTGCTCTTCAGAATGGTTTTGATCTCGGATCTTTTCGAGATTATCAATAACCACATCAATTTGTTCCACAGCACGCGCATTTTCTTCGCAGTCTGCCTTCTCCCGTAGCTCGTGTAATACGGAAAAAGTCTCTTCAATTAAATCATTCATTATTAAGGTGAACTCCAAACGACGCCGGATTAGCGCCAGTCGGCAGAACGCAACCATAGTCGTAAGGAGCGAAGAAATGCACGGGCCCAGAGTCCACCAAGAAAACTGCCTATTTCAGTCGGCTATGTAAGCCAAACTTATCAAGCGTTGAACTGCGATGCAGCTGAGCGCAATTGAGGCAAAAACGGTAGGTACTGAACAATAAGTACCGACAACCATGCTGGTTGCCACTGATCTCACTATGGTCTATCAAATGACTTAATTCAAAGAACGAACAGGGCGAAACGCCCTGCCTAAGTAGTCACTATATCAATTTGCTCACAGCAAATCAACTGTTTCACAGTTTAATTTATAAAAGACCCATATCTAACGCTATAGCTCCAGTTCTGTGTAGCTTTCATCGATGTCCTGCTGCACCAGTCCGATGTAGCGCATCGTCACCGCCGGACTGCTGTGGTTTAGCACTTTCGCAATACTTTCAATGGAGCGCCCTGCTTTGTGCATGGCATAGCCGCGCGTTTTGCGCATCGAGTGCGTACCGAGCGCCACTTTGGGTGCAACCCTCTGCCCTACTTGCTCGAACACTCTACTCACCGATCGACGGTTGATCGGTTTCGGTGGTGCGCGTCGATCGCGGTTCACCGCATCGATTTGAAACAACCACACATGATCAGGGTTATCGCTTAACCGACGTTGCATGATGTTCAATGCGGTTTGATTGATCACGATTTTGCGGTGCTTGCCGGTTTTCTGCTCGATGACGTTGAGCGCAGGCTGTTCGGTGTTGAGCGCACGCACGTTGTCCATGGTCAACGACAACAAGTCTGATATGCGAAGGGCTGTGTTCACACCGACTTTCCAGATGTCAGCGTAGATCCGTCCCTGGTCAGCCAGGTGTGCTTCGACTTGCTGGCGTTGTCCCGTTGTTTTCACGGCCTCGACTTCGCGCATGTTTAGTGTCCCAAAACAGTTGTATTCGGTGATTGTGGGACACTCTAGCAGGGTCGGTGATAAAAAACCGCATCAGATGGGGCTATGGAGGGTTAGTGTCCCACAAGGTCATTGTGGGACATGCATTTGCCCGATAGACTGGAAGGTCGGCTCGCTTTTAAAGCTCACCGGCATTTCCAATCAGTCGGAGCCGATGAAATGAGCAGAACAAAAAAAGGCAGCAAAGGACCAGGGTGTGATCTGTGGAGTCGCAGACCCTATGGCGGTCATCCCAACAACGCGCTGTACCGAAAATTCACTACCAGAAAAGAACGAGCTCAAGAGTTGCAGAAATTGCACCGGGCTGAAAAACGTTATGGTATATCCGAAACTCGTGAGTTTCGCTATAAAGATTTTCTCTAAAGCAGACACTCAAAATAGTGGCCGCTTAGGCGGCTTGCAGAGCTTGCGAAGCTAGGGATTGCCGACAAAGCTCAACTGATGATCATTAAGGCCGTACATTAATCAACCGCCTGGAACAAGCTCTCGATCAATCTCCCGGCGCTCACCAACCTCTGATCGATCAACAATCACATTCTTGGGCGCTTCAATACCTAGCTTGACCTGATTGGCGTTTTTACTGGGCAGAACAGTGACAACCACATCGTCACCGATGACTATGGATTCGTTTATTTTGCGTGTGAGGATTAACATGGACAGACTCCTTTCTATTGCACCAGCTCGTCATTGAGCTGGAATGATCTTAAACCTTAATATCCCTATCAGATTAATGCAACTAGACTTTTGTTTGCACCACTCTTATGCCAAGAGCATGTGCACCATGGGGAAATGCAGCAACAATAAATATCGATAATACTACTAAACATTCCCTTATAACTCTGCACTGTGACGAAGGTCGTGGTTCGGCTGTGAATTATTTAGTCTAAAGACTAGGTTCGCCGCATTTGTTTTGCCGTGACGGTGACACACGGTTAACATTGTGATCATATCTCAACGGATTAAGTTATATGCGATGCCAACCTAAAGCCACAAAGGCTGTGCTTGTGTTAACAGCCTCAGTGCTGTTATTCAGTTGCAGCAGCGGTTCAAATTCAACTACACCTGCACCTGACCGAGCAACCAATGAAACTATCATCAGCCTAATCACTACTGAGATTGGGACTGAAACAGCCGAGGGGTGGGCATGCGTAGATGGCGATGGCGAAGCCAGTGTCTATACATTTTACGATTTAGGCGCAGTAGAAGGGCTCGAAAACCTACGGATGGGGACAGAATATTTCATTCGGCCAAATGAAGAGCCCTTCAACTACAACTGGGTAGTAGTAGACAATGAATCTTTAGTATTACGCTCTCAGCCACTTAATCTACAAGATGTTTGGACAAACGTAGAGTTCTCAGGTCCATCATCCACCGAAAGACTAATGCGAGCCCGATCTAGCACCAGAGGTCAACTTCATTGCTCGATAGGAGTGACAAACGCATGATTACGCTCAAACGTTTTGCATGCCTAATGCTTATGCTCTGTATGCAGAGCGTGACTGTACATGCCGATGTCCCGCCAGTTTGTGTTGATCGTTTCACCGACGCAGGAGCAGTGCCGGGTACTCCATCATGCGTAGCCGATGCAGTGACATCCCCATCTGGTCTAGGTAATTACAGTTGTACGGCCAGCTTAGAAGTCGCCGAAGAATTTTGCGGTGTTGCTGAACCAGGAGCTTGTCCTGATGGGCGTCTGCCAAACTACGACACAAAGGAATGCCCAGAGGCTGTGAGAACTGAGCTTGAACCATACGACGCTGAAAATGACGACAAATCTTGTTCCATTCCGTTGACTGAAATTGATAATTTACCCGGCCCTGTAGTATTTATTACACAAGGATTGCAGTTTCATCCTGAGGCATCACTCAGCAATCTCTCGTTAGTCAGCTCCGGCATTACGGGTATTAATTTAGTCAACGCTATTGAGCAAACTCAAAATACTGGTGATACTAGACCGTTGGCAAATGCCATTGTTGGCATCACTCTGCCATTGCTTAATGTGGATTTTTTTCAAAACATGACTAATGATTTTTTGTCACTTGGTCAATCGCAGAAGCTTAACTGTCCTTAACATTGAGTTTTACCTCTAGCGCATGCCAAGTCTCCCAAACAACAAAGCCCCCTTAATGGGGACTTTTGTTTTACTTATCAAATGAATCCAAAATTTCGAGTATATAAGGGCTTCGATCATGCATAGCCATTGGGTCATATTCATGATGCTCTTCATTTGATCACTCAGGATGGACACAGAATGAAGTAGCCTGCGTGATCGGTGTGATCAGCTCAAACAAAGGCAGTAGCACGCCCCGACACCGATTCATACCGGGCCATGACCTACTCAGCATGGCGACTGGTGCTAATAGAATCAGGGCTAATCGAACCAACGTTAATTTCCACGTCTTAGGTTAATCTGTAGAAGTGTCAGCTCCCGATTTTCCTACCTACCTTCATCATCATCTGCGCATGTGCAATCTGGACTTCGCCCATATTGGAATGTTTTGTAAGTTTAGCTTTTCCTTCTTCCGAAAATGACTTGTCTACTATCGCACAGTTCATAGTTTCGCAACGACGTTCGTTATAATTTTGTGGTATTGATATCGTGGAGACATATAGGAGCTAAAATGGCAGCTACAGCTGATCTATTTAACAATAAAACTGAGCAACCACCTTCGCAAATAAAACCATTAGAACCGCTCTATTCAATGCTGATTGAAATGCCGGAGCAGTCAATAAGGCACACACTTTTGAAGATGCAAGATTTCAAAGATGAGTCTGAATTAGACGAGCGTATGGAAAATATCAGTTTGACGAAAAGGCAATACATCCAACAAATACTGATGGCTATGAACGCCAAGGGTATGCAGTAACTAATTTGTAAAAGTCTGCACTTGATATGCTATGCACTGTACCAGAGGTAAGCAGAATCGTCGCAATGATTGTGGTAGTTTCTATAATACAAATACGTTGGAAGATCACATTGCAACATGATTATGCTAAAGCGCACTTACTCCCACAAATCACCTTGATACGCTCATTTTCATTTATCTGATGAATTAATTTGGAAACGGCATCAACGGCAAGCGACTGATTAGCTTCTATTCTGACATACGCGAAGCTGAACATGATAAGCCCTCCGAGACATCCCCCAACGAGTATGAGAGAAACCCCTTTGGTAGTTATATTAAACATAATATTATTTCCATATTAAAGTGATGTTATTTACTTTGGGTATCCGGGCAACTCATTAAAAGGTTAGCCGGTTGCCCCTTATTGAGTGAAATCGGGGGTTGCGTGGCCAAAGCCGATCATCCCACTCATGTTGATTCCACAAGCGATGAACGCAGCAATCGCCGCGAGCGGAAACGCAACTAGATAGCCACCACCGGCCTCAAGTGAAATTTTGAAAAATAGCGCTCCCCAGAATAATGAAAGCAACGCGATAAGGAACACGCCAACCCATTTATACAATCCAGCAGCAATCAATACGAAAAATACTGAAAGAGACCACCACCAGGAACCACTAAGCAACCCAATCAGAATCGCAATCAGCATCAATTGCAGTATTAGTGCTTTGAAAGCCGCAGCGTAGGTATTTGCCTCCGCTATTCCTTTTGGTATGTCTGACATGATTTAAACCTCCTGTGTTTCGATTTTGCAGTCGCTCACTAACTTAGTGGCTGCAGAACGAAATTGGTGGAGTTTCATTGTCCAACAAAAATGATTAAAGCAACAACTGCTACAGCTTGCAATGTCTAAAGGTAGTGAATATACCGGGTGTCGCTACGCTGATAAACTAGCTATGCTGCAAGTGTTTCAGCATCGGCGATGAATCCACCCATGATCAATAAAAGAGCCCAATGTGCATAAGGTATCGGCGTGTGTTCCTTGTATTGCTCATCAGTTGTCCAACGTCTAACGGTCGATACGTTCACGTTCAGCATATTAGCAACGTGTGTTTGTGACCACTCATTCTTTAGAATAAGTTCCCTGACAATAAACGGATCGGGCGGAGTGTAGTTAAACCGCTCTATTCCGATGCTTGCGGTAATAATAGCTACTTCCTTCCTGATAGCTGCTGAGATGCCGGCGGGCGTCGTGACTTTGTACCGAGGGGTAGATTCGCTCATTCCAATACTCCATAATAGGTGAGATAGGACACTATACCGCGCATTATGCGCGGTTGTCAAATTAAGCGCGAAAGGATGGATTTTTGCGTTTTTTGTTCTGATTAATAAGACTTAAAAGCACATACAGGAGAATGGCGAAACCGATAAACACGCAAGCCCATTGCAAGATAAACCAGATAGTGAGGTTTTTCATTTTCTGCGATGTGGTAGCCCCTGCTCTTTCAAGCGGCTTGTAATCATCTTGTGTGTATTCTGTCTCAACAAACAATTTAATGTCACCATCGAGTTCAACAAAGGTTCCATGAGTTGAATCGTTGCCAATAACACTGCCACTATCAGAGAAAAGATATCGATCGCCTTTAATGTTTTTATATTGAACGGTAGAGCCAACTATCTCGTACTCGGCAGAACCTAACATGGAATGATGATTTACCGAGATAGATCTTTGCATCTTCAAGTCATCAATGTCGATTGAACCACGCAAGGTATGCCCGGATTTGTAGTTGATAAGATACCGGTATGTTCCGTTCAGAAACACGTTTAAATCAGGTAATGTTGCTAGTTCAGCCAACTGTTCGAGTTTCGAATCGGGAAGGATGATATTGGAATTTTTTATAATTTCAAATCTTGCACTAACAGAACGGTTATGGGCAGACCCGAACATAAAGGCTAGAACAAAAGCGCACAGTGAACCAAGCAGCACAAGGTTCTGATCAAAGCCAAAATTCCCTTTGCTGTAGCTTGCATTTCTCATGCTCTACCCCTAAATAAATGACCGAATGCTCAGCAAAAACCATGCAATCAAGCTAAATTACTCTAACTGATCAGGCAAAAAGGTGAGGCTCAGATCGCCGCAAATACCGTGGCCATCCTTCTGCTGGGCATTCCCGAGCACCGAGGCGATTGCTTAGCTGACGTAGTTTTTTCTGTGATAATCAATCGCATAAAATAACATTTCGATGAATTGATTAAAGCGACATATCAAGTCGTCGCTCTTAGGTAACTACCTTCCTAGTCCCCTAGTGCGAGATAGAGACAACTCTTCCTTGGTGTTTTTAAGCGCCGTCCCAAACATGGATTTTTGGTTTTCAGACAGCCGCTTCGCAATACTTTCCCTGTTTTGAAGCGTGTTCAGCACCCCTGTTTTTCGTTTAAGTAAATGGGGTAGGTCCTTCTTGTCATCCGCATTTCGAGCGGTGGTTATTTGTTTGTCGATCTCGTTCAATTTCGTGGTCAATTCACTCACGAGCTGGTCAGCTTTGAAATTATCGACCAGTTCGGTTTCTCGTGGTAGCTTCCCGGCAACCAATTTAACCGCTTCCTGCTTGAACGCTTCCTGCCTCTCTTCGAACGCTCGACCGGATTGCTGGCTTTTTATTTGTTGAGACAGGTTGTTGCGCTGTGCGATCAAAACCTGGCTCTGGTTTTTCCAGTCAGCGTGGTTTTCTTTGAACGCGGCTGTTTTGAACAGCCCAGCCTTTGGTTCCTTGAGCTTCTGCCGCTTTATTTCAGCTTCCAATTGCTCTGCTTCTTTCTGTAACGCGCCAACGGTACTCATCGAATTGTCGGTGAGTTGTTCAACAATCTTCGCCCGTTCTGCTGCTAACAAGCTGCTCGCTCGTTGGTAATCCTGGCTAGAAATACCACCGCTTTCGGAGTTAGTTGCAACCATTTGGCCTTCCTCCCGTCCGGCTAGAATATTATCGAGAGTGTCTGAATGTTGATCGGACACCAGTGTCAGCTCATTTCTCTCGGCAAAATCCAATGCTGTTTCCTGCCGGTTTTCTCTGGATGCCGCTGCTATAAATTTACTCTCATTATCCGTATAGATGTCACAAGATTGGCGATGGCGAGAGCCTGCCACATACGTGAGGTGCTTATCGAGCGATTCATTACCTAACACGTAAGAGCGATCAACCGTCACCCCTTGGCTTTTGTGAATAGTGGTCGCGTACCCATGCGAGATATCCGAATAGTCGCGACCATTGAAATTCAATTCATCGCCCGAGTCCATCTTAACGGTGAGCTTATCTCCCTTGAACGAGGTCAGTGTACCCAACTGCCCGTTTTTAACGCCTAGCTCTTTATCATTTTGAGTGAACAGAATACGATCACCATCGGCCAGATCTATCTTGATCGCGGTTTGTTCCTTGTCCGTGATATCAATATCACTGTACCGCTCTGGTTGGAATTTCAGCTCCCGCCCGTCGTCATGGACGAAGGTCAGATTCCCGTCTTCGATACCGACAAACAGCCCCCTATCGCCTTCCTCTAAGCCGAGAGCTGCGTCGCGGCTATTGAATAAAACCTCATCACCTTTTTCAAGATCGAAAGCGATTCGCTGCTCATCGCGGCCAGAATGAGATAAAAATGCTTTGGCATTTTTTAGTAAACCGCGTTCTTTTAAACCTTCGCGAATCTGTTCGTTAATGCTTTTTACATCAGAGACACGATGGGCTAAAACGGCTTTTGAACCCTTGTGGTTATCGGCTAAATAATCCGATACCAGGCTCGCCACTGCATTCTGAGCGTGGGACGTGTGTATATTCCCGTTTTTTCTATAAGCATCGATTGCCTCTTCAACACGGCCTTTTGCCAGAGCAAAGGTTGCGTCTTTTTGCCATTGATCCTGTTGTCTGCGGATGGTCTCAATCGAGGCAAAACCGTATTGTTCGCTCAAATCACGCAGAGCAGCTCCTGCTTGTATTGACTGTAACTGTTCAGTGTCACCGACCCCGATTACCTTCGCTCCGGCTTTTTCGGCTTTGCTCAATATCTCCAGCGCCTGCGAATTGCTAACCATGCCAAATTCGTCAATAACGACAACATCGCCTTTATTTAATTCGACGTTTCCTGAGCGCAAACCGTAAATAAAACTACTGATGGTTCGGGAAGAAATGCCAGAAGATTTCTCGAGCTCGTCGGCTGCTTTTCCCGCTAAAGCGACTCCGTGAACCTTGCGGCCCGTGTCTTCGTTGACTCTGCGGACCACTTCGAGCATGGTTGATTTTCCGGCTCCAGCCAAGCCCATTACAATCCCCAATCGCTCTTTACCGGTCAAATGCTTCACAGCATCCACTTGCTCTGTGGATAAAAAAGAGTAATCTTCTAAAGTCTTGGCAATCAAGGAATCGCTAATATCGAAACGATTATCTTCCTTCGATAATCGCTCGGCAGAGCTTCGAATGGTTTGTTCTGTATTGAGAATATCGAGCGTTGTTAGATATTGTTTGCCACTCTTTTTTTGCATTTTGACAAGCGAGGGATGTTGATCGAGCTTCGCTTTAACGGCATTAAACGCATCCACATCGTGAACGACTTTGTTTAATTCGCGATATAAATCGTGTTTTGTAAAAACCGCTTTTTTATCAGAAACGCGATTTATTATGATTTCTGGCCTGTCCAATATGGCCTGAAATCGTGCCGTTCTGGTTTCCTGAACAGTGTCATTTAACTCGGTATCCATACCTTTCTTCTTCATTTCATGCGCAGCGCCAAGGTGCTTTTCTGCCTTGTATTCGCCGTTATTATTGGTGATAAAGGCATCTATTCCATTTTCTTTAAAAAAAGTATTTTGGAAATCAGACCACTTGTGCCTTAACTGAACCTCGTCAGCAATCTTCTTTCCGCCGTAAAATTTCCCATCCACATCACGGTCCTTAGAGGTGAATTTACCGCCTTCGAGTTTGCGAGTTGTGGTCATTAGATGGGCATGGGGATTGCCGTCGCTATGGTAGTGAATGGCCAGATCCACCACTAAGCCACGCGATACAAATTCTTGCTCTGCGAACTTTTTAGCTAAGGCGGTATGCTGCTCCCTGGACAGTTCAACAGGTAGCGCAATAACATGATCTACGGCCAGACGCGCACTGGCACGACGGTTATGCTGATCTTCCCTTTCCTCGACAGCACCCCAAAGCGTTTCACGATCATCAAACTCAGACGACGCTCCTGACGGAAGAAGGATTTCGGAATGACCGACATCCCCTGCTCTATGGGAATAATCAGCGGTGCGCCCTACTCGCTCGTCGTGAAGTTTCTCGCCGGAGCGATACGCAGCGGCCTTAACAGCTGAGTGACCAGCCGATCTTGATAGTACATATGAACGCGCGAATTCCAGTCCCATGAGCAAGAGAATAGTCTTGTTGCGAAGCAAACGCAACAATGAACAAAGTTCAATGTGTATTGCGCCTTTGCAAACACTCTCTCCGCTCGGCCTTGCGGCGGATGGACCTTGGCGGTCCGTTAAGGTCCTAGAGAGCGGTCAAGAAAATCGAAAATCAACTAACAGTAGTTATTTTATTCGGGATCGAAAATATGCGATGATTCGATAAAATCGAAACAGGAGCTGACTCAAATGCCCACTACATCGCTCGCACAGCAAATCAAAAGCCAAGAAAAAGCGATAGCTGACAGCAAGAAGAAAATTGCTGACTTAAAGAAAAAAGCAATTGACAAACAAAGTAAGCGATTTTTGAAAGCGGCTGATAAAGCCGGTCTGTTTTTAGTCGAAGTGAGCGACAAGAATTTGAACGCTGCAATGGTCAATCTAGTAAAAACGGCGGATTCGCCTTCAGCTGTATCGGAGCCAAATAGCTCAAAAACAGCTACCGCCTCAGAGCAAGCAACCGTCTAAAAACACGATTTGGACATCCACTGGAAATCTTCGCCGCAAAGAAATGGAAGCAACACTCAACACGCTCGCCGGACAAATACAACGCGAAAAGCAAAAGCTGCATCGCGAAGAATTGAAGTTAGCGAGATTAAAGACCAAAACGAATAAAGCCAGACAAGCGGATGCCAGGATGAAACTACGTCTGGGTAATTTGTTGCATCTTGTTGGTTGGGACCAATTGGGTTTGAACCAAATAGAAAAGCGGCTGCTGGAAGTCAAAACCGCCGTATCAGACAAAAGCAGGATAGATCAGTTGCAGATCTCTGGGCAAAAAACGCTGAATGCGCTGTCAGAGAAAAAACGAGAATACGGTGAAACGCGCGGAATGTCTCCAGATCAAATACGGGAACTGAATCATCAGAAGATAACCGTTGGCGGGCTGTTCGTGAAATTTGGGCTGGAAAAGTTTAATCGTGCAGCAATATTCGGGGCGATAATCGAAATGAATGAAACGCCGGGTACCAGCCCAACATAGCTTTTTTACCAAATCGGTCCCATCCCATTGGAGTAATCGGGCAGGTTCACTCGACATTCAAACCACTGGCCATTTCGGCCAAAAAGACAAATTAGAAAATTAGCGGAAAATAGAGATTTGCCGAACCACTGCTGGTTCAATAGTGCTTGCTCGATACAGTATCACTTTGATAATCATTTTAAGCTTGGCTGGAAAATCGCTCAAAAACTGGAAATCTTTTTCAGCACACCATCAAGCACATCGAGATTACCCTGATAGTCGATAATCAGCTTGCCGTCGGCTTCATCTATTTCCACCTGGCTCCCGATATCTTCGGTTAGTTTTTTTTCTAACCGTACCGTATCGGGCGATTTTTGGGCCGATGGAACATTGGCCTTTTCCGTACCAAACCGCAGCGCAATAGAATTTGCCGTTTCCCGTACCGACCAAGATTGAACGATGACCAATTTTGCAATCTCTTCCCTCTCCTTCGTGTTTACAACAGTAAGCAAAACCTTCGCATGGCCGGCCGATAACAATCCTTCGCGCACATTGTTTTGTAATTTAGGACTGAGCGATAAAAGCCGGAGTGAGTGAGAAATCTTCGATCGGCTAACACCGTGTTTTGCTGCCAGTTTGGCAATGGATAGCCTTGGCCCGCCCTCCCCTTCTGGCTGAAGTTGATTTCGGAACGAAATGGCTTCGGCGATTGGATCCTCAAAGCTGCCTGAGTTGATAATCTCAATAGCTTGCTCACTGTCGATATCGTCTCTAACCAAAATATCGACTTCGCGCAGCCCGGCATGTTGAACGGCTAACCAGGACTCAGCGTTTTTCAAAATGGTGTACGAGCCTGGTGCGTTTTTAAAAACAACAACCGGTGTGAGTTGGCCGAACTGCTTAACCTGGTCAACCATCCAACCAGACACAGACGGGATTGACCGATCTCGCCGATCAGGGTGGAGCTGCAATTCTTCAATACCAACGAGCATGAGTCAAAACCGTGATTCGGAGCACAGTTTATGGTATCCGATAGAATTGTCGAAAGATACTAGCTCTTGTAAGCCGCTCTAAGGCGTCAATTATCGTGAGCAATATCAGGGGTACGGCTAGGACCATTTAAGCGCATTGGTGGGCACGATAAATGCCAACAGGTTCACAATAGATGGGGGCACAGCTCACATTTTGGCCTTTTAGCGGCGAATCCGCCGCAATTTGAGCCCAATAGTGCAGTATTCAACCACCTCGAAAGCGATCTCAAACGAACCTTTTTTTGACTAAATCTTTTTGTTTTTTGGCACGAAGTGCCATGAGAATAATCCGAAGGACATTATTTAGGCGACGCTTGCGTCGGGCGTAGTGAGCATTGCGAACGAAGGGCAGGCGTTTTTATGTTTATTATAAAATGGTTTGTCACCAAACTAGACGAACTAAAAAGAATTATATAAGTACTTAAATAGGACTAAGGGATTTTGTAAATGCAAAATTAGTTATATAAAACAAAGCTTTAGAGCATTTCCTCTTGATGCTTCGTCACCAAATACTACGAGGTTCGTCACCAAAACCAACGTGTTCGTCACCAAATACTACGAGGTTCGTCACCAAAGACAACGCGTTCGTCACCAAATAGTACGAACCCTGTGGATAACTTGCCATAATGGCTTTGCTACAGAAAAAAACATAAAATACCTATACATATCAATAGGTTATAGCATTGTTAATTCACAAAATACTGTGTGCAAATATCGGCCTATCTCCAGATTTTAACCACAAACGGTTCCGCCCTACCCGTTCCAGTAATTTCCCAAGCCTTCAGATAATCCGTGTCCTGGAGTTCTCCCAATGCCAAACTGAATTTGCCACGCATATTCTTTGGCGTGCCCATGTAGCCGACTACCTTGGCAAGCCGACCTAGCTCCGTGTTATGTTGCTTTCCCTGGGAAGATAAATACCTATGCACTGTTTTTGCAATTGAGCTACTTAGTTGGCTCCTAATATTCCAATTCACAAAGGTATACTCCCGAACCAACCAGCTGGTCACAAGGGGATGGAATTGAATTTCGAAAACACCTTCTTCGTCACCAAGGCACCAACCCAGATCAAGCAACCTTAGTGATCTCCCTTTTGTAAATTCACCGAAGTATCGTTCCACCAATCTCTTTTCGAGCTCGATAGTTGTTGCTGCTAAATTCTTAACACTAGTAACGACTCTCTCGTAATTAACCCCTGCCGTGCTCAAGTCAAGAAAATTGAGAATATCTCGAGTTCGAACAATCAAATGATCAACTTCGGAGTGCTCATCACCCTTGTTTTCAGATACAGGCAGGAAAGTTTGGGGGCCTTTCAGACGTCGTTGCCGAAGGCGTATTAAAGCCATAAGAACATCTTCATCAAATGTATTCAGTGGCGGACCTTTACGGACACCTTTACCGAATGCGCAGTCAAATGATACCCCTGTATTTACATCCATCGATTCGATCTGAGTACGTCGCTGGGAAGGAATGAAGATTGGTAATCGGGTGAATAGGGTGGGGTACTCATTGCCAGATTTCAAAAGCTCGATATCTAACTGGCCATCCTGCTCCAACCGAAGAACACGGAGCAGAGCTTCTTCAGCCGTCACTGATACTGTATATAAACCCAGTACATCCTTTTTCTTTTGACTCGCATTTAACTCACGCTTTTCCTCTCGTGCGACCCATTTCTTTCGTGTGTTTTCGACGAGACCAAATAAATCATCCGTTTCATTTTCTTGCATCGACACTGACTCAACTTTGAAACCACTGTAATAAAAGCGCTACTTTCACAAGTTTGTCATAAAATAGATAAAATATGCAAACTAGTCTACAATTTCTAGTAATACACAAATACCGAGATTTATTCAAATGGGCGCAGTAGAAGAACTCGAAAGACCTATTTTAAAAAGAAACCAAGTCCAGGCGCCGCCAGCCCATAAAGTGCGATTTCGAGAAGTCATCGAGAAGATGGTTAACCAGGCTGAACGGGTCATCACGACGCTACAAGAAACTGGCGTCAATGATGAAGGACAGCCTCGTAAAAAACCGAAATTTTATTCTGTGACGGCAGCTGCGAATCTTATCGGTAAATCCACACAAGCGATCCGAGCCGCTGAATCCACGGGAACCTTCCCTGAGCCAGCCCGTGACGGCAAAGGAAGAAGAGCAGGCTACACACTAGCCGATGTTAATAGAATGCGTAGACACTACGAACTAAAGGTTGGACGAACAGAACACGAACAAGCCGTAAGGATGTCATTCCAAAATTTTAAAGGCGGGGTTGGAAAAACCACACTGACTTGTCACTTCGCTCAATATTTGGCTCAAAGGGGCTACAGAGTGTTACTAATTGACGCTGACAGTCAAGCATCCACAACGATGACATTCGGATGGCAACCAGATGTAGAGGTCGATGCCGACGATACCTTGTACCCGTTTCTATGCGGTGAGCAGGTCGATCTGAATTACGCGATACGAAAAACCCATTGGGATCAGCTTGATTTGATACCCGCAAACTTAGACCTTTACTCTGCAGAATATCATCTCGCTTCGATCGCGGGCACGCAGGAAGAAGATGAAACAAGTTGGATTGACATGCTCAGCATTGGAATCGCTACAGTGGAACATAATTATGATGTTGTGCTCATCGACGCACCACCTGCGCTGGGCATGGTATCGCTAAATGTTCTTAGGTCCTTAACAGGTTTGATCATTCCAGCGCCGGCCGCAATGATCGACTTTCATTCAACAGCAACGTTTTTACGAATGCTCGATGAAGTACTAGGGGAGGTAGCCGATAGTTTTGGTGAAGATCTCGAATTTGATTTCTTCAAAATTCTCATTTCAAAATTCGACACAACCAAACCATCGCAGGACTTTGTAGCGAAGCTAACCGGCCAACAGTTCGGAGATCAAATGCTTCAAAAATGGTTTGTCCAATCTGCCGAGGTCGATAACGCGAGCGCTCAATGGCAAACAGTATTTGAATTGGAGAAGCCAACCGGTTCAGCCAAAACATATAAACGATGTGTTGAATCAATGAACTCCGTGTTTGCAGAAGTCGAGGAAGAAATCCGAGGGTCGTGGCCCAGCCATCATGATGCTCTGCGCGGAACGGCCCAGTCTTCGCTAACAGCCTAAAAGTAGGGGAGGGCGCATGAATAAATTCGATGAAAAGCTAAACAAGGTTAACCAGGAGTTGAATAAAACATCCGGGGATTCGGATGTTCCGACGTTAGAGAGGCCTAAAACCAGCAAACCATCAGTACTAACCAGAAGAAAGGACAATATTGCTTCAATCCGGCATCAGGATAAAGTCCCTACGATTCAACAACGTCATGCTCCAAGCCGAATAAGAATGTGGCATGGACATAACCGGGACTACGGCGACCTAAATACGGAAACGTGCTCAGATTTAATAGATGGTTTTCAAAGAGCTGGCGGGCAGCAAATACCAGCAATTGCAAGAAAGATCGTTGACACCGACGAATATGATTACGAAATCATATGCGGTGCTCGTAGACACTGGACTGCTAACTTTTTAAAGAAAGACCTATTGATCGAAATAAGATCGATCGATGATCGGACGGCTTTCATATTACAAGATTTGGAAAACCGCGACCGCAAGGATGTCAGTGACTTAGAAAGATCAATCGATTACAAAAAAGCACTTGAATTGTATTTCCAAAACGATCAAACAGCGATGGCTAAATATCTCAAAATTGATGTAGGTAATTTCAATCGCATGCTATATCTGTGTGAACTACCCGAGCAAATAATAAAAGCCTACTCAGATAAAACGGACATCAAAGTTCATCATGGCCAAGCGTACAAAAAGTTTCTCGACGAACCAAGAGCTCGTAAGGTTATTTTGGAACGCGCAAAAGCGCTAGTAGGAAAGAAGTTGGCAGGGAAGGATGTATTTGCAAACCTAAAGCGCCCGATTGAATCAAAATCCAGATCTGTTCCGCCAAAAGAATTCGGAACGGCCAGTTTGACAAGACAATCAAAAAAATCGTTGGCATTCAAGATTGATCTATCAGGTGAATTAACAGCGAGTTCATTAAAAAAATATCAAAAAGATATAAACGAACTTCTTGCATCACTCGTAGAAACAGAGAATTAGGTAGATTAATTAGGTGTCTAGTCATTACCAAGGGAAACTGTCGGCGTTATTACCGAGCGACAAAATGGCTTGGTAATAAGACTGCTACATTCACTTGGTAATGACACTTTTACAAATTAGGTGATCATCAAAGGATGGTACGCTCAACGAAGTAGAGATTTTGTTGGGCTATTCTTAATCGATTTTTCTTTTTCAACGTATTTCATTGCTGTATCAGCTTTTTTATGCCTACCGAGACTCATCAATTCCGAAACAGTGGCACCGGCCCTGGCTGATTCGGTCATGACACCACGCCGTAAACTATGACCCGACAGAACATCGACCTCTTCGGTTGAAAACCCAGCCTGGCTCGCAGCGAATTTCATAATTAATGAAACGCTCTGTGCAGACAGACCCGACTCGCCAACTCTATTTCCTTTATGTAGCCTCTTAAAAATCAAACCTTCCTTACAGCCTGACAGTGTTAACCAGCGTTGAAGCGATTCAACAGGGCAGTAGGCAGAACCAGGTCGAGATAAAATCGGAATGATTTGTCCCTCGCCGGTTTGATCCGTTTTGGAGTAGGGGAGATTGATCAGTAACCCATCGGGCCGTAGTTCGATCATTTCAACCGTTAATCTGATCAGCTCCGATCGCCTAAACGCGCCATCGAATCCAACCAAAAGCAACGCTCGATCGCGAACGCCTTTAGGGGTGGTCAGATCCATTGCATCGATCATGCGCTTTAAGTCTTTGTCAGTCGCTGCCATGGCGCGGCGGACAGTGTTTTCTCGTTGTTCCAAGGCAATGCCTTTCAACACAAGAGACACTATTTTAGATTCATGGGGCGAGGGTAGGTTGCGTGCGATGTGCATTAAGCGTATCGCCGCAGAACGCCTGCGAAGGGTCGAAATCGACTTCTTATTTTGTTTCGCTTCGGTGGCGAGAAACCCACACACCGTTTCAGGGGAGGCGGGCAGGGGGATGGCATCCACAGACTGGCACCAGCCGGTGAACACCTTCCAATCGCTTTCGTACGCTTTGCGTGTGCTCTCTGCGTTTGAGCTGTTCAGATACTCGCGAGCATCCTCAAGAGAATCTTGGTAACGCACGAGCGCATTGTTCTCACTATCGGCTGCAGAGTAGTACTTCGCGGAGTCGCGATACAGTTTCAGGGCTCGGGCACTTTCGGGACGCGTTACAGAATCGGCCACAGTGAATCACTTTTAAGGTGTTGTTATTATTGTAGCGTGAATGGCGGTTATCGCTAGTTATCTATAAAACAAGCATATTAGTGCAGGTAAATATACTAGTGTTATGTAACAACGTTATGTTACGTATCGACTATAATTGGCTGTGTACGTGGACTTTTTCTAACACCCTAAAATCGATCAGCGACTATGTCGATTTAACATAACATTCGGACGAATATCATTATGCCGGCATCAGGTATTTCAGAAGCGGATGTCGCATCCGCTATTTCAGGGTTAAAAACGGCGGGGATTGGCGAGCCAAGCATCCGAATGATTCGTCAGAAGCTCGGCAAAGGAAGCCTGACGACGATCCAACGCCACAAACGCGCAATCGATAGCGAACAACGGATCAAAAACAGTGGCGTCCCAGACCCTATTCAAGAAACAATCTTAAACGCGGTTGGCACCATATGGGATGAGCTGAGCGAATCGGCAGATGAGATTATCAGTGCCGAAATAGCCAAAGTAGGGCAGAGCATCGAGAAGCATCAAGATGCACAGTCCAGAGCACAGGAGGTTGCCGAGCAGGCAACCAAACGCGCTGCTGCACTGGACAAGGAACTCAACGATGCCAAGGCGCAAATTGAACAACACAGAAAATCACAAACCGCGTTAGAAGAAAAACTCCACGAACAAATTGCATCAGCAAAAGCACTAAAGTCGGACGTCTCTCATCAAGAGAAAACCATCGCCACCCATAAAGAGCAGATAGCCTCATTAGAGTCACTTCATACAGCCTTAATGGACTCTCGTGAGATTGACCGTAAAGATCACCGGTCAACTCTAAAGAGCCTAGAATCGGACGGCGCGAAGCTCAGACAATCCATCGAACACGTAACGAGGCAGAGCAGGGCGTTCGAAAGCTCAGAATCAGTGTTAAAGCAGAAAAACGGCGCACTGACAGAACTAATAGCGGACTTGAAGGCGCAAAAGGGCGAATTGCGCCAAGATACTAAAACGCTTCACAGAGAGCATAATGAGCTACTCAAAGAAAACGGACGTCTTGAGGCACAATTACATGCCGAACGTTTGAAATTGCAGAAGCTTGAGAAAACAATAACAAGTAGGGCTGAGTCAAAAACAAAAACTAAAAAGAAACAGTCGAGAAAAAAGCCTCTTAAAAATAATTAGATCAGTTCGATAGAGTACGACATCCAGGCATTATCATAGTGGGATGTGCGACGTAAATAACCACTGGGGTTTAACCTGGCACGGCGTCGATACGAATAAAACTGTTCTGGTCTCATTGAACCGGACACATCTATTAAAGACCATGACCTTCCACTATTAGGGTGTCACTGTGCGGCCAGATACAAACCTACAAGCACTACTCGGCACAGATTTATGAACAAGCCGTGGAGCGGATTCATGACCAAGGGCTACAACGTCTCAGACGCTGCCGTAGAGAGGGTTTGTCCTTGCGTTAAATACCACCGTTATGCCCAAAAAGGGTGACATATGAAGCTAGCGTTTAGAGCGCAGTCGGTTTCCTATTCAGAAGCGATAGAGGGTCAAATAGTTCAAGTAGTATTTGACGAGCACGATGATGATGATCTAATTCATCCACGGTATAAAAGTCTGTGCTTATTAATAAACTATGCCTTTGCGCCCTGTACATTGGATGCTCATTGGGGTAATGCTGATCAGGCAGGTGCACAACGAGTGCTTCAGTACACGCTAACTCAATCCCAGTTGGAGCTATGGATGAGTGATGACGATTCTGTATTAGTAAAATTCAGTACAGACAACGAAACCTACAACCATATTGATGGCCTGCTCAATAGAGCGCTTGGCAAACCGAAAAATGGCATAACAAAGCCATGAACGGCAGCCTTAAGCTGCCAAGTGTTAATCGACCACCTATTGCTCGGTACGGTATTGGCAATATCTAAAGACTCCTTTCAGATGAATGCGAGTCAACTATGCAAAATCAACAAAATGTCAATCCTGCGCCATGGAACAAAGGAAAGTTGGTCGGTCAGAAACTGCCCCTGAAACTCAAGGAGATTTGGGCGATAAGGGTAAGGCTGCAAATGGCGGCCAAACATCGCGATCTCGCACTGTTTAACCTGGCGATTGACAGTAAATTGCGCGGCATTGATCTAGTCAAACTCAAAATTAACGACATATCCAACTCGGGTGTTGTTTCTGCTCGTGCCATGGTCATGCAACAGAAAACAGGTCGGCCAGTGCAGTTTGAGATTACCGAACAAACTAGAGAAGCCATTTCGAATTGGATTGCCTATGGGAAGTTAGCCGGTCAAGAATACTTGTTCGCAACGCGAGTCAAATCCGCTGCACACCTATCAACTCGCCAATATGCCCGGATCGTTGCCTCATGGGTAACTCAGATCGGATTAGACGCCAACGCATACGGGACGCATTCGCTGCGTCGAACTAAGCCAACCCTTATCTACAAGCGAACAAAGAATCTTAGAGCCGTACAGTTGCTCCTGGGGCACACGAAATTGGAAAGTACGGTTCGTTATCTGGGCATCGAAGTTGATGACGCGCTGGAAATAGCTGAACAGACCGAGGTTTGATAGTTAACGTTGCCTGAACGGCTGCTTACTGTAATCCAGTTTTATCGGGAATGAGGTAAGCTGCCGTTCAACTATACCCCAGTGTTGCATAAAGTCAGTCCACAAAGAGAGTGATAGTGCTTGCACAGGCAGCGATAACGTTGAAAACTGCATAGGCAATGAAACCTCACCGACAGCTAGATCTCAGTACAGGTGAAAATATCGTCGCATTTGCTGCTATGCAAGCGTGATCAAGCGCCTCTTATGCCGCTGTATAGGACACTCCGGTATGACGCAAGCAAGCTTTCGGTTTAATCAATGTCTGGGTAGGGAACATTCTGGCCTTAGCTGACACCGAATCGATTGTTGGCTAACGGGTAGCCTGAATCAAATACGGCGAGATGTCGTCACAGGGACTGGATATAATCTATTGTGACAATCTTGTACGCACAGGGTTAATACAGTTGGGCCTGTATGGTAATTCGCTATCTTCCAGCGTCAAAATAGGTGTTAAATGTTCGTGAGTCAAATCAGTCACATTTGAGATTGCATCATGCTTATAGATAAACGAATGGCCGACGTATTCTTAAATCACTACAAAGCCATTATGTCTTACTTGAACGATGGTGTCGAACCAGATGGTGTTAAAGCTTACGCATCTTTAAGACAGATAATATTCGAGAGGATCGAGGAATTTGAGGATGATGTCAAAGGCATAGTTGGACAGGATTTTGTGAGCTCGATAAAGTCAGGGAATTTTGGTCAATTCGTTTATTTAAAGAAGTACCAGAACGGGTACATTCTTCAACATATTGATACTGGAAAATACTATCAAGTTTCCGCGCTTACAACGCCATTAGAGAAACTTGTCGATGAGTTCTGTGTTATCGATACCGCAATCATTCCATATGCGAATAAGCTTGTGTGTGATGGTCTTGTGTTGAGTCATGGAGTAAGTATTGGTAAAAATATGGCCACGGAAATAAGGAATGGATACTGGGCGGCCAAGCGGGCTGGAGAGTTAATTGTAAATGCATAACAGGGCGTTTCTATGGAAGATATACTCGCTGGCGCTCGCAAAATGCCGTACAGAGCGGCGTTACAAATCTGTTCAAGTTAAGCTTTAGGAACAAAGCCCGCCTTCGATTCGTCACCGCGAGTGTCGGCTTTCTGGAAGGCGTAAGTTATAAGGCTGCCGTTCAACTACACTCTATCTATAGCGGCTTAGTGCCCAAACCGGAAGCCCGCCTAATTCAAACCATACGGTATTCGCCGAAATAGACTATGAGTTGCCTCGTAAAGTTCACTATGGAATTGAACAAATGAACCAGAAAGTATGGATTCTTTTTACCTTTATTTTGATCAGTTTCGTTGGATCATTTGTTGTCTGGACGGCTGGTAGCCTGCTCACTAAACCCGTTCCTGTTGTATTCGAAAGAACGCCTAAAAACGCAGCAACTGTAACGTTCGAATCAAAGTCCGGTAGCAGTATTTCCGGATGGATGCTCAATGCTAGCAATCCCTCTGCAATTGCTGTGCTGATGCATGGAATTAGATCGAATCGAGCACAGATGATAGATAGGGCCGAACATCTAAAAGAAATGGGAATCTCGTCATTAGTTTTTGACTTCCAAGCGCACGGTGAGAGCCCAGGGGAAATGATTACTCTAGGTCATTTAGAATCATATGACGCTCAAGCAGCGGTTCACTTTATGCAGTCGATACATCCAAAACTTCCAATTATTGTGTTTGGGGTTTCTATGGGTGGCGCGGCTTCAGTACTCGCATCACCGGCTCTCGACGTGGATGTCTTGATACTAGAGTCAGTTTATTCTGATGTGGAAACAGCGATTGCTAATAGGATTAAAGCAAGGATTCCAGGTGGTCAGTACCTTACACCTTTACTAGCCTTACAGATAAAGCCTCGCGCCGGTATCGATGCATCGCAATTATCTCCAGTTCTTGAAGCTCATCGAGTTAAGGCTGCAACTTTGGTGCTTTCTGGTGAGTTGGACGTTCAAACTACGGTTGACGATACGAGTTTGCTTTATGAGAGCTTGCCGGCGCCTAAGTTGATGAAAATCATAGATGGTGTGGGTCATGATGATCTTGAGCGTTATGATCCAGATGTCTATTGGAACATTGTCGAACCATTTTTAAAAATGTATCTGAATGCTGGCGGCTAAACGTTCAAACCGGTTCATTTGATTGTGTTGTTTGATTTTAAAGGAATTAGCATAGATGAGCGTGGACCGGTTTCCATACCGAGCAGTTGGTTTTTATTCTTTCAGTGTGGCGCTAGTAATATTCACAGCCTACTGCGTGTATCGCGATTTCGATCTAATGGTGATAACATTTACGTGTGATATTGCTTCTGCAGATGACTTTTGCGTAGGCTCTGTCGACTTATTTGGTTGGTTTGTAGCTGTAGTTTTTTTGATGAGATTCTTAGCATTGTGGTCTGTTTGCTATGTCTTCATCTACGGGATCATTAGGTGTTTTGGACTAGTTCGTGGTCAATGATTTGTTTTGCTGTAATTCGTCGGTTTCGGGAACATCAGAGACGAAGCCACTAATGCCAATATGGTCTGCTTTCTGGCACCGTGGATTGAGTAAGCAGACAGTCAGCTATACTAGTTTGAACCGCTGGTTATGGCCCAAAGGAGACATTCCCAGATGATTCGAGGTGAATCTTGCACTCGATATTCGGAGAAATTATTCTTGTTTAGAATCAAATGGAGCCGAATGAAATTAGCCTCGGTGCTAGTCTTCTCGCTACTGAGTTGTACTTCCTGTGCCTGGATGTTTCGCTTTGCCAATCCTGACCGGGAGCTACACGCTATTTTTTTCACGGACGGTAGCTGCCTATACTCGTTCGAAGGGCTGGACTATGGCAAACGTGAGGATCAGCGATGGTCGGATAGTACAGATTTGTTTCAAAAATATTATCGCGTATTTGAAATAGAAAAAGGCAAGGCATTCCAACGTTGGTATAGCTGTCGGAATGAAGCATCTAAATCTGATAACGTTGCGTTTGAAGAAAACTGGCCACGCGTACACGTTATTATTGAGCAATTGAGGCCGAACGGTATACTTAAAAAAAACGAAGAGGGAAATTTTCCATTTGGGGTTGAATCCTACAGGGATATTTACAGGAATAGGAATAGTTCAATTGCTGAAAAAAAAGGTGATAATTTCTTTGTTAGCGTGTTGTTACCATCTAATTCAGAATTGAACAACAGAAAATTGAGGCTTAAATACGGAGAACGATTTAGCTTTGGTACAGAATTCAAAAGCATTGATTCCCCTAAAAGCGCTGGAGTAATTTATTCGCCGCGTGCTCAGTATGACACCGGTAAATTCATGGAGCTTAGGGTTATTCTTCAGGCAGCCTCTGCGCTTTGATCGCATACCGAGTAAACATTCGAAACATGCGATTGACGTTGGACAGGTAAAAAAATCGTTCTTTCGCTACCATCAGAATGTTGGCTTTGTAGGTAAGGAACACAAGCAGGTATTAAAGCGACCGTTAGCCATAGGGGTGTGATGTTTTGTCTCCTTTGGGAACCAAGCCGACCTAGTTACCTATCGCTGCTTGGTCTGCTTTCTGGAACCTTGGATTGAGTAAGCAGCCAGTCAGCTATACTTGTTTGAACCGCTGGTTTTGGCCCAAAGCAGCATTTGGAGCTGCACTTTGAATGCTATAAATCAATCTTAAATCGATAGCAAAAATCTTCCTATGCCAGCAATTGATTTAGAAACACCGCGACTCTTTTTACGGCCTATGTCGCTAGAGGACTCTCCTGCCGTTCAACGATATTTCGATAACTGGAACATCATCAAATATATTGGTGGAGATGTCCCATGGCCTTACCCTGCCGATGGCGCAATGAGTTACCTATCCGATATGCTCGAAAAAGTTAGTTCGAGCGAAACCTATTTATGGGGATTGGTCATTAAGGGCCGTGTGGAAGAGATCGTTGGGGTCATCGAATATCGTCTAGAAAGAGACGAGGATGACAACCGGGGATTCTGGTTAGGCGAACCATTTTGGGGTCAAGGTTTCATGACTGAAGCGGTAGTCGCAACGCAGGATTATGTATTTTTCAGACTTCAAATTGACCGTTTGGTCGTCAGAAACGCCGAGTCAAATGAGGGATCGAGAATAATTAAACAGCGGTGTGGGGCGGAGAAAATAGATGTGGTTAAGGGCGATTATTCGTCTGGTGATTTATTAGAAGAAGTTTGGGAAATTAAACGAGAAAAATGGATATCTATGGGCAGTCAAGAACCCTTCAACAAGTATCGGATAGTGAGTATTTGAAGCTACTCGAATGTCGGCTTTGGGAACTAAGCACGCCTTCGAATCAGCGTCATCGATGTCGGCTTTGTGGAAGCTAGATTTAGGAAAGCGGCTGTTCAGCTTTAGTCATTTGAATGGTAAGTTTTGGCCCAGACTGGACGAAGCAGGCATGAAATTCCAGTTAATTTGGGAAAGGAATGGGGTAATTTAGTGAGCACATACGCATAAAATCCATTAGGACGATGTTTATAGGGCAATAGCTATTAGCCTAAGTATTAAAGTGGACACAACTTTGCTTATAGCTGTAATCATTGTCAGAAAGGAATTTGCGTTTTCAATGACCAAAAAAAATAAAAATATCATTCTCGTACAGATATTAATGTTTGTTATTTTTTGTCTGGGTTCGATAGCAACATTCGCATGCTCATTAGAATCTGATTCAACAGTACTTAAACACAAATTGCCAAAGCAAACATCCCAGACCCTGCAGGCTAACACCGATCCATACATCGTAACAATAAATCCTCCAGCCATTAAAAAAGTAATTTCTTGCGGCAGTGGCCGTGGCAGTATTACTTTGTACTTTAATCCGTATGAACAAATACCATCAGAGGGAAACTTTGCAATTATTGAGCATGTTGAAGGAGAGCTGCCAGGTTATATGGAAGCATTTTCAGATCGAGTGTTTGAAATAACCAACAACAGTATCAGGGTAAATCTGGTTTCTCAAAAAGACGAGACTAATACTGTTTTCAACGCTAAGTTTAGAGTCACTATAGTCGCGCAAGGTGGTGAGTTCACTCTGCCCGGAGAGAAATTTAACCTACAGTACTCTGGCGATCATACTAATAACTTGACCAGATACTCTGAATTCGAACCATCTGCTTTGCTAGAGGAAAAAATTACCGATGCTGTAAATGAAATACAAACTTACATTAGACAGAATAGATTTTCTGCATCGCAGTTCAGTGGTAGGGACGAACCGACAGAATACGACATCGACGTCAGAGAAAATGCCAAAAAATACCTATCTGAAATGGGTGTACTCATAGAATCCGCAGACAATATTGTAAAAAAATACTTAAAGATAGAGGGCCTGAGATTGCATCCTAGAGCAGCGTACCCTGAATATGGTAATTACATTCGAGTAGTAGACGAGTACTTTAATACGATGTTTGGAATAGCTTTGGGAAAGTCATATTACATTGCACCAAGCTACATAAGGAATCATCGGAACGATAGTGCGGTATTCGATCTTGAACTGTCTGGAAAATATTTTGACTCGCTTCAGCAGTTGAAATCGAAGTTGCTAGAGACATACTCTCCATAGAAATTAGTTGATGGTTTGGGAACAAAGCACGCATTTTGTTTAATTGTAATTGGGTCCGCTTTCCGAAAGCTAGAAAATGGTTCGATGTGGAAGGCCTATCGATACCATGTGTTATGTGGACTGATTCAAGGAGCAGTAATTGAGACGACACCAACTCTTATTAGCATGTGGGCTTATTTTATTTCAATCAACTGTACAGTTCGTGGGCGCTGTTGAAGAGAATTTCCAAATAAGCAAAGTAAAGGGCAATACTGCAAAGCTTGGCTCCAGGGCTGAATTCACTGTCAGACTCAACAGGAAGCCGACATCTGACGTCACGATCGCCGTTAGATCGAGTGACACAACCGAAGGCAAGGTGCATCCTAAAACTTTTGTATTCACACCAGAGAATTGGGATGGCCCTCAATTTGTCTCTGTTGTTGGTCAAAACCAGGCAGTTGTTAACGGGGAACAGAACTACACTGTTGTTTTATCCACTGCGGTTAGCGAAGACCCAAGCTACAGCGGACAAGATCCCGATGATGTGTTGATGAGAGGTTTGGTGCTCGAAATAAGCGCTGAGCCAAACCCAATTTGGGTAACAGAAGGTCAACCGTCCTTTTGGGATACGCACTTGACCTACACCGGTGGCACCGAAGCCAGCATTAGATATGAGTTACTCAATGCACCTGCTGGTATGTCTGTAAATCGCAACGGTACCATTAACTGGATTCCCCCAGTGGGCTCCAGAGGAACAAACTATTCCTTTACGCTGCGAGCGACCACCAGCCGACTCTCCCGACTAAACCTGGAGACCAGTCTTGATTTACAGATTTCAGTAGCGCCAAGTGATCTTATTAATGTTGAAACAAACCTTGTTGAGAACGAATTGAGAGTCAGTGACGCTACGTCCAATATGAACGGCATTAGGTTTAAATTTATAACTGGAAGTGTAGAGGGGCGAGCGATTAGGCGAATAGATCCACAGTACTTACCACCAATAGATCCAAATATAATCCAGCTAACCGATACGTATTATTCGAATCAGAAAGATGATGGAGAAATAGAAATACTGGTGCCATTATCACTACTTGGTAGCGATAACAATGCAGCAGGACTCATGGAATATCATAGAGTTAACGAAGGCCCGGAAAAATCGTTTTGGGTCGTCGGCAATCCGACCAGAAGTTTTACAACGATTGACGGTGTTGAGTATGCAGTACTAAAGTCACTTTCCACAAACCGAGAGCACTTTATTGGTATATATCCATTCTCCAAATAACAGATAATTTAAAGATTGATAGAGCGATAGCACACGAGCTAATTGCTCATCCGAGTTCGTGTGAAGCTACCGGGTTACGATAAGCCGTGATGAGCAAATATGAGCCCCATTTTTCGGCTATGCGGGCCCTCCAAGGTGAGACTTTGCTGGCTCTGCTCAAACAGTTTAAATGACACCTGAATGGCCCCTATGGGAAGAGACCGTGTGAAAACTATTTGTTAAGATTACGGTGTTTTTAACCATTTGAGGTTTGCGATGAGCGGATTCATCAAAGGTGAGAATCGTCAACAAGCAACATTGTTCCCAGAACGGCTTGACGATTATATTACAGAAGAAAACTCAGTTCGAGTAATTGATGTTTTTATCGATTCTCTGAAGCTGAAGAAGCTTGGTTTCGCCACTAAGCCCAAGAACAAAGGCCGTCCAGGTGTCGACAAGGATTGATGTAAGCGTCCACCGCTCGATTACCATTAATAGTGAACAAAATGGTACAAACGTGGGAGTAAGTGCGCTTCAACATAATCATCATTCGATCTAAATAGTATTCGTACTGGATAACACTAAGTGACATAGGGGAGGCTATATGGGTATGTACGACGACTACAAAACAGCACACGAAATCCCCTGTCCGCGCTGTAGAATGCCCCTGCGGGGATGGCAGGGCAAAAAAGGTCCTTGCGCTCTGTTGAACTATCGCCAGGGTGAGCCTATGCCCGATATGGATCTTGATGGGGAAAATGTCGATCCTTTACCAGACGGTTTTACTATTTACACAGAGTGTAGTCAAGCTGGTTGTCGGCACTGGGTCGTGGCTACGGGTGTCGTTTCGAATGGTAGATGGGTAGGTCTTGTGGACATCCATTAAACTAGGACTTATCCCCTAGTTACCTTATATGTCTTGCATTCATTGCCAGTAGTTCCAATTTAATGTTGTTACATTCCTACATCGGTAACTGCGTGGCGTGTAATTGCTTTGCCACTGTGGTTGCTTCACATACTTATGTTATTTACGTTGTGGTACTGGAACATTGGTTTTTAGCTGTATTCCTGTCAGCGCTATGGCAGCAAAGGGAACATCAGAGACGAAGCCATTGCTGCCTATATGGTCTGCTTTCTGGCACCGTGGATTGAGTAAGCAGACAGTCAGCTATACTAGTCTGAACCGCTGGTTCTGGCCCAAACCGGTCTTACATAAAGTGAGAGAGAACCCTATGAACAACAAGCTGAATGCATGTAAAGCCTTGGCGATGAAAACCATCGTTTTCATCGCGGCTTGCCTTCTATTGCAGGCATGCAACAGCAATTCCACGGACACACCGTCTAGTACACTGGATGAAGCCGGCACGGTATCTTCATCGCAACCCGTTGTTGTGCTACCTGATGTGGATATACTGCCTGGAGGGCAGCCACCTGAAAATACTCTGCAAAACACAATGTGGAGACTGAGCTCACTAGAGCGTGATGACGGCTCCATATATTCTCAACAACCCGATCTCAGTTACTTCTTAAATCTTAATGACGATAATTTTAGAATTCAGTTCTGGTGTGTCTATCGTGAAGGCAATTACAGCGTATTGAACGATGGTGTCCTCACAACAACATCGCTGAATGACATGGAAGTATTCAGCTGTCCGCCTCCACCTACAACTGAACCTGCTGATATCGAAGACTTATTAACTAGTTTTTTTGACGGCAAAACCTTAATGTTTGTACAGACTGATGCAGGATTAGAACTGCGTTCAGTGTCCAATGAAGTACTCCGTTTTGCTGCATGTGAGATGAACTGCTTGAACGTTTTTTAGTCGGGCGAAGGACGGCTTTGGGAACCAAGCTGCCCTGGCTATTATCGTAGCGAGTGTCGGCTTTGTGGAATACTAAATTCAGTAAGCAGACGTCGGCTATACTCTGAACTTGGACGGCTTGTGGCCCGAACCGGAATAAATAGATGCTTGCAGAGGATTGACGTATGAGCATCCATACGATTGTGGAGATTATCGATTCAACAGTCTCACCGCACAAAGAGGATCCCAAGCTAAGTTGGGAACTGCACCATTTGCTGTCGGATGATTTTGACTTTTCAGGTGATTATTGGTTGTTCGAAAAGGAAGGGATACGTGCGTTTGTCGACAAACTAATCGTTTTGCATGATGAATCTCTAGCAGGAATTACATTTGCTGCAAGCTGGTCACCAGATGATATCGACCAAAATCGAGAAATAACAATGGCAGAGATTGAAGAGTTATTTATTACTAATCAGCTGCATAGAACTACGAAATACATCGTTAGAAAATTGAAATAATGCGATATATAGCACTAATTATTTTAATGACGCTGTCACTGTCGAGTTGTTCAACAGTAGCTATGTTTCTTGGTAAGCCTGATGGGAAGCAATGTGATTTTCCACCCTATATTTATGGTGGTGTACTGACTGACGGCTATGTTTTAGTAAAGTCATTCGAACACGATGATGATGTTTCATTAGGACATCGCGTGCTCGTAATCGCGTATGCAATTACCGATGCTCCGTTTAGCGCTGTAGCAGACACTGTCATTCTGCCCTATACGGTGTACCGTCAAATAGAGGAATGTCAAAGTAATTGATAATTCTTCAACAGCCGGTTTGGGAACAAAGCACGTATTAGATTTAGCGCGGTGAGGGTCTGCTTTATGGAAGGCAGAAGTTATAAAGCTGCCGTTCAACTATACTTATTTGAACGGTATGTTTTTGGCCAAACCGGAAGCTACACAGCTAGTCTCAGTGCTTCAACGATTAGGTTTGACAATTATAAATGGATTTAAAAAAGAGCAATAAGCTCAAGTATTTGTATTTAAGAGGCCGGCTAATAATCGAGCACTAATTTAGTTGGACAGGTGTTTTGTACATTATCTTGATTGTTGGTGCGGCATTTGTGTTTCTTCAGTACATGCCAGTTGGCGAGGTGCGCTATGTAGGCGCAGCTGTAGCCAGCTTCGGCGGAAAGCTAGGTGCCGCTGGCGGCGCTGAATATTTGGTGATGAAAACAGAAACAGGAAAGACTGTTTCTGTAGGATTTATAGATAGACTAAGCATTGATGACGAGTTTACTCTTTCAGTTTAAAACCGGATTCAACCTTGCTCGGATAGGTGTCTTGAAATAAATGTTGATGGATGGCCTGAAGGTGCGCCTAGTCGAAGCTCCCTTGTAGGGGATTTTCTCGAAGTCTCTTCATACGCGTAAGCGCATTAAACATCTCTTTTGCGCCCAGCGCCTCCGCATCCCTTAAATCGAACTTATTGATTAATACACGGGTATCAGGGTAGACATAGGGATCATCGACACTCAATCCTCAATCCTTTAAGACTCGGGCGATGAATCAACTGCAACATAACGTCGCGCTTCGTCGTTTGAGACTTCATGGCGATGAATCAAAATAGCGAGCTTGCGATATCGGTCAGACAGCTTGGTGCCTGATAACTCAGCCACTGCGATGTCAGACTTTAGATCAGGATCAACATCTGTTTTTGCATCAACAGTGTCAAGTAGGACATTGACGCGCTGCACTAGCGATTCAATACTCTCGTAGTTTTCCTGTAAATGTGAGGACATTATATTTCCAGCAATAAACATTGTCGATTCCTGATAGCCGTTTTCGCAACAAAATAAACGGCTATCAGAAGAGAAATAAGCTAGAGAAACATTATACTCTAATTCGCTATCCACGTAGAATAAAACACCCTTATCGGTAATAAATTCGCAGTGGTTTTTTAACAGAATAACGCGCTACACCGATTACATTTTATCTAACAAATTCAAATGGAAAAGGAACATGCTAAACGTATTAACCCAGCGTTTTTTAGATTTCGTTGGCACGTAACTGGTGGAAGTAACGTGGAGCACGTATATCGAACGTCTCAATTGCAGTTGTTTCAAAACACAACAGTGAATTCGTTGTGTGGTCGGGCACTAGTTGAGTTTGAGAAGATAACCGAAAGCGAAGATTCGGCGAACAAATGTAAGCGCTGTGAGGCGCTTGTAATGAAAAGACTAAAAAACGAACCCGGTAATTGACTATTCTTGCACGTCATCCCAACAAGATAATCCCACAATTGATTCAACCTGATTCATGATCGAATCGCGAATATTCCCGGATTCGATGTTATCGATCTGCTTTACAGCTTTTGAAAACAAGGCCGATTTACCGCCTATGGTGTCCAGATCGAGACCGTCGGTTAGCATATCGAGTAGGGTTTCTTCGACCGATTGGGCATTATTGAGTAACTGTTCGAATGATTCGCGTCCGTGTTTTTGCACAAAAGAATCAGGGTCATCACCGTCTGGGATTTCAATAAATTGGAGCAAATCAAAGTCGCTAATGATCGGCAAAGCGAGCTCAAGAAGCCGAGTAGCGGCTTTGCGGCCAGCGCTATCGCCGTCAAAACAGACAACAAGGTGACTCGAATGAGAGAAAAGCGTTTTAAGGTGATGAACTGACTGCGCTGTTCCAAGGGTCGCAACAGGATGCAAAACACCAGCCTCGTGCAGTGTGAGCACATCCATGTAACCTTCGACCAAGATAAGTCGTTTTATCGGTTTTGCAGATTCAACCGCTTCATGCAAACCGTAGAGTATCTGTGATTTATTAAACGAAGGAGAGGAAGGCGAATTGAGGTACTTAGGCAGAGTATCGTCAAATGCTCTGCCACCAAAACCAACCAGATTGCCGGTTTCGTCTTTGATAGGAAACATAAGTCGATCACGAAAACGCAAACTGTATTTTTTATCACTTCGTCTAATCAGTAGACCGTTGTTCCACAACTGGCGTTCCATTTTTGGGAATGCATCATTAATGGTTGATGGCATTGCAGGCGAGTAGCCCAGAGCGAACAGTTCGCCTGTGCGTTGCGATATTCCCCGGTCTTTAAAATACGCTAAGGCTTTATCGGTTTGTGCAAGTTCTGCCTGGTAGAACTGTGCCACCTGTGTTTGTAATTTCTGTTTGTTCAGACGTGCTCTATCGATATCAGATTCGGTAATCCATTTTGATAGGTCAGTATTGGTGCGCGAAGCAAGTTCTAGCAATGCATCTTCGAACGTTAGCCCATCGTGGTACATCAACCATCCTATCCCAGAGGCTTGAAAACCACACTCGTCGCACGATACCCGTTGTTCCTGGGTGTCGATCAGTAAAGTGTCGTTGTCGTTGCTGTGAACATGGAAAGGGCAGGGCGAGCGTATGGCATTGTCTATCTTTTTAGTTTGTGTACTTTCTTCAACAAGCTCGATTATGGATACAGAATCGAGCAGCGTGTCGATGACGCTTTGTGGCACTCGTTCCTTTTTTGCATCCTTCGATGGCAACACGGCGGCATTCACAATTATAGCTCTATGGGAAGTATATTTTATCATTGATGGTGCTCTTAAACCAAGAACACCATCGAAGAACATTGGTTCTTATGTTCTGCTTAGATCTTGGATACCTGGGTATCCAAGCTCTGCCGATTTTGACATTATCTAGCGTGTAAATCGCACCAGTTTTGTATAGACCTTTGTGGTGGTAAAAGTATCATCCGGCAATTCTTCGAGTGATTCCATTTCTGAGTGTTGGTAGGTTATGGGCACCAAAGCGACGAGCGTAGCTTCATCATGACCAGATCGACCGAGCAGTGATAGCGCCGCATTCATGTGGGCCTTAATTCTCTTAAACGATGGATTCATGATCACACGGGGATATTCAATTTGTCCCTTGGCTTTTTCCACGTACTCTAAAAAGCATTCGTTTATTGGTTCAATTTTTCGATCTGAATTAAAACGTTTAACCAGCACGGAACACAGTGATATTGATCGCTCGATGGCAACCAGCTCCTGCGCAGAATGTCCAGCGCGGTACAGTGCGTGAATAAGGTTTCCCGTCCCGGCACTGGGTTCTAGCGTTAAATAAGCACCTTGTGGCCCTAGGTAGTCCACCATACGCTCTGCCACCTCATCAGGTGTGACATGACACTCTGTAGCACTATTGACAGCGATAGGCTCGGGGACAACAGGGAGCGCCCTTGCGGGCACCTCCTGACGGTGAGTAACCGTTAAGCGTGTCGGCTTATCCGGTCTTGTATAAAGTGATTTATCCATTGGCGGCTTCCTTGTTAGTTGCGCAAAGCTCAAAGGGGAATGGCTTGTGCGGCTTGTCAGAAATCGTCACAACGGTTGATGGGCCGTACAGTTGCCCCTCTCCGGTATAGATTCGAATACGGCACGAGCTCTCAGGTGTTGGGCGGCTCCAGTGTTCGCGAATAACGTCACCGAATTCATCCAGTGAGACCGTTTTAAGATTCGAATAGGAACCGCCTGAATATTTAGAGTAAATACCCTGTTTAACCGCCACGGGGCTTTGCATTTTCTCAGGGTTTAGACGGCTTGCGTATTTTCCGGCTAGCGCCTCTGTGTTCCATTTATCTTGCAGTGCTTTCGCGTCCTCGGCTGATGGGTTTATGAGCGGTGCAGGTTTTGGCTTGTTGCTCTTTCTACGCTCCTTGATGATGACCTCGAACCCCACAGACACCATCAGCGCTCGCCATTGATCATCAGAGAGTGTCAATGTGTTTGACTGCGACAGATGAGCGGGAAGGGGCACTACGCTTGTTACGGACCATATACCATCGTTGTTAGTGGCCTTGGGTTTATCCGCGCCGTGTGTCCTGGTGAACAGCTGCAGAATGGTTGCGGTTAACTCTCCCGTGTAAAGCGCTACGGCCCCGAGTTGGTCTGTTTCAAACCCTAATCGGTTAAGAATATGGTTTACCCATCTAGCGCGGCGAACACTGACAGCACTTTGTTCAAACGCTGCTATGTTTTTCTCGCAAGCCTTGCGGTGTGATATTTCCCCGTTTTTAACTTGGTCGTAAATATCGATTGACATCGACCCGTCTTTGGTTCGACTGCCACACAATCGCTCGACGGTTTCGCCGAACTTCTCAGGGTCTTCAATTTTCGCTATCTTTTGCCAAACCCCGACAACGTAATGAGCGTGATTGGTACCGCGCTGCATGTCCCGCAATTCAGCCAATAGTTTTTTGATGCGGTTTGTTCTGGTTCGCACTGATCCTTTACTGTTGGCGTGACGTTCGACGCCGGTTGCCCTGTATTGCCAGTAATCAATCGCTTTAAAGGCTTTACTGGCTTTGTCCATTTGGTTGTGCATTTTCTGCTGATCGTTTCGGGCTTTTCGCTCCGAGTGATGGCCCACGAGTATCGGTTGCCCGAATTCGAAGCGCTGGGATATTTGCCGTGCAGCGTTTGCGAATGCATCGCATTCCTGTGCTCGCTTGGTTGCCAGTTGGTCAAGTCTTTCGGCCTTGGCTTCTGCTCGTTCGATCAACGTGGTTTGCTCGGCTGTTATCTTGCCTGCTAACTCAATACACAGATCCTCTCTTTCAGGTGTCCATCGAGGCGCTACAAATAATTCTTGCCTTGGTGCCCAATTGAACCCCATTTTCTTAATTCGCAAAAACACCTCTTCGTCCAGTCGTTCACTGGCATAAAGTCGGAGCTTATTGTCTTCTGCGCTGTACGTTGCTGTAGCTATTTGTGCAGTCATGGATTTATCCTTGGTTGTTGTCGCTAATGTGTGCGAACAATTTTCTGTGCCTTTGGTCTTGCATGGCCACATCGAGCACCAGCAAAGCGTGCGGATGCGGGTCGGTATCACTTGGATCTCTGCCTTTTAAAAACCCGTTAGCGAATGCGGTTGCCATGTTTACCCGTGCAAAAGGTTTAGCCATCCACGCAGCGGCCAGGTCTTCGTTGTAGTCGTGCAGAATGCTCGCGGCTTCTGAAACTAATTCGTCGTTCTGCTTGGTGAGTTCTTCGATACGCATACCCGATTCCTGTTTGGTTTTAATGTTGCTAAAGGCCATTTGCCAATGGCCTCTGGCCAACGCCGAGTTGGAGTCGGTAAACGCAATCCACAGAGGTAGATCGCAGCTTTTTCACGGCAGGCGCGTTAGCGCCTCGGTTCCGTTATAAAAGAACGATCGTTAAGCTGAATCGCGCAGCGTTGTGGTTGCGTGCGCCAATGGGGAACCCCTTGGGAGCAGCGGTTGATTAAGACCAGGCGCGAATGCGTCTGACATTTTGTTATTGCGTGAGGATGGGAGAAGCGATCAAAGATCGTCCCGCAGTGGATGAGCGTCTAGCGAAACTTTGGAACAGCCGTGAAGCGGTTAGCTTCCACGCCACGAACTGCAATCGCCGAATTTATCAAGTGAAACTAATTTGAAATACGAATAACGCCTCTATACCATTTCAAGGCAAATGTGCTGACGTCTACCTGCCCCTATCCTTGCCTAGTGTGTCGAAGCGCGATAGGGTCAGATTGACTTCCTTGGACTGAACAGATAACTGTTTTTTCCCCAAAGAGGTTAATCGGCTGTTGAGCGTTTTGTTGTTTTCTAGTTTACTCAGGATGCGAGATTTTTCCTTCAAGTGCCGGGGAAGCGTTTTAGAGCTGTCGGAATTTTGCTGTTCCTGATCAATCGATTTGTCTAGCTCCTGAAGTCTCTCAGAAAGCTGTTTTAGGGTTTTATCCGCTTCAAAGTTACTCACTGTTTTTGATTCTAGCGGCAATGAATTCTCTGCAAGCCTTTCGGCCTTTTTCATTATTGATGTCTCTGTGGCTTTATGAATCTTCCCTGACTTGGCACTGTCGATATACTCCAAGAGGTGATCTCTTTCAGCTATCAGCACTCTTCTGTCATTGTCCCAATTAACTTGCTTCTCATCAGCAGATTTACCAAAAGACAAGAGTGATTTGGGTTCAGAATTTATATGTTCTTGAATTTGCTTATCTAGCGTTTCAACGTTGTTCTGCATTTCATCAATTCGCAATTTTTCTTCTTCCCGAAGTGGTTGTGCAAGTTCAGACGCTTTGTCCTCTAAAGCCTTTATTGCCTTAGTGTATTGTGGATGATCGACAGGATCGGTAACGGTAAAATCTATCGCTGGGCTTTTATCAAGTTCGGTAGAACGATCAAGCGCAACTAACGTTTGATCGAAGACGGCCTCTAGTTTCGTAGTATCGACGTCGTGGCCATGAACCACAGCTTCTATGAATTGTTCCTTCCCTACATTATTCCAGTTAAATTTATACCCAGCGTCCTTGGCGATTTTATCGAAGATAACTCGTTGAGCTCGACCATTGCCTTCTGGAAATGGGTGGACCGCGTTTAACTCTGCAAAGTAGTGCGCGGCACGTTCAATAAATTCGGGGCGTTCAAGGTCTTTGAGGAAGTTCTCGGCATTAAGCTGCGATAAATGCTTGTTGGCATTTTTTTCAATATTATTCGGGAAATCGAAGCGTGACGTTCCTTTCTGGGTTTGGAAAGTGCGTTCTTTACCTGCCCATTTATAGATACCGCCAAACAGATAGTCGTGAACTTCTTTTAGATATTGGTAACTGATGTCACCGGGAAGGGGGTTTGACTTTAGAAGCGCAAGCCGAGCCGACGTGATGTCATCCTCGGCTTTCGCCAACTCATCTTTATCTGTGATTCCGAGTTCGTTCTTTAAACAGTCTGTTCCATCGATGTAGTACGGACTATCGGCCACGGTATTTGTGAGGTATTAACCGGCTTCGCGATTGTTACTACCGCTCTTGTTCGCAGCACTGTATTTTTTTAGTAGTTTTTGAACGTGCGCCTCACCATCGATCTCACCTTTTAGAATGGCGCGACAGGTAGCGATCTGTTCATCTGATAGCTCACTACCTTCAAGAGCCATAGAGCCGATGATGCTCTCTAAATCTTCTTCAATTTCGATTTCAGATTTGGCCATTTCAAAAGACCCTTTATTAACGCCATAGACATAGCAAACACCTCCATTATAGCAAATATAGTGATTTAAAACAGTTACGAGCAGTGGCCGTTAACCACGAACAGCCTATGTGAACATCACAGGTTGGACGTGGTTTGCAGCGTTTCTAACGCCAAATAATCACAGTGTTAAATGGTACACATATCCAGTCATTTTCTAGATCGTATTCAACCAAAGCGCGAAAGAGCTCTACTCGATCATTAGATAGACAAGTAGATCATTACTGGAAGTAACAAGAGAAGAGAAATAGAGACAACCACTTCCAGTTTATTGTTATTAGCTTTAGATGTTAAAAACAGCAGGTGGTAATGAATACCAGCTGAAATCAGCAGTGCACCGATGACTTTCGAGTCATCGAAGCTGTCGCTTGTGTAGATGTCATGCATTCTCAGCATATTGAGAATGATGTCTTGAATGAAATTCGGAGAAATCAGCAAAAAACCAGATGTAATTAACAACCATCCGGTCGTTTTTCGAAAATCGGGTTTCCAGATATGGTAGATAGTGATGAGAACATTTTTGAGGTTGTTCATATTATGATACCTTTCTCGGTAGGCGCTTCGTTTTGAAACGTGTGATTTGAAAAGAAGAAAGGATAAAATCGGAAACAAGGCTGTTGGCGAATGGAGCGGGCGGAGTGAAACGACAACACGGGAGCGTTAAGACACTTGCATTGGCCTTGTTTCCGATTGCTTTGTGCTAAATTACTAACCGTTAAATAAATAGATGCGCACGGTTAAAGGTTTGTATGGACGGTACTCAGTGAAATACGCTATCGATGTAAAGAATACAAAAACGAATTCGATAGTATTCATGCGTCAAAATAATTGGAACGGAATAGCCTGGCCATGATCTCGAACTGGATGAAGATCCGTAGTACCCGTAAATAAAAAACAGTAGCTTTTTGTGGATTCTAGAAATAATTGATAATTTAAACAAACTAATGAGACTGATACGAATTATCGAAGTAATACTATCTCTAAAGCGGACGAAGATTGCTGATTGGGGAAGGGCGGCAAGGTTCCCACCGGTTTGGGTAGCGCAACGATTAACGCGTTGAATTAAACAGTTTTCCGATTAATTCGCTCTCCTGATTTTGATGTGAGAGTAAAATCACCTCAATAGTGAATTGATTTAAACGGAAATCCGTACATATGTCTCGTTTTGCTTGTGCAAATATTTCGAGCGAGCCAAGCGACAAAGAATTTTCATCGATCCGAAAGAAGTGAAGGAGCAACAATGATAATAAGATGTAAAGTGACAGACGCAACCTCAAATGTTGTAACTGGTTATCTCCGCCGCAGATGTCGAGTCTGCTGACGTCAATGGCACTGCTAAAGGATTTCGGAAGAAGTCACACCTGCATATCGCAGTAGCATCATGCAATTCAGATATAGCTAGATCACTCATCGAATACGGATCAAGTTGTGAAGCACAAGATAAACTAGATCAGTCGCAATTAGCTTATGCGATTCTTCGGGAAGACTTGGCGATGACAGGAGTTTGATGGATATGAAAAAAAAAATAGGGATCTTAGCAGCTATTTTTCTGGTGTTGCCTAGCTTCGGTCATTCTTCCACACCGAGATGTGAATCAGCAAAGATCGAATTGACAGCCGCAGATATGCCGAACATTAAAAAGGTAAAAGGCGGTTTTTACGAAGGCACATCGTTCGGGATTCCGCTTCCGTATGGCTGTATCGCAGAGAATGAACCCATGCGTCTGACTATCGCCGGTACTCAGGCAGCAATAGATGCGGAATTTCATATTTTGCGGAAGTGGAAAAGCAGCGATGTTCTACACCCAGTGCCTGCTACTTTACCGTCTCCAAACGATCACAAGCCTAGATACATTCGGTGGCTGCGAATACACGCGAGCGTACCTATACGTCGAAACGGAGTGTTACCTAATCTTACGCTTGAGTTTGGTGACCAAGTTCAACCTGTGGTACCAAGCCCGAACTTGATAAGCTTCAACAACTCGTCTAACAACTTTACTGTGAACACACAAAGCGGCGCTCCTTTCGTGTTCTCTAGAGAGGAGCCTTTTGGAATATTTACCCTGCAGGCTAGTTCCAAGTTTCAAAACCCAGACACGCTGATTTGCCGCCCAACGAGAAACCCGTTATCTAACTCGATTGTGCACAATGGTCCGGTTTACTCATCAGTCTTAATAAGGGGACACTACGTCAGCAGTGGCAGTGGGCTGCAAAATCTACACAGTCCAGCGAGCTGTGAAATTAGGCTTCAATTCTACAAGCGGTCTTCGGCCGTTCGAATTAGCCACACTATGACATGGCTCGGACATAGCTCTTACGAAAACTCGATCGATGGCTTGTTCTTCAAGTACACCGATTTTAACGATGCGTTGACTAACCCTACGATCGGTATCAACGGGGTCACTCTGCCCGCTTCTTCGCTACTTGGTCCGATCGTTCAAACCAAGAAGCACCCTGTAAGTTGGTTATCGTTTCAGACGATGAACGAATTGCGAACAATCAGCGTTCGTTGGAGTGTCGAAAATACACCAGCAAGCTTTGAGATTGACTCAGTGAGCGGACCCACCCTGGGACTGGTTGACCATCAATTACCGATAACGTTAGATTCGAAGTCACTTACCGTTAGCGCGATTCGAGATTGCAAAGCACAGGGAGTAGCAGCGTGCGCGAATTTCTATCGGCATTACTCGCCACCCAGCGGTATGGCAAAAACGCATGAATTTGTGATTCGCGCACATCAAACAAATAGTCCTAATAAAGAAAATGTTTCACTATTCACTGAGCACCCACTGACTTACTTTGCAGATCCAAGAGTGTCTTCCGCATCAGGTCAGCCCATTCCATGGTTACCGCGAGTAGTCGGACAAAACAATTTAATAGAAGAGGCGATCACCGCTTCATTTGATTGGATCACTCGGCAAGACTTACACTCGACGTTAGATACCAACCTGCCATGGATTTACCACGGAGCTCACCATTGGAATTATCTGGTCGCAAAGGCTGATTCTAACTTTCATCGCGAGGATCGCTATTGGAACAATCACGACGGCGTCATGGGCGGTACATTTTGGCTTCAATGGTTGCGCACGGGCGATCGCAAGTTATTAGACCACGCGGAAAAGAACGGTCGTTTTCGCATGGATTTATCCACGTTCAACGGCCAAAACGAGCCTAACACAGACGTATTGGGTCGTGGCCGACGCTCTGGCCTGCAATATCACTACAGTGAGACACCCTGGGGTAATCCAAACTATGGTTTCGGTGGCTTTGTTAGCGAAGTCGATTACCTGATCAATTACTGTTACCTGTTGGGGTATGAACGAGCCTGTGATCAGGTGGAACGAAGAAAGGAGATGTGGCAAGAGTTTCCACTGATGAAAACAGTCGATGTACAAGCCTCGAGCATGCGATCAACGATGGCACGATTGCAAGAACTCTTGCTTCTCGCGCGTGAGACAGATGAGGGCTCACCAGAAGAGGGCGTCTTAACCAGTAAGGCCATTCAAGTACTAAACGCAATTCAGTCGCAATTTACAAGTTCCACTGGAAAACTTAATACCCCGTATTCTTCCCCCACACATATCGACGTCAAGCTCGCGATGGCAGCTGAATACAACGCGATTACGCGCCCAAAGGTATTACAAATTTTGTATGGCGTCGGTCAGTACTACGGAATCCAAGGACACAAGATAGGTTCGAACGGATCGTTATGGGGTGTTCCAAGTATATTTCCAATGCTAGCCGAATTTGAACTAGAAGGGGACATAGACGACCCAAATGGTCAGTCAGTACTGGACAAGGCCATCGCGTCCGTCATGGACTTTGCGAGAACCGTCAATCTTGATGAACAGACCGATCATTGGTACGGCGTGTCGGCAGGTGGACACTTCGAACTTGCGGTGGACATACGTGAGTGGATAACGGCATTAGCTTATATTTCTAAATATAGAGATTTTAAGTTAAGGCACACGGCCGCGCCAATGAAAATGTTTGAGGTACCCATCAATCGCAAACACATCGCTTATGCGTTGTGCGATCGAGATAAAAACAATTTGCTATCGATTAACGCAATGATTGTCGGAACCCCTTTTTTAGGAACTCGTTTCTCCTGCCCATCGAATCTGTCTGTTTCCGAATGTAGAACCTTCAAGCAGGAACAATTTGATCTTTCTTATGCAAGCGATATCACAGACAGAATTTCTTTATATGATGCAACAGGCGCATTGGTCAGTAGTGATGTATTTACGCATCGGCTCGGCGAATACCCAACCTACAGAAGTGATGCGTTTGTTAGAGTACCCAGCAATTGCACGCACGACACAGCCTATCGCGTGGAAGTGGAACTGAGTGACAATCGTGATCTCGCTTTATGGCTCGCTCTAGAGTCTAACCAGGCAAAACTGATTCACAGTTTTGGAACACAAGTTGGTTTGGGTGCTCGTCCGCGCGGTGGAACCATTTGGTTAAGAACGGAAAAATCCGAGACACCGAATCCGATCAACATTGGGATTGAAACGGGGATAAACGGTAACTACGGCAGTGTAGAGGGTAAGATTCTCGCAATAGAACATGGTTCGGCAATAACCCCTTGTAGGACGCCCATAACGGGTACAGAGCCTAGCGGACATGCGATCGTCGAGGCATGCCAAACGGATATCTCGCCTAATGCACTTTTTGGCGCTACCACTGCAGCCAGTGACAATGATATAAGGCGAGCCAACGTTGTAAATCTCGGTACAGGTGAAGGGCTTAGCAATTTGTTTGCATCAACTATCTATGAGTACTTTTATTTGGAAAATTACCAACATCAATTGGCTGCTGAATGATCTGATGGGAAGAAAAAGGAAATACCCAAAGAAGTGTCCGCTATGTCCAACTCCGCTGGAAGACGAATAATAACCGGTGAGTTCAACCGGTCATCGCAACACACTCACGAAACTTATCAGCCGTTAGTTGAATTATAGATCTAGTCTCGCTTATTTATTAAATCCATTCTCATCTATTTCTTTAGATGCCGGCTGAACGGCTATCTAAGCTTGTGCGCAGTCTCATTTATTTCTTAAGCTCACACTTTTTTAAAGCTGATTGATTAACCAGACTCATAAGAACCTGATAATTGGGTGTCCTTCTTTGGTAGATTTACGGGTAGCTTCCGCGAGACCAGCGACGATAATAATTTCTAGTAGCCGTGCATTTTCGGCTTGAACATTTGCGGCGAATTCGTCAGTTTCAATATTATCTGAATCTACTATCAAACTCAGTGTGGCCAGATCATTTCCATCGACTCCTCGATCTGCGTTAGCTTCTGTCGCAGCTGGCACGATAGTGACTGATATACCGCCGTTGGTGGTAGAGTCTGTGACGTTTAACTTGCAATCATATCCGTCGAAGAAAAAGGTGTCGTTCTCGTTGTGTGATGTTTGCATTTGTAATCCCTCAATTGTAAGTCTGTGTAAGCAAATCATTAAGGGAAGTGATTGCTATTTCATGCTGGGATTAGCAATGGTTCGGGCAGTTGGCCATCAATTGAGCGCTCCGCGCCCATTCTCGCAGGACAACAACACGGTTGCGTAAGATCCCACTTGTCTTGGTATTGAAATATAAAATCACAAACCGACACTTTGCATCGATAACAGGCCAAAGAGTGATACACGCAGCCAAAATAACTATAAGACCAATACTCATTGAGAACGGTCATACAAAATGTAAATCGGAAACAGTTACTTTTTTCTCACCCAGTTGACCACTTTAATCCATTTGCTCAGGTGTGAAAAAGCCTTGTCACTGGTGACAAGCGTTACACCAAGTGAAATAGAATGAGCACCGATCAGCATATCCATATTGCTCAAGGTGAACCCTTTGGCTTTGGCGCTTGATCGCAATTGAGCGTAACACTGGGCCGCATCAGAGCCCCACGGCACACTATCCACGCGGCTTATAAATCCATCCACTAGTTTTTTCAAAGCGACTGCATTCGGATTTTGCGAAAGACCGTAAAGCAGCTCTGCCTCTGTCAATGATGAAATACAAACGTTGGAAATGCCAGCTTTAACCAGTTTGGATTTGATGCCGCTGTTTTGAGTGCGCAATAGATAGCTAACTGTATTGGTGTCGAGCATGTAAATGACATCGCTCATACCAAAGGCTCCCGATCTTGGGGAGGGCTGTCATCGCGATCTAACAGAAAATCATCCGGTACATCTGTCTCTGCAAGCAGATCAAAAAAGCCGTCCCACGATTCCGGTTTTTTGGAAATGATGACATCACCATTGGCAGGATCTCGGCGAATGTAAACTTCGGAACAATCGAAGCGATACTCTCGTGGCAACCGGACGGCTTGGCTGCGTCCGTTCATGAATAGTTTGGCTGTTTCTGGCATCTCGTTTACCCCGCATGATATATACCTTGATATATACCATATAGCGGTATATATCAAGGTATATTAAATGAAATCAGGTGATTTCTTGAACCAATTGGGGTTGTTCGGGCCAAATCCCACGCGATCAGCGTGAGATTTTTCACACCAACATGGGCCCGAAACTCAGCAAAGAACAATTACACTTCACCGCACACGCTGTTCGGGAAAAACCGTTCTAAATAATGCGCGTGCATTTGTGCAGAATTTTCATCAAGTTCTTCTAACTCGACAATAGGATCTCTATTGTCTAAATCATCACCTACCGGCTGCACGATGACATCAAAAAAATCGACCGATAGTTTCGGGTGTTCTGAATCACTCAGAACAGAACCTGCGTTCTCTCCATCGAGTCGATGCATTTCAAATATGGTGATTTCTACTCTCTGATGCCGATCAAGCTCAGCGGGCAGGGTAGCCAGGTGATCGCCACAAAAACGTAAAACAGATACGGCCTCACCTCCATCGTTTAATGCTTTAGTAATCGTATATCGGTAATCAATAATTTTGTGTGTGCACATTGTTCTTTGTCCCGTTAGTTAATACTGTTAGCTGATAAAAATAAAAAGCCGTCCTTGGCTTATAAAATAAACTCTTACATCAACCCTTTTTCAGCCATGCTTATAGACTGATCACCACTCACGATGATGTGATCTAAGGTGCGAATATCCAGCAAGCTAAAAGCATCGGATAGTTTTCTCGTCAGCCTTATGTCAGTGTCACTGGCATTGAGAGGAACCGAAAGCGAGGGGTGATTGTGATAGTAGATAACAGCTGCGCCATTGAGTTTTAAAACCTCGACCAAGCATTCACGGGGATACACAGCTGTACTGTCGATGGTGCCCCTGAATAGCTCTACCGGCGCTCCGCCAATGACTCTATGACGATTGTTTAACACCAGCATTCCGAACACCTCATAGGGAAGCAGTCCCACTTTAAGTTTTAGATAGTCGTGCACCATGCGCGGTGAGCTCATCACATCAGTATCAAGTGCCAGCATTTCGCGAAGCGTGATTCTTGCAGCTCTGGCGAGTACCTTTTTTTCATTCTCAGAAAGTGCCATTATCGTTGTATCCTTTAAAGTGTTGATGTCGTTTGAACTAAGCGTGTGCAATGGATTTCTTTGTTTTCTTTGCAGGCGTATCGCTGCCGTATTTGTCGCGAATATCGGTCATGGTGAAAGTGCCTCGTGAACTGCTCTGCCAATCCTCGGGCCTGAAATACCAGCGTTTTTTCTTCCCTGCGTAACGAAATTGAGCCTCACTCAATATGGTTTTATGTTGGTATGTGTCTCCCGATACCCAAACCCATGCACCACATATTTCAATGTCAATTCCCACTAAATCAATGATGGTTTGTAATGCCTCGTTGACGGCTTCTGGGTAACTGTGTCCGCTCGTATCCTTAACGCCTTGTTCGCCTATATCGCCCTCGAAGTCTTTCAACACGTCCCATGCTGCGTTCACCATCTTCATCATTTCCAAACCTGCCGGATTCTTATCAGGGTGAAACTGTTTAGCCGCTCTCTTGTAAGCCAATTTGATTTCCTGCTTTGTCACCAAGCCTGAAATATTGAGAATGTTTGCAGCATCGCGTGGGGTCATAGCACTGGCTCCGTTTGTACTACTTGCACCGTAAAGGCTTGTCCCTTGTGTTCAAATTCAACGGGTGTATCTGATGCTAAAACCGCTCTTTGCCAAGCCATTGCATTCATAGTGTGTTGAACCGAATATCCGCCGCCGTTGATCTCGACTGCTAACTCAGCTAGTTTGTGTTCAGTGATAACCCTTGATTTATCGCTAGTAACGTGTACCAGTGTGATCGTGCTCATAACGGTTTCCTCGGTTTGGTTTTAATGTGCCTACGGCCATTGCCAATGGCCTTGGCCAACGCCGAGTTGGAGATCGGTAAACGCAATATCCGAATACAAAGCCGCAGCTAAGGGATTGAACGACAAGGGAGTGATTGACTCTGAACGGGTGCAGGTGAGAGCGAAGCGATGTTGTTGCGTGCGCCAAGGGGAACCCCTTGGGAGCGGAGTTTGATTAATGCCAGGCGCGATAGCGGCCACCACAGATTATTTACGTGGTTGGTGGTTGGTTTTAAGCGAGGATAGGAAAGGTGATGGCACATCATCCCAGCGGGATGAGCGTTTAGCGAAACCTTGGCATAGCCGTGCAGCTATGCGTAGCTGGCGCTACCATGGCAGTTGTATTTGAACGTCAGAGTTGGTTTAGTTGGATAAACCCAAACCAGCAGGAGCAAAAATTAAAGATGAGCCGTTACCATTGGATAGATGGATCTCCCCCTCGTCAGCAGGTTCAATCACTATCGTTGTATAGTCTGCTAAGACCCATCTAACGGCACCTTCAGGCGCGTTATTGACGCAATCAGGGTAAGTTTGATCAAGCACCATTACATCGAGCGTCATTGAATTAATACCGGTGAGTTCAATCGCCCAGCTCACGAGTGAACAATCGATGAATGCCGCTAATGTTTGATTCTCGTTAGCAAGCGTAGCGTTTAAAAAATGATTGGCTATCCAATGCGGATCAGGGTCTAAGACCTCCAATTCTGTTCTACCAGCCCCAATATCCAGTGCTATCAAGCTCCAACGAAAGTCGGGAACCTCGGGCACAGGTATGCCAGAGTCGCTTTGGGGAGTGACAGGGTTCCCATCCTCGTCCAGATCGATAATGCCAAGTTCAGCGAGTTCCTGGAGCGTGGTTTGCTCGGCTTGATCGTATTCAGCCTAGGTCACCCCATGGGTCGAGCAAGCAATCAGACAAGCGGTGCAGAGCAGAGTAGAGAAGGGGCTAGTCTGAACCAAATATTCCGAGAGTCACGTAATAGCATAAACAATCGGTCGTTTGCATGAGTGGTTGGATGATAATAATTATCGCCAGATAGGCAAATAAACAGCCCAGCGATGTTCCACTACTATGCCGATAATACGGTCTGAATATGTCGAGTTGCTGTATCAATGGTTACTGTAATAACTTCGCCATCATGCGGTTTTTTTGTGACCAAATAACCGAGAATATTTTCCCGTTGAAGTCCGCTAACGATAGACCATTGTCCTGTAACGGGATTTTCCGTTAAGGTCCAGACGAGGTGTGTATCTGTTTTAGCGATAACATCGGCATCTTCACTTGCGTTGTGATCGTATACCACCGGGGTTTGAACATCACACAAAGAGTCGTTGTAGTTACTATTCAGTAAATCCGGTTCGTATTCTATCGTCCATTCATCTAGCGAAAATATTCTCATGTAACTTACTCCCGTGTATCCTTAAACAGTGTGCAGTTAGTCAGCAGTGTACGGCAACTCCTTACTAGCAATGCTATGACTCTGGTACAGATGCTTCAATTCTAATAGCAACTAACGTTTATTGTGAATAGCATGATTAGGTGAAGCGGTGTTAGTGATCGAATACCGTATACAAAGCACTAACGGGCACCGTTGGCTCATTGAACATGAAGAACTCAATTGATGCCCAGTCAATTTTATAACCTAGTTAAGTTCAGGAGCCGCCGAGGCGGCTCCTGGATGACGCGGCTTATTCAGCGTCGTCCTCTTTTGTAGGGAAAAGTACGACTTTGCCGTTTACTGGCGTTGCGAACATTGAGATGCTGATACCGTCCTTGGCGACTTTCCAGGCAGCACCGACTTTCAAGTTTGGTGCTTTGTCGCCGTCACCGCTTGCGTAGACGTTGTAGTCAGGCTTTTTACCAGCTGTTTTTGAATCGGTAGTCATTGTTTGAATCTCCGTTATAAAGGTTAATGTACTGAGCTATGAAACTCGCGTCCTTCTACGGTCAATGTAAAGGGTGTAACACAAGGCTGGGAAAGCAAAATGGTGCGGGCAGGCGTGGAACGACAACACGGTTTGTGCATCCCACCACTGTCAGGCACTTGTGTGTAGCCCGCATTGAACCGATCTTTTAGCGTAGGGTTGAATTCAAGTACATCACTAACGGAAGTGGATAGTACCTATGACAGCTACACAGCGTTAAAGGCAGACAAAGACACTGTATTTCGAAAAGGCGACGATTAAAACGAAAAGTAAGCCACGCTCTACTTGGATTGCTATGGGCGGTGTTGTCATTGGTTGTTAGCAACAATGTGCGAAGCACTCGTCTTTCCATTAATGACGCTAAACTGTCCTTTAGTTTGGGAGGCCACGGCTACAGGTCTTAAATTGCCTATAAAATTGACTGGGTATCAATCGTGCCTCTGCATTTTGGATAGTGAGTGCAACCAAAGAAATAGGAGCCTTTGTTGTGCCCCTGTTTAGCCTGCCGTCTTTTCATGTCGGCACCACATTTAGGGCACAGCACGACAGATGGGTTGACGTCAGTTTGATCGCCGACTGCAAAAGAGGCAGCCAGTGTTGGTCCGTCGATCAGTTCAATATTATTCGCATCAGCGAATTGTTTCGCTGATTTGGTAAAAAGTCCGGAGGACACAACAATGCCACTGTCCGCTTTTTCGGCAGTGAGCGTTCCCAACAAATCTCGCACGACAGGTGCACCGACTTTACGAACTTTGTAGTGCTTGCACTGCACAATGATAACGCGTCGATCTTTACGCAAGCGAAGATCGACGCCACCATCCGCGCCTTTTTTACTGTTTTCAATCACATCATATCCTCGTCTTGCAAACAGTTCTGCACAATAGCTTTCGTACTCTTCCCAAGTAAGCGAATGCACAGATCGTATGCTGCTGTGTTTTTCAAACCAGATCTGTCGTTTTTTTGCGCTTAAACGCGACGAGAGGAAGGTGAATGCTGCTAGTACTAAAAGCACAAATGAAAACAAGCGACTGATAGCACCAAATCCTTCTAGCAAGGTAGGTATAACCGACCCAGATGGCGAGAGCATCGGTAAAACCCAATGGCCGAAAACGAAAACCGCAACAGCCAAGGCAAGAAGAATACAAGGCAGCGCTTGACGTATCCGATGTTTAAAAAAATGATTCACGTACCCAATCCCTAATTCACCCAGTGGACTGCTTCGCGCGTCCACTGGTGTAAATTGAAACCCTACACGAATCAACCAGCGATCTAAACACTTCACTGCTAATCGTCTTAAAGACGCTGACGAATTGAAATCGCTGCCCCGTTGCCAATGTCTTGTAAAGTCGATACAGCCTCTGCCTCTAATGCAAGATCAATCGATGCAGTGTGAATAACAGAATCAGTGTCATGTAAATCGGCTATCGCACGGGAACTATTGAGATTCATACCATTTTTGATTTGTTCCGGTGTCAGCGTAATACGTTTAGTATCCCCCTATAGCGCCTTCTCATTAGGGGTATACAGAGGATTTGGAAACTAAATCTTTCACAACTCGACTTATCAATTGTTCATTTATTGATAGGTAAAAATGGCATTACTAAGCGAATGTGGCGGTCTAACCACCAAGCCATTTTGTCTTAGCACCATAACAACCCGGTGATTTAATTTCAATCTATTGGTAAGTGCCGATACTCCAAAGCGGACGCTTCAGAAGTGTAAATCGTAGTTCCAAGAAAATGTACTTTGTTCCCGTTGCTTGTCACTCGCCGCATCGAAAATCAAACACCATATGAGTTTTTCATCCGTCCGCTGTCAGCACAAAGCTGCCGGTTTCGCGCTCGGCGAAAATTGGATTATGGATAGGTGGGCTGGCTGAGGAGGCGTTGAGCAATGAAGGGTCTCAATTAGCAGAGTTGTTTCGCGAAGGCAGCTTAGAATGAAAATCTCATTTAAGTTGGTGCGTTAACTTGGGGGAAAGGTCACTCATAGCAAATATGGATAACACCGACTCTACACGTGTAGAGTCGTTTCCAAGTTATTTTTCATACATCGTATATTGACGCTGTTTTACCATCTCCCTAGTTTCAAAAACTTTGCTACTTTGCTACAGGGCCAACAGGATCAATGTCTAATTGGATGTCGAACCTGATAGGTATTTTCTGATTTTTAATATTCGCTATAATCTCAGCAACATTGATACTGGTTGTATTCGAATATATTGGACCGGCCAGTGCGAATTCTTGAGGCCCTATGAAGCTAGTTTCTTTAGCTGTAATCTGCACTTCCCAGGTACCTCCTGGAGGATTCAATACTGAGATTTGTTCAACATTGTTGATGGAATCGTCTCCTCCATCACGAACCGCAGCTTCCTGAAGATTTGTTGGATCCAAAACCCATGGTTTTTTTATTGTTCCGGCAGGACTAATCAGGCGTAGGTCTAAATCATTCACCAGGTTAGGCTCTATTGGAGATGAGCTTATATTACCGGCAGGATCCGTCCAGGCAAGTGTGATTTTTAATTCAGGTGAATTGTAAGGTACGTTGATTTTTTTGGAGAACTTTGTTGCACTCCCAGGGGCGTCAATAGTGTCTTGAAGTATTCCCGAATTTGGAATATTGCGCAGGTGCTTAATAGCTTCAAGCGCGTCAACAATTCCCCAGCCAGATGCGTAGTCTGGTCCAACTTTGGCAGGGTTTTCGGTTACATCGCTCGCCGTCTGAATGAGAATCGCTTTAACGGCTGCAGCACTGAGTTCAGTACCTTGATTGGAAGCTTCCTCCAGTAATAGTGCAACTATTCCAGAAACAGTCGGAGTTGAGGACGAAGTTCCAATACTATAATACTTAATCGTATTGTTTTGCATTCCGGCCGCATTTATTGCGCCGGTAGATGTAGTTGCGCCAATAGCCATTAAATCAGGTTTTATACGTCCATCGTTTGTTGGTCCAACGCTTGAAAATATAGCAACCTCGCTGTCAGTAGGAAATACTGCACCAACCGTGATCACATTTTTTGCTACAGCGAATGGGGATAAGCAGTCTGCATCGATAGCTTGGTTGGGTTGTTCGCAGTCTCGTGGTGGCAGTGGGTCTGGAATTGAAGTGCTGGTACCATTCCATTTATCAGATCTATGGTTTCCGGCAGACTTCACTACTATTAAGTCACTTTCATCTACAACGTTGTCAATAGCCACGCTAAAATTTGTGTACGCACCAAACTGCTCTATATTTTCGTAGTAGACGGCACCTCTATCGCTCCAACCTATTTTTTGACCATACGAATGATTTGATATTTGAATTGCTGGAGGATCAGTTGGACCGTTAGATGATAGTTTTGCATCCAACATTTCACTTGTATCGCCATTGGAACTATAACTTGAAAGTTGTGCAGCAGGGGCCATACCTTTTGTACCCTCCGTAACACCGCTTGAAGCAATTGTGCCTGCTACGTGAGTTGCGTGGTTATCGATATCAGCATTATTAAAAGAGTCCACGATCGAAACCCGGCCTATGAGTGATTCGTGTGTTGGGAGAATAGCCCATCCTTCACCTTCCCCGGACTCCCACACACCGATACTTATATCAACACCTGAAAGGTTGTAAGGCATTTCCTGCACCATGGCGACGTTGGAGGTGAGTTGTGTCCACGCTTCGTTGTCTTTTTCGTTAGGTGCTGGAATGGCCTCTATTCTATTAATGAAAGGAATTCTGGCTAACTTTTCCAGATTATTCTTTGCTGTGACGACAGTGAATACGCGAATCCTTTCTACCGTCTGCGTGTTGTAATTTTCGAATTTGTTTACTAATCCAATTCTGCGAAGATTTTCGATATCCTCAACACTTGTGCCCGGGTAAACTAGGATCGAATAAGCCACAGCATCGTTGTCACGAGTTTGCCACTCATAGGGGAGAATTCTACGTAGTGCGGTATCAATTTTTTCTTCTGGCGGAAACAGTTCCAGGGCATTGAGTGCTGGTAGCTTCATAATAGGCTCTAATTCCTCCAAAGCAACTCGAATAATATAGGCTGTTTTTGACAGGCGTTCAGTAGTAGTAAAGCCAATTTTTCGCAATGCGGAAAGAGTAAGGTTTGGGTTTGAGCTTATTAGTATAAGAGGTACTTTTGACGAATTACTAAGAAAGCTGTGAGTATCTATTTGTTCCGAAATTCTTGTTCTAAGATTACTCGGTATACCAGATTGAATAGTGAATGAACCATTTGCCAGCGAAATAACAGTTTCTTTGCGGTCGGCATTTTGCCCGTGTGAAATATTGGGTGTAAATAAAAATGTAAAAATCAGTATGTATTTAGAATAATAAGACCATTGTTCGATTTTCATAACACTCAACCTCCATTGTGTTCGTTTGAATTAGTAAGACTCCGATCTTGCCAAAAACTTTTTCATTTAATTATCCTCGTGAATTAAAGTTGTACTGACGCACGTTGTCGGTACCATCTAGATTGGCAAACTTGGTTTGTTCGACTGATACCGGCATGGCCACATTACCGACACAGCGGACATCCAACCTAACGTAACGAGAAAAAAAAGCTATCATCCATCCGCACTAGCCCGTTCTGGATTTCTCTTAATTTATCGTGATGTGGCAGTGACCGCTTTACCGACACAACGGTCACTCGTTCATGGCTTTATGATTGAGATTTTTAATGACGAGCTATGACAGGACTGGGCGGTGAGTTCAATTGGTCGGTGCAACACTCTATTCTTATAGCAACAAAGGAGTGAAACATGAAAAGAAAATCGCGGACACACTATTCTGCAGCCGAGCGTACGATAATTTCCGAATCCTCTGTCGACCCCATTAGAACATGAAAATGAAAACAAACCAGCGCCGCAATTACAGCGGCACTGGTTGTGCAATAGAACTATTTACTGATTTCCGTTGGTATCCATTGTTTTCGAATCGTTTGTTGTTTTTCTGTCAACGATTCAGACTCACCGTGAAACATTATCTGAAACAATTCGACCATCGATTTCTTTGGTTTATTGGCATAGGTCTTTGCCCATGTTGCGCCATTCCACTTTCTACCTAACGCCAGTAGGGCAGGGGTAGTCAGTCGCCCGAAAAAGTTTAATTTATTAGGACGCCAATAGGTGGTGAAGTCGGTATCAAGTTCAGTAACCAGCAGATCGATGAGTTTATCTTTTCCCGTTGTCACGCTTCCGCTTTCAAGTTGTTGCGCTACACAGTAAGACACCATCGCTTGCTTCTTTGCGGAAGATAATGCTCTAAACGATTCGAACCGTTTGACTTCGGATTTAAGGGACAGCCAACCTGTATCCAGCTTGTTCAATGTAGCTGAGAGTACCTTAGCGGCTTTGGTCGAGCTGAAATCGTCTATCGATGTTTCGTTACTGACCTCCGATAAGCTCAAGCTTAACACTCTGGAATATCTTGTCATACCTTTGCCCAAAACCGACACGCAGAGCTGATAGTGCAATAAATCATGGGTTAATTTATGGGCCGATGATAGTTCAGCTTTAACGATGGCACGACGGTACTGACCCAGATCAGATGATAGTTTTGCACTTATTGTTGGTTTTTTAGCAACCGATTCGGTGTCGGTATTCTTTTCATCGGATGAAGGTTTTCCAGACGGCATAGCCTTTGCCTGAAACGCTTTTAAATCCACTTTCGTCAAATAACCTTTGTGCACCTCTTGTTCACCTGTAAGCTGATTGAAGGACACAATACAGCCTGCATACGGCAAGTCATCTTCGTTATATCCGGTGTACTCAATATCAATCTTATCTCGAAGCGCGGTTAACTGTTCGTCTATAAGGTCGTACTGTTTTTCGAGTTCGCCTGTCCATTCGCCATCATTGGCTAATTGCTGTATCTCATCGAGCTTTGAATCAAGCTCAGTTTCCTTCTCTGTTAGTTCCTTTGGCACCGGCAATTGAACGGTCGGCATTCTTGCATAGGCATGTTCTCCTGAAACACCGTCTAGTGATGAAACAACCCATTTCCAACCATCGATACTTTCCACGGTCTTAGCTAATTTCGCCTCCGCGAGTGAAACCAACAGCGATAGATCACATAGCATGGTTAGATTTGAAAAAAGATCAGCCTCGGTAGCCCCTCCGGCTTTCTCGTATTCTTCCAATCCAACAAAACGAGCAAGAGCAGTGTCAGATGATTTTCTGCCGCTTTGTAGTTCTTCACGGATGCGCCTTGCTGATGTGTTGCAATCATTACCCAGTGCTTTATAGGTGGCGATCTGTAACTTGGTGTCAGCGCTCGAGGCAAAGGCCATCATTTGATCTAGTGACAGTGCATCCTTCCTGAACAGTTTGAACAACGTTTTATGTACTCTGCCAAGTCGCAGGTATTGATTGACTGCCGCCTCTGTAATGCCGTGCGTTGCTGCGATCTGGCCAACAGATTGCCTTTGCTTGGTAAGTTCATTGAATGCGGTGAATATATCGGCTGCGTGTGGAGCCTTTCGTTTTAGGTTTTCAATCAAGGATAGATCGGTAGCTTCCTCTTTTGATTTCACCAGACAGGGCACAGGGTAGTCATCAGGAATCCGGCCTTTTTTGTGTAAGTATGCCAGCGATGAAAATCGGCGTCTGCCTGCGGGAACCTCGAATAGCTCTGTTTCTGAGTACACGATAAGGTTTTGAATAATACCCTTAGCCAAAATAGAATCGACAAGCTCTTTATCGTCTGCGTTGTTGTTTGGGTTGACAGTGCCAGTTCGCATGTTCAGGGCCGATGCGCGCAGTTTGTTAAAAGGAATCATTACGGGAATGTTCGATGCGATGGTGGATTGTGTAGTCAATGTAGTCATGTATCTATCTCTCTTTGGTTTGAATCGGTTAGCGAAGCGTCAGAGCAGTTTTTGGGCTGCTGCTGATGCGGGCGCCGCCTCGCAAGTAAGAGACAGGTCGGTAAGCGCAATCCACTGAGGTAGATCGCAGCTTTTTCACGGTAGGCGCGTTAGCACCTCGGTTCCGTTATAAAAGAACGATCGTTAAGCCGAATCGCGCAGCGTTGTGGTTGCGTGCGCCAAGGGGGTACGCCTTGAGAGCAATGTAAACCAGGGAAGGGATATTATTGACCGGCCACGGATGGCCGCGCTTAGGAGAACGTCAGCTTTTATCTAACACAGAGGGCAACATACCAATCGCGTTCGCTTTTCCAACCAATTCGGGACGGTTCGCAACTTGCAGTTGCTTTAATATCTTAGAGATTTTGTTACGAACAGAGGGTATGGATCTGGAGCCCAGTGCTTCTCGAATGTCTTCTGTTTTTATTTTGTTGATGATCATATCGACAATGTAAATTTCTTCGTCCGTGAGATTTTTAAAGCCCTCATCAAAGATCGCTTTTATGTAATTTTTTTGTTGTTGCGTTAGTTGTTCAACTATGTACCGATTGCCTTCTGAAGCTGAGCAAAGAGCATTGGAAAGTTCAATGGCAGGCAAATCCAGGTTAGGCAAAATGGCTTTAACGCCTTCTTTGTATAAAGGCAAAAGATCGCTCATGTTGATCAAATCAGCTGTGATGACGATATTGGCCATTGGATAATCAACCAGCGTTCGTCGAAATACATCAAGGGCGCGGCAAGTGAATGTCGTTGGCCCCTTAGCCAATATAGACGAGGCTAACTCCCACTGGAAATCGAGCAGAATGACGACGTTTTGCAAGTTGGCCGTCTTTAAAAGGCCAAAGTAACCCTCTTGCGTGTGGACCGTAGTAATACGGGCTAACTCATTCAAATCGCTAAATATAGCAAACCCGTCGCGCCCTACGTGCTTATGTGCGATGTAACGTAACACATTGATTTTCATATCATTATAAAATTGATACTTTTGGCTAATAAAAAAACGTGACGCATTCGAGGTAAAAACATAATAAACTACCCGATAAATGTTACGCCAATATTTGGTCTGCCCCAGCAGAATATTTCCAGGAACGGAAGCAAATGCGAAGCGAAGACGAGCCTAAGTCAGCAGCTAACACTACCGGCAAATTTGTAGTCTGTCTTTATTTTATCGCGTCTAGTTTGATCGCAACAACCCAATTCATCGCTCACGAGTTCTCTTATAGTCCAGTATTGGGAAAACCGAATATCGGGGTTCTTTATTCGCCGACAAATTCGTTTAAGTGGTCAATTGACCTATTCTCCAATTTTCCCACATCGATCATCCTTGCCTGGTTTGTCGGGCTTCTCATTGGTGCAGTTGCCACTGGCACTCTGTTGCTGTTGCTCTTACTGTTAAGAAACAAAAAGAAATCGTTGATCGGGCACGGCAGTGCTGCGTGGGCAGACTATGAAGACATCAAAAACGCTAGGTTAATCGATCACGAAACCAATAAAACCTCTCTTATTGTAGGCGGCTATCAAATGCCGAAAAGCTCGGAAATCAGGTATCTGATACACACCGGGCCTGAAAGCACACTCAACTATGCGCCTTCTCGTTCCGGTAAAGGTGTGAGCATCGTTATTCCGAACCTACTGAGTTACGAAGAAAGTATTTTTGTGCTCGATGTTAAAGGAGAGTTATGGGCATCGACATCAGGGTATCGCAAAGAGCGGTTAGGGCAAAAAGTACTTTTCCACAATCCCGCTTCTAAAGAGGCGGGCAATGCAAAGCTAAACATACTCGAAGAGATTCGGATTCACGAGGATGAAGCTGTCAAAGACACACAGTTAGTCTGTGAATACCTCATACCGTCAGAGTCGAATGGCGGTGGTAAAGAGCAATCGAGTGAGAACGATCACTTCGTGACGGCTGCAAGGTCGGCACTCGTTGGGGTTGTGTTGTACGAGATAGTCAAAAACCCAAACAACGTTGTTTCTGTGACCGACGTACTAGCTAGTGCCCATCCAGAAACAGATAAGCGTCTGTATTGACTGAAAATATATTGCAGTAGAATCAAAAAATCCTCTTGGTTTTGTTATCTTTAGAGTGCAACCAATAAAGTAACAACCAAGAGGATCTG
>Ga0209187_1000608_pt1 | contig 56939 bp, 49 predicted proteins | sample BantaG_FD_187430 | JGI IMG/M metagenome (GOLD analysis project Ga0209187, IMG submission 187430) | Marine algal microbial communities from Bantry Bay, Ireland - BantryBay_4 metaG (SPAdes) (version 2) | ecosystem: Host-associated > Algae > Red algae > Unclassified | place: Bantry Bay, Ireland...
AATCATGGTGAAGTGTGATTACAGGTTGGTCGTAAGGCCAACTTACGCATTTATTACATATTTTTGTCATATGTTTTTATTCCGAACTATTGCTTTATATAATAGTAATTAAATCCGTGTTCCACATTCAGTAATGATAATTCTCGTTATAATTTTGAATAAAATCCGTGAAATCCATTAATCCGTTTAATCCGTGCTCCGTGCTCCAATCTGTGAAATGCAGTAATCCGTATAATCCTTGTTCCCCAAATAATTAAGAATTTCTGTATCTTACTTAACAGGCACCTTTGCCGATAACTATCAAATATAACTTACCTGATGGGCAATTTCCATTTTAAATCAACAACCCCTATATCAATAGATGCAGGAGCTCCAAGTACTATCCAATCAACAATCACTGTTGAAGGACTTACTCAAACAGTACAAGACATCCGTGTCAAATTAAATTTGGATCATACGTATGCTTCAGATTTGGTCATCCGTCTAAAGTCACCATCAGGAAATTCGATTGTGTTGGTATCCAATACTGGAGGTAGTGGTGATAACTTTAGTGAGACAGAATTTTCAGATAATGGCACCGCTTCCATCAATTTACAATCGCCACCATTTACAGGAGTCTTTACGCCAAATGAAACTTTGTCAAACTTAATATCAGGCGACCCAAATGGTCTTTGGATCCTAGAGATAGAAGATCAAGCATTCCAAGATGGAGGCACATTGACTGAATGGGGATTAACCTTCGAAGTTGAAGGGACGACACAGTTACCATTAGTGTATAACAACATGACTGTCCAACAAATTTCTTCACGTGCACCTAATGTGGTCAGTTCTGAGATCACAATTCTTGATCAAGACGGCGTGCAATTGACTGATCTAGCAGTCACGATAGACATTAGCCATAGCTATACCAATGATTTGGACATCACCTTAGATGCGCCAGATGGGCAACGGATCACTTTAGTGTCATTCACTGGTGGCAGTGGTGATAATTTTCAACAAACAGAATTTTCAGATGCAGCGACGAATGACATTCGAGCAGGACAACCACCATTTAATGGAAGCTTTAAACCGCAGGATAGTTTGTCCACATTTAATGGGAAAACAATCAATGGGACATGGAGACTGAAAATAAGTGACACCGCCAATCAAGATGGTGGCACACTTAATTTTTGGAAGCTGTGTATGTTTGGCGATAAAGCAAGTCCTGGCCCTGTAAGTCCGTTTGCGATAGATGTCAGATTTGTAGGTGGATTATCTCTAAGCCAACAGGCCATTTTTACCGAAGCAGCAAACCGCTGGTCAGAAGCCATTATTGGTGACGTGCCTCCATTCACCGTTGATGGAGAACAAATCGACGACCTCTTAATACTTGCAGAAGGTATAGACATTGATGGTCCCAGCGGTATTTTAGGACAAGCAGGTCCCACACATGTCAGACCAGACAGCCTCATTCCCGTCAAAGGCATCATGAGTTTTGATTCTGCCGATCTTACTCAACTCGAACAAAGCGGGGATTTACTGGATGTGATTATCCATGAAATGGGTCACGTTTTAGGTATTGGCACCTTGTGGTCTGCATTGCAACTCATTGCTTCCTCGGGTACAGATGATCCCCTATTCATCGGCCCTGCTGCCATGAGAGAATATGGCACATTACTGGGCACCACTGATCCCATCGCCGTCCCACTAGCCAATACAGGAGGAGCGGGCACAAGAGAAGGACACTGGCGAGAATCCACTTTTGATTCAGAGCTGATGACAGGCTTCAATGATCCTGGTAGAAATGCACTGAGTCGCATGACAATTGCCTCCTTACAAGATCTTGGCTATCAAGTAAACATTGAGGCTGCGGATTCGTACTCCTTACCACTACGGCTATTGAGGCTAGAGGATGTGAATAGTAAAAAAGAGCATCAGTGTTCGCGGATGATGGTGCCTGAGATTATTGTGCTGAGTCGCGAGGATGCGGTGAGTTGAGGGGGAGGCTGTCTGGATTAGGATTTTTAGGATTTATGGATGAATAGGATTGTTTGCTGGCATGAAAGACAAATGTCTGGATTGGGATTTTTAGGATTCAATGATGAATAGGATTATATGTACAACTCCAATAAAGGTAGATTCAGAAATATTAATAATTATTAAAAACTTTACAACAGGAAGGTCAAAGATTTAACGCATAGAATTATTAGCTGTGTGATGAAGGTTCATACTGCTTTGGGAAATGGATTTCAAGAGGTGATTTATCGAAAGGCATTGGCAATTGAGATGAGAAAAAAAGGTTTGTCTTTTGTTCGAGAATGGCAATGGATATCAAATATGATGATAAAATAATAGGTACTCGAAGAGTCGACATTTTCGTTGAAGGTAAGATTATGGTGGAACTAAAAGCACTGACTAAATTGGAAGATGCGCATTTAGCACAGACAATGAATTATTGTCAAACTTATCATTTATCCATCGGCTTATTGATCAATTTTATTATCAAAAGTCTTGATTTTAAACGAGCCTATGATGTTAATCATCCTGAAAACAAAAATCATATAATCAACTAATCCTATTAATCCTAATTCAGACATTTTAATTTGATAACTTTAGTTTAGATATTTATAGATAAATGAAGAGAGTAGAAGTTGTCGCCGCAGTTGTAATAAACGGTAATCAGATTTTAGGCGTCCAAAGACCTGAGCACAAATACGATTACATTTCTAAGAAATTTGAATTCCCTGGTGGGAAGATCGAAAATAAAGAAACAAAAGAAATGGCTCTGGCAAGGGAACTAGAAGAAGAATTAATGATCATTGCAACTATTGGTAACCACTTAATTACTGTTAAGCACCAATATCCTGATTTTGAGTTGACAATGCATGCGTATTGTGTCAAAGTAAATTCGAGAGAGATTACGCTTAATGAGCACATTAATAAAATCTGGTTGAACAAGGATAATTTAAATGCTGTTGATTGGGCTGCTGCAGATATTCCTATTGTTGATAAACTAAACTCTCTTGAGTGGCGGACTTTATAAATCAATTTAGGGAAAGTCTAGAAACAGGGTTTATTGACAAAGAATTCGTATCTGAATTAGTCTATCAGCCTAAACTACTAATAAATAGTAAGGAACCTAGAAAAAAAATACTGTCATCGCTGCTATCGGAGTTACTAACATGTGAAAGATTTTTCATATCAGTTGCTTTCGTTACGACAGGCGGAGTGGCAACAATAATTAATGCATTACACGAATTAGAAGAACAAAACATAAAAGGTAAGATAGTCGTATCTCAATATTTAAACTTCACTGAACCAGAAGCTCTGCGGCGATTACTACAATTCAAAAATATCGATTTAAGAATAGCTGTAAAAGATGATTCCCATTCGAAAGGATATATATTCAAGAAGAAAAACCACTATAATTTAATTGTTGGAAGTAGCAATCTTACTCACAGTGCACTATCAAGTAACAAAGAATGGAATCTTCAAGAATCAGCCATAGAGAAAAGCAAGATTATTGAGAAGGTATACAAAGAGTTTCAAAACGACTTCAATTCTGCAACTCATGTTACAAAAGAATTCATTAATGAATATGAAAAAGAGTATAAAAGGAAACGATTAATACGTTCTCGTGCAGAGGATGAATTGGCGGAAAAGAAGGTTTTTGAGCCTAATCAAATGCAGATTAGCGCACTCAACAACTTAACCGATATAAGAATTCATAATAAGACTAAGGCTTTAATTATTTCAGCAACAGGTACTGGTAAAACATACTTAAGCGCATTTGATGCGAAGTCTTTTAATCCTAAAAAATTATTATTTGTTGTTCACCGATTAAATATTACAAAAAAAGCGATGAAAACATTTGAAGAGGTCTTTGGAGGTAAAAAGACGATGGGTATATATTCAGGTTCCAACAAAGAAATTGAGAAGGACTTTCTGTTTTCTACAGTACAAACGATTTCAAAGCAAGAGCATTTGGAGTCATTTGCAAAAGATCATTTTGATTATATTATAATTGATGAATCTCATCGATCAGGAGCACAATCTTATATAAACTTGATGAAATACTTTGAACCCAAGTTTTTACTTGGAATGACAGCAACTCCAGAGCGTACAGACGGAAATGATATATTCCAATTGTTTGATCACAATATCGCTTATGAAATTAGATTAAATAAAGCAATGGAAGAGCAGATGTTGTGTCCATTTCATTATTATGGTGTTTCTGATTTATATATTGATGAAGAGGAAAAAGATGATCTAAAGCTTTTTAATAGTCTCACATCTGATGAACGAATAAATAAGATTATAAATAAAGCACAGTTTTACGGTACTGATAATGGCATCTGCCGAGGATTAATATTTGTATCAAAAGTTAAAGAAGCAAAAGAGTTGTCCGCAAAGTTTAACGCACTAGGATTTAAAACAATTGCTTTAAGCGGAAGTGACTCAGAACTGGAAAGATCATCAGCTATTGATAAACTAGAATCCGATAATGAATCTGAACGTTTAGATTATATATTCACTGTTGACATATTCAATGAAGGAATTGACATACCCAAGGTCAATCAAATCATCATGTTAAGACCAACAGAGTCCGCAATAATCTTTGTGCAACAATTAGGTCGTGGATTAAGGAAACTAAATTCAAAGTCTTACTTAACTGTTATTGATTTCATTGGTAATCATATTAACAACTACCTAATCCCTGTAGCACTTTATGGAGATACTTCGTTTAATAAAGACCGGTTAAGAAAGCTACTTTCGGACGGCAGCACCGATCTCCCTGGAGTTTCAACTATCAACTTTGATAGAATTTCCAAAGAAAAAATTTTCAAGTCGATCGATTCAGCGAATATGAGTCTGCTAAGGGATTTGAAGAAGGATTACTTTTTATTGAAATATAGATTAGGTCGAATTCCTATGATGATGGACTTTGTCGAGTCTAATTCGCGTGACCCTTTTCTTTTCGTTCAATACTCTAAATCATATTATAATTTTGTTAATAAAGCTGATGATGATTGGGATCAATTATTAGATAAAGATGCTATAGAATTACTCAATCTTTTTTCAATAGAAATTAATAATGGAAAGAGGATTGAAGAGTCTATTATTTTAAGAGAACTAATAAATTCAAATGAGTTAGAAATAAATAAATTAAAGGAAATTGTTCAAGCAAATTTTAATTATACGGTTGAAAATGAAACCATTGACTCATCAATATCGAATTTAAATTTCGACTTTGTTAAAAAAAATAAAGACATCGTAATTAAGAAGGAAGGAAAAATACTAAGGCATTCAAAGCTCAATTCAATTCTTGATAATAAGATATTTAAAAAATTCTTAGTAGATGCAATTAACTATTCAATCCATTCATTTCAATCTAAGTATTCAAAAGAACATTTTAATAAGGGCTTTATGCTATATCAAAAGTACAGTCGTAAAGACGTCTGTCGTATACTTAACTGGGGCAAAGATCTAAGCAGTACAGTATACGGGTATCGAACTAATAAAGGTTCTACTCCTTGCTTCGTAACATATCATAAAGCTGACCATATTGAGGATTCAATAAATTATAATGATCATTTCATTTCTCCTTCTGTCTTTGCTTGGGAGTCTAGGTCTAATCGTAAAGTATCCAGTTCAGAGATTCAAAATGTAATTAATTCAAAACGCATTTTATTATTTATTAAGAAAGCAGACTCAGAGGGTACAGAGTTTTATTACATGGGTAATGTCTCTATTTTAAAAGACTCCATTTTACAAGCAAAGATGCCTGACTCAGGACAACCTGTTGTTCACTTTAAGTTCAAACTAGAAAAAGCTGTTCCTGATAATTTATACAATTATATAACTGATCGTACTAATGAAAATATAATAGAAAACGACTCGGACCAGAATTTAACTCTAGAAGAAATAAATATTTCTGAAGAAGCGCAATTATTTAAAATTCCATTCTATAATCTTTATGCAGCAGCGGGTTCCTTCAGTGACATACAGACTTCAAAGGAGTTCACCTTAATAGACGTACCAAAACTATTCGCTAAAGAAGGATACTTTGCATTCAAAGTCATTGGCAATTCTATGAACAGACGAATTCCAAATGGATCAACATGTATATTTAAACATCCTGTTGTCGGCAGCAGAAGTGGAAAAATATTGTTAGTAGAGTATTACAACAAACAAGATCAAGACATGAATTCTCACTTTACAATTAAAACTTATGCCAGTTCAAAAGTAGTTAGTGATGAAGGATGGCACCACGATCAAATCATCTTAAAACCAAATTCACTTGATCCAAGCTATAAAGACATCATAATCACAAAAGAGGATGTCGCTGAAAATGAATTTAATGTTGTTGGTGAATTTGTGTCTATTTTAGATAAACAATAAGTCTCCATTTTTTAGATCCGCACACTCAAACTTTTAATATATATACCTACCTAATCCTCCCCCGCGCCTGCCGCGCACGCACATGCGCACCAATATCCTAAGCCAATGTCAACCCAATCCGCTGCCCTTGCCATCGCCTTGCATACGAATTGGTAAACGTCGGTAAGGTTGCACCCCCTCTATACACCGATAGCGCAAATAAATTCCGAACATTGAGTGTCACCATCAGGCGATCACTTAAAAATTTGCGGCTTAGTCCCGCATTGATTCCGTAAAAAGGATCGCGGAAAGATTGCAAATATCGCTGTCCACCATAGTAATAAAAGCTTGTCTGTAGTCGAATGTCCTTTGGCAACTTTCCTATTAATCCAATCTCACTACTGAAGGTCGTAAAGGTAAAAATTATAGCACAGCCCTCAGATAATGTCTTATCTAAAGTTGATATTGAAAAATTTGGCTTTCATTCACCTGTTGGTAGTACCATAAAAATTGCAGCTGATTTTTACATCAACAGCAATGTAAATTTGACAGATCTATTTTTAATAGATTTAGAATGTTGTTCTTGTTGGGATTCAACCGTCCCCGAAAATCAATTCCCAGGCATTCGTCTAAAAATTGGAGGTGATAATGAATATCTTTCTATCGAACGAGGTAAAATCATAAGTAGGACAATTTCGCAATCCGAAGTTTCTTTCCCTATATTTGAATGGGTCAGCATTGTATGGGAATGGAATTATCCCCTGACGAAACAGGAAAAAACAAACTCTCTATAAACGGAACCGAAGTAATATCCAAGCAATGGAATCAATATGCCTAATGCAGACTTATTCAAAAAAGAATTCGCCTTATTTGATTTAGATTTCACACTTCCTGATCCCATTTTTTATGAACGAGTACAAATTGGAGCCACTGCCAATCCAACGCCAAATGCAATTGAATTATATGTAGATAATTTTAGTTTATCGATTCAATAAAGATATCTGGAATAGGGCTTGCCTGACTAGCAGATAGGTTTTTAAGATTTACAGATGATAGGATTATTTGTAGATAAGGAATTACAATGTTAATCATCCTGAGAATAAGAATCCTTAGATCAAATAATCCTACGAATACTAATCCAGACAAAATTGTTTAGATTAGACAATCTAATCCAAATTATTGATGGCAAATTTTAATATAGACGCAGACAAAGAAATAACCTACGATGCAAGCTGATGTCTACGACCTGAAACTAGACTCCCGAACAATTAATCTAGACTCAAAGGTCTTTTGATGAATTGATTTTTTATCGCCATAAGACTCAAAGAAAAAGTCAAATGCAAGTTCTCCCATAAGTTCACCTTTTTGTTCGACAGTTGTTAATTTAGGCTTAATAATAGAACTCAATTCAGAGTTACTATAACCAACCACAGCCACATTATCTGGAACCTTAATTTGTTTAGAATCACAGAAATCTAAAACACCAGCAGCAACATCATCATTAACAGTGAAAATGGCATCAGGCGGATTGTCCAATGCGAACAACTCTTGTGCTGCCTTGTAACCTGCTTCCATATTAGAAATTAAACATTCTTCAATTAAAGATTCATCCTTCTCAATTCCATTTTTTTCTAAAGCAGTTAGATAACCTGTATATCGCTGATAACTTACAGAACAATTAATCAGCGGGCCTATATGGGCAATTCGTTTCTTTCCTCTTTCGATTAAATGGGTAGTAGCAATTTGCGCGCCATGAAAGTCATCACATAGCACATAACTGCCGCAATAATCTGGAAAAATACGATCCATTAATATTAGTGGAATTCTTTTGTTTTTAAGTAAGTCTGTTATATCTCTATGATTGCTTTCTCGCCCGGGTGCCATGAGAATTCCATTGACACCATAGTCAACAAATTCTTCTACTAATTTTTGCTCTTGTACGCCTTTTTCTTCGGATTCTCCTACCATAACAAGATGATTATTTAGATGTGCTTTATGCATGATACCTTTCAATACTGTTGAAAAGAAATAATGACCAACATTAGGTAATATCACTCCGATGGATTTAAAGCTTTTCTTTTTTCTAAGAGAAATGGCTAGGTTGTTAGGTTGATAGTCTAATTGATTGGCAAGTTTCAAAACAGCCTCTTTTGTTTTTAAACTAATATCTAATTTATTATTAAGCGCTCGTGACACCGTAGTTGTCGAGATATTAAGAGCCTTTGCAATATCAATTAACCTAGCTTTATTACTCATGATGTAAAGATAATTCTCTTTACGTAATTATTTTGTTACCGTAAAGGTTTACGAAATCAAGAATGGGTTTATGTTCGGACATTAATATTATATTTTATGCACAATAACAACAATCTTCATTATAATTGTAAGCTATTTAGCTTTAAAACTAATTGTAAACTAAATTATCACACATGAAAAAACTATTAACCCTATCTGGGTTATCCTTGGTATTTGTGCTTTTCCTATCATTTAGCACAAACGCCCAAAGGACAATTAGTGGTACCATTACTGATGGTAGTAATAATGAACCCCTGATAGGAGCAAATGTATTGGTGAGTGGAACCACATTAGGTACGATTACTGATATAGACGGGACTTTCTCTCTTAATGTTCCTGATAATACTCAATCATTAGAGATATCCTATGCAGGATATACAACTCAAACCGTTCAACTTGGCTCAAGTGACGTTCTTAATGTCGACCTTAGTGCAGGAGCGCTTCTCGATGAGATTGTCGTAACTGGATATGGGACATCAAAAAAATCAGATTTAACAGGATCTATTGGTTCTGTAAAAGCTGAAGACTTCAATGGAGGCATTGTCCAGTCTCCAGACCAATTGGTCCAAGGTAAAATATCTGGGGTTCAAGTATTGAATAACAGCGGACAACCTGGTGGCGAAACCACATTTAGAATTAGAGGTAACTCTTCTGTACGTACTGGTAACACTCCGCTATTTGTTGTCGATGGAGTACCTTTAGATGGCAGGTCCGCGAGACCAGGTTCAAATTCAGGTGACCTTGGAAATACACCAGGCACCAATCCATTAAATTGGTTGAATCCTAATGATATTGCAAGTATTGATGTACTGAAAGATGCATCCGCTACTGCGATTTATGGATCTAGAGGTGCGAATGGTGTCGTGATCATCACCACAAAAAAAGGTAGATCTGGTGCTCCTACTATCGATGCAACTGTATCAGTAGGTACTAGTAATATTCTAAATAGAGTTGATGTCCTTGATGGAGATGAGTATCGTGCAGCATTAGCAGATTATGGTATCGCTAGCACGGGCACAGATAATGTAGATGCATTAGATGAAGTATTACAAACTGCGATTACACAGAATTATAACTTGTCAATTGGTGGGGGGAATGATGATGGTACTTACAGAATATCAGCTGGATACCTTGATAACGAAGGTATTGTCAGAGAATCGGGATTAAGGAAATATACTGGAAGCATCAATGGTAATTATAATTTTTTCGACAATGATCGGTTGTCAATAAATCTGAATCTTGTTACTTCTTACACGGAGAATGAAAATGCACCGATTTCTAATAATGCAGGATTTACAGGATCATTAATAGGAAATGCCTTACAGTGGAATCCAACAGTACCTTTGAGACAAGCTGATGGTTCTTTTAGCAGATTGAGTGCAACAACTTTAAACCCGCTTGAGTTGATATCTGCTTTTGATGATAGAGATGAAGTCACCACTGTTCTAGGTAGTATCTCTCCATCATTTAAGATAACTGAAGGCTTAACGTATAAATACCTATTTAGTGTTAATAAAAGTACTGGTACAAGAAGATCTTCAATTGATGCTTCGTTAAACTTGCAAAATGTTGAAGGAAGAGGTTTGGCTGCATTCAATAATCAAGAAATAACAACAACTCAGCATACACATACATTATCATATAATGGTGACTTGACTTCAACGATAGGTATTTCTGCTGTTGCTGGATATGAATACCAAAACTTTCAAAATAGAGGCTTTGGACTTACTGCTCAAGATTTTCCATTGACTGAGCTAGGATTTGATTATGACAATTTCTTTGGAGCGACGCCACCGGCAAGTTCTAATTTTAATAGCTTTCAAGATCCGAAAACTGAATTACAATCTTTCTTTGGTAGAGTGAATTTGGATATCAGCAATAATTTGTTGTTGACTGCAACAGTTAGAGCAGACGGTTCTACCAAGTTTGGAGAAGATAACCAATATGGTGTTTTCCCATCATTTGCAGCAGCTTATAAGTTAGATGATGTGTTAGGGAATTCGCCATTTGATGCGCTAAAAGTTCGCGCTGGTTGGGGACAGGTAGGTAACCAAGAATTTCCATCAGCTGCTGCTCAAGAAACGTTTGGCATCGGACAAGGAGGGTCTCTTTTTTTACAAAATGTTGCAAATCCTGCATTAAAATGGGAAACTTCTACAACCATAAATGTAGGGGTAGATTTTGCCTTATTTAATTATAAGTTGTCTGGTTCAATAGAATACTTTGACAAACGTACTGAAGACCTTCTATTTAATTTTCCAACAGTTCAACCTGCACCAGATGCATTTTTCTGGGTTAATTTAGATGGAGAAGTTAAAAATAGTGGTGTTGAACTATCATTGAACACGTTTGTTGTTGACAATGAAAACCTGAGTGTAAACATAGGTGGTAACATTTCATTTTTATCAAATGAACTTACCAGGTATGATGGTCCCAATATAGAAACAGGCGCATTAACAGGACAAGGTTCTTCAGGAGCATTAATACAACGCTTGGCAGAAGGTCAACCGTTAAATGCATTCTTTCTGAGTGAGTGGGTAGGCCTTGATGATGCTGGGAATAATCAATTTACTAGTGGTGCCGAGAAAGTGTTTGTCGGAGATGCGAATCCATCGACATTGCTAGGTATAAGTGCTCAGATTTCATCTGGACCATTAGACGTTGCATTAAATTTTAATGGTGCATTTGGCCAGCAAGTCTTTAATGAAACTTTCCAAAGTGTACTGCCAATTGGTAACTTAGGAACGAGAAATATTGCTTCTAATTTAATCGGTAACGGTGTACAAGAAGCTACGTCAAACTTTTGTGCAACGTGTTCGAGATATCTTGAAAGCGGTAGTTATGTAAAATTAGCAAACGCGACCATCGGTTATAATCTTGGGTCAATAGGAGAGTACTTTAGTAGCATTAGGTTATTTTTGACAGGTCAAAACTTATTATTGTTTACAGGATATAATGGTTTTGATCCAGAAGTAAATACCGATAAAGGATCTACAATTCCATCTTTTGGAATAGAGTATATTCCATATCCGAGCGCAAGAAGCTTGATTTTAGGAGCTAATATTTCTTTTTAAAAAAACTATAATTTCAAAAAATGAAAAATTTCATTTTATTATTTTTCGGAGTATGCACCATCGGTATAATAGCTTGTACTGATTTGAATGAGGATTTAAACTCAAATATTCCAGGTGAGATAGCTTCCGAATTTATCAATTCAAATACTGATGTCGATGCATTATTACGAGCGACAGAAGATGGACTCGACCTACCAATCCAAGATCAATCGAGATTTTGGGCTGCTTCACAACATACATCAGATGAAACCATAGGCCCTACTAGAGGACCGGATTGGGACGATAACGGTGTTTGGAGAGTTTTACACGATCATACATGGAGTGCTGATCACGTTTTTTTGACAAACACGTTCAACGAATTATTACAAGTTGTTTTTGCAGCAACTAATACACTAAGCTTTAATCCTGAGGCAACAGTAGCCGCTCAGGCAGAATTCTTGCGAGCATATGCTATATTTAATGTGGTAGACGGTTGGAATCAAGTGCCATTTAGAGAGCCAGGAAGTGATCTTTTGGCAGATCCAGATGTTTTATCGGGTGGTGATGCAGTAGACAGAGTAATTTCTGATTTGGAAGGAGCAATTGCAAGTTTACCTGATGGTCCACCAAACACACCGAATAAAGATGCGGCACGTGTGCTTTTAATGAAAGCATTTTTGAATAAAGGTACATTTGCTGATAGAACGAATCCTTCTTTCCCAGCAGAAGATATGACACAAGTCATCTCTTTAGCAGATCAAATCATTAATAGTGGCAGATATAACTTGGAAGGAAATTTCTTTGGAAACTTCGCAAGGGACAATGACCAAATCTCTACGGAAAATATCTGGACTTTAGAAAATGAAGGTGGCGTGAGAAGTGGAAACGCACGATCAAGATATTTCTGTACGCTGCATTACAATCAAAACCCTAGTGGATGGAACGGATTTACAACACTTGGTGATTTCTATGATAAATTTGAAGACTCTGACATTAGAAGAGGAGCCGAATACCCAGGTGTTACAGATAGAACGGGTCTAAGAGTTGGTTTACTTGAAGGACAACAATTTGACGCTGATGGTAATGCACTGCAGGATAGATTGGGAAATCCTTTGTCATTTACAAAAGAAATTTCTTTGGTAGAATCAGGAGCAAATCTTGAAGTAACAGGTGTCCGTGTTGTCAAATATCCACCAGATTATGATAGTGGTGATAACATCGACAATGATTACGTCATATTCCGTTATGCTGATGTCTTGCTAATGAGAGCTGAAGCACTCTTGCGAACTGGAGATTCAGCTGGTGCATTAGAAATGGTGAATTCACTTAGATCTGCCAGAGGTGCAAGTGCTTTAGCTTCTTTATCAGAAGCTGAGTTACTAGATGAAAGAGGAAGAGAGTTATACTGGGAAGGATTCAGAAGACAAGACATGATCCGTTTCGGGACATTCTTAGATGCTTATGAGCAAAAGCCAGCATCAGGAGAAGAGAGATTATTATTCCCAATTCCTGCTAATGTTTTGGCTACAAATCCAAATATTGTTCAGAATCCAGGATATTAAGAAATATAATGTTTAAAAAAAAGGGTCGTTCATTCATCTTTGAGCGACCCTTTTTTATTTATAAAAAGAAATGAAGATTTACCGCTATTACATCTTGATAAATCTGATTGTATTTTTTAGTTGCGCATCTGAAGAAAACTATTCAGCAAGTGGGTTTAGAATAATTCCTTCAAGTGAATCTGGAATTGATTTCAAAAATGAAATCTCTAATACAGAAGACTTCAACATTTTTAATTATAGAAATTTTTATAACGGCGGAGGAGTTGCTATTGGTGACATGAACAATGACGGCCTTGAAGACATTTACTTTACAGCTAACGCAGGCCCTAACCAGTTGTATATAAATAAAGGAAAGCTCCAGTTCGAAAATATCACGGAGTTTGCTAATGTTGGATGTGAAAATCAATGGAGTACTGGCGCAACATTCGTTGATATAAACAATGATGGATTTAAAGATTTGTATGTGTGCAATGCTGGTATACCCAAAAATGGAGATCAACGCAACTATTTTTTTATTAATAACGGGGACAACACCTTTGAAGAGAAAGCGATCGAATTAGGTCTAGCTGATACTGGATATACAACCCACATTGCGTTTTTCGATTATGACAAAGACAATGATCTGGATGCGTATATATTAAATAATAGTTTCATCCCTGCTAATACACTCAATTATTCGAATAAAAGAGATTTACCTGCAGATCAATGGGATGTCAAGGATTTCCTTAAAGGAGGCGGTGATAAACTAATGCGCAACGATGGTGGCACATTCACAGACGTCACCCAAGAATCGGGGATATACTCAAGCTTAATTGGTTTTGGCTTAGGAATTACCATCGGTGATGTCAACAACGATACATACCCAGACCTATATATTTCAAATGATTTTTTTGAAAAGGATTATCTGTACATAAATAATCAACAAGGTGGCTTTAAAGAGTCCATAGAATCTTATATGAATCATATTTCTCATTCTTCAATGGGAGCAGATATGGCAGACATTAACAATGATGGTTTTCTAGAAATATTTGTTACTGATATGTTGCCAAGAGATGAATACAGATTTAAAACAACAACGTCATTTGATAACATTAATCAACGAGAATTAAAAAAGCAAAAAGGCTTTTATAATCAATTCATGCACAACACGCTTCAATTAAATAATAATGGAGAGAGCTTTAATGAAGTGTCATTTTATGCGGATGTAGCTGCTTCTGATTGGAGTTGGGGAGCACTTATTCTCGATGTAAATAATGACGGTAATCAGGATATATATGTCAGTAATGGTATTTATCACGATGTTATTGATCAGGATTTTATTGACTTTTTTTCCGATGAAATAATTCAAAAAATGGCATTAACTGGTGAAAAACAAGAACTTAATGAGGTAATCAACCGGATGCCCTCTGAGCCAATTGTTAATCACTTATTTATTAATCAAGGTAACTTGAAATTTATAGACCAAGCCTCAGAATTAGGATTAAACCAGAAAACATTTTCCAATGGTGCTGCATACGCAGATTTAGATAAAGATGGAGACTTGGATTTAGTTGTCAACAATTTAAATCAAGAATCACTACTTTTAGAAAATAAATCAATGGGAAATCATTTTATAGCATTTGAATTGATTGGTGATGGAAGTAATATAGATGCTATCGGGACGAGAGTAGAAGTATTTACAAATAGTATACAACAGGTCAGAGAGTTGATGCCATCTAGAGGATTCCAATCGTCTTCAAGCTCATTTATACATGTAGGATTAAAAAATAATACTAAAATTGATTCAGTCAAAATAACTTGGTTTGACCAATCAGTGTCGGTTTATACAGATTTGTCTGTAGATCAATATCATACAATAAATAAAAAGGACGCAGCAACTACATTACGTACAAAAGGAAAATCTAAGACGGTTCCTTTTACATTGAACACAAAAGATGATTTTGTAAAGCATCAAGAAAATAATTATATAGATTTTTTGTATGAAGCAAACATTCCAATGATGCTGTCACAAGAAGGACCTAATGCTGATCAAGCAGATGTTGATAATGATGGAGACCTAGATTTATATATCGCAGGTGGTGCCGGTCAGGCAGGCACATTATATTTGTGGGTTGACGATCGTTATGTCGCTCAGCAGTCTACATTCAAAGATTTTCCAATCTATGAAGAAACCGTTGTTCACTTTTTTGATTCTGATGGTGATGGTGACCAAGATTTATTTATTGGTAGTGGTGGTAATGAGAGACCAATAGGTGACAGGTTTTTACAGCATCGACTATTTGAGAATGATGGAAATGGGAAGTTTAAACTAAGTAACTATACCTTTCCACCCAATGGAGTGAATACTGCAGTTGCAGTGAGTAATGATTTTGATGGTGATGGTGATCTCGATTTATTTGTAGGTGGAAGATGTGCTAATTCCAATTATGGATTACCAGGCATCTCCTACATATACCTGAATAATGGGAATGGACGATTTTCTGAATTAGCTAAAACAGAATTTGAAAATATATACAGACTCGGTATGGTTACCGATGCAAAGTGGGCAAATATTGATGGTAAAGGTGGAGATGAATTAATTGTCGTTGGTGAGTGGATGGCACCTAAAATTTTTACTTATACAGGGTCAGCGTTTGAAGAAATGGAATATAACCTGGGTGATAAAATGGGTTTGTGGTATAGTGTAGAAACAGCAGATATTAATAACGATGGCAATCTGGATTTAATTTTAGGAAATATTGGCACAAACTTCTACCTAACATCGAAACAAGAAGAGCTCTCATTGTGGATTAATGATTTTAATGATAATGGCAACATCGAAAAAGTATTGACTAAGTCTGTAGCAGAGAGAGACATCCCAATTTTTAATAAAAGAGATTTAACTAATCAACTGCCTTCAATAAAAAAAGAGAATCTCATGCATAGAGATTATGCTAATAAATCAATCCAAAATATTTTAGACACAGATAAATTAAATAGAAGTCTAAAATTAACTGCAAAATATTTTGATAGTGTCATTGCTTATGGAGATGGGCTAGGATCTTTTGTTTTTGAAAAATTGCCTTTACCTGTGCAACTTTCTTCTGTAAATGCAATTTGTGTTTTAGATTATGATGAAGATGGATTTATTGATATTGTCACAGGAGGTAATAAGTATGATGTTCTTCCACAGTTTTCTAGATTAGACGCATCTTCAGGCTTAGTCATATTGAATGATGGTAAGGAAAAAAAAATTACCGATAAGAGCAAGACTATTGAATTAAATGTATCGGGTGAGATACAGGATTTCATTTATAATAGAGCGGCAGGAATTACCATTCTCAGGAATAATGATTCTCCATTAAGATTAACAAGTGTGAAATGAAATTTAAGGAATTTACATATATACTATTAGCGACATGTGTGATTTTCATGTCGGCTTGTCAAGATGAATCTGCCAGTGCTGATTTTATATTACATCAAGGCACAAGCAAAGGAATTAACTTTCAAAATAAATTAACCCCAAGTCTAGAATTAAACATCTTTAATTATATGTACTATTACAACGGAGGGGGAATAGCATCAGGTGATTTTAATAACGATGGTTTGATTGATCTTTTCTTTACAGGAAATTTGACGGCTAACGAACTGTACATTAATAAAGGAGATTTAGAATTTGAACAAAGTATTGTGTTCGAACATGATGATATGTCCTGGTCCACTGGAGCTAGCGTAGTTGACATAAACAACGATGGATTTCTGGATATTTATGTTTCTCAAGTAGGCGAGTTTGAAGGAATTGAGGGTAAAAACATATTGTATATTAATCAAGGTCTAGACAAAGACGGAAAACCTTCATTTAAAGAAGGAGCTAGTGAATACGGGTTGGATCAGGTTGGCTTTTCGACACAAGCTGTCTTTTTTGATTATGATTTAGATAACGATTTGGATTTATTTCAATTAAATCACTCTGTCCATAAAAACGGCACATTTGGAAAGCGATCGTCATTTATGAATACTTTTCATCCATTGTCTGGAGACCGTTTTTTTAGAAATGACAACGGAACCTATACCAATATTACAAAAGAGTCTGGAATAAATTCAAGTGTTATCGGTTACGGACTTGGCGTTTCTGTAGGGGATGTTAATATGGATGGATATCCAGATTTATATATAGGTAATGATTTCCATGAAAATGATTACTTATACATCAATCAACGAGATGGGACCTTTAGTGAACAAATAAATAATCAAATTAAGCACACCAGTCGATTTTCGATGGGCGTAGATATAGCTGATATCAATAATGATGCTCTTCCAGATATATTTTCTTTAGATATGCTGCCTTATGATCCCATAATTTTAAAAAAATCCGAGGGAGAAGACGCGCTTGGCATTTTTAAATTTAAATTGACTTATGGTTATAATTATCAGTATGCAAAAAATGCATTACAACTAAATAATGGTAATGGTACATTTAGTGAAATTGCACAGGGCGCCAATGTCCATGCAACTGATTGGTCATGGTCTACCCTAATAGAAGATTTTGACAATGATGGTATAAAGGATATATTCGTTGCCAATGGCATACCGAAGCGAATGAACGATATCGACTACATTGATTTTATCTCTGACGATGATGTTCAATGGCGCATCAAATCAAATAATGCATCTGATAGAGATCTATCATATTTAGATCAACTGCCTGAAACCAAATTGAAGAATAAATTAATGCGTGGAAGTGAAAATATATTTTATTCGAATTTTAAGATAGATTCTGATGAGAAATCTTTTTCAAATGGATCAATTGTTGCTGATTTAGATAATGATGGAGATTTAGATATTGTTACCAACAACATCAACGAAGCAAGCTTTATATATGAAAATACGACATCAGGTGGCAAGCGACTATCATTTAAATTAGAAGGACCAAAAAATAATATAAATGCTATTGGAGCAAAAGTATTAATTCAACAAGCAGACGGTTCTTTATTGTATGAAGAAAAATTTCCAACTACTGGTTTTCAATCCTCTATGGAGAATAATTTGAGTATTGGAGTTTCAGATTTATCGTTGGTTGAAAAAGCCTATTTAATATGGCCAGATATGTCTTATCAAATTATTGACGTATCAGATAATAATCAAACTATAACTTATAGAGATGATTTATTAAAAATCGACTCTCCCTTATCATTAGTAGAAGTAAATCAAAAAATTAGTAATATTAAATTTTCTGATATTACAAATAGTATTGGATTAAACTATAAACATAATGAAAATCCTTTTTCAGAATTTGACAGGGAGATACTAATACCTCACTCGACGTCTACTGAGGGTCCTGCTTTAGCTGTTGGCGATGTAAATGGCGATGGATTAGATGATTTCTTTATTGGTGGCGCTAAAAGAAGAAAATCTGAAATATTTTTACAAACAGCTGCAGGGAAATTTGAAATGCAAAAACTGTTTTCAGTTCATCTAGATAGTATTTACGAAGATGTAGATGCTGCATTAATAGACTTAGATAATGATAAAGATTTGGACTTAATAGTTGCAAGTGGAGGGAATGAGTATTACAATAAAAGCAAATATTTAAATTCAAGAATATATACTAACGATGGTAGTGGGAAATTCGAAAGAGTTAATTCTTTATTAGATAGTATATTTCAAACTAGCGCTAATATAATTACAACAGATTATAATAATGATGGATTTATCGATTTGTGTTTGTCCGGTCGTGCTATTCCATGGCGGTATGGATTGAGGCCACGATCATATTTACTCAAAAATATTGGGAATTTAACTTTTGAAGATGTGACCCAGCAAGTTGCTCCAGACTTAAGTAACATTGGAATGATTACCGATTCAAAGTGGGTTGATTTAGATAAAGATGGTGACATTGATTTAGTGGTGTGTGCTGAATGGGACTACATTTATGTATTAGAAAATATAGATGGATCATTTAAGAAAAAACCGATATCTGATAAAACGGGTATTTGGACATATTGTCACCCATATGATGCAGATGGTGATGGTGATATTGATTTAATCGCTGGCAATATAGGGTTGAACAGTAGACTTAAGGCGTCTATAAAAGAGCCTCTGCGATTTTATCATGGCGACTATGATAATAATGGAACACCAGAGCAATTGTTGACCTATTATATTGGGGGAAAAGAAATTCCATTTTCTAATAAAAGAGAGATTGAAAAACAAGTTCCATCTTTTAAAAAAAAGTTTTTAAAAGCTGATGATTTTGCGAAAGCACAGGTAGAGGATTTATTTGCTAATGTTGATTTGGAAAAAACACAGTTATATGAAACACAATCCCTTGCTAATTCTATTTTATTTAATGAGGGAAACTTATCGTTTATATCTAAAGATTTACCAAGCGAATTACAAAGAACTACCTACAAGACAGCTGTAGAAATTCCAAACCAAAATGCAATACTATTAGGCGGAAATTATTATGACAATAATATTCAAATGGGCCGATACGATGCGGACTATGGTACACTTATTCAGTTTGATTCATTGGGAATGGCCTATAAAGTGCCAGCAGAAGGATTATCCATTAGTGGACAAATGAGAAAATTGAAAATGATCAAAATTGGAAATGAATCTGTTATATTAATAGCAAGAAATAATGATACCATAAAATTATTAAGTTACTCAGTTGCCAATTAGTATATTAATTAATATCTTATAGGAAAAGCTAAGCACAATGAAAATCTACATTACATTAATCACACTCCTATTTTTGGCCTGCTCTACAAGCAACGTCAAGACCACCGCAAATGAATCTTCAGAAGATAAAGATGTTAATCAAATAAATGAACTTGACGTTTCTCTTGACCTGTCCGAGCACTTAAGAAAAGTACCTGGTGTACAAGTTAAAGGGCGTGGAGTAGAAGCTAGTATCAAGATTCGAGGAAATGCATCAATTGCTTTAAATGAAGAACCTTTATTTATTTTAGATGATAAGCCAATGCTTAATTATGCACAAGTGTATTCTACTGTCAATGTGTTAGACATAGAGAACATTGAAGTTTTAAAAAATGCATCTGAAACTGGTTTTTACGGGTCAAGAGGAGCAAGCGGAGTCATTCTTATTAAATCTAAGGCGTATTAAATTTTTTATTACTTGTCTGTTTTTTAGCGTTGTCTTTCAGACAACTTTTAACGCTCAAGCTTTAGTGCCTTTTGCTTGTGATGATCAGGTTTTTATAGTCAGAGGTGGAAATGAAATTGCATTAGCTTCTATCGACGTAAGCAATAGTGCCATTCAGTATACCTCTGTAGCTCAATCTAATAATTATACAAATATGTCGATTGGATTTAATCCCCAAGACGGATTCATATATGGCGTATGCAACTTCAAAAAGGCAATATTTAGAGTTGGGTCAAATGGAAATTTTGAAGAATTAATCAAACTAAATGTAAGTGATGTAGAAGATCTAATTGCAGCTGAAATTGTTGAGTTTGGTCGATTTTTAATGATTGCTAAATCAACCAATAATATTGATGAACAATTTTTATTAGTCAACTTAATTGACGGTCAATATACGGTTAGCACGTCTAACTTAAACATAAATGGTCATTTGACTGATTTTGCACAACACCCCTATTTACCCTCTGTTATTTTTGGTTGGGATGAACGAGATATGAATCCAGTACGATTTGATCGATCTAACGCTTCGAGTACAAACTTTCCGCCGATCACTGGAAACAATAGAATAGAAGGTATGGCATATGATGCTTTCGGTGATGTTTATGCTTATGGTTCAGTTGAAGGAGGCATTGCTTCCGGTTTGTTTAAATTGAATAGGCAGACAAATGTCTTTAATCGATTAACCACGGGACCAGAAACATTTATCACCGACATCACTGCTTGTCCGTATGCGTTGGGTCTACATAACAGTGTCGATAGACAAACTGCATTCCCCTGTGACACTATACAATATCTATTAATCATTGCAAATGCAACAAATAGTCCTTCGGAAATTCATACACTTAATGTGCAATTGCCAGTAAAATTTGAAATTTTAGAAATCAATCACAGCAGTAATAATGGGAATATTTCGATCAAAAATAATACTGAAATAGAGGTTACAGATTATGTACCTGATATAGGTCTAGATACATTTATTGTCGATGTAATCATAGGTGATTTATTTGATGGGGACTATTTAACATTTGCTTCATTAAAAAGTGGTAGCGAGTTAATTCTTGCTGATGATCCAAGCACATTACCAAAAAATGATCAGACAAGAGTAAGAATTAGGAGTGTCAATGTTGATGACCTTAATCAGGAATTGTTTTTATGTATTGGCGATTCACTAAGTTTGGATGTGCGACCTTTTGGAAGTTCTTTTTTATGGCAAGATGGATCTACTGAGGGATTGTATTCTGTCTTAAATCCAGGTATATATACGGTAAGTGCTCTTTCTGGTTGTCAAAGCCTTGATGTTCAATTTGAAGTTGAAACAGCAAACTGTCCCTTTTCTATAGAAATTGCCCATAGTATTTTACCCAATGAATCACTGAGATGTTCTGAGGTACTCTTCCAGTATATTTTTGAAAATACTTCGGGTGTTGAACAAGCAGGTATCTCTTTTGTGGATGAAATGCCAGAAGGATTTAGTATTATTTCTGTCGAAACTAATACAATAGGTGGTATTTTATTTGAAGATGAATTACCTGCAAGTATTCATTTAGAAAATGCACGATTAAAGGCTGGATTGGATACCATAATTATGCGTGTAGAGGTGGGTGATATTGATCCGGGTATGTATAGCAATGTCGCAATTTTAGATGGGTTGCAAGCTAGCGTAGGTACAAATCGTGTGTCATTTGACCCTGATATTCCTGGCTTAGACAGCACTAGAATCAATATTATTGGAACAGTTACCGATAGCATTTTTGTCGATGTACCTTTATGTGAAAATACTGCTGTTGCACTAGACGGTACTGTCTATGGAGTTGATTTCAGATGGTATGATGGGAGCAACAAATCCATTATTGAGATTGACCAAATTGGCATTTACGAACTTGAAGTCTTTTCTGGTTGTGAAAATTCGTACGTCTTTTTCAATGTCATCGAAGCAGAGAATGTTGACATTGAGATTGAAGGAGAGGTAAATCAAACCGTAAATCTTGGAGATTCGATACAGTTGATTGGTTCCATACATACTGAGTTGGAATCTTATACATTTACTTGGATTGATACGTCCGGAAACTCCGCAAGTTGTCTTGATTGCCTTGACCCAATTGTATTCCCTTCAAACACTAGTGTATTCACCTTAATTGCTGACAATGGTAAATGTACTAATACTTCTAAAGTTATCATTTCAGTAGATAAGACAAGACGATTTTTTATTCCTAATGCATTTGCACCAGACTCAAAAATAGCTAATGATCTTTTCTCCATAAAAAGTCCTCAATTTTTAGAAATAGTTAAATTACTAATATTTGACAAATGGGGTAACATTGTCTTCAATGGATCAACAGATGATATACGCACTAATCAAATTTACTGGGATGGCACTTATGAAAATCAGGATGTTGAGCCAGGAGTTTATTCTTGGGTTGCCAAACTTAGATTTTTAGATGAGTTAGAAAAAGTTATTTTAGGTGACGTCTTATTAATTAGATAATTATACCAAATAGATTCATTGCAAGGAACAAACGAAGTCTTTAGTAACTATATTATTCAATTACTAAAGAGAGCTTCACCATGCAGTTGCCTAAAATAAAATAGAAATTATTATTAGCTCATAAGTTAAATTTGTGAGTGTTGTTAAGCAATTTCCTATTAATATCTATATTCGTTCTCCGTACACTTTTTTATACTCTAAAATGCATACCTATGAGAAATCTGTCGCGAGCAGTCGGATTATTTATTCTGTTATTTCCCTACTTTCTTATTAGCCAACACAACAATTCAGAACTGCCAACTTCTATAAATGAAGATGGTGTGGCCCCTGATCAATCAGCAATTCTGGATTTGCAAAGTTCTAATAAGGGACTTTTAATACCTCGAATGCCTTTCTGTGATATAGAACTAATTCAAAATCCAGCTGATGGCCTTATGGTTTTTGATACTGAATACAATTGTCTGCGGATATATATTCAGGAGTCATGGGATTGCCTTTATGAGTCAAAAGGACCACTTGGAAAAAAGTTTAATTTGACTGGTTGGTCAAACATCCCACTTGATGAAGGTTTTGATACAGACATTGCTCTTGATAGTGAAGAAAATATTTATATAACAACAGAAACTGAAGACTCTGAAATACGCCTCATAAAATACGACAATAAAGCAAATTTACAATGGTCGATATTCGAATTTGGAAGAGATTTTCAAACTGTAGAAATTGATGACAATAATGATGTTTTTGTAGTCGGCACGTATCTTAGCTTGCCCTTTAATTTTAATAATGCCTCGATTACAACAGGTTTACCTAAATCCACTTTTATCGCAAAACTAGATTCTGACGGTAATGTTTTAAAACTTGTAAGCCTATATGAGCAAAAATTTGGAGTATTAGCCAAATTGGATACTCAAGGAAATCTATTTCTTGTTTACCCTCAATACAACAATGCTGGGGCAGATCAAACGACATTCCGAATTGAAAAATATGATACTGATTTAGGTTTAGCGTGGCAGCAAAGTTTTAATATTTTATCTAGTCCAAATCAAACAGCTATTTCTAATATGGAGATTGATGATCAAGGAGATGTATATGTCGTTGGTAATTATAAAAATGATCTAGGTAGTCCTGCACCGATTTCAGATCCAGTTGACGAGTTTAATGTATATGTGGTGAAATTTTTAGGTGCTGCTGGTGGAATTCTTTGGAACAGAAGTATTGATTCTTCTGTGCCGATAAGCGCTAGATACGTATGCGTGAATGATGGTTTCGTACATGTTTTTTGGTCAAACAACGTAGATCCACTCGATAACGCTGGCGAATCTTTCTACTCTAAAAGATACCGCGCTTCTGATGGTCAAGACAGAGGATTGTCTGTATTTGATAAATCCATCGTTTTTATTTCGGCTTCATTTTCAGACTCAACTGATGAGCTGTTGATTAGTGCATTAGAACGTAAAAGTATATTTGATTACGAAGACCAGCTATTACTCTATTCCCTATTTAATAATGAATTTATTGAAGAAAGAAGAGTTACGTTCAGACCGGGTGAATCTGTCTATTCCGCAGATGGCAAAACAATTTATGGAACAGGAAACGGAACTCAGGCAGGCAATACAATTATTCCACCAGTCAATGGTGAAAACAACATTGTTTTCAAAATTCAGAAAAACTAGCTTCTCAATATCCTAATCTTTGTTAAATGAGACTATCCATTATTTGAAAGGATAGTCTCATTTTATTTTTATATTTTCTTTTAGCAGTGTGCTTACTAGAAGTCAAAAAGCGATCGATTGGGTTAACATAAAATACTACTGGCGAACATTGTAAACATTAAGCTATCGGAAAAACAATATCATAACTAGTTCCTTTTTCCAGTTGAGACATCAAGTCTAACTCACCATTTAAATAATTTACTCTTGACCTTATATTCTGTATGCCCATACCTGGCTTATCAGCTATTATATTGGGGTTAAAGCCTAAACCATTGTCTTCTATAGTCATGTGGAATTGATCATCATTAGCAGTCATTTTGGTGATAATTTCAGTTGCTTGAGATGTTTGATAACATTTTTAATAATCTCCTGCATGATGCGATACACCCTCACTTCAGTTTTCTCTGGCAGGATAGTATTTGCTAAATAGAATTGCGTTTTCATTGTCACAGTTGTGCTTTGATTGATGTTATATTCCAGGTCTTCAATGGCGGCTTGTAAACCTAGATTCATCAATGCATCTGGCATCATGTCATGAGCTATCCGCCTGACTTCTTGACTTGCATTTTCTAGAAGTCCTTCTGCTTTTTCAAATAATTTCAACCCTTCCAATTTTTGGATTTCTTTTTCTACAGCCTTCAATTGTAATTTTGCAGACGATAATATGCCACCTAAGCCGTCGTGTAAATCTTTGGCAATTCGTTTGCGTTCTTCTTCCTGTCCTTGCACCATAGAATCCATGGCAATTAATTGTTGTTTTTGTGTGAGGTTATTGATTTTTTCTTTTTTTATTACTATTTCTTTTTTTGTTAATTTTTGTTTTAATGTAAGCCTATTTATGATTTATAGTAATAGCAAGCCAATAACTGAAAAACATCCAAATAAATAATTATGTTTTATTCTTTGCTCATTTATTTTTCCTTGTTGTTTCTGTATCTCTGTATCTTTCTGTAGCGACTTATATTTAGTTTCTAGACCAGCTAAAACTGTTTTATTTTCTTTAGTCAGTTTCGAATCCTGATTTTTCATGTATTTATTTAAATAAGTAAAAGCTTCTTTTTCCCGATTCAATTGAAATAAAGTATTTGCAAATTCCTTTCGACAATACTGTTGGCCATTTCATTGTTCTTAAATACATCAAAAGAATATGCTTTATCAAAGTAAATCAATGCTTCCTGATAGTTTAAAAGGTAGTATTTTTATGAAATAATAAAACTTCGTCAAATATCAGTTGCAGGGTATCTATACTCCAATTACTGATATTAATATCAGCTTCCGTTTCTTTAGCTATATCTAGTATCTTTTATATACAGATAATTTTACTTTTTCTTTGGATAGTTTATTATAATATAAAGCAGAGTCTAGATTGTTGTTTATATAGTAGCTTGTAATTTTATCTAAATTAGCAAATTTAACAGAATCTAAGACCCTCAGGATTTGTCAGCATTTATTTGACACTATCAAGATTAGAATGTGCAAAATTTGAAAATGAAATCAAGGTGATTATAACAATGGGAATTATTGTTTTTATTTACATAATAACTTATTTAAAGAGGGAAAGTAGACAAGCTACTTCCCCTTCTTTTAGAGATTCTGAGGATACTATTGAGGTCAAATCGCTTATTTGATTTTATCATATAAATCATCAATTAATTCTTGTTGAGATTTTATGGCTTCTACTAATACAGGCACTAATTTGGAATAATCTAATCCCAACATTCCATCTTCCATTTCTTGGACTAATTCAGGTAAAACAGCTTGGACTTCTTGCGCTTTAAATCCGATTTCTCTTTCTGTTCCAAATTCCCAATCAGGAAATTCTTCATCTTTCCAGAAATGGTAATAGCCATTTAATTGTTCGACTATCTCTATAGATTGTCGATGCTTTTAAAGTCTTTCTTAAACCGAACATCAGAGCATTGGGCCACATTTCCACAAATTAATTGTGGTCCTCTGATTATGCCATCCACATCTAATTTAACAGTTGGTGTAACATCACCGATCCCTACATTTCCATTTGCATCAATAACAAAAGGAGAATTAGACGCATTTCCCACATTATTAATAGAAAATTTACCACCTCCGATAATCCAATCATCATCAGATGAGCCTATTTTCCATACAGAACCACCGGGATCGGGGTTGTCAAGTTCCATTTGCCATGCGTCACTTCCAGTTACTCGTATAAATCCGTCATCAAATTCTCCATAAATAAGATTTTCATCTCTGTTATTTGAAATAACCAATGTATTTCTGACATTCTGAATTGGGCCTCCAGGTACATTCCATCCTGCCTCATTGCCAATAAATACATTTCCAGAGCCATCGTTAAATTTTCCCGAATCCTCCCCTAAAAATACATTTTCACTTCCATTAGAACCAGAACCAGATTCAGAACCAACAGCGATATTATAATCTCCAGAAATGTTTCCAGCGTAACCGTCTAAGAATGTATTAAATATTCCTTCATCTGTATCGTTGCCTGCAGTATAGCCTAAAAATGTATTATTGTTCCCACCATCATTTAGAAGACCTGCGTCTTTTCCAATAAATACATTATTATATCCCTTGTCATTTGCTTTACCCGCATTATGGCCAACGGCTACATTGTACTTGCTGTCAGCTGTAGCTGCTTTATTATTTCCAGACTGTTGGAGTGTATAATTGCCAATGGCTACATTTTCATCGCCGCCTTGATCATTTCGTTCTCCACTGAGATAACCGATAAATATATTATCATCACCTTCAGATCTCGCGCCTGCTTTTGCTCCTATGTGGACAGACACATTCGAACTGTCGCTAAATGTGCCAGCTTCAAAACCAATAAACGTATTAAAGTCATTTTCATTTTCATACCCTGCTCTTCGACTAATCATTGTATTCCCATCAGAATTTATAGCGCGATAACCTGCAGATCGTCCAATAAATACATTATCATTTCCTGTCGTTAATTTATTTCCAGCGATTTCTCCAATACAAATATTGCTGATCCCGCCATCCAAATTAGAACCTGCATCATTCCCATAAAGAATATTATAATTCGCATTATCAACGACTTCAAACCTCAAATTGCCTGCTGAGTTTTTTTCGCATTTCAAATCGTTCCACCCCACCATTCACATAAATTTGATGGTAATCATTCAAACCTGATTCGACTGATTCAATATAAGTGTCTCCATCTAAATCTTCGATCCGGCTAGGAAATCCACTGCTAGAAGATCCCAGCGTTTGCCACATACTACCGTCGTAATACTGGTATTCGTTTCCTCCACCTCCTGTGAAATATATGGCCTGTCCAGTGTCTGGATTTGTTGGGTAGCTATTCATCACAGGAAAGACAATACCGTCATGTTTGATTTCTGACTCCTGAGCAAAGATTCCCTGTAGCAAACTAAGAAGCATGAATGCCAAAGAAATTGTTTTATTAGTTTTCATAAGTTAACGTGATTTTGATTTACAATACTCAAATGTCACTCAACTTCTATATTGTTTATACCCCCAAATACGGGATATTCCATTATCCCCTAAATAGGGGAGACGACCCGTATGTTATACCAAAAAGAAAGTGGTATGGGACTTTTATTAGTAAAATATTTTAGTCGCTATCAAGGCGAGAACCGCAGTGAATATGGATATTCATAAGAATTCTCAACGATGAGAAGGGATAAAAAATTGGCTAAGAAATTCCCAAAATGGTTTCTTTTTGGTATAGATATTCATCGACCCTAAATCAATCCCTTATCCATCGTCTTTTTTACTAACTCAGCTGTATTTTTTGCATCAAATTTCATCAAAAGATTTTTCCGATGACTATCGATTGTGTGTACGCTTAATATTAATTTTTTAGCAATCTCTTTATTTGATAGCCCTACAGATATCATTTCCAAGACATCTTTTTCTCTGCCCGTCAAACATATTCCTTCTGCTTTATCAGGTTTTAGTACATTCGAAATCATCAGACCTAATAATTTGTGACTGTAATACTCCGCTCCCTCATGAACAGTTTGAATCGCTTTTATCATTTCATCTGCTGAGTCATCTTTGAGAATGTAACCTTTAGCGCCATAACTCCTCATACGCTTCACATAACTCGCCTGTTTATACATGCTTAATGCAATGACTTTAACGTTAAAATTATTCTTTGCAATGAGCTTCCAAGTTTCAACACCATTTAGCTCTGGCATGTTGATCTCCATTAAGATAATATCAATATCTTTTTCTTTTAAAATTTGAATGACTTGTACACCATTTCTAGCAGTAGCAACAACTCGAATATCTTCAGAATCAGCAAAAAAGGAACAAATGCCATCCAATAGTACCTTATGATCATCAGCGATGAGAACTTTTATCATTAGGCGTCGGAATGTTGTTCTTGAATATAATCAATTGTCATTTAAAATAGGATACATATCCTGATTTAAACATTTAATCGTCTTTACAACTCTTTTTTTAAGCATATCTTGAGAAGAATTAATCTTATGATTGTACCTAGGTTTTATTGGGAGATCAATTGCAAATAGTCAATATATCGATCTGATCGAGGAAGGTAGATGCACTCTGAGAGATACTTTTTTTAATAGAAGTAGATCAACGCAAGGATATATATATATATATATATATGCCAAATACTTTTAGACCAAATGGTGATGGCGTCAATGATGTTACAAAATCCAGACAAACATTTAAGGCGCTTAGCAATACGGAAAGCGGACTTATGATTGATGGAGTCATTCGGAGTATTCAACCAATTGGAAATAGGCAATTTATTTTTGGAATCAACAATGAGCAAGTAAAGATCTACGCACTAAAGCAATAATCAAGTCATGAAAAAATTCAGAACAAACGGAGCAATTGGTGCTCTTTTAGATGAGTACGAAAAAGCTATTGCGGAATTGAAAATACTAATTTCTACAATTAGTCCAACAGAATTAACTCACATCGTTGATACTAAAACAACCGATAAAGATTGTCGATCTATAGAAACAATTTTAATTCATGTCATTAGAGCAGGTCTCAATTATGTTGTAAGCATAAGAAATCATCAAGGTGAAAAATTAAAACCTGTGACTTCAGCTTTATTTCAAACAACGACAGATTTTTGCACAGGCTTAGATAAAATGTTCTCATCAGCAGAATCAATGTTTAATGACTATCCCGAGATCGCATTAGAAGAACAACATGAGGATAATAAAATACATGTAAGCTGGGGACAGCGATACGATGTCGAGCAATTGATGGAACACGCAATCGTTCATATCCTTCGACATAGAAGACAGATTGAGAGGTTTCTGTTGAAAATTAATGCTTCATAAATTCTATCTGTATTTAAAGATCAATAAAGTATATTCTATTATTGATTTACTATTATTAAATTATAAGAATCTTCCATGTGCTTTCAATATTCTAATTCTTAGCATACCAAAATTCTCATCATACCAAAAGCTGCCCTAAAGACCATAAAATCCTTAGAAAAATGGATAGTCGGCATAGTCCCATGTTCCTTTTTTAGTAGACGAAATTGGCCTGAAGAGTGTTGTCAATGTCTTGTCTTGGAAGGAGCGGAAACACAGAGGCCTATTTGGTTAAATTAATTTGGGGTTTTACATTTATATTTACAAGGTGACGAATAACTAAATATAACTCTATCTCAAGTCTTTAGTGTCACATTTATGGCATTTAATTTGCTTATTTAATTATCGATGGCTATTAAAATAATTAAAAGAGTTCTTAACGGAATCATCTTTCTTGCGTTTTATTTTACAAATTGTACACTAACTGCACAAGCGCCTGTTAGTTTTACAAATAGCAATAATTTGATCAATAGCTCCAATTATAGCGGCGTTGCTATTGCGATAGCAGATATGAATGCAGATGGCAAAGACGATATTATTCGCTTAGAAGATGCTAGATACCTTAACATTCATTATCAAAATACGCCTAATACAGCTTTTACGGCATACGATTTTGGCATGATCAGCTTTTCATTTCAATGGGGTATCTGTGTTGCAGATATTGATCATAATGGATTTAATGATATTATTTCTGGAGGTGCCTATGATAATTTAAGAATCATAAAGAATAATGGAGCAGCTTCATTAATTCAAGACACTATTCCTAATTCTATTCTCTATCTGCAAGGTATAAATTCTTCTGATATAGATAACGACGGATGGTCAGACATATTTGCTTGCGGAGATCTGGAAGAATCCAGAGCATTTCGCAATAATCAAAGCGGTAATTTTACCTATAGTCCTTCACTTATCTCTACTGCAACGGATCCAATTAGTGATAACTCAGGAAATTACTCCAGTGTATGGACGGACTACGACAATGATGATGACCTTGATTTATACATATCAAAGTGTCGACAAGGTGTGAATGATCCGCAAGATCCTAGACGCATTAATATGCTTTGGCAAAATGATGGATCTGGTAATTTTACAGAAGTTTCTGCTGCAGCTAATATGAAAATTTCAGCTCAAACCTGGACTACAGATTTTGGAGACATTGATAATGATGGGGATATGGATGCTATTGTCATTAATCATTTTGACCCTCCAAATTTAATGCTTAACAATGGAGATGGGACATTTACAGAAACAACAGCTGGAAGTGGCCTGCTACCAACACTGGACCCTGCAGATTTTTTCGGTATCCAAGCGCTCTTTAGAGATTTTAATAACGACGGATTTTTAGACCTAATGACTACTGCTATTGGTTTTCACTATTTATTTTATAATAACGGTGATGGTACATTCACCAACACCCGCAATCCATTTGGCGCAAACCAGATGCAATCATTAGCTGTAGGAGATCTCAATCATGACGGCTTTCTTGATATTTATGCTGGCTATGCCAATGGCTTTAATTCGCCAAGTTCTATCGAAGACCGATTATGGATGAATGATGGAAATAGTAATAACTATTTTACTGCGTCTTTAACAGGAACATCAAGTAATATTAATGGCATCGGAGCACGTGTGGAATTATACGGCAATTGGGGCAGACAAATTCGTGAAGTTAGATCAGGAGAAAGTTATGGAATCATGAATTCTATGAATCAACATTTCGGCATCGGTGACAATAATTCTATCGACCAGTTAATAATCAAATGGCCTTCAGGGATTATAGATCAAATTAATAATCCTTCCATTAATGATTGTCTCATGGTCATAGAAGGAGATAATTGTATCAATTGCGGACCATGTGATGATTATGTGACAACAACAAATAATCTTATCCAAGATGAACAAGCATCGATAGGAACCATGACCAACGGTATTGTCACAGACGGCAATGCAATTAACTATATTGCAGGAAGCTATATCTTATTGGAAGCAAATTTTGAAGTAGAGGACAATGCATCATTTCATGCTTATATAGAAGTATGTAACTAGGCGGCACTTGTATTCCATAAAGAAATCACTTTGGGAATTTATTAGCTAATATTTTATTCGCCCTCCTTAGTCTAGTATCTTCTGAATTTACCTAAACGTACAGATCAACTAACTTAAGTAAAACGATATAGATAATACATCTGGCTTACGACTGCAGATCTCTGTCTGCCTGACTATATGGACAAGGTGTATGCTTATTCGACAGCTTCAAAATTGATCAACATACCATAAATGGCATTGTAAATTATGAGATTGATGATAATGGCATACATATGTATTTATACTCCTTGATGTTCTAAAGTAGTTGATGTCTGATGAGGAGCATCTGTTGTTGACTCATAAGTGCTATTATAATCAGTTCTAATCGTGCCCATGATCCGATCCCAGATTAGAAAGTACAAACCATAATTGCCGTGAAATTTATCATGGTGTAGGTTGTGAGCAACAGATGTGTTGACATATTTACCAACTGCATTTTTATGGAAATTCTTTGGGTATAATTCAAATCCAAGATGTCCATATACATTATAAGCGATTTGGAAAAGCAGAAATAATCCTATGGCATTTCGATGTATCGGTATGGAGAAAGCCAGAATTGGAATAATCATCGCTTCAAGTAAACCTTCTATTGGGTGAAATGCATAGGCTGTCCATGGCGAAGGATTCGTTGATTTGTGATGGACTAAATGTACGTGCTTGAATAATATCGGATGATGCATCGCTCTGTGCATCCAATAAAAATAAGTGTCATGGATAAAAAACATGAATACCCATGTAAAAGCATAGTATACATACCCGTATTCATCAATTGATTTATATGTATTGACATATGATTTACCATAATAGTAAGTCAATAAGCCAACAGTCGCAAAGATCATAATCGAAATCATCGAATACATTATATCTCTACCATAATCACTCAGCTTAGGCAGCTTCTTTTGAACTTTTCGAAACCACATAGGCTTCTTCAAGAGAATATAAAAGATGATGAAAGCAGATGCAGCAAACTTAAAGTAATCAGCTACTATACCAATTGCCTCTTCTGTCCAAAATTCAAAAAATGTCTGTTCCATGATATAAATTATGATGATATTAGATTATCTCCAATGTAACATCTATTCACAATCAGACCGTCTATCACCCTTAAATTAAAGGTCTTTGGACTCCTTTTATACGTCCGAGAGCATTAAATCTATAGACTAGGTCTAGGGTTTTTAATAATTCTTACCTTTCTTGCAACAAAAGGTTTAAGATCACAGTCCCTTAACAAAGGCTTTATCTTCACATATATGGTTCCAACAATTACACTCAATGTATTCAATCTACTGATTTTATTTGGAGCATTTCAAGGCATCATATTGGGAGTCATATTGTTAAGTACTGAGCGCCTCCGTAAAAGATCAAATGCTTACTTAGCCTTGATGATGTTTGTCTTTTCCTTTATCAATTTACAAAATACAATCCATGCGACTAATTTGTATGAAGTCTACCCTATTCTAGATCTCATACAATTAGATTTCGTAACATTGATCCCGTTAAGTTTATACTTTTTTATTACGTATTTGCTAAACCCAAATTACCAAATTCAGAAAAAAGAGTATTTTTTCTTTGCCTTTTTTTTATTAGAATTTTGCTTACGTTTATTAATGTTATTTCGGCATTTTTGGTATAGAACCGATACTGATTCACGACAACAACTATTTTATTGGATTTCAAGTAACACAATAGAATTTACAGCAGCCATTATCACGTTTGTATTGATCCTTAAAGCGATCAAAAAGCTCAAGCATTATGAAAAAGAACTCTACAATAATTATGCAGAAATAGAAGGTCGGAATTTATCTTGGTTACGCAACACATTCATCGCTGGTCTGTGCTTAACTATCATATGGTTCTTTCTTAGCCTGACTGATTACTCAGAAGAATATTTCAGCATGACACTAGCATATACAACTTGGCTCGGTGTCTCGGTTTTAATCTTGTGGATAGGTTATTCTATGTTGATCCAACAAGGCTTACTGGATACTACCATTTTTGCAATCTCAGAAAAGCCACAAGAACCATTGCCTCCAACTAATGAGCTATCAAGTAAAACTGATGAACATTACGAGCGCATATTACATTTCATGGAAGTTGATAAATTATACCAAAATTCTAATTTGAGTATGTCGATTCTTTCAGAAAAATCTGGACTCAGTAATGGATATGTATCGCAAATTATCAATCAAAAACGAAAACAAAACTTCTTTGACTTTATCAATTCATATCGTGTAGAAGATGTCAAACAAAAAATTATAGATCCCAACTTTTCACATTACACGTTGTTAGGTTTGGCACAAGACGCTGGGTTTAAATCCAAATCGACTTTTAATGCGGTGTTTAAGAAAATGACAGGGAAAACACCTTCGCAGTATAGGAAAGAAGAGACTGCTTAATTTTATAATCGTATTATCTTACATATCTTATAAATCATGTTCCAATTTTTTGTATTGAACAGGATTTATATGATTTATATGATGGACAAGATTAGGCGTGTTGGAATCATCTATTCATTTAATACCAAAGGCATGCTTATTATTTGTCTGAATTATGATTTTTAGGATTTAAGGATATATAGGATTTGGCTTTACATTCGATAAAATTAAGTTTAAACCAATAGCTTACTACAAACTTATATCACAACTTCAAGCTGAATTCTTTCGCATCGCATTCCACCCAAGTTTCATAACAAAATGGAGTATCATGTTCAGTTTTGATTTCGATAGTTACAGGGAAAACTGCTATTGATTTATCAACTAAAGAATAGTTTGTTTCAAGTTCAGCCACTCGCTCTTTATCCTTATCTGATATATTTTTAAGTGTCTGACTCATTTCAGATTTGACTCTAAAATATACTGTATGCTCTTTTCCACAATTCTGACACTTATAATTCATTGGCATTTTGTATTTATCTTGCTCATAACGCCTCAATCATTTATTCATTCAATCATGTATTCATTTAAGCATCTACCCCTCCTTCCACGCATCTTCCAAAAATCGGATCCAATTGCCATGCATAATCAGTTCAATATCCTGCTGAGAAAATCCTCTTTTCATTAATAACTGTGGAAGTTTTTGTAAATCAGAAATATCCTCCAGATCAGCAGGGCATTGCTCTTTACCAAAACCACCATCCAAATCTGTACCGATACCAATGTGACGACAATGACCAACCAGCTGGCAAATATGATCGATATGATCTACTAAGTGATCTAAAGTTAAGCCACTTGATTGAGGTGTCGTATCTCCACGCTTCCAGTCAGGAATCATCATCCATGCATCCAATGCCATGCCGATGACTGCACCTCGATCCACCAATGCACGAATTTGTTCGTCGCTGAATTGGCGATTGTGATTGACGATAGAGCGGCATAAAGAATGAGATGCCCAGACAGAGCCTTTAAAGTGATCTAGTGCTTCCCAAAAACTTTGATCACAAAGATGAGTGGCATCTAAAATAATATTGAAGCGTTCCATTTCGGTCAGGAGTGCTTTGCCTCGATGTCCAATGCCGCCTACACTATCAGTACCAAACGCATAGGTACCTGGACCATAGTGAGCGGGGCCAATTGCACGAAGCCCATCGACATATGCTTGTTCGACTAATCGCAAATCATATATAGAATCAGCGCCTTCAAGCGAGAGGATATAACCAATACTTTTAGATTCAGAATCCGTTTTCCATCGATCGATCTGAGTATGTAATGATGTAAGGTCTGTGACGGCTGTCAATTCGCCTGTTGCTTCCATCGCTTTGTACCAAGCCAGCTGCCCTTGAGTATGCGCCCAAGCTTGCTCTGGACTTTTCCATCCAGGTAATGGATTGGAGGGTTTGACATACCTGGCGATTTGGGTGGCTACACACAGACCGATATTGCCTCGACGCATGGCTTCGAAAGTGACAGTTGCACCAGATCGTCCAGGTAAGTCTGTTTGATCTTTTTCTCTAGCTCGAAGCGCTTCTAAAGACAAACGTAAATCCCGATTCCACTCAAGGGCATTCATGCTTAAGTCGAGATGTGCATCTATAATAAACATGATTTATAAAACTTATTTTAATAAAAATTGAGCTTCGATTTCAACAGGGATGTTATCAGGTAGAGAGCCCATGCCAATGGCAGATCTGACACCTACACCATGATCAGGACCCCAAACTTCTGCAAAAAGTTCGCTGCAACCATTGATCACATAGGGATGTGGCTCGAAGGTAGGCACGCAATTTACCATACCTAATACTTTAATGACTCTGTCGATTTTATCCAGACTACCAAGGTTGTCTTTGAGGGTAGCCAGTATTGCAAGCCCAACTAATTGCGCTGCTTCTTTAGCACTTTCCTTATCCATATCGACACCGACTTTGCCAATGAGGAGAGTGCCGTCAGCTTGGACAGTACCATGACCGCTAACCAAGACCATATCATTTAATTGTAAGAAAGGTTTGTAAACACCTAAAGGTTTGGGTGGAGGTGGCAACACCAACCCTAAAGTTTCGAATCTTTTATCTGCTGACATTTTGATGGATTTTTTATGCTAATGTAAGATACCATTTAGTGCAAGAACTCCGAGTAAACCAACCACAGAAACGATTGTTTCCATGACAGACCACGTCTTGATGGTATCGATGACAGACATATTAAAAAACTCTTTAAACATCCAGAACCCTGCATCATTCACGTGAGAGAACATCAAGCTTCCTGCTCCTGTGGCCAATACCATCAGATTAGGATCGACTCCCGAGGATTCGATCAGTGGTAAAACAAGACCTGCACTTGTGAGTCCAGCTACTGTTGCTGAACCGACACAAACTCTGATGACTGCAGCGATGCCCCAAGCAAGGATCAGTGGTGAGGCTGGTATGGTTTGTAATTTTTGACCGATGAATGTACTGACATCGCTGACGATAAGAATCTCTTTGAGTGCGCCTGCTCCAGCGATGATCAATAAAATCACAGCAATGCCTTTGACAGCTTCTGCATAAATGCCACTGACTTCCGACACTTTCAATCCTCTTCTAATGCCCAGCGTATATAAAGCAATTAATACTGTGAGTAACATGGCGATAACCGGATTACCAGCAAAATTGACAAAGCCATTAATCCAAGGAATATCAATCGGCAATAAATCAACAATGGCGGAAGACAGTAATAAGATGACTGGTAATAAAGCGGTAACTATACTGATACCTAAGGATGGCAATTCTTCTTCAGAGAATGTTCGAGATGCCATCATAGATTTGAGTGGTTTAGGATTATATTTTTTAAGTGTTTGTCCAAATAGAGGACCACCAACGATGATGGCTGGGATGGCTACGATCAATCCATAAAGTAAAGTCCTACTCATATCTGCACCAAAATCAACGACCAAAGCTGTCGGTGCTGGGTGTGGTGGTAAGTATCCATGAGTGACTGACAATGCAGCAAGCATAGGCAAACCGATATACAAAAGAGGCAGCCTAGTCGTGGCAGCGATAGTAAAAACAAGCGGTACTAGAATCACAAATCCAACCGAGTAAAACATTGGAATCCCGACGATAAAGCCAGTTAAGACCACAGCCCATTGCACATATCGATTGGGAAATGCAGCAATCAAGCTATTCGCAATTTTTTGAGCAGCCCCACTTTCGGCGACCAGCTTACCCAGCATAGCTCCAAGTCCCAAAATAATGACTAAAAAGCCAAGGGTGTTTCCTATCCCATCTTGTATAGCTTTCGTTATCGTGTCAACTGGCAATCCCGAAGCCACACCTATTAAAATCGAAGAGATGATAAATGATATAAAGGCATCCAACTTAACAAAGCCGATCAGTACGACGAGTAAGAAAATTCCGATGAGTACAATCGTAATTGGCATGGTAGAGAGATTTTCATGTCTATATTCAAGTAAAATAAGACTAATTTTAAGTCTCTCTGGTCCTTTGCCGACCTAGTTGTTAATCTTTTACTACAATTCTAAGAAAGACGATAATTGAGTAGGAATATAACATCGAAACGTTAATCTAATTATTGTCCATTTTCATTTTTCACATCATATAAATGCTTTCCAAATTCATTTATAAACTGGTCTTTATATTTCTCTCTATAAGTTTTGGGTGCTTGAAAAATAATTAATTTCACAGCGCTCATAGCGTAATCATCACCTATCATCTCTTTTGCAGGAAACCCGTATTCAAGAACAAATTGGTCCGAAAATTCTCTATGACCTGGCATTTCTTTATGAGAATTTCTACTGTCTGGTGGAGACTCTATGAAATCTCTATAACCCATTTCTATCAAATCCTTTTTTGAATCATTTGACATTTTATTTTTCCCTTGATCTTAATGTATACTTTAATGGATGCTTCTCTAACAATATTTTCTGATTAGTTGTCTGTTTTTCTAGTGGAAATACAATTAGTCGATATCCTTATCGTCGATGATGTCAGGCTGATTCCTGACATTGAATTCAAAAATATCTTTTCGACTGTAATGACCATTCACGTCAAAGTCTAATCTACTTCTAATGATTTCTGATAAGTCAATCCTCAGTGTCAAAATTCCAGCTATATTAAATAGTGGCCCTTCAAGAATTTCTCCCAAAGGAGAAATAATCACACTCCCACCTTGACAAAAATGCTCGTCTTCGGATTCAACTAAATGTTGATAAGCTTCAGGATACATTGATTTAGTGAAATATTGGTTACATCCCAAAACAAAACATCTCCCTTCGAGAGCAATGTGTTGCATGGTGGGAATCCAAACCTTTCTAGAATCTGCCGTCGGCGCAATGTAAATTTGAACACCTTGTTGGTACATCGACATTCTCGCTAGAGGCATGTAGTTTTCCCAGCAAATCAATCCACCTAGTTTACCAATAGATGAATCCACTGTAATTAATGATTCACCGCCTGCTTCTGCCCAGATGATGCGTTCTGTGCCTGTCGGTTTTATTTTGCGATGCACACCGAGTAAGCCTTTGGTTGGAGAGACATAAATCATGGAGCAATACAGACTCCCGTTTTGACTTGTTTTTTCTGTAGCTCCTACTACCAAATAAGCACCAGTATCTTGCGCTATTTTTTCTAATCGTTGTCGATCTTTAGTGTCTAGATTGATACTATTCTCATAATACAACTCATACAGTTTTCTTCCTTCAGCTGTCCGTTTACCAATTGTCGCACCAAAGTTAAATCCACGAGGATATCCAGGTACATAAGATTCTGGGAATACAATGAGTTGAGCTCCTTGGTCAGCACAATCTTTGGCAAGCGATTCCATTTTGACTAATGTCTGTTCTTTATCAAAAAAGACAGGACTATCTTGGACAAGGCTTACTTTAACTTGCATGGTGACACGATTATATATAAGTATATTGTATTCGGCATTTCCTGAGTCGTGATTCCCTGATCATGCCTATTAATGGGAATCACTTCTTATAAGACTTCGAATTCATTTCAACGATTGCTGACCAGTTTATACTTCCATCTTCATTACAATATTTTTCAGAAAATTCTTTTACAAATAGATTTGTTTTCTTTGCATATTCTTTGTCATACTCTTCTGTTTTTTGTTTTGCTTTAAAGCCTAACGGTTCAATTATTTCTTTATAAAGATTCTTATTCCCTGATATAAACTCCCAAAAATCTTGTCCGCAGTAGCGGTCATAGTTACCTTGGTCAATGTTCTTGTTTCTGCCATAGCAAATACCTAAAACGGGTTGAACTATTATTCCAGAATTGCTGGTTCTTAATGACTTCTTGGCAGTCTTAAAATAATCTTTTAATTTTTTGTGTTGGGTACTATTTCCCCAATTCGGACCAGATTTAATTGAAACTACAAATCTAATTTTATCTTTGTCGAATTCTAAATCCATTCCTTCAATCCCTGACTTCCATCCTTTGAAGGAACGTGAATTAATATGTATTGCCAATCCCTCTAACCAATCTCCAAAAATTCCTTCTTCACTAGATGAAATATGAGCATCTACTATTCCTGAGACAATTTCTGCTGCAGTCTGTACGTATTTCGCTTTGTATAGATAAGGGTTTTTGCGTTTAAGAATTTTCTCAAGCTTAAGCTTATTTAGGCTTTCAATTCGCTTTTTATGGAATGTTCCTATATTAACTTCAACATATTTCTTAATATCTTTATTTTTAATCATATCGTGCAGTTGTATTGCATTGATTCTTATAATTTAGCAAAATACACTTAAAGCATTGACAAAGTTTACATTTATTGACCTTTTTGCAGGTATTGGAGGTTTTCATCTCGGTTTGGAAAAGAATGGAGGTGAATGTCTAGCATTTAGTGAAATCGCACCAAATGCTATACAAGCATATTGTGCAAATTTACCTTTAGAATCTTACAACAATCTAGGAGACATAACTAAAATTGAATCTCTTCCTCAACACGATTTATTAACAGCTGGTGTTCCTTGTCAAAGTTGGTCAATTGCAGGAAAAAATCTTGGCTTCGATGATGATAGAGGGCAGTTATGGAACGACACTATATACCTGCTTAATAAAGCAAGACCTAAAGCATTCATTTTTGAGAACGTTAAAGGTCTTGCAGACCCAAGAAATGAGTTAGCTCTGAAATTCATCCTAAAGAGAATTAAAGAATCAGGATATCATGCAAAAGCACACGTAATTAACTCCTACGATTATGGCGTTGTTCAGAATAGAATACGAGTTTATATAGTTGGTTTTAAGGAAAAACAATACTTTGACAAGTTTAAGCTTCCTCCTGTGAGTCCGTCGAATAAGAAACTTTATCAAGTTTTAGATGATTTAGATATTAAAGATTACTCAAAACGTAAATTTGACCCAAGTAACTTGTTTGGTAAATTTGTTCCTATGGCAAGGACAAGATTTCAGAAAGTTGACGAGGTAAATGATTTTTTCCTTTTTAATGATATTAGAAATGGACACTCCACTATTCATTCTTGGGACTTGGAAAAAGTTAGCAATGAAGAGGAAAGAATCTGCTATTTAATATTGAAAAATCGTAGAAAGAAGGTATTTGGTCCTAGAGACGGCAATCCTCTTTCGTTAAATCAACTTCAATCCTTAGATTCATCTATTAAACAAAGCACTCTTGATAGGCTAGTAGCAAAAGGAATTCTTAAAATAGTTAATTATGCCTATAATGTTAAGAAAAAAATTATTCAAGACTTATCTGCAAAAGAGGAAATTGTATTGTCTTACAAACATGGGTCTTTAATCCATTTGGACAATTTGGTGCTGAAGAATAAAAGCTTAGTTTCTAACGGTGTAAAGTTTAATTCAGTTCTTAAAGGATTACAAGTCAAAAATATTATCTCTCCATCAGAAGTCAGGTATGAATTCAAAAATTCTAAAATTTCATCAGGGATAAATGGAATAAATCGAATCTACCTGCCTTTGTCAGATGTATTTTCTACCCTAGTTGCAAGTGACACCAATGATTTTGTAGCTACAAAGAATGTAGAGTTTGATAATCCTAATGAGTATAAATCATCTTTTATAAATCAAATTTATAGGAAAGGGGAATTCAGAAAAATTTCGAAATCCGAAGCTTGTAGAATACAAGGTTTTCCATCTGATTACAAACTCCAGGAAGGTAGAACAAAGTGGATGAAATTAATTGGTAATAGTGTTTCTGTCCCAGTCATTGAAAGATTAGGTGATTCTATTATCAAGACTGGTGTTTTCCGTTCTTGATTACCAGTAAAAAAACTTATCCAGTTATGTAAGGATAAGGTGGCTGGTTTTCAAAAGACATTATGTTTTCGTGCTTGCTAGATTTGAGTTTTATCCAGTAACATCCAAATCTAAACCACCATAATAGCCAGTGTCAACATCTAGGATATACTTAGTATAATAGGTGATTTGTCCAACGTGATAGGAAAAGTGCTCTGTGACATGGATAAGAATACTCGTGACATTCTCATCAAAGCCTTGTACTTGGCGTTCTTTTGTTAAGTCATCTGCTGTTATCCGATCAAGAGCTGCATCAACATCTTCTTGTAAGACATCTAATTTTTTAATCAGTACCTCATGAGCTATTGGTCCTGGTTCTGAAAATTCATTTGCTCGCTGTCTGACATTTGGTTGTCCATCTATTCCGTGTAGGACGTATTGAGTGACATTCCCACATAAGTGGAGAATTAAATTTCCAACAGTATTGATATTAGCATTGTGTTTGTACCAGACTTGTTCTTCTGATAATTGATCTAAACATTTTTTTATTCTAACGATCCCCTCTGCGAATAATCGGCGCTTGACATCTAGAATAATAAAATTTCTAATAATGGTTGATCGACTCATTTAACTGGTGCGAGCGTTACTCCTTCGTCTAACAATGGATTAGGTATTGTCGCTTTCCACATTGGGTCAACTGAAAACTGAGGCATCTCTTCAGTTTTTACTTTACTGTTTTGCTCAATCAACATATAATATTTGTTGCCTTTAATGACTACTCCATCATGGTATACATTACCGGGTTTGACATACAGGTCAGAAAAGCTATTGGGTTGCGCGTCATTCATTATATCCATTTGTCTTTGAAATTCAGTTTGACCAGGACCATTATACAATGAGTTATCTTCAAGACTGTTTGTCTGAGAGTAAGCGAGACTTGAGGACAAAACAAATAGAAGTAGATTAAGATATTTCATAACATGTAAATTTGTTGAATCTATAGTAAAGTACATAGTTTTTGATACAAAATCAAACATCAATGATTTGGCTACTCCAAGTTCAAGACTTACATTTGAAGACTAACGATTCCTAACCCTATCCAAATGTTTGTATCACTTTTAACTTAAAACTTATATGAATAATTCAACAAGTGGTTACACAACGTTTATTGCAGTTATCGTTTCTCTCGGTGGCTTTTTATTTGGATTTGATGCTTCTGTGATATCTGGAGCACTGGGTTCTATAAAAGCAATGTTTCCAATGTCTGCATTTCAAGAAGGCTTTGTTGTTTCTTCGCCTACACTTTCTGCTACAGCTGCGATGTTGGTCATAGGGCCTATAAGTGATATGCTTGGCAGAAAAAAAGTATTACTATTCATCGCTTTTGGTTATGCCTTATCGGCAATAATGTCTGCGCTTGCGCCTAGTGTAAGTGTGTTGATATTTGCTAGAATGTTAGGCGGACTTGCTTTTGGAGCAGCTTTGATTATTGCTCCGATGTACATAGCAGAAATTGCACCCGCAGAAAAAAGAGGGCGATTAGTCTCTATCAATCAATTGAACATTGTCTTGGGATTTTCGGCTTCGTATTTTGCCAATTACTTCATCAACCAAGCATACGGCAATGATCCAGATATGTGGCGATACATGCTTGGATTAGAGTTTGTGCCAGCCATTCTATTTTTCTTTTTCTTATTTTTGATTCCTGAAAGTCCACGGTGGTTGATGTCAAAAAATAAAATTGATCAAGCGACTGGTGTGATACAGAAAATACGTGGTTCTCTGAATGTAACCGAAGAGATTACCGCTATAAAGAATAACATAGCAGAATCAGCAAATAGAACTGGTGCGAGATTACCAGAATTGTTTAAACCTGCGTTAAGATTGGTCTTGATGATTGGCCTTGTCGTTGGTATCCTTCAGCAAATCACTGGAATTAACATTGCATTCTTTTATGCCAACACAATATTTGAACAATCAGGTATTGGTTCTGATGCGTCATTTACACAAGCAATTTGGGTTGGTATCATCAACGTAATTTTCACCATTATCGCCATGTCTCTTATTGACAAATTGGGTAGAAAGCCTTTACTTGTGTTTGGAGCAGCTGGTATAGCCATTAGCATGTTTATTTCTGCTTATGGTTTTAGTCAAGCGACGTATTCGATTACAAACGAAACAATGTCTGAGCTATCAATTGGATCGGATAAAGAAAGTCTTCGACCTTTAGTTGGTCAAACCTTCGACAATGATGTTGATTTCAAACGTGCAGTCATTGCCCAGATGGGACCTGCAAATGCATCCAAGTATGAGTCGGATATCATAAAAGGCTCTGTCACTATGAATCCATTTTTAATTCTTTTGGGAATTTTAGGCTTTGTGGCATCTTTCGCTATTTCGCTCGGTCCAGTGATGTGGGTCTTATTTTCAGAAATTTTTCCAAACTGGATTCGGGGGGTTGCTATTTCTGTTGTCGGCTTTGTAAATTCAGCAATCAGCTTTTTAGTCCAATTTCTATTCCCTTGGGAATTAGCAAATTTAGGTACGGCAGTCACCTTTGCCATCTACGGTGTGTTTGCTTTGATTGGTCTTATGTTTATCTTAAAAGTGGTCCCTGAAACAAAGGGCAAATCACTGGAAGAATTAGAAAAAATATTAGTGAAATCATAATACTGATTAATGGGTTATGTAGAAAATCCCATCCTTCGAGGATTTAATCCTGATCCTTCTATTGTACGCGTCGATGATAATTATTACATCGCTGTGTCTACGTTCGAATGGTTTCCAGGTGTACTTATTTATCATTCAGGCGATCTTGTCAACTGGCATTTAGTAGCACGACCACTAGATCGGGTCGATCAATTAAACCTGATTGGTGTTCCTGATTCTAGTGGCGTATGGGCACCTTGTTTGAGTTATGATAATGGAACCTTTTATTTAGTCTATTCCAATGTCAAATCATTTGATGGGCCATGGAAGGATACGCCTAATTATTTAGTCACTACAGAAGATATATCCAGCGACTGGTCTGATCCTATATTTTTAAGTGCGACTGGATTTGATGGATCCATGTTTCACGAATCTAGAGGTAAGAAATGGTTTGTGTCTATGACTGTGGATCATCGCAAGCAAAAACTGTTTGGTGGAATTGTATTGCAAGAATATAGTCAGGAGGAACAAAGATTAATCGGAGAAAAATATCACTTGACCGATGGCACAGCTTTGGGAAATACAGAAGCTCCTCACCTCTATGAAAAGGATGGTTATTTTTACATTCTTCTGGCAGAAGGAGGAACAGAATATGGGCATGCAGCCACGATAATGCGCAGCAAGTCTTTAACTGGACCTTACGAAACTCATCCCAACAATCCTTGGAACACTGCAAGTCATGAACCTGCTCATCCACTTCAAAAGTGTGGTCATGCTGATATTATTGAAACGAAATCTGGAGATTGGTATGTAGTCTTTCTAACAGCTCGACCATTAACGGAACGCGGACGATCTATTACAGGAAGAGAAACGGCAATTGAGAAAGTGGTCTGGAAAGACGGTTGGCCATATTTAGAACATGGAGACTCGCTGCCAAGACAACGAGTATGGTTTGAGAATATAGAAGAGATCTATCAAGGACAGACATCCGTGTATAATTTCACTAAAGAACAACTGTCACTTGATCTACAATCCTTACGGGTTCCGATGACAAACGATTGGTGTAACTTGACAGACCGCAAAGGCTATTTGCGGCTGTATGGTAGAGAATCGCTCAGTAGTTTTCATCATCAATCCTTAGTAGCAAAAAGAGTCACGGAGCATCATTCAAGAGCGATTACCATTCTTGATTATCAGCCTAAGCATCATCAACAAATGGCTGGGCTAGTCATGTATTACAATACCAATCATTGGCACTATCTGCATCTGACTACAGATGATGTGGGAGATCGTGTGCTGCAAATCATCAGTTGTGATAAACACCTGATTAGGGAATCACTTGACCTGCCAATTAAACTATCAAAAACCAATGACATTGTCCTTCGCTCTGAATGGCAAGCCGAATCTATCCGATGCTATTATCAAGATGGCTCTAATGATTGGATTGAAATTGGAAAACCTTTGGATGGCAGTATCCTATCAGATGATTATGTTCGAGATGAAGCCAATAGATATCGCGCTGCATTTACAGGAGCCTTTGTCGGCATGTGCTGCCAAGACTTATCAGGTGAACGATTACATGCTGATTTCAAAGTATTCATTTATGAGAATTTAGAATCCTAATTGAGATAATTTTAGGATTGATGGCAAATGTATGAATTAGGACCCGCCTTCGGAAGGGCAGGTTCGTAGGATAACGGAATGAAAGGATTATGTTTTTTGGAAGAAAATAATCCTAAAATCATTGAATCATAAAAATCTTAATTCAGACAATTTTAATAAAAAAGGCAGAAACCCATAAGAGCCTCTGCCTTCTATTTCACATAATGGAATTAAACAAAAACCTCACTATGTATGTATTAAGCATATAGTAAACAACTATTTACATAGCTACTAATTTAAAATCTTTAGGTTTGTAACCATTTTTAAATTTAATATTTGAAAAGGTATACTCACCATTGATTGCATATTTTCCAGTTTTTGGATTTGGAGCATAAGACTTTCTTTTTGCAGGAATATATACGCCACATATTTTTTCATAATCCATAGTCATTTTTAAAATTGGATCTTTGACGCCAAATGCAGGGAGTGAAAAATAAAAGAGGTCAAGCATATGCGTTGTAGGATTAAAATATAAAATATATTCATCATCTGCAGCCTTACCGGTTACAGCGTTATTATAGGTCAACATTACTTTCTCGTAGTTGATCCCGTCGACATTCTCAGTCCCCGTGTATTTATGATTAGTCCCTTCATCTCCTAATTTATAAATCATAGAAAACCAAAATGAATTGACCTCTCGGATAAATACTGTAGCGCCTAATGCTTCTTTATCTGTAACCCATTTACCATTCAATGATAATTGAGGAACACCATTAATCAATGATTGCTGAACTATTCCTTTTTTACCTATTAATACATTTCTATCATGTTGACCGTATGTTGCCCAAGAATCTTCTCCGTCAAATATTAAGCGTTCTGCAGATACGTCTTTACCAGCATCAAAATTATTATACACGTAGTGAAACTGGACATCTTTCTTAGACTTAAGTTTCTTGTAGTCACCGATGACACTTGTCAAATTATCCAATAATTGTTGTGACTTGACATCCGTTTGCGCATTACCAATATATGCTGTCATTAAAAATAAAGCCACTAAGGCATACTGTAAATTGGTATTAAAAAAATTCATTTAAAGATTGTTTGTAAAACCCGTTAGTAATAAAAGAGCAAATGCTCTTGAAATTAAAGTTAGTGTAACTCTAATACAGAGGAGAAGGTTTAGCTTAAGTTACACGGATAACTGTTAGGTCACCAGACGGACAGAGTAAAAATTATTGACCTATATCATCTCCTCTTTGATGACTTAATAAAGAATAAATTTTTATTTGGAGTTAGATGCTTTTCTTGAAACAAACACTAGTTTCTGTGTTCGTATAAGGCGCATAATTTGCGATGACTTCATACCCCTGGGCTGTATACAAACCGACAGCAGTTGTCAAAAATTTTCCTGTCTCTAAAACACAATTGATGTATCCTAGCTCTTTGGCCCAGACTTCTATTTCGCGTAACACTAGTTTTGATATACCTTGGCCTCGTTGGTTTGTTTCAACATACATACGCTTTATCTCAACGGTAGTCTCATCAAATTGCTTCATCGCACCTGATCCTACAGCTGTATCCCCATTCAATGCAATGACACAGTGTTCCAAACTTTCAATATCATTATATTGACTATAGAAAGCATCTTGATCACCATTCTCTATAGACAACTCTGCATCCAATTTATTGACTAAGCCCTGAAACTGTAAGTCAGAAGAATCGACTCGCTTAATGAGAATCATCATCGTTTATTAAAATGATATAAGTTCTATATCAAAGCCAATATCTGTATTTGGTGGGATTGGACCTTGGCCTCTAGTACCATATGCTAGTTCAGATGGAATTAATAGGGTAATAGAACCACCTGTGCCAATAAGTGGAAGGCCCTCTTGCCATCCCTGAATGAAATTTCTTACTGGAAATAGAAAATCTTCCTGACTGTCAAACGATTCTTCGCCATCGACTAGGAAATATCCATTGTAAGTGACGACTACCGTTGAATTTACAGTTGGATTTGGTGCAGTACCTGGATCATTGATTATGTATGCAAGTCCTGTGATTGTCCTCTGAGGGCTAAGGTTATTTAACTCTACGTATTCAGCAACACTTAAAAAATCATTGTCATCATTATCTGAACAGCTTATAGAAAACAGAGCAATACATAAGAACAAACTATAGGTAAGTAATTTCATTTCTTGGAATTTTGTCAAAAATACGAATTAGATATTAATCAATTGTATACATATTCAAAAGGTGTGTAAAACATAATGCACTTCTCTGTAATTTTTCTTCCGCTCGCCTTGAATTCCTAAAGGATTGCTGCGCTGCTATTCCTTTAGAGACAATAGGCGAGACCGGCCTATTGAAATTAAATGCTATTTGTCATTTTATCTTACACACATTTAAAAGCCTGAAAATCATGTATCGCAGATGTCAATTAAACCAGATGCACTCAAGTTTGAGCTTTAAACTACGGTCCATTTTATTAATTTTATCGTTAAATATACTCGACATATATTTGGATATGCCTGCGTTCTTCGTCTTGAACCTAAAAAAATATTCTCGCACCTTTAATAGTCCAAATTCAAGTACGACTGGTATATCGAACATTTTCGCTTGGATATTAACATATTAATAATACGCTGAGTCACGATGTAGGAATAATTCTGCGTATGGGATATGGAATAAATAATTATCCGTATTGGCTTCCTAAAATTAATTTATACTTCGCTATTTTTATCAGTAAGCCAACAAGAATTCTTTCTAAAAATGCGTTGTTTAAATTAATCTTAGATGGTGTAAAATTGGACATTTATTTTATCCAAGTCCCTAAGCATTTTTAATCAGTTTCCAATGTTCTTTTTCCGATTGTGTAGCAATACAATGATGAAGGAATGTAATCAAAAATGTAATCTTTGAAGTCAATTTCCTTATTAATATCTATTGTTGTTACTATCGCTCTTTTAAGTTTGTTTTTATTTAAAAAGGTAGATAGACTTTTGAGTTCTTCTGGTTTATCAAAATATCGATTTGACCATTTAATCTCCACAGCCCAGAGTGGTTTTAAAGTGTCTTTTTTTATTCCAACGATATCAACTTCGCCTTTGTTCCATCTAGAATAAAATGGGGTATGCCAATGCCTATGAAACCATTGAGAATAAATGGCGGTCTCAACCATGTTTCCCATAAGATCAGCGTCAGACTTAATTGGTGAGAAAAGAGCGCTTCTTAGCGATGGATTTGTAAGATAGATTTTGAAATAGTTTGCTCTTTTAAATTTCTTTCCATTTAGATCTATTCTATTGACTACTCTAATTAGGAATGCGGCTTCTAAATACTGGATATATTTTTTTATAGTATTTTTTGATACTCCTGAGGATACAGATAGAGAATCATATGAAAACTCGTTACCACTATTGAATGCAATAGTTGTAAACAGAGAATTAAGTTCTTGTACATCTTGAATCCCATATAAACTGGGTAAGTCTCGAAGCAGAACTTTATCTATTATATCGCTTTTTATATATCGTCCAGGATTAGCTTGTATTTCTTTTGAAAGTGATACTTCTGGATAACCACCAAAATTAATATAATCAATAAAATGATTGTTTAATTCACCGATATCAATTGTATCGTAGACTTTTATCTCTTTATTATTCCAGATTTTGGTATTCGGATAGATCAGATTATCCAAATCTTTCAAATGAATATATTCATGAAAAGTCAAGGGAGGTAAAGTAAAATCGGTAAATCTTCCTGCACCAGATTCATTACTTTTTAACTTAAGAGCAGCCGCGGCAGATCCAGATACAATGAATTTTGTTCTATGATATGAATCTACAAGAGATTTTAAATGAACTTCCCATTCTTTTAAATACTGTACTTCATCAAAGAATACATAATAATCGTTTATGTCATCTTTCTTACCTACAGCTTTTCGACAATACGAAAAGAGTTCTTCTATTCCAATTCCATTAAAAACAGGAGTTTCAATTGATAAGTAGCATATTTTAAGAGGATCAATTCCTCGTTGTATTAACTCTTGAATTGTATGGTAAATCATAACAGTTTTACCAACTCTTCGAGGACCCATTAAAACTGCAGCTCTCTTAATTCTCTTATCCATTACTAATGGTAGAAACTTAGAGAAATAGAGTCTTCTATTCATGCTTTCATAGAATTCATCAATTTGACCATCTTTCCACCACGGGTTTTCAAATCGAATTCTATTAAGTATTTGTTCTTCTGTTATTTCGAATAATGGCATTTAGAATCAATTAATTGACTCTAAATTAACAAATTCATCCATATAGAGTCAAATATGTGATCTTATTTATTGATTTCTTGCTTGTATTTATAAGGTATATTTGGCAAAAATTTATAAAAAAGTCGAGTAGCTCAAAATGATATTTACCCACTTTATGTTTTGATTCGATGAACCTAGCACTCCGTAGGACTTCCCGTATATTACCTCCATGAAGGGTTCTAATAAATCAGTCATCTCTGGAATTATGTTAACCGCTGGTTCAGCAATTGGAGCAGGCATGTTTTCATTACCCATTGTTTCTTCAGGGATGTGGTTTACGCTTTCTATTATCTGCTTTCTATTTATATGGCTGATCAGCTACCTAGGTGCGCTCATGATATTGGAAGTCAATTTGCAATATCCTGTAGGCTCGAGTTTCAATACCTTTGTCACAGATCTTTTGGGGAAAACGGGTAGCATCATATTCACCTTATGCATCTGTTTTATCCTTTACATTTTACTATATGCCTACTTTAGCGCATTTGGCAATATGGCTGCTCATACATTATCAATAGAGAATCCATCTTCATGGGTACAAGGAGGTTTAGGTCTTCTACTTGGATTAGGATTTGCTATTGCCGTTTGGATAAGCACCTCATTTACTGGTCGGATCGCATCTATATTAGTGGTTGCAATGGCTATTAGTTTTGTTATTGCTTCAGTGGGTGCACTATCCAATATTTCTTTTAGTCTCTTATGGAATATCGAAGCCTCATATATGCAATATATGTGGTCGGGCTTACCATACTTTATCACCTCATTTGGATTTGCTTCTATTGTTCCAAGTCTGTATAAGCACTATGGGAAAGATGTTCGAAAAATAAAAGCTGGATTATTTTATGGTTCCATTATCGCCTTGGTGACCTATGTCCTTTGGTTGATGATATCATTTGGCAATATTCCTCGTGAAGAATTTATAGCCATCAATTTATCTGGCGGAAATGCAGGTGATCTTACTAAAGCTATCGAACAAAAAATTGGTAATTTATCTATTCAAAAAGCCTTGAATTTCTTTTCTAATTTTGCAATTATTTCTTCTTTTTTGGGCGTTGGACTAAGTCTGTTTGATTACATCGCCGATCATTTAAACATGAGTAATAATAAGGAAGGAAGATTTTTGACGACCTGTATGACTTTTTTACCTCCTGGCATCTGTAGTTTATTCTTTCCACATGGCTTTATTGCGGCGATTGGTTATGCTGGCTTTGTATTGTATATTGGCTTTTTCCTAATACCCTTTTTTTTAATTTGGAAATCTCGTAAAACCGAGAAAGCATTATTGTATACTTTAAGCGGTGGCAAAGCTGTTTTAATTTTCGTATTTGTTTTAAGTACAATTACTGCTGTTTGTCATGTATTGGCAAAATCAAATTTACTACCTACGTATTGATATGGCAATTAAAATAGCTCAACAAGTCTTATTTGTTTCGCTCATTGTAATAACATGCTGTTACAATAGTCAGGCACAAGTACTTCGGTTTCTTTTCACGGGACACACTTATGACTGGGGGGTTCCAGCAGGCAATAAAGTCGATAGTCGAATAACTCAGCTTGATCTCAAAAAATATGATGGGTTTTGGTTGGGTGGAGATATTTGTGCAAATACAAGTCTGGATCCAAACACTTGGAAATATTTAGAAAAGACATTTAATTTAAAGAACCCATGGACGCACATAGCCTTAGGCAATCACGATTACAGAGACGATAATTTACATCTCTATAATTCAGCTACAAATAAATCAGACTATTATACTTCTAATATTCACAGCATTGTCTTTTCTGTTATCAATACGAATTTAAATACTAGCGATTGTGATGCACTAGATGAACAATTCGAAATGCTAACAACAGTTGGAGATACCATACAAAAGGCATCACATTATATTCTATTAATGCATCATCAGGTCTTTGACAAAATTCCTGGATTAGATGGATTTAAATCGAATGGTATTTGTGATAATTACCAAATTACCTGCAATGGGAAAAAAAGAAGTTTTAAAGAACGACTATATCCAAAATTGGTCGAAATGCACAATCGAGGAATAAAGGTTCTTGTACTAGTTGGAGATACAGGTTGGCACAAAGGAGGACATTGGCAATCTGATAAGGGCATAGATTTTATTGCATCTGGTATTAACAATAGCTACTATAAATCAAAGGCCCCAGAAATATTAAAAGATATTGAAAAAGATAAATTCGTTGAATTTGAATTTAATGTGCAACAAAAAACACTTGACTGGAAATTTTTAAATTTGGATTACTAGTGTAATAATGTTACGCTTAGTCCCTATAGAACTTTATTCACCATCATTTTTACTTCTTCAATAATTTTTCCATTTTCATTAATTTTTATAATGATGCTATTGGGTATAGTCTGTCGATTCTCTTTTTGATGAAGTAATAAATAATAATTACCCTCTTCCTCTAAAGCATCAATAACTACTGTTTTATCAAACGTTTCTGATCCACGACTTTTTATCGACTCTAATTGTTCGTCAAGACTTAATAAAGTAACATGGGTTTGATCGCTTTCATTTTTATCTTTTAACAACAACTGAATAGTGCTGCCTTTAACACTCATGTCTAAGACTTCTTGATGTTGTGGCTTCACCAAAATATACTCTTTAATGACTTTTAAATCACTATTTAGTTTTGATATATAAAGATCCATACCAGTCTCTGACTGTTGAATTTCACCAACAACATAAATAAAACCATCAGTAGTAATCGCTTGATTAAAAAAGACATGTCCATCATCTGAAGACTTCACCCATTGTTTCTTTTCATTACCCATACGATCAGTCAGCAAAATAAATCCTTTTGCAAATTGCTCTTCGTAAGAGTGTCCATCTTTAAACTCAAAACCATCTGCAATACCGGTAACTAACAAATCATTATTTACTAAATGTAAAAGCTGTTTCGGAACAGTTGTCTCTACTCCTATTTTAATTTCAATATTTCGTATCTCCAATTTTTTAAGAAACCATTTGAGAGTTGTGCTTGACGTACCTCTCTCATAATTTAAACTAAGAAGGGTATCATTTGCTAAGTGTTCAAAATCAATAATTCTCGTTCTATGTCCATAGCTTGCCTTTTCATTGAGCCTAGATTTTTCTAATAAAAACACATGGCTTTGTTCTTCTTGATGACTTAATGACCTTGCTTGATAGTAACTCAAGTAAGCATTATCATCATCCTCAATTTGCAATAAAATTCCTCGCGCACTTGTCTCTGTTGGATATACGATTGGTGATTGTCCGACTTCAGCAATTGTTGGATATCGAATAGACGTCGGAGAATAAGATGTGCCTACAGCCATTAGCTTGTCATCTATTATTACAAGTTGAGTTGGCACAAATGATAGATCACCATTATCACCTTCTTCTTGGCAGGCAAAAAATGCAATGACTAGAACAGTGAGGAGTATGAAATGAAAATAGCCAGTTCTTTTGACAAACATCAAGATTACTTCACAAGAGTTGCGTCGACAAGCTGATACATTAATCTGTTGATATCATCAGCATTCAACTGTAGTTTTCCTTTTATAGTAATCTGTTCTGCCGAATACTTAATTGGCTCATTGGATAGTACTTCCATAACAGTCTCTGGACCAGCACCTCCGCAGAAAAAGCACATGTTGTATGGGAATGCAGAGAAGATAAATTCTGTATGGCTTTTATAGCCTTCAACAGGGATGACATATCCTTTGATCGTTACTTCTTGGTTTTGTAAATCTTTGACTTGTTGGCTAAAGACAGGTTTGTCAATTTTGAAGCCCATCAACTCATCGTATTCTTTTCTGTAGGTTATGCGGGATAAGGTCTTCCAAATGTTTTCTCCTTTGGTTTCTGTCTCGGCAGTTTTTTCTACTTCTTTACTGACATCTTCCATAGTCCCAGCAGCACCAGATGGTGCGTTGTCTTGGGCATTTATAGCTAGTGAAAGTGTACAAAGACTAAAGATGAATATGATCTGTTTCATTTGGAGCTTTTATAATTGAACAAACAAAGTATGAAAATAAGCTTAGTACTGCACAGTTTTAACCCAATGATAACAAGCGAATCGAGCTTAAGTTTAGTTCTTTTTCGGATCTAATGCTATACCAAGAAACTCTCTATCCTTTACTTCATGGTATAAAAGTGCTGCTTTGATGCAGCTTTGAAGTTCCTTGAATGGGACCATATCATCAAATGAAAAGAGTATCGCGCGATTCTTTTCGTAAGTAAATAGATTGCCATATACCTCTCTGAATGTCACAACCAGCTTACTTGTACACTTAAAATATACCGCATATTGATCAGGTGTTTTTTCTTTCCAATCTATTCTGATGGTACTGCCTTTAGGGGCAATGTAGCTTGGTTCGCCCCACTTTAATGTTTCTTCTAATTCTGAAATAGAGTCTTCTTCTTTCGCAGTATCAATAATCAATTGTCTGAGCTTGTTTAATTTATTGGACACGTGTTTTGGGTAGCTACTAATCTTAGTTTTAACAGAAGGATTAGAATTTAATTTCATAGATAGTCAATTACTGTTTGATCAATTTAGCTTTTTCTACTTAGTTGCGTTTAAATATCGATGATATTACCTCCTTAAAGAAAACTGAGAAAGCATTTAAAATTGAGCCTACTCCGAAAACTTACAAAACCAAAAATGTTTCTTTGGTGATATTTTTCATTTTCTCAATGCACAGATGCTCAGGAATCACTGAATTTCAAAAACCAAAAATCTCATCCAAAATAATCCATTTCATGCAATTCGTCAGTATTAAGAGTGGACTCAAAATTATATTTCATCATGCCATCTTCTAAGAATAAAGATAAGTAAACAATCGCTGCGTTTCTCGACTCGATAACCATTAAAATCTCTTGCTAAAAACGCCACTAAACCCTTTCTTTTTGGAATCTTGGAACTAAGTACATACTTATAACCCCAACACTATATTAAAAACCAATTGCAAACCAACAATAGAATGATATGATCATAATCGGAACCAGAGGTGTAAAATCTACTATGAGCGCAGGCGACTTTAATTGTCCACAATGTGAAACTACTAAACAATACAAACACAAAAAAAGTCACTAGATTTTTCACACTATATTTTATTCCGTTAATCCCATTAGGCAAAGCTGGAGAGTTTGTAGAATATCAAGACTGTAGAGGTACTTTCATTCCCAAAGTCTTAAATTATAATAAAGATTCTAATTCTGACGCATTTTTAGCCGAGTACGAAAAGGCAATGAAACACAGCATGGTCCTTATCATGTTGGCTGATGGGATTATTGATGAAAATGAAATGTTGATGGTTCAAAAAATCGTCAATAAATTTGGTCATAATGATATTACTTTAGATGAATTGGAAGTGTATGTCAAGCAGGTGCAAAGAAATTCTGAGTCAGTCTCTACTTACTTAAAGAAGGTAACTCCATCATTAAATGAACACGGGAAGGAAGTAGTAATAAAGTGTGCGTTGGCTGTGGCAGCTTCAGATGGTCATGTTGACAAATCGGAGATTGCGCTAATACAGGAGATGGCAGAAGTAATGGAAATGTCACGTTCACATTTAAAAGGAATTATGGCAGATGTAAATGAAGGAAAATCGCACACATTTTCTGACAACTAGTCGTATTAGTTAAGAGTACATTATAACAGAACAATATTAACAAACTCAATTATCTCTATTTATAAAAGCTTCTTTTAGAAATAAGCTACGCTATAAATTTGAAAGATTTATGGCTAAAGGTGGCTCTTCCATTTTCATAAGTCTCACTATTGTTTTTATTACAGCCTTTCTTCTCATTTTAGGCATGCGTTCGATATTAATGACTCTCTCTCTTGAAAGTATCATACCTAACAGTGATGGGACGACAAGGTCTTTCTGGCAAGACGCCTATACTACTTGGTTACAAATGGCGTCGACTGGTAACATGAACCAAGATATTCAATCAGGACCTTGAGCAAAGTTTGCTGCAGTCGTTGCCGATATATGTGGCATGATATTATTATCCGCACTCATCGCTTTTATCACTACTTCAATTAACAACTTACTTTACGAATTTAGAAAAGGAAGAGGTCCAGTTTTAGAGGAAGGTCAAACTCTAATTTTAGGTTGGAACTTAACGTGTGGTAGATATTATAAGAGAATTGATATTGGCAAATGAAAGTGAAAAATCTGCTTTCGTTGTCATTCTAGCTGAAGAAGAAAAGGAATCTATGGATGATCAAATTATTAAAAGAATTCCTGATCCTTTAACAACAAAAATAATCAATAGCACTGGAGACCCTGCTTCTTTAACCGAATTAAAACGTGTCAATGCTCAAGAGGCAAAATCAGTTATTATCCTTGCCAACTGCTCTGAAAGCTCAACGCCTGAAGAAAAAGTGCAAAGTGATACCCAAGCCATTATAACAGTCATGGCACTCATAAGTTTGCAAGGCGGTAAAAACGAATTGCCAATAATCGCAGAAATATTTAATGAGGAAAAAAGGGAACTTCTAAATATTTTTAATGATGATAATCTCATTACACTAGACAGCTGGGATATAATGGGCATGCTTTTGATTCAGACCTCATTAACCAGCGGCTTGGAGATTGTTTATAATGAAATATTCTCATTTGATGGAGGTGAAATGTATTTCTATAAAGCTGACTGGAACGGAGTAAAATTTGACAATTTGGT
>Ga0209187_1000609_pt1 | contig 56795 bp, 49 predicted proteins | sample BantaG_FD_187430 | JGI IMG/M metagenome (GOLD analysis project Ga0209187, IMG submission 187430) | Marine algal microbial communities from Bantry Bay, Ireland - BantryBay_4 metaG (SPAdes) (version 2) | ecosystem: Host-associated > Algae > Red algae > Unclassified | place: Bantry Bay, Ireland...
TCGAATGGCAAGTGAGCATCGAGCATTCCAATGAATTTGTCGGCGGGATTGCTGGTGACGAACGGCTACTTCTGGATGGTGAAACCACACGTCTTGATCTTCGACACAGGCAACGCCTGGGTCCATGTTGGCAGTTCACCGCAACCGTGCCCTTCGTCGCTCATTCCGGAGGATCGTTCGATCAGGCAATAGAAGAATGGCACAAGTTTTTCGGATTTCCCGATGCCAATCGGGATGACACTGACTTTAATTCTCTGAGCTATGAGTACAGTGATGCCAACGGCACCAAACATGCCATAGGTAGCCCACAAAGCGGCATTGGTGATGTTGAATTTGCGCTGCAACATGCACTTGGCTGCTTTGCCACGGCAGACTCCACTAATGCTGCTCCGATGCTGAGGGTGGGCATCAAGCTGCCTACGGGTAATCCGTCAGAACTACGCGGCAGTGGTGAAGTGGATTTGTTCGCTGATTGGCAGTCTCCAGTCTGGACTTTCAAGAAGCGTTTGCATGGTGGCTTGGCAGTCGGCGTATTGTTCAATGGTCAGAGCGAGCGTTTTGCCAGACAAGAAAATATTGTCGTTTATGGCTCACTGGCTGTGCAGTACGTGGTACACACAAAGTTTCGGCTCATTGCGCAACTTGATGGACATGGCCCATTCTATAAAAGCGCTCTGCGAGAGCTGGGAGACCCGGCAATAAACCTTGTTTTGGGTGCCAGGTACATGGCTGACAGAGGCTATAGCTACGAGGTATCGATTAGTGAAGATGTTGCAATCGACACCACGCCGGATATTGTTGCTCGATTAGCAGTATCGTACAGACCGGATCAGATGAACTGAACCGCTGTGCGACATTTGCCTCAAAAGCGACTTATTTCTTTTTAGCGCCAAACAATATATCAAAGACATCCGGATATTGACTGGCATGATAAATCTTCAGGCCTGTTACCAGATGTGGAGGTAGTTCGCTGACATCACGTCGATTGCCTTCTGGCAAAATAATATCTTTTACACCGATGCGTCTTGCGGCAATGAGCTTCTCGCGAATTCCACCAACGGGCAAGACTTCACCGGTGAGAGTGATTTCGCCCGTCATGGCGAAGGATTTTTTTACGCTTTTATTTAGTGCCAGTGATAATAGCGCGCTGGTTATGCTGATTCCGGCACTGGGTCCGTCTTTGGGCGTTGCCCCTTCGGGTACATGGATATGCAGGCCGTTCTCCATGAACCAGTCGGGATCTATACCAAACAGCTTGGCATTGGTGGTGACATAACTATGCGCTATCTGTGCAGATTCGTTCATGACCTTGCCAAGCTGGCCTGTCAATTTGAGGTTGCGATCCCGTGAATGCACCCGTGTTGCCTCTATAGGCAGGGTCGCACCACCCATGGAGGTCCATGCAAGACCGGTGATAACACCAACGCCACCGAGTTGTTTTTCCAGGCGAAAGGGAGGCTCGCCCACAAACTCCACCAGATTCCGGTTTGTAATACTTACCGACCTGGTTTTGCCGAGAAGTTTTACCACCGACTTTCGTAAGACTCGATGCAGTAGCTTTTCCAGGCTGCGGACTCCAGCTTCGCGGGCATAGCCTTCGATCAGCGTTTTTATCGCCGATTCGGAGATCTTCACCTGAGACGACTTGACATTATTGCGCTCCAGCAGCCTTGGCCACAGGTGCTTTGTTGCAATGTCCAGTTTTTCGCTGGCGATATAGCCGCCAAGTCGAATGACATCCATGCGATCGAGCAGTGGGCGCGGGATAGTGTCGAGCTGATTCGCTGTGCAGACGAAAAGTACTTTTGACAGATCTACGCGTAGATCAAGATAATGATCCAGAAACTCACCATTTTGCTCGGGATCCAGCACTTCCAGCATGGCTGAGGCTGGATCGCCTTGATAGGAGTTACCCATTTTGTCGATCTCGTCGAGCATGATCACGGGGTTGGACACATCAACATCTTTCAGGGCTTGTACAAGCTTGCCCGGCATGGCGCCGATATAGGTGCGTCGATGACCCTTGATCTCTGCCTCATCTCGCATGCCGCCCAGACTGAAACGATAAAATTTTCTGCCGAGGCATTCAGCAATGGATTTGCCAATCGAAGTTTTACCAACCCCGGGAGGGCCTACCATCAACATGATTGATCCGCTAACCTCGCCACGGAAAGAGCCCATCGCTAAAAATTCAAGGATACGCTCTTTGACATCTTCAAGCCCGGCGTGATCACGATTGAGTATTGTCTTGGCGGAACGTAGCGATAATTTATCTTTGCTATGGACGCCCCATGGCATGGAACTAACCCAATCTACGTAGTTTCGTGTAACACCGTACTCTGGCGAACCTGTTTCAAGAATAGACATCTTGTTCAGCTCTTCATCGAACCGCTTTTGCACGTGCTCAGGCGGGTTGCGAGTCTCCATACGCAGCTTGAATTCATCAATATCGGCAGTCCGATCGTCTTTGGCAATGCCAAGTTCGCGTTGAATAATCTTCAGCTCTTCGCGCAGAAAAAATTCGCGCTGATGTTTGGACATCTTTTGCTCAACCTCAGAACGGATCTCCGCTTGCAGTCGGGCAACTTCCAATTCCTTATGCAGCAGAATCAGTACGCGTTCCATCCGGTTTTGTAAATCTACAGTGTCCAGAATCTCCTGCAGGTCTGGCCCAAGGGCTGTGGTAATGGCTGCTGCGAAGTCTGCCAACGGTGATGGGTCGTTCAGATTGAAGTGATTGAGGAAATTCTTTAGTTCCTCGTTGTACAGTGGATTCAGTGGAATCAACTCTTTTATGGCCTGAATTAGAGCCATGGCGTACGCCTTGATTTCCGGCGTGTTACGTGTGTGATCGGTCGGATAGGACACTTTGGCAGCAAATGGCGCTTTACGACTGATCCAGTTTTCAATGCAGAATCTCTGCATGCCCTGGGCGATGAACTGAATCTTGCCATTACCTCTGACAACATTATGCAAGCGCACAACACATCCCGTTTTGGCAAAGTCGTTGGGTGATGCCTTGTCCTGTTCATCATGATCGCCGGCATAGCACAGCCCCAGCAGATGATGATCCATCTTGCTTAATCGGCTAAATGTTTCTTCCCACGGTTTTTCATCAATGACCAGCGGTTGAACCTGTGCAGGAAAGAACGGGCGCTCGAAGATGGGTAACAGCAGCAGTTCTGTAGGTAGATTCTGCTCGGGCAGAATCAGCTCCTTGCCTGACGCTTGCGCATCGCCAGCCTCATCGGAGGCGGGCTCAAGGACTACTGATTCATCGCGCTTTTTTCGGGCCATAGTGTTGCAGTTGATTATGTGTAAAGCAGTCTAGGAGAATATGCAGGTTTCAACGTATTTCAACCGCTGCAAATTATTTAATGCCGCTTGATTATGAGACGCTAACGGCCTTGCGATACTGCGTAAAAGAATATCTACGAGAACCAATGGCTGTTTCGTTCAACAGATACCGACTTTACGACAGATATCGACGTTTTCACCCTGTGAATGAGTGAGTATGAAACGGTATGGATACCTATTGACTGCACAATTATTGTGCATCGTGCAAATCTGCCGGTGAGTTTAATCGCCAGATAGCATCGCTCTCAAACCTTCCAGAGCGTCTTTACCGGTAGCCCGGGCCTGTTGTACATTTTCTTTTCCCAGCTCGCCTAATATAACGACATCCTCATGAGGCAGGTCATCCAGAAAGCGGCTGCCATCACAGGCATTGGTCTCGCCAAACTGCTGGCGGGCACGAGAGCGCGTGAATGTCAGGGTATGTTGAGCGCGGGTCATGCCGACGTAGGCAAGCCGCCGTTCTTCTTCAATAGTATCTGCCTCGACACTATTTCGATGAGGGATGAGCTCCTCTTCCATGCCCACCATGAATACATGTGGAAACTCAAGCCCCTTGGCGGCATGCAGCGTCATCATCTGCACCTCGTTGCTATCGGCGTCGTCGTCTTGCCGGGATAACATGTCATGTAGGCATAACGAACGGACAACCTCTGACAAAGGTTGCTCTTTCTGGTCTTCATCGCTCAATAATCGCTCTACCCATGCGAATAATTCCTCCACGTTCTGCAGGGCACGTTGTACTTTGGGAGGGGAGTCGAATTGCTTCTCGATCCAGTCGCTGTAATCAATGTCATCAAATACACCTCTGACAACAGCCAGGGTATCGCCTCGTTCGGCGTTGTCAGCGGTTAGCGTCAGCCAGTTGGCAAAACGCTGAAGACGGTGCAATGCCTTGCCACTAAGCACGGATTCCAGACCAATGTCATGGGCTGCAGCAAAAAGGCTTTTGCCTCGGTTGCGTGCGTGTTGCCCCAGCTTGCCGAGAGTGGTTGGACCAATCTCGCGACGGGGCGTGTTGATGCAGCGAAGAAACGCCGTATCGTCATCCGGATTTACCAGCAGCTTAAGATAGGCCAGCATGTCTTTTATCTCGGTTTTATCGAAAAACGAGTTGCCGCCGCTGATGGTGTAGGGAATCTGCTTTTCGCGTAGCGCCTGCTCAAAGGCACGGGACTGAAAGTTACTGCGATACAGAATAGCGAAGTCGCCCCAACGGGTATTTTTTTGATAGTGGCGTGTCATGATTTCCGCCGCCACCCATTCAGCCTCATCGAGTGTGTGTTTGCATACTGATATTCTCAATAGGTCGCCAATTCCCAGATCACTCCATAAGCGCTTTTCGAATTCATGCGGGTTGTGACTAATGAGCGCATTGGCACAACGTAATATTCTCTGACTGGATCGATAGTTCTGCTCCAGCTTGATAACTCTTAAGTTGGGGTAATCGGTTTTAAGCGCCATCAGGTTCTCTGGGCGAGCGCCGCGCCAGGAATAGATAGATTGATCATCATCGCCCACAGCGGTGAGTGCTCCGAACTTGTCAACCAGCAAACGAACAAGCTCGTACTGAGCGGCGTTGGTGTCCTGATACTCGTCAACCAGCAAATGCCTGACCCTTCCACGCCATTTCTCGCGTATGTCTTGATGATCGCGTAGCAAAGTCACTGGCAAACCGATGAGATCATCAAAATCGACCGAGTTGCAGGCGCGTAGCAGTTCGTTGTATTTAGCGTACAGCAAGGCTGCTATACGATCGCGCTCATCCTGTGCATCGTTTAGCGCTTGAACAGGGTCAATAAATTCATTTTTCCAGCGCGAGATAATTCCCTGCAGTTCCCGCTCTTCGATGGCGCTATTGGCCTCGCTGATTAACTCGCGCATTGCACCTAAAGAATCACCCTGATCAAGAATGGTAAATCCCTTACGCAATCCGATGGCCTCGCCATCCTTGTGCAGCATGTCCATGCCAAGCCGATGAAAGGTTGCGATCATCAGGCCGCGCATCTGTTTGGGGGCGAGTTGCTTTTTTAGCCGGGCGCGCATCTCGTTGGATGCCTTGTTGGTAAACGTCACCGCGATGATCGATTGTGGCGCGTACTGCTGTTTTTCGATTAGCCAGGCAATTTTTCGTGTGATAACTCCGGTCTTGCCACTGCCAGCGCCTGCCAACACCAGCAGGGGAGTTTCGAAATGCGTGACGGCTTCTAATTGTTGAGCATTAAGCCGCATGGAGGTGTTGAGGATCCGAGTGCAAAGGGCGCCAAGTTTAACTCAGTGGAGTTGTGAATACTGAGCACCAGAGTGTCGTTCGTAAACATGGCAATGATCTGTTTTAACTCTGAGCCCATAGCGGGTCGTATACTGTGGTTTCAAAGTTGCGGCGGGCAAAGGTAAATTACGTGAAACCGGATCTACAGGCGGCGCTTGTTGCTGCAAAAACTGCAGCTTCGGCGGCTGAAAAAGTCATTAATCACTATTTGAGCAGTGGCAATTGGCAGGTTACGCTCAAGTCTGACGATTCACCGGTTACCGAGGTGGATGTTGCTGCGGAAGAATCCATCGCCAGCATTCTTCGCCAAGCGCTACCTGAGGCGGTTTTTTTCGGTGAGGAGACAGGCAAGAGCGATTCGACTGAAACAGCGCCGCTGCTCTGGCTGGTAGATCCAATTGATGGTACCAAGAGTTTTATCCGCGGCATGCCTTTCTACTCCACTCAGATTGCTCTGGCGGTAAATCAGGAGTTCAGTGTCGGTGTATCCAACGCACCTGCCTACGCCGAATGTCTCGTGGCTATCATCAATGTGGGCGTCTGGCTGAACGATATCCCTGTGCAAGCAAGACAGGATATCGTATCCGTTGAAGATGCTTTCCTGTCTGCCGGCAACCTTGGCTCGCTGGCACGTGATAAGGCGGCATGGCAACGCTATGGCGTGCTGGTATCAAAGGCCCGACGAGTACGGGGTTACGGAGATTTTTGTCACTATCACCAACTGTGTTGTGGACAGACCGATCTGATTGTCGAGTCGGATGTCAATATTCTGGATATAGCCGCTTTAACCGTTGCCGTGCGCGCAGCCGGTGGCGTGATTACCGATCTGCAGGGCAACGCCATTGCCCAGAACACTACATCGGTACTGGCGGCATCCAGTGAGCCATTGCACCAGCAGGCGCTTGGTTTGCTTAGTGGCTTATAAATGCGTGGCCTGCCAGTGAAATTCAATTTCTACAGGCCCAATCATCGCAGCCTGGCCGTTTCTCTGCTATTGCTGATGGTATTTACCCTGTTGTTGCTAACGGGCATGGGTGTATTTCGTTTGTATTTTGACTTTGACTGGACGGCAGATGATGACACGGGCCAGTTGTTTGCACTGAAAATTCGCGGTGGCCAATCGTTAAATATTTTCGAGACTGCGCCCTTTGGTCGTCTCTTTTGGCTAACGCAACTTTGTCTGTTTCTGTTATGCATGGTGCTGCCACTTTTTCGCATTGGCGCTGCTCTGATCATCGCCGTTGCCACGGCCATTGGTATTGCTATTCTGCACGCCCGCTTGCCGGAGTCCAGCTCAGGAACACCGCTGGAATTTGAATTGCTGATTGTTGCGGTGCTAAGCGCTGTGTACTTTTTGCTGAGCTATATCGGCGATCAACGTGATCAACAAAAAATTTCGCGACTACTATCCAGGTTTGTGCCCGAGGAGGTGTCCCAACAGTATCAACGCGATCCTGACGCCCTGTCTGTAGTAGGGGAGGAGCGTGAAATAAGTGTGCTGTTTTGTGATGTCAAAGACTTCTCGGCGGTAGCGCAAACACTGGATTCTGCAGATCTGGCTCAGTGGCTGAATTTGTATTTTGCGCATGTCAGCAAAATAGTCGTTCGCTACAGAGGCAGTATTGACAAGTACATGGGCGATAGTGTGATGGCGGTATGGGGAGCACCGGTACGCAGTGTCACCCATGCCTATGATGCGCTATGCGCTGCTCTGGATATTCAAAAGGAGGTGGAGGAGCTAAACGCAAAGTACCGCGAGCTGAGCTTTCCCGAACTTTCAATGGGCATCGGTATTAGCACAGGTCCTGCCATGGTTGGGCCACTGGGATCAGAGCATCGTATGGACTACACAGTCATAGGCGATACGGTGAACGTAGCACAGCGACTTGAGGGGCAAACGCGAAAATACGAAGTTCCGGTAATTGTCGGTGACAAAACTACCGAAGATCTACCCGACATGCTGTTTCGAGAGTTGGACACCGTCACCGTCAAAGGAGGTACCAGGATGGTGAGTATGTATCAGCCCCTGTGCGCACGCAGCGATGCCAGTGATGCACTGCTGGAGCTCGTTGACATGCATGAGCGCGCGATGCAAGCCAGTGTGGCGGGACAGTGGGACGAAGCTGCTGCCCTGTTTGGCCAGTTACGCCAGGTTTGGGGACCAAAAGAGATGTACGAGCGATATCTGCGCGGTATAGAGCAGGCACGTTAACCTGGAAAACTTTGCCAGTCGTGCCCATTGAAATGTTCTTGCGGATTAAAGTCGGTTTTGTAAAGCATCTTCCTGCAGCCATCAATCCAATACCCCAAGTATAAATAGGGATAGGCCATGGCACGGCACAATTCTATTTGCTGAAGTATGCAAAATTTGCCAAGTCCGCGTTGTTCATATTCCGGATCAAAAAACGTATACACCGCCGACAAGCCGTCAGAGGTTGCATCGGTGACGGCAACGGCGATAATTTTATCTCCGTATCTGACATCAAGAAACAGCGTCTCTCCCCAGGGGTTGAGTAGAAAACGCGAAAAGTCCTCTGGATCAGGATTGTCCATACCGCCGTTGGGATGCCTGGCGCTCAGGTAGCGGCAGTACAGCTCATAGTATTCATCCGAATAACGAGATTGCTGAAAATCAACCGTCAAATCAGAGTTTGCACTCAGATTGCGTCTGTCGGTGCGTCGTGGGTTGAATTCCTCACATCGGATGCGAACCGGTGTGCAGGCTGAACACTCTGTGCAGCCGGGGCGATAGACGTACTCCCCCGATCGACGAAAGCCACGTTTAATCAATTGGTTATAAACCGCACGAGGATGTGGATGATGCGGATCGGCGTAGATATTGATAGCCTTGCGGTCTTCCAGATAGCTACAGTCGTTTACCGATCCCTGGTAGAGCTTGATTCGTTGCTGACTCATTGTGTCAATCGTATCAGAGCTGACAGATTCAACGCTGCAGGTTTGCCGTAACGCTGAAATATTTGGTAAATGTGACGGTTACGTCAACAGAGCGCCACGTATGATTCCGACGATTATTCCGATGAAACCTTTGTTAAAGGTTGTGACATGTGGACCATAGGCCAGGCGCCAGCGCCAAATAACCTTTCCAAAATGTTAAAATTCAGGAACTATATAACAACTGTTATTTACGGCAGTTATTCAGCATGAAACGGTGATAGTTCTGATGATAAGCTCATCCAACGATACGGCTACGTCCAGCCACTTACAAACCCTGTCCAGGTTCGTTGTTCGTCAAATCAAATTTCCCGGTCTGCTCAGAGGATTTACGGAGTCGCTATTGTTTTGCGGTGTTTTCCTCGCTGCCGGGTATGTCAGTCTGGGTTTTTCCGTAATCGACATGCTCGTGCCCATGGTGCCGGTGGTTTTCATTATGATGCTGGCTATGGCATTCAGCGGTGTTTACCGACCAGAAATTACCAATTCCATGATGAACCTGTACCTGCATTCGCTGTACGGTTTTGCGTTGGGTGCAGTAACCTTTGTGGCTTGTGTGCATTTCATTGCGCCTGATTTTGCCACGTTAAAGTTTGAATTCTTTTTTCTGTTTTTTTCGTTCTTCGTGATCAATACCATGCGTCCAATCATCAGCGGTACAGATTTCAAGGACGGTGGCGGGCGTCGTACCAACTAAGGGCTATGCCTGAAATCTGATCGCGGCCTTCCCGTCGGGCCGCTCAGGCAGGAGCAGAATCCGCTTGCACAGGATGGGAAGTTTGAGCATGCTCGTAGATAATACGACGATAATCTACTAACGTCTGCTTTAGCGCTGCATCGTCCTCAGTCCAGCTTGTGCTGAGAATAGCTTCGTCAAATGCCTCAAATGATAGCCAGGGTGCAGTTACATCATTGAGCCGTTCACGACAATGATCTTGCCACCGCAATTGATCTTTCTGATCCAGTGTGTCGCGATAGTTTCGGGCTTGATAGCGCCATGCAAGCTCTATCAGGCGTCGATCTTCAAAGTGTGCGCCAATATTCTGGATAGCCTGCGGTTTACTTTTTCTCAGTTTTATTGCTCTTTGCTTATCCTGCTGTGACAAAAACGCGCCACCGTACAGACTACCCTCGACGTCAGAATTTACCTCTGGCCATGAGCGATTCATAGCGCTGATAATTTTTTGCCGCATGTCTGGTTCGAGCAATTTGCGGGCGACAAGCTCATGCTGGTTTACTTGCGTTAAATTAATGTTCAGCCTCTGCGCATCTTCAGATCGTAGTGTATTCAGAGGTACAATCACAGGGCATTTGTTAACCTGCACGTTGCGTAAACCGGGCCGACCATTGAGTGTGGTCTCGTCATTTCCCGATTGCTTTGCAAGCAAGCTTTGGGCGATATCATCTGCGCTCATGTCCAGTAGCGCGGAAGGGTCCTGATCAAGGTCGAGAACAATAATGCTGTTGCGGTTTTCCGGATGTTGGGCCAACGGCAATATAGCTGCGATATGCGAACGCTGGGACGGTATCGTGCCCGATACAAGAAGACGAACCTGCGGGTTCGCAAGATTTAACAGTGTAAGCAACGCCTGTTTCGATCGGTTGGCAAACGCATAGTCAAACAGTCGCGGTTGCTTCTTGCGAATAAGGCGAGCCATACCGATGGTAGCTCTTACATCGCTTAGCGCATCATGGGCCTGCCCGTGTTCGATGCCGTTGGCGACGCTGAGTTTTTCCAGCTGATTGCTGGGGCTGCCATCCTCCTTGACCGGCCAGTTGATACCCCCGGGTCGCAAGGCGCGAGTCAGTCTCACGATATCCAGCAGGTCCCAGCGGTTGCTTCCGTCTTTATACTCATGCTCATAGGGATCATAAAAATTACGGAACAAGGTGTAGCGCGTAAATTCATCGTCAAAACGAATGCTGTTGTACCCTAATGAGCAGGTGCTGGCTTTGCCAATTTGAGCAACAATCTGCTTGATAAAGTCGTTTTCACTCACGCCGTTTTCGTTGACATGCTGCGGCGACATGCCGGTGACCTTACAGGCAACCGGATTAGGCAGATAGTCCATGCTCTGGCGACAATAGATGACCATTGGCTCATCTATTTCCTTAAGGTCCATATCAGTTCGTATCCCTGCAAACTGGCACGGCCTGTCCCACGCAGGATGAGTTCCGAATGTCTCGTAATCAAACCAGTAAAAGCTGGGTGCAGTACTCATCGGCGTATTTTATTGTTTTTTTGGAGGTCTATGAGTTACTACCAGATAAGATCGTCTGGAATAGGGTGCTCGTCATCTTCATCGCTTGAGGGTTCGACATCGCTGCTTAGAAATACCAACCACTGCGGATTAATTGCGCGGATTTGTGCAGCAGTTTCGCAAGGTACGATACGTGTCTCACCGTTTAGACGAGTAATAGCCAACTGGGCATCAGCGAGTTGCTGGCGCACTGATTCCGAGACCAGCAATTCACGAATCTTGTTTTGCAGTGTGAACCGGTAGATTTGTTCACCCTTGAAGTTCTTCAACGCTGAAGAGTCGATGAGTGTCTGTATCCGGGCCTTCATGACACGGCGTTCTTCTGCAGCGACCGGATCAGCTGATTTCTGAGGGCGTGCTTCTGCCGTGTGCCTACGGGTGCTCCATGAGCCAGCGCGTGGTTTTACCGCAGGTGCTTTCTTTGATTTCTTTTTCCTGACAGGAACGCTCGGCACGTGCGTGTAACCTGCTCTTGGCTGATTCTGAGATGTGGTGGTACCGGTGGTTGAATCGGAGGACGACGCTGTCTTTGACTGCTGCGAGCCTTGCGAAGGCTTTCGCGCCTTGTTTTTTTGGCGTGGTTTTGTTTTGGGCTTGGGCTTGGAAAAGCCGGCTTTTAGCAATTGATCGCGTAGTGAATCAGACATGATGATTGAAAGTCATGGTTCGTCAAAGGTCAATAATGATAAAAAACAGTCGTAATTAATAGTGTTGAAAAGCTCTAATTCAGGTCAAGCTGGTTATGAATATCGAGGGTTCTCAGGTCAAGCCTGCTATCAATATCAAGGGTTAATCAAGGTTCTACTTTGCGTCGATCTCACCGACACCCAGAAATTCCTGACATACGCGCGCAAATTTTGCTGGCTTTTCGGCGTGTGGCCAGTGACCTGTACCCACCATAACGTTAAGGCCTGGATTCGCGCAGAGGCGCTTGATCGTGGGTTCATCCGATGCCTGCAGGTAATCGCTACTACCTCCCTTGATGAAAAGCGCTGGCTGCTCAATGATATTCTCAATAACCGGGGCCTGCACAATCAGCTGATAGTCCTCATACAGTCGTTCAAGATCAAAGCGCCACGACCAACGTCCCGATTCGTGGCGGAAAAGGCTTTTCAACAAAAAAGCCCTGACTCCCGCATCACTAATGGTGGGTCGAAGCAAAGATTCTGCTTCGCGTCTATCGCTGAGCGTTTGCAAATCCACAGACACCAACGCATCGAGAATTTCCTGATGTTGCGGAGGGTAGACTTTTGGGGCAATGTCCACAACGATTAGTTGTTGCAATCCTTTACAGCGTGCATGACCAGCCATGCACATGGCTACTTTGCCTCCCAGAGAGTGTCCCAGCAGGTGATACTCCTCAATGCCCATGGCGTCCAGCTCATCCAGCACTGCCAACGCCATCGCCTCTATGGATAAATTGGGTAAGGTCGGTGAGGTTCCATGTCCGGGTAGATCCACCCGGATTACCGTCAGGTTACGTTCCATGTGCAGGGCCACTGAACGGAAGTTGTCCAGACTGCCGAACAATCCGTGGAGCATAACCAGAATTGGGCCCTTGCCCGCGCGAATGCTGTTCAATCTACTCATGATGCAGGCTGCTGGGTTACACTTCCGGGACGACACTGCGGGAACCTCATTGTGTACTCCGAAGTAAGAAAAAAAGCTGAACTTCTAATAGAAAATTGTGGGCCTGAACTCTTTTCAGGCCGCAAGACAGGTCTGGAAAAAGAGTGCCTGCGGGTCAGTGCCTCAGGCGGTATTTCACAACGTGATCACCCCGAGGCGCTAGGCCGTGCGTTGACTCATCCGTTTATTACCACAGACTTCTCCGAAGCCCTGTTGGAGATGGTAACACCGCCGTGTGCTTCTGCAGCCCAGGCCATGGATTTCCTGACAGCAACGCATCAGTTCATCGTCAATCGGCTGCCACCCGGAGAGCACATCTGGAATACCAGTATGCCGTGTATTCTACGTGGCGGTCAGAGTGTCCGCATCGGCGAATACGGCAGCTCGCACGCTGGGCAGATGAAACATGCCTACCGGCGTGGACTCGGCTTGCGATACGGGCGTCGTATGCAAGCTATTGCTGGTGTCCATTTTAATTTTTCCATGCCTGAATGCGCCTGGAATGTGCGTCAGCAACTGGATTCTCAGCAACCTGATCCTGGCGATTGCGAGTCCAGATGGCATCAGCTTGATGCTGAGAATCAGCAGATGCAGCGATCGCAAGGTTATTTTCAAATGATGCAGAATATGTTGCGGATAGGGTGGATAGTGCCTTACCTGTTCGGGGCATCCCCTGCCATTTGTGCCAGTTTTCTAAACGATGGCGAGGGTGAGGAGTTTGAAGTATGGAACGGAAGTACTCGCTACGCGCCACACGGCACCTCACTTCGCATGGGCAAGATAGGTTATCGCTATCGCGAAGATCAGCCCATCGATCTGAGCGTCCGGCATACCAGTCTGAAGGCTTACATCGAGGATGTCATTGGCCATGTCAGCACTGAACATCCCGCTTACAAAGCCATGGGCTTGTATGACGAAGCAGGCGAGCTCCAGCAGTTGAGCACCTCACGCCTGCAGATCGAAAACGAGTTCTACAGCACCGTACGTCCCAAGCAAATACCGAATGCCGGCGAGCTGCCCATTCATGCCCTCTCTGAGCGTGGCATCCGCTATCTCGAACTTCGATCTGTCGATGTCAGTCTCGCCGAGCCCAATGGTCTGGAGCTTACGCAAGTAGCCATGTTAGAGATGCTGATGATGTTTGCCTGGTTGGCAACACCAGCACCGCTCATTGCTGAAGATCTACAAGCCTGTACGCGCAACGTACAAACGGTGGCACACCGTGGGCGTGAGCCGGGTTTGCAGCTGGAAGGGCCAGAAGGATTAGTAGATCTAAGCCTGTGGGGCGAGCAAATACTCGATACACTTGTGCCGTTAGCGCAGTGGCTTGACCAATCGCAAGAGCATCCACTCTATGTTCCAGCACTAAAGCAGCAGCGAGAAAAATTTGCTAATCCTGAGCTTACGCCGTCGGCCATCATGCTCAGCGGTATCAAGGAGACTGGTTCGTTTTTCGAATATGCGCAAATACTATCCAGACAACATCATGAACACTTCAAGAACCTCCCGGTAGACACGGCTGTGGATGACACACTTGCGCAACAAGTCGCTGAGTCTTTCGAAAAGCAGGCGCAGATGGAAAACGATAGCCAGAGTGATTTCAAAGAATTTCTTGATAAATACCTTAACCAGATAAAACCCGAAGCTCTGGCCGATGCATGACTCGCGTAAACCACCACATGAGTTACACAATGCGAATGTAGGGGCGGTTATGCTGGCAGGTGGTTTGGCACGGCGAATGGGCGGTCAGGACAAAGGACTGGTCATGCTGACAGGTAAGCCAATGGCAAGCTATGTGCTCGACACGCTCATGCCGCTGGTGGGTCAATGCGTCATAAACGCCAATAGAAATACCCTGGCTTATGCAGACTTGGCACCACCAGGCGTCAGTGTCATCGCCGATTCGCACCCGGGACACCTGGGACCACTAGCGGGCTTGAGTGCCGCCATTGCACATCTGGAAACAAGTCATGTGCTCATGTGCCCCTGTGACAGTCCGTTTCTGGAGGCAGAGCTTGTGCAGTCGCTGATAAATTCAATTCAGGAACATGACGCTGACATAGCTGTGGCTCACGATGGCGAACGCCTTCAGCCGGTTTTTTGCATTGTCAATCGTCGAGTAAAGAGCTCGCTCGATAGCTTTCTGGAAAGCGGCGAGCGCAAAATTGACCGCTGGTTTCTCAGTCATGAAATGGTGGAGGTTGATGCTCGCCAATACCTTCAGTCGTTCCGTAATATAAACACTCGGGATGAGCTGGCGTTTGCAGAGAAGGGTTTGGGAGCATGATAGAAAAGCAGCCCTCTTGTGACGATGCTGACGAACCGGAACTGCTGCCTGTCAGTGTCGCTCGGGCACGTTTGTATGACTCTCTGAGCTGCTCTTTGCCACATGAAGATATCGATGTTAAAGAGTCGTTCGGAAGAGTGTTGGCAAAGGCTGTAGTTGCGCCAATGGATGTGCCATCTCACACCAACTCTGCTATGGACGGATACGCCCTTGATTCAGCCAGCATTCCCCTCCACGGTGAAGCTCAACTGGAAGTTGCAGGTACCGCATGGGCTGGCAAACCCTTTCAGGCTGCTGTGGGTAGAGGGCAGGCTGTGCAAATTTTTACAGGAGCGATTTTGCCCGAGGGTACAGATACGGTGGTTATCCAGGAGCATGTGAGTGCAAGCGATTCACAACTTCTGATTGATAGCGAGGTAATAGCTGGCAAGAATGTTCGTCAGGCTGGAGAGGATCTTGCGCTCGGTCAAATCGTGTTATCCGCAGGTCGAAAACTAGAGGCCGCCGATGTGGGTGTTCTTGCCTCGCTCGGTATTGCCAACGTAGAGGTTTTTCGTCGTTTGAAGGTTGCCTATTTCACAACGGGAGATGAGCTGGTTTCTTTGAGTGAACAGACATCTGAGGATCCGCTACCGGCAGGCATGCTCTACGACAGTAATCGTCACACCTTGGCCTGTATGCTGCAGTCGATGGGTGTTGAGGCTATCGACATGGGTATTGTGCGTGATAACGAACAGGAGACGCGCGACGCATTGGAAGCTGCTGCAAAAGTTGCAGACGTCATAGTGACTTCAGGGGGAGTCTCCGCAGGTGATGCAGACTTCGTGACGCGGGCCTTTCATGACTTGGGATCGGTGCAATTCTGGAAGCTTGCCATGCGGCCAGGCCGGCCATTGGCATTCGGTAAAGTGGGTGAGGCGGCATTTTTTGGTTTACCGGGCAATCCGGTAGCAGTGATGGTGACGTTTCTGGAATTTGTCAAACCTGCTATCCGCTATCTGTCCGGGATGAATGATGTCGAACCTGTTACATTGCCTGCTATCAGTGAATCCACGCTCAGAAAGTCAGCAGGGCGGGTTGAATACCAGCGTGGCTTATTTCGTGTTGACAATAGCGGTACGCTGCTCGTCGCATCGACCGGCAAGCAGGGCGCCGGTCGGCTTAGCTCGATGAGCAACGCCAATTGCCTGATCGTTATCGATGCTGAAACCGATGGAGTAAAACCTGGCGACAAAGTCGGGGTGCAACCGTTCTACGGACTACTTGACGGATAGCGCAGAAGTCAACTTTTGATCCGTCAATGTCATACTCCAGAATCCTTGAATATGACGTTGACGGATCAGTTACCAGCGCACATGAAGCTCTTCCAGACCATGAAAGTGATAAGCATCCAGATACGAAGGTTTATCCATTAGTTCAAGATTTGGCAAGCGTTGAAACAGTACTTGCAGCGCTATTCGCAATTCGAGCTTTGAGAGCTGAGCACCGACACAGTAGTGAATACCGGCACCTAGCGCCAAGTGTGCTGCATCGGCTCTACCCGGGATGAATTGGTTGGGCTGAGCAAATTGCTGTGGACATCGATTGGCAGCAGCCAGCAACAGAGCCACCTGATCACCCGGCGCGAGCTCGATACCACCCTCCAGAGTCAGATGTTCTTGTGCATAGCGAGTGAACATATGAAGTGGAGGGGCGTAGCGCAAGCATTCCGCTACAATCTCCTCGGCTTTCGCATCATCCTTTAAAGCGCTGTTCAACAGCGCCCGCTGGCTACCCGAATACTGTTGCAACAGGATATAGATGGCGTTGCCAAGTTGATGTACGGTGGCTTCGTGCCCGGCATTGAGTAACAGAATTGTGACACTGATAATTTCCTCCTCGCTCATTGTCTGATCCGCGCCCCTTATCGCCAACAGTTGCGAGAGTAAGTCATCGCCTGGGTGCAGCTGTTTTTCTCTCAAGACTTCTTGCAGAAATTTTCGAAATTCGGTCGCAGCCTTATTGGCAAGCACTTCCTCCTCATGCGTCTGAGTCAGGGTATAAACACGCACCATGGCGTGCGACCAGGCAACAAGCTGCGCTCCTGCGCTTGACGGTACACCTAGCAGCTGGGTAATGACATTCAGTGGAATGGGGGTGGCGTAGCACTGTAGAAGTTCAACACGATTTTGAGATTCGAAACCATCAATGCAGTCGTGCGCCATGGCCGTAATGGTGGGCGTCAGCCTGCCGACTTGATGCGATACGAAGGCGCGGTTGACTTGCTTGCGAAGTCGAGTGTGATCCGGTGGCTCCATGCACAGAAGTGAGTATTTTTCGGCAATGGCAAAATCTTGCAGGTGGACGGGTGCCGCCTGTTGAGGAACCTCTGGTGGTGCCAAGCGTGCAAATCGTCGATCCCGCAATACGCGATTGACCGCATTGTAATCAAGCAGGCACCAGAAATCGTAGCCCTTCCAGAATATGGGTGCTGCCAGATCATGCCACTGCGAGTATCTGGAATAAGGGTCTGAGAAAAAATCCGGGTCGTGAGGATCCTGCTCGAAGACGTTATTTGGCTTGATTTGGTTTGACATACGGCACCATAGGTCGAAAGTGTGGATTGGGTCACGCGAAGTGATCTCATGGACGACGTGAACATGGGTTACCTTGTTCGCATCTTGCTACGTTGTTTTTATTCACATCCTACTAACGCGGAAAAACCCCTTGTTTCGGCAATCTCCATCACTTTGTGACCATGACGCATAGACTTCTACTTGTCGAGCAATCGGCCGCAATGCGCGATGTTCTCGAGAAGCACGCAGAATCGCTTGGATACGCCGTGGACGCCTGTGAGAGTTACCCACAAGCCGCAGAAGCGCTAGCGCATCAATTCCAGCAATTTGGCTCGGAGTACAGCGGATTGCTCTTTGGTTGGCCCACGACGGTACAGGATGATGCCTCAGAATTCGCCCAGCTACTGGAAAACAGTGATCACAAGGATTTACCTATCGTTGTAATGTCTGCTGATCAGCGTGCTGAGACACGCGCCTGGGTGGCAGGACGCGACAACACCGCCATGCTCGGCTGGAAGGGTTACCAGGGCCTTGACGCGGTGCTGCAAAAACTGATCGATGTCGGGGATGGACAGGCCGATCAGTCGGATGAAGAAACAGTCGCTGTCAAGATCGATAACCGCGATGTGCATTTGTTAATAGTTGATGATTCGGCCACTATCAGATACTCATTGCGCGATCTTTTCCAGATGCACGGATATTCCGTAACGCTTGCTGCGACCCGCGACGAGGCTATGGCTCACGCCACGCAAAAAACCCACGACATTGCTGTGCTCGACTATTACCTGACGGAAACCACGGGAGACGTACTGTGCAAAGAATTGCTGGCCAGCAAGCTGACGGGTGATATTGTCTGCACAATACTGACAGGCACCTACAGCGATCACATTATTAAACGTAGTTTGCGCTCTGGCGCCGTAGAGTGCATGTTCAAGAACGAGTCAAGCGAGTTGTTACTTAGCAGAATTGATGCGATCAGTCGGTTCGTACGCCAAAGGCGGTTGTTGCAACGCGAGCAAAAGCTGCTGGAAGATATTCTTGAGTGCATTGCGGGTGCTTTTGTGCTGCTCAATGATGAACAACGCATTGTCTACCTCAACAAACTGGCACTGGCGCAATTAGGCATCACCGATAAATCGATGCTAATAGGTGAGCCGGGACAGCAACTGCTGGAGGCCAATGGTCCGGCAACACCTGGCACCAAGTTACATGCAGCGACCTGGCGATTGCCTGACGGGCGCCCCGTCGAGGTGGATTATCAACACTCCCATATTGACAACAGCGGCTATAGTCTGCTTCGTTTTGCGCAGCGTACAGTACCGATTGCCGATGCTGAGCTGGCTGTTTTGCAACAGACCAACGATCCGGATAATGTTGTCAAAAGTACGCTCAACAGGTTCGAACTGGCTCCGCAATCAGAGCCTTTTCTGTTTCAAATGCTGAGCTATTTGAGCAATAGCCATCAGAAAAACCTGGCGACGTCTGATAACGCCTCAGAGGCTAACGCTATGCGAATCAGCTTGCTGGTGCTAGATGTCTATATTCAAAACAGTGACGGCAGTCTTGAATCAGTTGCGCAGCAACCGTCGCTGGCGAGGCGTGTTCGAGAGACGTTGGAAAGGATAAATGCCCGAGCGAATCACGTTGTTGCCATGAATGACAACCGTTATGGATTCCTGTTGCGTCATGGGGAAGAAGCTCACGCCTACGTGCTGACGCGCAAGGTAATGCAGCGTTGCCTTGAGGTTGTAACAAAAGATGAGCAGCCAGCAATCTCCTGTACGGCTAGCTTGTTGAGCCTGACAAAAAACTCAAGCCAGCCATTGAGTGTCCTCATACAGCATGCCTTCAAAGGTATGGATCTGGCGAAAAGTCGAGAACCCAATCAGGCTATTCTTCTCGACGTCCGACGTTTGTTAAGCGCGTACCCTATTGTGGCATCGACTTAGGAACTATCGGAAAACGTGGAGTTCACCTGCTCGATTTTCCGGTGATGTCGCTGTGCCTGGTAGTGTTGCTACCAACAATGTGCTGCCATCTCCTGATAGCAAAACATCCTTGGCAAAACTTTGTTTTGCCAAGGTGCTCAACGCGTGAGGCAGCTCCAGAGCCACTCTAAAGCGTTGTTGTTGTGCGTTGAAGGTAAAGGTTTTCACCAACGCATCGTCGCCTGCGGGCGAATGCCAGCCTAAAACTACATGGTCCAGATTTGCACTGGCTGAAAATCGCAACTGCGCCGTCTCATCTTGTGTCGGTGCTGTGCGTAATGAATCGGTGACCGTCAGCAAAGGGTCCTGGGTGTCTCGAGAGCTATTAAACAATTGGTAACGCCATAACACAGCAGAGCGCTCCAGTTGTGTAGCTGTATCCCAGCCAGCGACGATGATGGAGGTGCCATCGGTGTGATTGTGCAACGCTACGTCGTCGTCACTGTCAATACCTTGTAGCGAAACTCTATGAGTCTCAATCCATTCAGGTTCATTGGATTCGCTCTGTAGCTGGTAGATGACAAACCATATTGCACCTGTCTGGCGAACAACTGCGTGCACTCTATTCGGATTTTTACTTACAGCTGTGGCAGCGAGCAGACCATTGGGAGTTGCTGAAAGTAAAGGCTGCAGCCGCCAATCGATGTCGTGACGTCGATATATCAATAGCTGTTCTGGTGTGTGGAGATACAGCTCGTCAGCATTGGCAGATAAGCTAATCTGGCTAGCATTATCAATCGTCGTGCCGCCGGGGATTGTTAGCTTGCTGGTTGATATCCACGTCTCGCCTAGTCGTTCCAGTATCTGTACATGAGCTGCAATTTGATCGTCGTTATTGTCGAGCACAAGAGCGGCCAAAGTGTCTCCCGTATAAGAGCTGCTGACATCGAACAGCTCCTGCGTTGTCGTCAGGGCCAAGCTGACAGGCGAGTTCTCCACCCATTGCTGTTGATTATAAAAATGAATTTGCACCGCACCCTCTGCGGGTAGTGTGCTGGCTATCATGCTGGCATCGTGATTAGCCGTTACTGACGATGCAAACCTTTCTCCCTGAATGAAGACACTGGGCCTCAGCGTTTGGGAAGTTTTTGCAACCAGGGTATCTACAGTCATGCGCACAGAGCTAACGCAATCAGTTTTATCACAAAGCTCCAGGCGGAACTTTTCATCATGCCATGCCCGTCCGGGTGTGTTACTGGGTACCGATATCTTTGTAGTATTCGACGTCATATCGCCACGTATCAGTATCTCTTCACCTGTTAGCGAATCATGCTGGTACAAGTTGGCCAGTTGTTCTGAGTGATCGGGCTGCCACGAAAATACGAGCCTATGAGCTATGGCATCAATTGATAGCGCTGGTTGTGGTGGAGGTATCAATGCATCAGCGATAAGCATTACCCCTTTGTGCGTCTGCTGCTGTGCACTGTCCTGGTCAAGCTGTGTCTGGTCAAGCAGTGTCTGGTCAGCCTCGGATTGATGACCACAGCTTGTCAGGCTGACTGCAAGAGACAGACAGCAAATGGTTGATTTCACAAACGTGATGTTCCTGTCAGACTGAAAAAAGGGGGTGCGGGCGACACCTGCGACCTTCGGCTTTAACAAGTATTCGGTTTAAGCCGTCTGGATTGGTTGTCCGAAGTGTATGAGAGGGGCCGCCCACATCAGGAAAATATGCAAGTTTCATTCCCTGGTATTCGGCACAATCGGAACTTGTCAGGGGCGTGTGGCTACCACGATATCTCGCACTATCGCTTTGTCCACACGGTGACGAAATTCATCGCTGGCTGTTGAGGCATGTACAAGCAGGCCTGCAGATTCCAGTAGCTCAGTGAGCTCGGACTTTTTTGCCAGATGAGTGTTCCATGCTAATCCTATAGCCCCACCCTGACGAAGCAGTTTAGCCCAGACAGGCAGCGCAGCTTGCAAAAGTTGTTTGGGCGATTTTGAATAAAGTTGTGCTGTAGAATTGCCATGTTTTACTCCGTAAGGCAGATCGGCCACAATAAGATCGAATGAGGCTGTCTTGAAAAACTCCCGTGCATTCACTGTATCTGCACATACCATATCCAGTTTTTGAATATCACGAGCCTTGTATTGTTCCTTGCTGGCTGCCAGTTGGATAGTCAAGCGATGGGCTTGTATCTTGCCATCCTTGCGAAGCACCACAGCATCGGATTTATGCTTGAGTCGTTTGTCTTTTAGCCATCGGTTAATAAACTGGCTATAGACATCAAAGTCATTGGCGTCAATTTCCATACCGGCGGCGTCATAGCCATACATCAGCGCTTGATTGAGCGTTGTCCCCCGCCCGCAGACAGGGTCCAGCACTCTCAGTTGTCGAGTTGTCATATCTTTCGCCGAGGACGATGCCATCAGGGTCACGTTTAACAACAGTCGAGTAAACAGCTCGTTAGTCTTGCCGGCAAATTTTAGGATACTCAACAAGTCGCTGTCATACTTGCTCAGTGGTGTTAGCTGCGTGGGTATCAGGCGCAATGATTTCTCAACCCCCTCTAACTCAAACAATGCATGGATAAACGAAAGGTTAGACAGGTAGGCGAGATCGCTTTGAGTCAGCGGCTGGCAATCGAAGCACAAATAACTCACCCCCGCTATAAGCGTCATCTGTGCGTTGGTGATTTTTTCGCATAGCTGAGACTGGTTGAAGCTGTCCAGTTCGGCAATAGCGAGTTTGTCTGCTGCTGCGTTATAGACGCGATTGCTGGATGGTGCAACCAGCATTGCATAGCGTTGCATCACGAATTCTGATCGTTGAGTGTAATGCCGCTCATGGGAACCTTCAGCGCATCTATCGCTTCCTGCATTCCATCAACCGAAAGGGGATACATGCGTTTTTGCATTAGCTCGTGCGTCATGCGAATCGATGGCGTGTTATTCCACCATTCGCGTGATTCCGGATTGAGCCATACGCAATGTGGGAAGGCCTGTTGTAGGCGCTTCAGCCACAGTGCGCCGGGTTCCTCGTTCCAGTGCTCTACACTACCGCCCGGTACTGCAATCTCATAAGGGCTCATGGTGGCATCACCAACAATTATCAGACGATGATCGCGTCCGAACCGACGCAGTAGCTCGGGTGTGGGCGTGGTTTGCGTGTGGCGGCGGGCGTTGTCTTGCCAAAGCTTTTCGTAGATGAAGTTATGAAACCAGTAGGTATCCAGGCGTTTGAATTCAGTACGTGCTGCGCTAAACAAGGTTTCACAAACCTGGGCGTGATAATCCATCGACCCGCCAATATCAATGAGCAGCAAGACTTTGATGGCGTTCTGCCGCTCGGCTCGCATATGGATATCGAGTAACCCTGCCTTATTGGCGGTTTCCCGGATGGTTGTATCAAGATCCAGTGAATCCGGTCGCCCGTCCCGCGCAAGGCGGCGCAGTTTTCTTAGCGCCATTTTAAAATTACGGGTGCCCAATTGCTTGTTGCCATCAAGATCCCGATACTGGCGCTGTTCCCACACTTTGACAGCCTTTCCCTGTCGCTTCGCGCCATTGCCAATACGAATGCCTTCGGGATTGTAGCCACCATGGCCAAACGGGGATGTGCCTCCAGTACCAATCCATCGGCTACCACCGTGATGCTCTTCGGTTTGTTCTTCAAGGCGTTTGGCGAGAGTTTCCATGAGTTTGTCCCAACCTCCCATCGCCTCTACCTGCGCTTTTTGTTCTTCACTTAACGTATCTTTGTCGAGCGTACGTAACCATTCGCTGGGTATCGGTGTTTGCAGTGATCCGATCAGTTCATCGAAAGCTTGTGTTTGCCCGGTCCAGTAGAGAGAGAATACCTGATCGAAGCGATCGTACAGAGCCTCGTTCTTGATCAGCGCCAGCCTTGCGAAAGCATAGAAACGATCGATATCCAGAGTACCCAGTCCCATGGACATACCACGCATCAACATCAACCATTCAGTGAGCGATATGGGAATGCCAGCGGCCCGTAACTTGTCGTGAAAGTCCAGCAGCATGAGTTAGCGTCGGTTCTGCTGCTTATGCAAAAAAATAACCCGCTCGAACAGGTGGATGTCCTGTTCGTTCTTTAGCAGAGCGCCATGCATTCGCGGAAGCACAGTGCGGATGTCTGTTGCGCCAAGCGCCTCGGCTGGCAAGTCATCAGCAATCAGTAGTTTCAACCAGTCCAGTAATTCAGAGGTAGACGGTTTTTTCTTTAAACCCGGTACCTCTCGGAGATCGAAAAACACATCCATTGCCGCTTTAAGAAGATCGTGTTTGATCTCAGGATAATGTGATTCGACGATACGCTGCATGGTTGGCCGGTCTGGAAAGGCTATGTAATGAAAAAAGCAGCGCCGCAGGAAAGCATCCGGTAGTTCTTTTTCGTTGTTGCTGGTGATAATCACCAACGGACGCTTTATAGCGCTGATGCTCTGACGGGTTTCGTAGACTTCGAATGACATCTTGTCCAGTTCTTGCAATAAATCGTTGGGGAATTCGATATCAGCCTTGTCTATTTCATCAATTAGAACCACCGCGCGTTGTTCTGATTCGAAGGCATCCCAAAGCACCCCTTTAACAATGTAATTGCCAATGTTTGCCACCTTGTCGTCGCCCAGTTGTGAGTCGCGCAGACGCGAGACAGCGTCGTATTCGTACAAACCCTGCTGGGCGCGTGTCGTTGATTTAATGTGCCAGCTATGTAGCGGAGCGCCCATACGCCGGGCAACCTCAATAGCTAGCTCTGTTTTACCAGTGCCGGGCTCACCCTTTATCAGCAGCGGGCGCTCAAGCGTAAGGGCTGCATCAATTGCCAGTTGCAAATCGTCGGTGGTGATGTATGTGCTCATGGCGACTTTATTTCGAAATCATGGGGCCGACGTCGTGTCCACCCAGTAAGTGCATGTGAATGTGAGTGACTTCCTGACGACCATGCTCACCGCTATTGATGATAAGACGGTAACCCTGATGGTCGATCCCCTCATCGTGGGCGATTTTACGTGCCACCGTGAGCATACGGCCGAGGGCTGCCTCGTCAGCCTCGGTGACATCATTCATGGTCGGAATGTGCCGGTTTGGCACGATGAGCACGTGGGTAGGCAGGCGAGGGCTGATGTCACGGAAGGCTGTAACCAGATCGTCCTGATAGAGCATGTCCGACGGCAGCTCCTTTCTGATGATCTTGCTGAAAATGGTTTCTTCAACGGGTGTTTGGCTGGGCACAAGAAATCCTCAAAAGGGGGGGTTATTTGATTATACTGTTACTAGACAAATTCACGAACGTGAACTACAGGTCCGCAATGCATGGGTAACCGACTATCCAAGATATACACCCGAACCGGCGATGACGGAACCACCGGGCTGGGTGATGGCAGCCGCACGGAGAAAGATGGTACGCGTGTTGCTGCCTACGGTACCACCGACGAGCTCAATTCAGTGTTGGGTATTGTTCTGGCGCATGGCACCCCCGCTGATGTGCAGCGAGTACTTCATGAGGTTCAGCATCACTTGTTCGACCTCGGTGGCGAGCTATGCATACCCGGCCATCAGGCCATCCAGCAGACACATATAGACTGGCTCGAGGGCACGCTGGACCATTTCAATGAGCAGCTCCCGCCGTTAAAGGATTTCATATTGCCCGGCGGCAGCCTGGCAGCGGCTAACTGTCATGTAGCGCGTACCGTCTGTCGCCGTGCAGAGCGGCTAGTGGTCAGTCTGCAGCGCAAAGAAGATGTACCGCCTTTCAGCATGAAGTATCTCAACCGCTTGTCAGACTTGCTGTTTGTTATTGCGCGCGTCATAGCACGGGATGAAGGCGGTAGCGAGGTACTTTGGCAGAAAGAAAGGGCCACTATCGATCTGGCTTCGGAGTAACAGCTTATGAACATTACTTATCACGGTTATATAAGACAACAAGCCGATGTCAACTTCTACTTATAACAGCAACAACCATAAAGTAGCTTCCTGATGCGCCGATGTACGAGGGCAGTTTGTTGCCAAACAGAGGCGATTTTCTGTGTCGTTCAGACCGTGCAAGCGAGTTTAGCGAACAACTCATCCTATAGAAACTCATGACATCGATCTACCGACAAAAAACAGGTGTGGCAGATACGGCATGTGTGGCGATGTTGTGTATGGCCACCACGATGTTGCTCGGTATTTCTGATCCGCAACAACCTACGAGCGTGCAGGAGCCCGCGCTGCAAGCCGTCATTAACGACAAAGAGTATTCCACGGTTACACCCGATGAATTGATACCAGGCTCCGTGTGGAATACCATTGCTACAGATGCTGAGTTCATCTCCAGAGTGCCAGAAATCAAAAAGACGCAAGTCGATGTGGTGCAATCCAGCCCTGCGATTCGGCCTGTTAGTCTTGCCAGCGGTCAACCGCTCGAGTTTGTACATGGCACTGTGAATAGTCGTGTCTGGTTGTCACAACGGTTACTTTCACTGGATCTACTCGACGCAAACATGCAAGATTCCATGTCCGGAATTTTTCACGGCGTTGGATTTCCCGAGATAAGCACCCACAAAAAACCGAAGCCCTCACCGTTTGCGGCCCCCGGTCCCTGGGCCCGATTGGTCGCCTGGCGTGATCAGCGGGGCGAACAGGCGGGTGTGGAGCCAATCGCACGAGTCCGCTGCATGGGACTGACACCGCAGGCCGTGGCGCAACGTGCCGATCGCTACAGGGACATGATCTACGCCTATGCTGACAAATATGAGGTCAATCGTCATCTGGTAAAGGCTGTGATAACAGAAGAGTCGTGTTTCAACAATAAGGCTCTATCTCCCGTTGGGGCTCAGGGACTGATGCAGCTAATGCCTGATACCGCAGTCTGGCTAAAAGTTAATGATCCCCACGATCCTGCACAAAATATTAGGGCAGGCGTCCGTTATCTTGCAGCCTTACAGAAAGAGTTTGACACTCTGGAGCTTGCATTAGCTGCCTATAATGCGGGTCCCGGTAATGTCAGACGATACAAAGGCGTCCCGCCTTTCGCTGAAACTCAGGCTTATGTAGTCAAGGTCCAGGCTAATTATCGACGTTATATGGCAGCCGACAGCATGCTTAATCCTGTCAATGAGCCGTTAGAGCAGGTAAGTAACGTAATTTTGCGTCCATAGGTGCAAACCGCGCGTTGTTGCTGAAGCATTCTTCACAAACGATTCTTGGTACCATGAAAGGCTTTGCCTTACGTATGCCCTACCTATGAATGCTTTGTCCATATCCGGTCTGGAAAAGACATACGGTAACGATATGCGTGCCTTGAAAGGCATAAACCTTGATGTCCCTCAAGGCGACTTTTTTGCCTTGCTCGGCCCTAACGGCGCAGGCAAGTCGACTGCTATCGGTATTATCTGCTCACTTGTAAACAAGAGCGCTGGTCAGGTCAGAATATTCGATTACGACATTGATCACCAGAAAGAGGCGGCCAAAGCCAGCATCGGACTCGTCCCCCAGGAATTTAACTTCAATGTTTTCGAGCCTGTGTTGCCGACCATTCTTAATGTGGCAGGCTATAACGGCATTGCTCGACCAGAGGCTTTACGTCGGGCTGAGTATTATCTGAAAAAGCTTGATCTCTGGGACAAGCGAAAAGCTGCCGCTCGCGAGCTTTCAGGTGGTATGAAGCGCCGTCTCATGATAGCAAGAGCATTGATTCATGAGCCCAGATTGCTGATTCTGGACGAGCCTACCGCTGGTGTCGATCTTGAGATCAGACGTTCAATGTGGGAATTCCTGACTGAGCTGAATGAGCAACATGGCACCACGATTATCCTTACCACGCACTACCTTGAGGAAGCGGAGGCACTGTGTCGTAATGTCGCTATTATTGATCGTGGCGAAATAGTCGAGCAGGGTGCAGTGTCGCAACTACTCAGTCGTTCCATGCTTGAGACGTTTGTGCTAGACACGAAAGGCCATCCGAGCGTTGCACCCTCAATCAAGCCATTCAGCGTCAGAGTGCGCGATGCTGAACGCCTGGAAGTTGATGTGCCCAAAGGTGAGACTATCAACATCCTGTTTCAGCGTTTGAGCGATGCAGGTATCGAAGTCACCAGTTTGCGAAACAAGAGTAACCGACTGGAAGAGTTTTTCATGCGTCTAGTCAGTCACAAGGAATCTAAACCCTCATGAGTGCCAGTGACGGAGTAATAAGCAAACAGCCCAAAACGCAAACACCTGTTGATCTGCTTGCGGTCAATCGCATCGCCCTCCAGACCATTGTTCGCAAAGAGGTTCGGCGCTTTGCCCGCATTTGGGTTCAGACCATTGTGCCGCCCTCTATCAATGCGGTGTTATACATGCTGATATTCGGCAGCCTTATCGGTTCTCGTATCAGCGATATGGATGGCTTTCGCTATATCGACTTCATTGTGCCAGGCATCATCATGATGTCGGTGATCATCAATTCCTACGCCAATGTCGTGAGCTCATTCTTCAGTTCGAAAATGCAAAATTATATTGAAGAGCTATTGGTGTCGCCCGTTAGTAATTTGACCATTCTTGTGGGCTATGTGGTGGGCGGTATGGCTCGCGGACTTCTGGTCGGCTCGTTGGTGGCGGCCGTGTCCCTGTTCTTTTCAGATATAACCCCTGTGCATCCTTTCATCACTGTAGCCGTAGCCATTCTGACTTCCATGATGTTCTCCTTAGGAGGACTTATCAATGCAGTGTTTGCCAAGTCTTTCGATGATATTTCTATTGTTCCCAACTTCATTCTTACGCCATTGACCTATCTGGGTGGTGTGTTCTATTCCATCAGCCTGCTGCCACCATTCTGGCAAAATGCCTCGCTATTAAATCCTGTACTGTATATGGTCAATGGATTTCGTTACGGGATACTGGGTGCCAGCGATATACCTATCTGGACGAGTTTTATGGTGATCCTTGCGTTTATTGTCGTGCTGGGAAGCGTTGCTATCACTCTGCTAAATCGTGGTGTCGGCATAAAACACTAGTTTGCGTTAAGGGCCCGTCCCACAATAACTTGAGCATCTCGGGCGCCCATGCATCTCGCCCCGCTGTGTTGTTCGGCGGTTGAATAGCCCGCTATTCGCCCTTCTCACGCCTTGCTGGACGAGCGCCTGAGCACCTGAGATGCTCAATTTATTATGGGACGGACCCTAAGCAAACAATCTCTACAGCGTGTAGACTTGCCAGCGTTTACTCCAAACCGGCAAGCAGGGTATAGCGCATGGGCGCAGCAAAAAAAAATGACCAGCCAACCATGGCAGAAACAGCAGATAGACATCTGCTTTATCAGGCATCTGTACAAAACCCCGATTTCGAACTGGATTTCATCGACACCACGTTCAAGCAGATCCGTGGAAGAAAACCCGCCAGCATGCGTGAAGATTTTGCAGGCACTGCTATCTCGTCATGCCGTTGGGTAAAACGGCGAAAGGGCAATACAGCAGTTGCTGTCGATTTCGATCCTGAGGTTCTGGATTGGAGCGAAAAGCATAACATCGCCAAGCTGACCGAAAGTCAAAAGCAGCGTATCGAACTGATCGAAGACGACGTGCTCAAAGTCAAAACCGCCAAGGTTGATATTCTTCAGGCCTACAACTTCAGCTACTGGTTTTTTCAGGAACGGGCCACCATGCTGGAGTATTTCAAGCGAACCCGTGAAGCCTTGAATGATGATGGCTTACTCTTTCTGGATGTCTTTGGAGGTTCCGAGTGTTATCAGACCCAGAAAGAGAAGCGCAAGGTTGATGGCTTCAAATATATCTGGGAACAAGCTGAATTCAATGCTATCACCAACGAGCTTAAGTGCCATATTCATTTTCACTTCCCCGATAAGTCAAGGATGAAAAAGGCCTTTAGCTACACCTGGCGTGTCTGGGGTGCGCGTGAATTACGGGATATTCTGGCTGAAGCCGGTTACAGCAAAAGTGTTGTCTATCGGCAAAAGTTCGATGCCAAGACTGACGAAGCACTGGATGAATATGTTGCGACCGATCAGGCTGAAGATTATGCGTGCTGGCTGGGCTATATTATTGCTTATCCCTGATGTTGGCGGGCTGTCCTGGTATACAGATACAACCTCAGGTTAGCTCAGCTCATCAGAAATGCAACCGCACTTGAGCACCGCCGTCATCCAGACGCAACAATTCAAGTCTCCCGCCATAAGAGCGCATGATCTGATCGCTGGCGGCAAGTCCGATACCCTGACCGCTGGTGTGCGTGTCGGCTCGAACACCTCTTTGAATAATCTGTGATAAATCACCACTTGGCCAGCCCGGGCCATCGTCGTTGATGACCAAAGCGTTCTGCCCGTTCACCTGGCTGATTTCAACGAGCTGAGCGCCGTATTTACAGGCATTCTCCAGCAGATTGCCTAGTACCTCCAACACATCAGCCTCATCCATGCGAACCGTAAATTGCTCATCTACCTTTGTGGAAAAATTTACAGCAGTGGAGTCATACAGCTTGTTCAGGGACTGCGTCATGCGGCTGATAATCGGGAGTATCTGTATGGGTGCCGACAGGTAGCGCGGGGTTTTTACGGTAGCACGTTGAGCATAGCGTTCCAGAGAGCTTTTCATCTGCTGCGTTTGCTGCAGAATACTCTTGCCGTCCACCAGGTTTTTCTCGCCAATATTCTGTAGCACGGATATGGGAGTTTTCAGGTTATGGCTAAGATCACCCAGCAGATTCTTGTATTGATTATGCCGCTCACGTTCTGTTAGAAGCAAGGTGTTCAGACTACCGGTCAGTGGTTGCAGTTCAATAGGTACACTGTCACTCAGAGCATCACGTTGGCCTTGTTCTATCTCATCGATCTGGTCGCCAATATCGCGAAGCGGTTTGAGAGATATGCGTAGCATGACGAACTGCACAATTGGCAGAATGGGGGCAACGGCCAGCAGTGCTAACCACAGTACACGGTCGAATCGCTTAAGCTGGCTACTCAGGTCCTCGACATTTTCTGCGACATGCACAATGAATGGCAGTTCTTCGCCATTGCCCAGTTCCCAGGCAATGACGTACTGCACGCGCAGTAGATCGACACCCTCATCGTTTGTCACCTTCTCGAACATCCAGTCGTTGATGGGGCGTATGCGCGTTGTCGGTAGTGGGGTAATCGTTGAATTGCTTTGCCATAACACTGATCGATCATTGCCTATCAGCTCGGCATATAAATTGGCATTGAAGTTATTCAGGCTATCGTCTGGCAAGCTATTTCTGCTTACCGTCAATTGCGCATTGCCGTCAATATCGGTTGCTCCCAGAATACCGTAAACCACACCTTTCAATGCATCGAAGCGAGCCGCCTCTGCACGTTCACGCACCGAATAGGAAATGGACACAGCAAGCAATACAATAAAAACAGCAATGAAGACGCTAGTGCCAATGACAAGCCGTGAAGTTATGGATCGCACGCAGGTATCACACTATTTATGCTGTCGAATTCAGGTGCGTTCCAGTGCGAGACGGTATCCTCGACCACGGAGAGTTTCTATCGGATTCAGGGTTTTATCTGAGTCAAGTTTTTGTCTCAAACGGCGAATAAACACTTCCAGAATATTCGGATCGCGATCGGTATCTTCCTCATAGAGATGATCGAGCAGAGTACTTTTGCTGATAACCTCACCACCGTTAGTCGCCAGATAAATCAATACCCGGTATTCATAGGCGGTGAGCTCGATTAACTGATCATCAACTTTAACCTGCTGTGCCCGGGTGTCGATGCTGAGCCTGTCAAATTGCATCACAGAATCGGTCCACCCCCCGGTGCGTCTTAACAGCGCGCGAATACGGGCAAGCAACTCTTCCATATGAAAAGGCTTGGTGAGATAGTCGTCTGCGCCGGCTTCCAGACCATCAACTTTGTCTTGCCAGGTGTCACGTGCGGTGAGAATCAACACAGGATACGTCATGTTTTTTTTACGCAGATTCTGAATTAGTGATAACCCATCTTTACCGGGAAGTCCAAGATCAATGATAGCCAGATCAAGGGGCATGTTCTGCGCAAGATAAAGACCCTCTTCGCCATCTCCTGCCTGATCGATGGCAAAGCCCTGTTCACGCAGTGTGCCTACCAGTTGCTCGCGCAGTGTGGGTTCGTCTTCTACAACCAGTGCTCGCATGGTGAATCTTTCCGGGATATGCCTAGCTTTTGGGGACGCGCACGACACGCACCCGACCATTACTAAGAACCTTTACAGCGAAAACCTGGCGCCCGTTGCCATCAGTTTCGGTGCTAACTCCAAGCACTTTGCCATTGCCGCCACTTTGTTTTAGCGCTACCTGGGCTGCTTGTTGCGCAGTGGATGCCCCAGCGGCATGCACCGGTAGCGTGGATCCAGAGAGAACAAGTGCCACGACCAGTGCAACAGTTTGCAGCTTGCTTGAAAAAGATGTCTGGTGATGGCGCTTATTCACAATCTGATCCTATTGTCTGGCAGGCGACACAGCTACCTGTAATTCAATTTGACGACCCGGATCACGCTTGGTCCTCGTGGTGAACGTCCGCCCGTTATAGCGATAGGTGACATCGTAGTGTTGAATGCGTTGTTCCAATCGTGATTCAGAAACTTCCTTGCATCGCTCGAATTCCTCTGTCTCATATATTGGAGCGCCCTGGCGAGGATGGGACTGCTGCGGCCTGCGATGACGACTGACATGACCACGCGCCTCATTTCCAACCGCTCCGCCGATAATGGCACCTGCGATGGTAGCGCCAGCGCGTGAACTACTGCTATGACCACGACCCAGCTGATTACCGATGACGCCGCCAATCAGGCCGCCTACGACCGCACCACCTGAAGAGTGCCGCGGCTCGGTCCGATGCGCCTGGTGTCGTTCATAGCGCGGTGACTCATAGCCGATGATGCGCTGCCTTGTTTCTGTCCAGCATTCCTGACGAGGTTCGCGTACTCGGATATTCTGATAAACAGGCCTGACGTCGATAACGTCTGCGAATTCTGTGTAACGATCATCGGCAAGGCGTCTATCGTTCGCCTGTACGCTGCCGGTTACCAGGACGGTGGTAACGCCGACCATGATTGCCAGAATCGGCGCTAGAACTTGTTTGCGGATCAAGACTGTCATGATTTTCTCCTGTACGGATGTTTCGGTGGCGATGTAGCCACAACAGGCGCCAGATTACCCGGCACGTACTGAACCCTGACTGAATAAATCGGCAGTAATTTAGCCATCTGCCCCTATTCAGGTGCCTCTTGAGCGTTATCTGTGGACTCCTCCTCAGCTGCCGTGTCGGAATCGTCGTCCAGTGGAGTAATTTTCGTTAACAGACCAAATCGGGGGTTATCGATATAATGCAGCTCGCCACTACGCATTTTTCGGCTCTGCGCCAATCTGAAGCTTTGTCCGGTTTGCTCATCGGTGAACGTCAGTCGAGCATCCATATGTAGAAAACGGCCCAGACGTACTTTAATTGACCCTTTGATGACATTGGTATTGATCGACTGCGCACGCTCAGGCGTGGCGCTTGCAGATCCTGGGAAAAACTCAGGGTAAGCACCGAGTTCCTCTGGAATGAACATCGGTATAGTGTCACCTAGCGCTATGCGAACGGCTCGTGCCTCGCTGTCGTCCAGGCCCGGTTGGCGCCAGGCCAGGTGTCGCAGTAGCCGGTATTGGCTGGAGGCCGCAATAGAGGCAGCATTCTCAGTCAACTTAAGGTTCTGCTCCAATGGCAGAAAACCCTTGGCTACGGCATCCTCTGTGCCCAGTCGCAGACTTTTTTCAATACGCGGGTAGAAAAGCCCACCTGCAGTGAGTTGCTGCCCCGCGATTGTCTCGAATATGACAACTTCAACGAGATAGTCACGCGCATTGACCAGACTCGTGAAGGACAGCAGGATAAGTCCTGCGAGAGCGGTTTTGAATCGGTGCTGGTTCGTCATCGGATATCTCTTCGGTCAGCTTATGTTGCACACTGGTATTCTACGACTAAACCGAGCTCGAAGGCCCGCAGCACTGCAGGCAATGTCAACCAGGTAGCGGTAGTTGTCGTTGTGTCGCACAGTATCTCTCGCCTGCCCACCGCTATTAGCGCGTAGATAATCCACAAGCAATCCATTTACATTTGGCTAGTCGATTTTTCCCTGTATCACTCGGTTTAAAATCATGGCGCAAAACAATATCGCAAATCCTGCCAGAATTCCCTGACCTACTGAAGAGTATTGTAAGGCTTCGAGTACATCTTCCCCCAGTCCTTTTGCACCAATCAAGGATGCCACTACCACCATCGCCAGGCTCAACATGATGGTCTGGTTAACACCAGCCAGTATTGATGGCGCAGCCAGGGGTAAATCGACTTTGGTCAGGAGGTACCAGCGTGAAGCGCCAAAGGCGATCGCCGCCTCGCGTATGGATTCGGGTACACCGCGCATTCCCAGAACTGTCAAACGTACAACAGGTGTGCCACCGAAGATCATGGTGGTAATAACCGCTGCGGGTTTACCAACGCTAAAAAACGCGATGACCGGAATCATGAAAACGAATGAGGGCATTGTTTGCATGAAATCCATAACCGGGCGTATGAATGCATAGAGCCTGGGTCGTCGAGCACAGAACAGACCCAGCGGTATGCCAATGCAAATCGAGAGCATGGCCGCCGTTCCCAACAGCGCAAGCGTTGTCATGGCCTTTTCCCAAAACCCGAATAGCCCCATGTAGGACAGAAATAATCCTGCCGCCACACATGCACCAACCCCTGCAGATAGCCACGTCAGCATAATGATAAAACTCGCCACAACCGGCCAGGGCGAAGACACGAAAACGAGTTCAAGATAATCCAGTACAACACGAATACCCAAAGACACTGATTCGAATAAAAAGCGTCCATTACGTTTGATAAAATCGAAAGACGCCTCAATACCCGTTATAGCGCCTAGACGAATCTGCGGGTCTGTAGGAAAGGTACTCAACCACTGCACAGCGCCCGGAAATGCGAAATGTACTGTGCTTACTGCGAACACCACCAGTACAAAGCCTGCCGCTACGAACGTGCGGGGTGTGCTCATACCTGCACTGGTTGATCTGTCAGATAGCCAATGTGAAAAACGTTTTTCCAGTGCGCTGTTGGCTACCAAACCTTCGAAAAGTTTGACGATCAGTAACAGGCCCAGACCCACAAGGGCCACGTTGGTTGCTGAGGCTTCAGCCATCGCAGCTTCCTGAGCGATGTCTGCGATAGCTGTTTCCAGTGACGCTATAGCGCGCTCAAATACTTCCACCTTGTCGGATTGTTTTTCGATCGCCGACTGCAGCTGCTCCTGTCGAAATTTCAAGGTACCTTCTATGTCTACGATCCTGGCTCGAGCCTCGGAGCCAAGATCCCCGAACAGACCTCGTCCCAGTTGCACCATCGCCATGGTCTCTAGAATGACAAATGGCAAACCCCAATTCCATAGACCACGCATGCCAAACCAGATTGGACCCAGAAGCGCTGCCGCCAGATTAAAGGTAAGGCAAAATCCGGATTTGCCTCCTATTTTTGCGAATTGCCGTTGATAGTATGCGACGCCGCTTTGAACAAATTCGGCAATCAGAGCATTACGATGATCGCTGTCTTCTGACGCATCAAGGCTGCTTGAGGGTATATTCATGATTCAGTCAGCCTCATTGCCGTCAGCTACGATCCTTAGTAAATCTGTTCGAGTTATTGCGCCAATACGGCTACCATGGGCATTGACGATAGCCAATGGGTGGTTGGTGGCTAGCGAGGCGTCAATTAACTTTCCCAGACTTGTGCTTTCATCAAAGCAAGCTGCCTCTCCATTCAGTGCACCGTGCTGTTGTTCGTAATGCTCTATAGGCTGCATGACTGCAGAGGCCTTGACTATTTTGAGTCTTGATATTCCAGCCACGAACTCTGCGACATAATCATCAGCGGGGTGCATGACGATATCGGCAGGTGTGCCTGTCTGGATGACACGGCCATCACGCATAATCGATATGCGATCACCGATGCGTACCGCCTCATCCAGATCGTGTGTGATAAAAACCGTCGTCTTATTGAATCCTGCAGCAAGACGCATGAATTCGGTTTGTAACTGACGTCGAATCAGAGGGTCCAGGGCGCTGAACGGTTCGTCCATCAATAAAATTTCAGGGTCGGCCGCGAGTGCTCTTGCAAGGCCTACACGTTGCTGCATGCCGCCTGATAGTTCATGGGCAAATTTGTTTCCCCATTGGGTGAGTTCTACCAGCTCCATTGTGCGTTGAGCTGTTTCCATACGCTGGTTCTTGTTCACACCACGAATCTCCAGTGGCATAGCAATATTGTCTATTACTGATCGATGCGGCATCAGGGCAAAGTTCTGAAATACCATGGAAATGTGTTCGTTACGGTATTTGCGCAAGCCGCTATCGCCCATCGCCATGATATCTTCGCCATTGACATGGATACTACCGGCCGAGGGTTCCAGCAGTCGGTTAATATGCCGGACCAGGGTGGACTTGCCGCTACCGGAAAGACCCATGACGCAAAAAATTTCGCCCGGCTGGATGCTCATGGTGGCATCTGCCACTCCCACCACACAGTTAAAACGTTCGAGAATCTCATCCTTACCCAGCGGTTCTGATTGAGCAGCGGCCAGTGCCTCGTTGGCTCGTTTGCCAAAAATTTTCCAGATCCCTGCAATTTCAATGGCGCTGCCTCCAGGCGGCTGCGTTCCGGGTGAGCTTACTGATACCAAGACTGTATTCTCTCGTCGTTAATAGGTGTGACCCAAAAAAAACACGTCGGTTTTAAAATATCGTTGCGTGTGCGGAGTTAGTCTGCAACACCCGTCAGAAGTACTAACTTACGGGTGCAAATCGGCAAACTGTGCTGATGCATCAAGCACAGTTCGCTGGTGCGTAGACAGTCTTCTGGTGCTACAAGCCTAACCAGCCATCAACTCTGTCCGTGTTGGCCTCCACCCAGGCTTTTGCCACGTCGGCCGCATCTTTACCACCTTCAATTTCGAACGCAAATTGCGACACATCATCACCTGTCAGTTGAATGTTTTGTACAAGGTCTGCAATGGCAGGGGATCGATCAGCCAGGGTATTGGAGTAGGCGATTTGCACTTGCTTTAGTGCATCTTCGGTCATGACCTTGGAGTTTTCGAACCAGTTAGGATCTTCATCAGGTTGTAGAGCCGTGTATTTTTCGGGATCGAATTCAGGCTCTGACAATCGCACAATATCGTGTTGGAACCAGATGGCATGAGGCGAATAACAATAAAACGCATAGCCAATATTTTTTTCAATGGAATCACCTACTGTCGCTGTCATAACTGCCTGGTCGGCGCGAATGGGTTCCATAAACGGCATCAGGCCGTAGTCTCGAACTTTCACTTCATTGACATTGGCGGACGCCCAACCCGGTGCGCCAATCCATATCTCGCCAAGACCGTTGCCATCAGCGTCCATGAGTTTGGCGATCTCCGGACGTGCCAGATCAAAAATAGAAGTTACGTCGTGGGCTTCTGAAAACTGTTCTGATACACAGAAGCTCTGTTTGCCTTCGTAGGCATTCTCTGACAAGGAAACATTGCCGGTGCCGTCGACATATTTGTCTGTGAAGCTTTTCTGATTGGGAAGCCAGACATCCGGGTGCATATCGATATCACCCTTGCCATCGTCCATTGCCTGAAAGATAGCGGCGTTGTTGCCTGGTACCAGATTAGCTTCCCCGCCGATACGGGATACGACTATTTCCTGTACCAGATGCGCAATGGCTTGCGCTCCGGTCCACGATGGCGCGCCAATATTGATTTTCTCGGCTGCGTTGGCAGTACTGGCCAGCAACGCAAGAGCACTTGCACATGCAAGCGACGTCAATGTTTTTTTCACTGTGGATTCTCCTGTGGTTTTCATTGTTATCAGACGAAGTCAGACGCATTACCGACTGACATTTGAATGCTTTGTTCAAGCTCTATTGTCACTGGCTGCTTAAAAAATTCGTCTGGCCCTATCAATACCACATTCAGCCCTGACGATGTCCGGCGTGGAAAGTGCAGCAGCCTTTTTTTTCGCCTTCTGAGTATTGCATGAAATTTCCAAATAATATGATTGTGGTAGCTCTTTTCCTTGTCGGCTGTAGTGGGAGCGGTAGTTCCGGGATGGCGGGAGGGTCAGTGCCATTCCCAGCGTATTCTGATGGGCAGCTCGAATCAATGTGGTTTTGCCACTTCCGTTGCGCCCCAACAAGCCGTTAATGCTCCCCACATCAGATGCAAGGATGCCCCCTTCATCACCTCGGCAATGTTGTGTCTGTTGTTGTATCCAGCATGCACATTCGCAAGGCTAAGTGGATAGTTCATTCTTTGTCTCCTTTCCATTGACTAGCTACAAGCGTCAAAAGTTGTTCTTGCTCCATCCCCAGTTCGCGTGCACTCTCTGCAAGTTCAGCAGCTATGGGTTTTAGTAGATCTGTTGGGCTCTGTGTGTTTTGACTCACTAACATGCCAACACCTGGTTGCCGCACTACCACCCCATCCCGCTCCAGAATTGAATAGGCTTTGGAAACGGTCATGGGATTAACACCCAGATCACTGGCGATACTTCGCACCGAGGGCAAACTGGTCCCCGCGGCCAGAGCGCCGGTGGCAATCTGGCGACCTACCTTGTTGATGATCTGTTGGTAGATGGGAATACCTGACGAGGGTTGAAGTGAATACAAGCGGGCCGCTCTCAGCTTTGTGTAGCCACTGTATTATTACACATAATACACCTCAAGATAAATCTATTGCTCGCGATTAATCTTCTCGTCGAATACCGTCGGCCTGGTAATTACTGCGGCACTCGAAACTGATGCCTATAATGCAGCAGGCAGGAGCTGATACGTTTGTGGCTGTTTCAGGTATTTTCGGTGCTGTGAATACAGATGATACGAATGAGTACCATTTTTGTGACTACACCAATGATGCAGGCGATTGACTGTCAGACACCAACAAGTTGATACATGGCTATCGGTAAGCGGTAAGACTATTGCAACTGGCTGCATATTCTATGACTAGTCAATTTCGCAGACTGATTACTTCAATGGCTGACTAATAAAAGTTCAATGCAAGAAGGGATTAAGCAGTGAGGGTTACTTTAATGTCTATGCAATTTGCATCATAAAGAGACTATTGATAGCGCCGGAATGGTGCTGGCGGGTGAATGGTGCTCGGTCGATTTAGAGAACAGATCTAACATTGATCCTTTGTGCACTGACGAAAACATACTGTCATTTGGTCAAGAGGGTGTGTCAATAACTGTACCCGTTTGTGTGTTGACAGTTGTCTGGAATCGTATCGGGCAACTAATTGATGGGTTAAGTGTTGACGTATAGGATATTGGGAATTGGATAGGATGACTGCGTGTTACTTTCACGAACCAGCAACCTGTTTTCGAGTTGATAGCCTTGAGCAACCGATGATGCGGCGCGAGTCGCTGTAGCAATTTTGTCTTTGCTGTCGACAAAGCCGTCCAAAGTTATCTGTTCTTCCTCTACTTTAACTTGTATCGCTGCAGCATCGACACCCAAAGCATCTATCAATGCGCGTTTTATTTGTGCCTCAACGAAAGCTGCGGTTGGCTCAGTTTGCTCAATGCGTTGAGTCAAATTGCCACAGCCAGACAATAGCAGCCCTGAAACCAGTCCGCAGACGAGTACTCTACGTTTTTTACAGACCATCAGAAAGTGCTCCACCAAGTGCATTGCAATAGGGTGCTGGTTGGCCACCGCCAATTTCAATAAGTGGCAGGAGGGCCAACGCAGGTGTTGCCAGCTGAGACAATAACGCAATGGTAACAGCTCTTACGGGTAAAGCTGCACCGACACCGAAGTCCGGATTTGCCATGGTTCCGCCGATAGACACAGACGTACGACTAGCCAAGAGGCTGACATCTTTGGGGTGAGGCTCCAACACTATGTCCAGAGTCTCATTGCTCAGGTCCACACGTCCCTCGGCAAGAAAAACCGTGTCTACGGTGTCGATAATCAGGTTGTTTATGGTGCTCAGCCCTTTTTTTGTGTGCAAGTCCAGGTACGCGCACCGAACGGCTGTTTGCTCATCTGAAGGCGTGATGAGATCACCCATGGCTTGGAAGAGGTCAAGACCGGCAATTTCAACCATGTTCAAATCGATGAATCCTCCAGCCATCAGCAGGAACATGCCTCCGTCCAGTTCGGCTGCAAGCTCTGCAACTGATGAGCCCTTACTCCAGTACTTAAGTTTTCCACCCAGCTTCCCACCCGCATCATTAGGTAGATCGGCTTCACGAAGAATTCGAGCTACATTCAATGCTGATAACTCCAATTCTGCCTGCAGCTCGACATTGGACGACGTTGGTTTTCCCGCTTGAACAACAATCATTGAGCCTTTGACTGCCCCGTCTGCCAACTCAACCTGCTTAAACTCAACATCAAGCTTATCTGGATCCATGGCTATGGATATATCGAATGCATCAAACGGCAGATTCTCAATGCTTATCTCGTCCGCTCGAATATCAAATGCGCCTTGGGCGATATTGAACACCTCCTGAAGCGCAAATTGTTCTTCTGGTAACAGTGTGTCCTCTTCATTTGTCGATTCATTGCCGGCCTCGTCAGCGGATTGCTTCTCTATCGGTTCGTTTTTAACTGGATTGGCAGCTTCACTACTGTATAGGGACTGCATAAGCTGATCTATATCCAGAGGTGCTGCCAGAATATTGCTATACACGCTTATCGGAGTTGTTGATAAGTCTACACGCACATCACCATTGACGGATGAATTGCCGACCACCATATCGATATTGGATAGCAGGAATTGTGGCGCTTCGCGAGTAAGTCGTGTTGCAAGTTGTGTGGCTGGCAGCGCTGGTAGATCTATTTTTGAAACGCTGGATAGGGTCTGCCAGTCATCCAGTGTGAGGCTGATATTGGCATTCAGGCCATCAAGCGTATTTGCATCATCGATACCGCCATCCAGTTTAATGTTATTGACGCCAGCGGCGAGAGATCCGTTGAATTTCAGGCTGTCACTACCTGCAACAATTTCCTGAATACCGGCAAGTGATAATATTCCCTCAACAGGAGTTCCATTGGCATTGCCTGTGGCTTTCGCCGTCCATTGCTCGTCAGTAACCCCTACTGAGCCATCTGCTGCCAGGTCAAGATCAACATCATGACCGCTTACCTCATCCACCACGAGAATGCCCACATCTGAAACGGTGAGGGATCGTAGCGTCGGCAGTTCGATCTTTTCGAATTTGTCACTGGGAACATCTTTTGAAGGAAGTTCAGCGCCTGTCCAGGTATTGTTGCCGTTAGCTTCGCGCAGAAATTTAACTTCACCCTCAGCCAGCTCAATTCTATCTACCGTCAAGGCTCCTTTGAGACTTGCTGGAATATCCAGAGTAATCAAAACATGGGCGAGCGACAAAAACCCTTCCAACTGCGATCCATTGACAACGATCTGACTTGCTTTGACAGTAGGGTGGAAAGAAAGGGTATTGATGCCTATCGCATCAATATCCACGTTATACCCTGTCATATCGGTGAGTAGGCGTGACACCTGTGTCGCCACCCAATGTTCGGGCAGAAAACGCACGATGACTATTGGCAGCATCACCACGCAGAGAATGATTAGAATCGTATTTCGGATATGACGCATAAGGGGCAGGGTGTGCGAGATCAGATTTGAGACAATATACAGCTTTACTGCGAATGCGAGTAATGGTGCAATTTTTATACTTTTTAGTTTACGACCTTAACGGCTCTTTTCTACCGTCTATCGTTGAATTTGATTGCCACTCAGGTAAAATTTTTCGATCTTTGAGCGACTTGCTCAGCGTCAGGCTACTTACAATGAAGGCGCCCATCCATCAACCCATCAGATCTTGGCTCAGAGCAGAAGGATGCTTTAATTCTGCAGTGCTTTACTTGCAGAAAGCTAATCAGATTGACAATAAATAGCGGAACGATATTCAGTTACAAGATAGCCGTTGCCTACTTTAAGGCTATCTGCCTGTAGTTGATGGATATGATCATTTTCCTCAATGCAATAAAACTACCTCATTTAGTCTACCTGGTGGAGCGGAAAACTGATAATCGGGGTAGATATATTGTCTTTACGAATTCGTGTCAACACCCGCTCTGTTCTTTGAATCTCACCGTTATCTGCTTTAACAATCGCATATCCTTCGGTTATACCGTGAAACATATCTAAAGCAAGAATATCGATGGTGCCATCACTGGTCGTTGCCAGTCCGAGTGTGGGAATTGTCATGCCGAAGTCGTCACTGTCGGTACCTATCGAGTTGAAAAAACATCAACATCGTACTCCGCAGACTCTTCGGGGTCTGCCACGTTCATCTCATGGATCATCTGCAACCGGATATTCAGTAAGCGAGTAGCGTAATCCATTAGCTGATGATCTTTAAGAAAGTAGACATCAAGGTAAGAAAGTAGACATCAAGGTGCGCCGTTTTTGCTTCAAGTACCACGATTTCTGGCTGCTTTGCCAGATCTTCAATGAATTTATCGAGACTTAGTGTCACTAGTCGCTGTGCTGTAGAACCCTCCAAAACGGTTGAGACCTGTCTGGTTGTGCAACCGGCAAGCACTAACGCCAAAAGAAACAAGACGCCTAAGTGCAACGTGGTGCGCAGGTTCTGTGATCTGTAGTGAGACACGTTCAGTAAACTCTTGATTAGGGCTTGCGACGGATACTCTCATGAGGAGCTTGCGGCAATGTGCGATACGCCGATTGGAGCAGTCAAAAGCTGGATACGACGAGGTTTGATTTCATCAAGGGAATGTCTGCATGAATTCTCCTGATGAGTTCTTGCAACTTAGAGCTATGGATGAGTATTGCTGGATTAGCTATTGCGGCGTGTATTCTGCTTGTGAGTAACGAGTCATCCTGAGAGTCATCAATTTCGAAGGATTGATGCTCATCGAAGAAATTTTGGAGATTTATCAATCACGCCCTAAAGCCTTCTAGTCAATTGGGTTGTTGCACAAGCCGCAATTCCTTATTAACCTACTCTGGAATGGTGGAGCAACCCACCTATAAATAAAGGTTATTTTCGTGAAAGATTCCGTTGCAGGCGCTGCTTTGCGCCCGAGAGTGCGCCCGACCGAAGCTCGCTTCTCTTCCGGCCCTTGTCGGAAACATCCAGGCTGGTCAATCTCGGCACTAGACACTCAGTATCTTGGCCGCAGCCATCGAGCGGCCGATCCGAAAGCCTATCTCAAATCAGCTATAGATCGCTCGGCAACGCTTTTAGGCTTGCCTGCAGATTGGAAACTAGGCATTGTGCCCGCCTCTGATACTGGTGCATTTGAAATGGCCATGTGGTCATTGCTTGGATCAAGAGCAGTCGATGCCTTTGTGTGGGAGAGCTTCTCTTCCGACTGGGCAAAGGATCTGGCAGCACTTGAACTGCCAGGCCTTCACGTTCATGAAGCGGACTACGGCAGACTACCAACGCTTTCAGCAGCATCCGGTCAAAATGACGTTGTTTTTGTGTTCAATGGCACCACCAGTGGCGTTAGAGTGCCAAACATGGATTGGATTTCGGACGATCGGGAAGGTCTGGTTTTATGTGATGCCACATCCGCTGCCTATGCAATGCCAATCGATTACCACAAGGTTGATGTATTGACGTGGTCCTGGCAAAAAGCACTTGGCGGAGAAGCTGCGCACGGTATGCTGGGACTAAGTCCTCGCGCAGTAGAGCGACTGGAGAGCACAACTGCTCCGCGCGCGCTGCCGAAGATATTCACCATGACGAAGAAACAGGCCTTGATGGATGGCATCTTCACTGGCGCCACCATCAACACTCCCAGCATGCTCGCTGTTGCCGATTTGCATTCGGCACTGGACTGGTCCGATAGTATCGGCGGTCTGTCAGGCCTGCACGCACGCTCTGCTGCAAACTTTAATGTAATGGACAGGTGGGTTAACGATAGTCGTTGGGCAGACTGGCTTGCTGACGATGTCAATTCGCGATCAAACACTTCAATGTGCTTGAAGATTACCGCCGATGCCTTTCAGGCGTTGAATCTGGATGAACAACAAGCTGCAGTGAACAAGATGGTTGCCTGGTTAGAAGACGAAGGTGTTGCATTCGATATCGCAAACTATCACAGTGCACCTCCCGGGTTTCGTATATGGGGTGGAGCAACCGTTGAAGCAACTGATATAAATGCACTTACTGCCTGGCTGGATTGGGCGTATGCACATTTTGAACACACGGTGTTAAACGCTGAGGTACCGCATGGATAGCCATGCCTGGTTAAACATCCGGTCAAGGATTTAGACATAATGTCTCAAGCGGCTTTGGGCAGCGCCAGCGTATCAAGCAGGTCGTCGACAAACGCTTGTGCCTCTTCAGATTCTGCAAATGCTTTGATAACCCGCAATATCTGCTTGCCGTCGAATTTGTAAATATCGTTATGCTGCTGGATGATCTGTATTAGCGCCATAGGATCGATGTTTGGCTCATTGGCAAAGACAATGCGGGCCCCGCCCGGATTCAGCTCCAGACGTTCGATGCCCAAAGTTTCGCACCGTTGGCGCAATCGCATGACATCAAAAAGTCGTTCGGTCTGCACCGGAAGCAGGCCAAACCGGTCAATAAGCTCTATTTTCAAGTCGCGCAATGCTCCACTGTCTGGTGCGTGCGATATTCTTTTGTAGAGTATCAGACGCTGATGCACATCGGGCACATAGTCTTCCGGAAGCAGGGCAGGTACGCCAAGATCAACCTCGGTACCCTGCGCAAGTGGCTTATCGTAGTCGGGTAGTTTGCCTTCCTTTAGCGCTTTGACTGCGCGAGCCAGCAGCTCGCTATATAAAGTAAAGCCTATTTCCTGAATCTGCCCGCTCTGTCCTTCGCCTAGTAGTTCTCCAGCGCCGCGTATTTCAAGATCATGTGTGGCAAGTGTAAAGCCGACACCCAAATCTTCAAGCGATTCGATAGCCTGCAATCGTTTCTCTGCATCCTTTGTCATCGAGCCTTTGGGCGGAGTAATCAGATAGGCATAAGCACGATGATGGGAGCGTCCGACACGGCCACGTAACTGGTGCAGTTGTGCAAGACCAAGTTTGTCTGCACGATTTATCAATATGGTGTTGGCGCTGGGAATATCGATACCGCTTTCGATGATAGTTGTGGCAACCAGAATGTTGAAACGTTGATGGTAGAAATCACTCATCACTTGTTCCAGGTCAGCCTCGCGCATTTGACCATGGGCGAAATTCACCTTCGCACCCGGAACGATGCGTTGAAGATCTTCGGTGATGCGTTCTATGGTCTGGACTTCGTTATGTAGAAAATAAATCTGGCCACCGCGTACAAGCTCACGTTCGCAGGCCTCACGTATCTGTACATCAGACCACTCGCCCACAAAGGTCTTGATGGCATGGCGGTGTTGCGGTGGTGTTGCAATGATGGACAGATCCCGCATGCCCGCCAGGCCCATGTTTAACGTTCTTGGTATAGGCGTCGCCGTTAACGTGACAATGTCCACTTCAGCCCTTAATGCCTTCATGTGTTCCTTATGGCGCACACCGAAGCGGTGTTCCTCATCGATTATTACAAGGCCCAAATTCTTGTACTGAATATCCTTACTCAAGAGTTTGTGCGTGCCGATGATAATGTCTACAGAACCTTCGGCAAGCTTCTTCATGATGCCTTTCTGTTCTTTTGCCGTCTCGAATCGAGATAAGGCCTCTATCTGTACGGGCCAGTCGGCAAAGCGATCCTGAAAGTTCTGGTGATGTTGCTTGGCTAGCAGGGTAGTAGGCACCAGTACCGCAACTTGCTTGCCCGCATCCACAGCAACGAAAGCCGCACGCATGGCCACCTCTGTCTTGCCAAATCCGACATCTCCACAAACCACACGGTCGGTTGGTTGCGGTGAGCGCAAGTCTTCTACTACCGCCTCTATGGCTTGCAGTTGGTCAGGTGTTTCCTCGAAGGGAAAATCCTCGCTGAAAAGCGCATAGTTATCGGAGTTTTCAGGGAAAGCAAAGCCCTTGCGGGCCGCACGTCTGGCATGTATTTCCAGTAGCTCAGCGGCCACATCATAGGCTTTCTCGGCAGCCTTGCGGCGTACCTTCTGCCACGTGTCAGTGCCTAGTTTGTGCAGGGGGGCAGACTCTTCGCTGGCGCCAGCGTAGCGGCTGATCAGATGCAGGGAGGCCACGGGTACATAAAGTTTGTCATCGCCTGCATAATGAATAGTCAAGTATTCATTGCTTACAGAACCGACAGTGAGTGTGGTCATACCTTGATAACGACCGACGCCATGGTCGATGTGAACCACCGGTGCACCGATACTAAGATCGGTCAGGTTAGAGATAATGCTTTCCGAATCACGCGTTGGGCGGCGGCGTTCACGACGCTTTATTCGCCCGGAACCCAACTGGTTTTCGGTAATCATGGCAATGCCTGCATCCGGCAGATGCAAACCTCGGTCAATGGCCGCAGTGGTCAGGCAAAGTGGTCGCTCACTGGATAAGAAAGCGGCCCAGCTATCAACGGTTTCAGGTTGCAAGCGATTACCTACCAGCTGATCCAGTAGCGCCTCTCGTCGACCAGTGGATTCGGCAACAAATAGAACTTTTCCAGAAAACTTGCCCAGATAATCCTGCAAAGCGCCCATAGGTCGCTCGCCGCGCGGCTCTATGGGAAATAGTCCCGGCGCATCAGTCAGTGCGTTTATTGACTGTTTGTCTACTGCTTCAATTTCAAAACGTTGAGTCAGTACTACTGAATTATTTTCTAGTTGCTCTTCGATTTGTTGACGGCTGAGATAGATCTCTTCTGGCGAAAGGATAGGACGCTCTACATCATGCCGACGTTGCTCATACCGATCGGCAGTGTTGGCTTCGAACTGCTCCATGGCTTGCATGGCACCATCCACCATGACGAAGTTTGTCTGCTCCGGAAGATAGGCAAACAACGAGGAAGTTTCCTCAAAAAACAAAGGCATGTAATACTCGATGCCAGAGGGGGCACGGCCTTCACTGACAGCCTGATAAATCGGTGTGTTTTTACTTTCGGCAGCAAAGCTGTTTCGGTACTGACGTCTGAATGTCGCTATGCCTTCTTCGTTCAGTGGAAATTCATGCGCTGGCAACAGTTCGATAAGATCCGCTTTGGAAAGTCCGCGCTGCGTATCGACATCAAATGTGCGGATGGTTTCGATCTCATCATCGAAAAACTCTACCCGGAATGGCTGGTGGCTACTCATCGGAAAGAGATCGAGAATGGAGCCACGCACGGCAAACTCGCCGTGTTCCTCCACCTGTGTTACTAGCCGATAGCCGGCGTCGACCAGTCTTACGCGAAATTCTGCCAAAGCCAGGGTATCGCCTTTGTTGATGATCAGAGCGTGCTGATCCAGAAAGCTTCTGGGTGGCATGCGCTGCATCAAAGCTGCGGCAGTCAGCAGAAGAATGCCGCGCCTGGCATCACCCAGCGAATACAGGGTGCGGATTCTTTGCGAAATAATTTCCTGATGTGGCGACACTCGGTCGTAGGTGAGCGTCTCCCAGTCACCCAGCACATGCACAGGTGTTTGTTCGCCAGCAAAAAATTGCAACTCGATTTCCAACTGCAATAAATCGGAGGTGCTGGGGGCCACCACAATGCACAAACCCTGATGCCCCGCGGCATACTCGGCGATGGCCAGCGACTCGGCAGAACCGTATAAACGGCCCCAGCGCGAAGCCGTGGAAAATTTATCAGAAAATAATAAGGTAGGAGTATCCGGCACTACGATGTTCACCTCAGATGTAGAGAATTCTGGCAAAGGTACGCTCAAGAAACGGGTAATGCATAAAGTATTGAGGCACTAGCCATGCAATTGTCCCATATCTTGACAAGGATTCACTACACTAGAAAGACACGAAGGGGAGCTGCTTGTTTGGGCAATCTGAACCTTATCTAATTCGAATAGCTCTACAGTGACATGTTTCAACCATACGAACTGTTCGTAGGGCTGCGGTACACGCGGGCCAAACGGCGCAATCATTTTATTTCGTTTATCTCGCTGGTCTCCATTCTGGGAATCGCGCTGGGGGTTACTGCGCTTATTACCGTGACGTCAGTGATGAACGGATTCGAAAAGGAGATGCGTGAACGCATTGTCGGTGCCTCATCACATGCCACAGTGACAGGACTGGGCCAATCCATTGAAAACTGGCAGGCCATTGCCCAGACATCGCTTGCTCACCCGGAAGTCTCTGGAGCCGCGCCTTACGTTGAAGGCCAGGTAATGCTCGTTCATGCGGGGCGTTCAACAGGCTCGTTGATTCGTGGTGTATTACCTGACCAGGAGAGCCAGGTCTCCGAGCTGGCTGATACGCTGGAGCAGGTTGATTCACTGGAGACGGCGTTGCAGCCTGGCGAATATGGAATTTTACTAGGGGCTGATCTTGCCAGCTATCTGGGAGCCATAGCCGGTGATCGTGTCATGGTTATTACGCCTGAGGCGAGCGTGACTCCTATGGGGTTCGTGCCGCGGGTCAAGCGATTTACCGTAACCGGCATCTTCCGTTTTGGTATGTTCCAGTTTGATCGAAACCTTGCGGTTATGCATGCTGCTGATAGCGCCAAACTGTTCAAGCTGGGTGATGGTTATTCCGGCGTGCGCCTGAAACTGACTGACACATCGCGCGCACCCATCGTGGCTCGTGATCTGCGCCAGGAGTTGGGCTATGACAATTTTGTGAGTGACTGGACGCAGCAGAACGCCAATTATTTCATGGCGGTGAAGATGGAAAAAACCATGATGTTTATCATTCTTTCCATGATTGTTGCGGTGGCGGCATTCAACATTATTTCTACTCTGGTGATGCTTGTGCAGGACAAGCAGTCAGACATTGCGATCTTGCGCACACAAGGTGCATCGCCTGCCAGCATTCTCTCCATTTTTGTCGTGCAAGGTACGTTGATAGGGGTAGTGGGTACAGTTGCCGGGCTTGTCGGCGGTATCGCGCTGGCCAGCAATATTGATGTGGTCGTTCCGTTCATCGAGCAATTTACAGGACCTGTGCTTAATCCTGAGGTGTACTACATTGACAAGATGCCTTCCGATCTTCGCCGCAGCGATGTGACTAAAGTGGGCTTGATGTCATTTGGTTTATCGTTGCTGGCCACCCTGTATCCGGCATGGCGTGCATCACGCACCGACCCTGCAGCCGCCTTGGCGTATGAGTAGCTATTCGTGAACGATAAGATAAGAACTGACACTGTCGTGCTGGAGGCGAAACATCTGGGGCGTCGCTACGAGCAAGGCGATCTGAGCGTCGATGTCTTGAGAGATGTATCGCTACGTATTGATAAAGGTGAACGTGTGGCCATCATCGGCCAATCGGGTAGCGGTAAAAGTACGTTGTTGCACTTGCTGGGTGGGCTGGACACACCAACCTCCGGATCGATACATGTCACAGGCGAGGATATGGCCAACCTCAGTCAGGCCAAACGCGGACGTCTGCGCAATCTGGCGGTCGGTTTTGTATACCAGTTTCATCATCTGTTGCCAGAATTTACTGCGGTGGAAAACGTCAGCATGCCGCTTTTGATTCGTGGCATGTCGAAGGCCAAGGCGGCATCCAGGGCTGAGGAACTGTTGGCTAGAGTTGGGCTGGCAGAGCGTTTCCGTCACAAGCCTGCCGAATTATCGGGTGGCGAGCGCCAACGAGCAGCAGTTGCGCGTGCACTGGTTACACGTCCGGCCGTGGTGTTGGCAGACGAGCCAACCGGTAATCTGGATGAAGAGACGGCAGGTCGAGTCTACGAGTTGATGCTGGAGCTGAATCAGGAATTGGGTACCAGTTTTCTAGTGGTGACTCACGATAGCCGTTTAGCAGGACGTATGGATCGTGTGCTTCAGTTGACTAGAGGTGAGTTGCTTGATCAACCGCCCACCGACGGGATGCCTGGCCTTTCAGGGCTGGGAACATAATAAAAGCGCATATGTGATCAAAAATGTGATTTTATTTCGTCCACAGTCCTTTAGCCAATGAGTCAGGAGTCTCGTTAGCGGCTTCTCGCGCTGCGGCACGACGCAAGTTGCGAGTCTTCCAGCGTCTGATCGCATGAATCCTCCATAGCAATAGCGTTGCGCCAAAGCCTAATACTGAAGAAACGGTGGCGCAAAACAGCATGCCGGTAAGCAGCATCGGCCAGGCGTGCCCGGCACTGACCAGTATGGATTGGGTGCTGAAAGTTAACGGTTCTGCCAACACGGGCTTGCCAAGAATCATTGACCCGCTGCGCCATGCAGCATACAGTAGAGGGGCAAAGGTCAAAGGATTGGTGAACCACACCATGACCACGGAGACAGGTACATGGACGCGCAATACCGCCGAGAGCACGGCTGCCAGCAACATCTGCATCGGCACAGGAATCCAGCTCACAAACAACCCTACAGCCACGCCCCCGGCTACCGATCGGCGATTCAGGTGCCATACCATCGGCTGCGCAAACGTATTGCGAATCCAGCGCTTCACGCCGGATTTCTGGTGTTCGCATCCGCCCAACTGTTCGTGCAACCTGCGATGCACGGTGGTTGCGTCAGGCAGCCGAGCTCTGAGCCATTTACCAGCCATTGTCAGAATATCGATGCAGGCAAAGTAGCAAAATTCCCCGGCTTGTGTTCATTTAGCGACGATCTTGCAAAGTTATTAAATCTTGTACGTAGCCCAAAGGGTATTGAATACGCTGGTTGGCAATTATGAGAATGTTTGCGCTTTCCTGGATGTTGACTACGCTGCTTCTGGTCAACCTGCGCAGTCTGCCGTCGCTGAGTCTTAGTGCGATATTCATCATTGCGACACTGCTGGTTTATCTAAAATATCCGCAAAGCAGGTCGTCGATCGCCGGTGTATGCCTGTCTTTTATCAGCCTGGCTCTGACACTTTTTCATTTGGCAGGCCACCAGTTGCACCGGAGTCAGGTGTCTGTCGATTTAACACTCACCGTACGCATCGACAGCGTGCCTCAGCGGCACGAACGCGGCACCTCATTCATCGCAGAGGTGCTCAACTGTCAGTCCTGCGACCAGGAATTGGCAGTAGAGCGCATTAAACTATCCTGGTATCAAAACCCACCGACGCTTCGCGCCGGCGATATCTGGCAGTTGACGGTCAGGCTCAAACCGCCTGTGTCTCTGCGAAATACAGGCACTTTCGATGCGGTGGCCTTTACTCTGGTAAAGAATATTCACGCCAAAGGGTATGTACGAGATCAGGCTGGTATAAAAAGAATTGCCGAAAATTCCGGTTTTTCGTTGTCGCGTGTTCGGCAGCAGGCTGCCGAGCGCCTTCAAACCCTTACAGGTAATAATGACTATCTGGGGTTGCTGCAAGGGCTCACCGTCGGTGTCAAAACCGAAATCTCAGATGAACAATGGGATGTATTGAGAAGTACCGGCACTGCACACTTACTCGCCATCTCGGGACTGCATGTCGGGTTGATTGCGGCTTGGGTACTATTCACTGGTCAATGGCTTTCGCGCATGGTAATCGCACTTTTACAGCGTATGTCCGATATGACGTTGGTGTTCGATGCCAGGCCATGGATCCTAACGTGCAGCTTGTTTTCGGCTGCCGCTTATGCCGCTTTGGCCGGATTTGAATTACCTACACAACGCGCTGTGCTCATGCTGGGCGTCTGGATGATTGCCGCTCTGCGGTTCAGGTTTCTGCCACCACTGGCTGCCCTTTGTATGGCGCTCATAGCGGTGATGTCCATTAACTCGCTCAACGTTTTGTCAGCCGGATTCTGGTTGTCATTTGGTACTGTCGGGATCCTGTTTTACCTGCATCGTGGTCATCTGCGCAATCAGTCTGAAAATTCCTCTGTCGGGCTGGTGGCTATCGTCCGACAAATTCGCGCTCTCGGTACCACTCATATCCTGTTGGGGATCGCGTTATTACCTGTGAGTGCGTGGTTTTTTCAAGCTGGATCTTTAGTTGCGCCTTTAGCCAATCTGATAGCCGTGCCGTGGGTGGCTATGGTGTGCGTACCGTTAAGTTTGGCGGGATTGTTGCTGGGCGTGATCTTCGAGCCGCTAGCATCGCCTGTGTTATCACTGGCAACAGGGTCTTTGCAGCTTTTGCTAGGTTTTCTGGGCGCTCTGGATTTAACTGAATTAAGTTCTGTCGTTATCACTATGCCTAGCCCCATGGCTTTTTTTCTGGTGCTTCTGGGCTTGTTGGTGATATTTGCACCGACAGGCCTAAGTTTGCGTTTCCTGGCTGTACCCTTGTTTTTACCTGCGTTGATTCATAATACGAACACGCCTGCGACCGATGGATTTGAAGTGCATGTGCTGGACGTGGGGCAAGGCTTGGCAGCACTGGTTTTTCATGGGGAGAAAACACTGCTTTTCGATACCGGGGGCAGGGTATCGTCGACGTTGAGCATGTTCGATGCGGTTGTGGTGCCGTTTTTGCAAGAATCGGGTCGTCGGCGTGTGGATATGCTGGTGGTCTCGCATGGTGATGAGGATCATGCCTTTGGCGTAGGTGATGTGATTCAACGATTCCCTGACGTTCAGATATATTCAAGTCAGGCGCTGGATTTACCAGAGGGGCAACTGACATCACGCTGCGTGGCAGGCACACAATGGAAAGAGGGGGCCGTGCAGTTCGGATTTTTACATCCAGGTGCAGCTGATCGAGGAAGTGATAACAACCTTTCATGTGTATTACTGGTTCAAATGGGCACCAGTCGTGTGCTACTCACAGGTGATATAGAGGCCGCGGCCGAACACGATATGTTGTCGCGAATCGGTGGGGATTTGCCATTTCCAGTCACTTTGCTGACGGCTCCCCACCATGGCAGTAAGAGCTCATCCACGCAGGCGTTTGTGGATAAGTTACGTCCCCGGTACGTTGTTTTTCCCTCCGGGCGCGCTAACCGCTATGGATTTCCTCACAGCGATGTACAATTGAGATATAAACTAGCGGGATCAGAGTCGTTCGTCACAAGCGAAAGCGGCGCGGTCTCTTTCGCGTTCGGGCCGGATGGTCTGTTGCGTGCACCGTTAACCTGGTGGATTTCACACCGTCGCTTCTGGCACGGCATCGTTAACCCTGACTGCTGGCATCACTTTGCCGGAAAGTCACTTTTGCTGCGGCTGCGCAAGCTTTCGCAAGATGGACAGATATTGTGTGGGAAATAGTTACAGCGGGTGGTTGGTTGATGTTCCCGATAATCATAAGCTCTATCGTGGCGCTCGCCATTGTGGGCGAACGATTCTTTACGCTGCGTGCAGAAAAAGTACTGCCTGATAATCTGGTGGCAGATGTCTGGCGCATGGCAAGTGCACGTCAACTCAACGAAGAGAAAATTCGCGAAATCCAGCAAGGCTCGCCGCTTGGACGAGTACTTGCCGCAGGCCTGACTAATCGGACTGACGATCGCGAAATCATGAAAGCATCCATAGAGGAGGTTGGCGGGCACGTGGCACATGAGCTCACGCGTTATCTGAATGCATTGGGTACGATCGCTGCCGTTACCCCCTTGCTGGGTCTGCTAGGCACTGTTGTGGGGATGATTAGTGTCTTTACAAACATTACGACAGTTGGCGTCGGTAATCCGGCACAGTTGGCAGGCGGCATCTCTCAGGCGCTTATCACCACAGCCGGCGGTTTGATGGTTGCTATCCCGGCACTGATGTTTCACCGCTATTTTCGCGCCAAGGTTGATGGACTGGTGGTGGATATGGAAAAAGAATCACTCAAGCTGATTGATGTCTTGCAGAAACGACAGATGCAGTCACGCGTTGCCAGTAAATGAAGTTTCATCGTCCACCATCCGAGGAGCTTGAACTCAATCTGACGCCGCTAATCGATGTAGTTTTCCTGCTGCTCATATTCTTTATGGTATCAACCACATTCCAGAAAGAATCTGAAATATCCCTGCAGCTTCCAAAAGCAACAGACGCTCAGAAAGCAACACCGACCGAGCGTATCGAGATAGTTATCAATGCAGCGGGTCGTTACTTCATTGATGATCAGGAGGTGATAAAAAGCGATGTCGCCAGTCTGCAGAATGCTCTGTATAAAGTGTCGAACGGTCTGCGAGACATACCGCTAACTATTCGGGCAGATGCCCAGGTTCCGCATCAGGCAGTTGTCACTGCCATGGATGCCGCAGGTCAGCTTGGTATGCTAAGGATAACGATAGCAACCTCACGCAGCGCTGACTAACCTCACATCTCATGAAAGCGGTACAGCAAGAGCGCGGGCCTGACAATGCGGTAAAAGGTGCTGATACCTACAAGCGATTACTTGGTTACGTCGTTCCCTATCGTCGGGAATTTATCATTGCTGTGATTGGCATGGTGGGCTACGCCATCACCGATACAGCCTTTGCTGCGCTTATGAAGCCTATGCTTGATGGCAGTTTCGTCGAGCAGGATCAATCAGCCATTATCATGGTGCCGTTGATGATAATCGGCATTTTTCTACTTCGCGGCGTGGCAGGTTTTGCATCCACCTATTACATAGCGTGGATAGGCTGGCGGGTCATCAAGCAGTTGCGAGCTGACATCTTCGGAAAGTATCTGACGCTGCCCACAGCATTCTATGACAAAGCCTCGTCAGGAGAGCTCATCTCTCGCATCACCTTTAACAGTCAAATGGTTGCCAACGCCGCTAGTAGTTCCCTGACGGTCATGGTACGCGATTCGCTCACAGCTATCGGCCTGTTGGGCTTGATGTTTTATCAAAGCTGGCAATTATCCCTGACCTTTTTGATCATAGGACCGATTATCGGCATCATTGTCGGTCGAGTCAGTAAACAGTTTCGCGCTATCAGTCGTAGCATCCAGGGCTCCATGGGGGATGTTAGTCATGTGATTCAGGAGTCTGTAGAGGGTGCCCGCGTGATCAAGATATTTGGTGGTCACGAAGAGGAGCTGGCGCAGTTTGAGCAGGCGAATGAAAGCAATCGTGCATTCAACATGAAAGAGACGATGGTCAAGGCAATGAACGAACCTATCGTGCAATTGCTTGTTGCGCTTGCTTTGGCTGTCATTGTTTACATTGCCTCCAGTGGTGAGGTGGCTGATCGTATTTCGGTGGGCAGTTTCATGTCCTTTATTACGGCAATGCTGCTGCTTTTTGCGCCGTTGAAGCGCATGACAACGCTGAATAGCCAGATTCAGTCCGGGATTGCTGCCGGAGAAAGCCTGTTCGCCATACTCGATCTGGAGTCCGAAAAGGACATCGGCACAAAAGAGCTGGAAAAAGACATACGCCGCGTGGAATACCGCAACGTGGCATTGAAATATTCGACTGATAAGCCAGCGGTGCTGAAAGATATCAGCCTGACAATCAGCAGGGGAGAGACTATTGCCTTTGTGGGTGAATCAGGTAGCGGCAAGACCTCCTTGGTCAATTTACTGCCAAGATTGTATGAACTTGATGCAGGTCAGGTGATTGTTAATGGCGAGCCAGTGCAGGACTATACATTGCGTTCCCTGCGCAGTCGTATTGCCACGGTTAGTCAGGATGTCATGCTTTTTAATAATACTATTGCCAGCAATATTGCCTACGGAAGTAGCGATTCGGTTGATGAGGCCACACTGTTTGCAGCGTGTAAGGCGGCACATGCACACGACTTTATCATCGAGCTACCTGCGGGCTACGACACTTTGGTTGGTGAAAACGGTGTCATGCTTTCAGGTGGTCAAAAGCAGCGAGTAGCCATTGCTCGTGCCTTGTTAAAAAACGCCCCTATCCTGATACTGGATGAGGCCACCTCAGCTCTGGATACCGAATCCGAGCGCAAAGTGCAGCAAGGTCTGGATGCGCTGATGCAAGGACGTACCACTCTGGTAATTGCACACCGCCTGTCAACTATCGAGCAGGCAGACAGAATTGTGGTCATGGACAAAGGCGAGATTGTGGAAATCGGTACTCACCAACAGTTGCTGGCTGGCAAGAAACACTACTACAATCTGCATCAACTGCAGTTTCGCTAGTGAGTAGACTCGAACAGGTCTGGGGCGAACATGGTTGGCAGTCATGGGCGTTATGGCCCGTTTCAATATTGTATCGCCTTGTTATTGTCTGCCGACGCTTTGCTTATCATCGAGGCTGGGCAAAGACACATGAAGTGTCCTTGCCAGTAGTTGTCGTGGGCAACATCACTGTCGGCGGTACTGGCAAATCGCCGCTGTGTCTGTTTCTGGTGCGTTTTTTTCAAGCCGCTGGCTGGCGTCCCGCCATTGTCAGTCGTGGCTACGGTGGCGAACGTCATCTCACACCACATATGGTTGCTGCCTCAGATACACCTGCCAATGCAGGTGACGAGCCCTTGATGTTGTTCCAGCAATCAGGCGTGCCTGTCTGCGTTTGTGTCAAGCGTTCATCGGCGGTAGAGCACATTGCCGCCCACTCAAATGCTGATATTGTTTTTGCTGATGATGGTCTGCAGCATCTGGCGATGCCACGTGTGGCCGAAGTTGTGGTTCTTGATGGCAGACGCGGTCTGGGTAACGGCTGCTTGCTGCCAGCGGGGCCGTTGAGAGAGTCTGCTTCACGGCTTGGCGATGCTGATGTCATTGCCGTCCAGGGTACAGATAGACTGCATGATTCATTACAAACAATCATTGAATCACGCGGTGCCAATGACATTGAGGTCAATCGCTTTCATCTGCAGTTGACCGAGGTAATTGCGTTGTCTGATGGTCGGCGCTTGCCCCTTGGCGACTTTGTAGATAAACCGATTATCGCTATGGCCGGCATTGGTCATCCGGATCGTTTTTTTGATGCATTACGATCTCATGGCTTGCAGATTACGGGCATCGCTAAACCTGACCATCATCAGTACAGTTTTGATGATTTCGCCATCCAGCCGGGGTTGCCTGTGTTTGTGACTGCCAAGGATGCGGTGAAGTTGAAAATTCTTGCTAAATCGCAGCAAATATGCCCGGTTGATATTTATGAGGTCCCCGCAAACGTTATCGTGAGTGAGCCTTTGCAAGAGAGTATCGCAAGGCTTGAGAGCGCACTGCGAACAAGCAGAGGCAACCAGTCGTCGGTATGAAAGTGACTATACTGCTATCAGGTTTTATGAATTGAACTGTTATGACTTGAGCTCTTTCGACTTGAGCTCTTTCGACTTGAGCTCTTTTGACTTGAGCTCCTCCGACTTAAGCTCCTTCGACTTAAGCTCCTCCGACTTAAGCTACTTCGACTTATCAGGGCAAGCAAGTAATGAGGCAACAACCTTATAACATCGTTATACCCGCCCGATATGCATCGAGTCGGTTTCCGGGTAAGCCACTGTATCGGCTTAATGGCTTACCAATGATTTTGCACACAGCTAGGCGTGCTGCCGAGTCATTGGCCGATGAGATTGTTGTTGCCACTGATGATGATCGTATTGCAAAGGTCTGTCTCGATGCCGGGCTGGATGTAGAGATGACGCTTGAAGAGCATCCAAGCGGTACCGATAGAATTGCCGAGGTTGCTGCCAGGAGAGGGTGGGGAGATGAACGTATTGTCGTAGGATTGCAGGGCGATGAGCCTGCAACAG
>Ga0209187_1000610_pt1 | contig 56773 bp, 46 predicted proteins | sample BantaG_FD_187430 | JGI IMG/M metagenome (GOLD analysis project Ga0209187, IMG submission 187430) | Marine algal microbial communities from Bantry Bay, Ireland - BantryBay_4 metaG (SPAdes) (version 2) | ecosystem: Host-associated > Algae > Red algae > Unclassified | place: Bantry Bay, Ireland...
CTAATACTGGCTTTTTACTGTACAAGTGTTCTTTTAAACGGTCATACATATCTGCATCCGTCTGGTTTTTTTGTTTTTTACTCTTCATTCTTTAAAGTTAACAAGACACACTTAATTGAACAGTCTCTTAAAAAGCTGCAAAACATTAAAGTATACTAAACTTCGAAACTCGCCAAGCATGAAACACGACTTCCAGCCGAAGGTTTTCAGACCTCTCGGCCCAAGCTACAAATTCACGCATTAACTCCCGGCGCCCCTTCCTTCGCCTCCAAAATTATCTTCTCATACAGTTGCTCATATTGCGGAAGAATATAAGAAATATCAAATTCTTTAGCCTTAGCTAATGCACGAGCTCTAAACTCCGCTAGCACTTTTTCATCACCAAGTATTTTGATTGCATTAGCAGCCATGTCATCAATGTCTCCAACTTTACTCAGGTAACCAGTTTCGCCATCGATATTAACTTCCGGTAAGCCACCCACATCTGAAGAAATAATGGGTACTTCACATGCCATAGCTTCCAAGGCGGCAAGACCAAAACTCTCATTTTCAGAAGGAATAATAAATAAATCAGCGATAGATAATAATTCCTCTACAGCATCTTGTTTTCCTAAAAACCGAATTTGATCACAAAGGCCAATTTGTCTGCATAATTTTTCCATAGCTGGCCGCTCCGGACCATCCCCAATCAAAATTAATTTGGAAGGAATCTTTGGATATATTTTTTCAAAAATGCGAATGACATCATGCACTCTCTTTACCTTTCTAAAATTACTAGTATGTACAATGATTTTTTCACCGTCGGGAGCAATAGCCTTTTTAAAATGGCCTTTATCAATTTTTCTAAACCTTTCAAAATCGATGAAATTATAGATTACCTCAATATCCTTTTTGATATTAAAGCTATCTAAGGTTTGATTTCTAAGTTGCTTCGAAACAGCGGTAACTCCATCCGATTGATTTATACTGAATTCTACTACTGGAGCAAAAGAAGGATTGGACCCGACAAGGGTGATATCAGTTCCATGTAAAGTAGTAACAACTGGAATATATTTTTTCCCCTGCGATAATAATATTTGTTTAGCATTGTAGGCAACACTTGCATGTGGAACTGCATAATGAACATGCAAAATATCTAGGTCCTCATGAATGATTACATCGACTAATTTACTTGCCAATAGGGTATCATAAGGCTCATATTGAAACAAAGGATAATCATAAATAGATACTTCATGGAAATAGATATTCTCAATAAATGAGCCCAATCTCGCAGGTCTTTTATAGGTAATAAAATGAACTTGATGTCCCCTTTGGGCTAAACCCTTACCTAATTCTGTTGCAACAACTCCACTTCCTCCGTAGGTAGGATAACAAACAATTCCAATTTTCATCTTTTTCATTTTTTTGCTTTAAATAATAATTTAAAATAACCCAAGACCCATAAATGTTCCAAAATAGATAAAATTTATAGTTGCATTTGTCTAAGAACTGAACAATTATCTAAATTATGACGTTTAGTCATTAAGTAAAGATTTACGAATTGGCTATCTATTCTATCAAAGATTTGGAAAAATTATCCGGAATCAAGGCTCACACCATCCGGATTTGGGAACGTCGCTACGGTGTTCTAAGTCCTCATAGAACCGATACTAATATTAGATATTATCAAGATGAGCATTTACAATTGCTTTTAAATATGGCCCTTTTAAATAGACATGGCTATAAAATTTCCAAGATTGCTCACATGAGCAAAGAAGAGATTAGCGAGACAGTAGCCCAAATTTCTGATATTGACGCAAAGTTTGAAGATCAATTAGACGCAATAACGCTGTCCATTTTTGAATTGGATGAATATAAATTTGATAAAATTCTAAGTTCACACATTAACCAAATAGGTTTTGAAAGTACCATGTTCGAAGTAATTTATCCATTACTAGATAAATTGAGTCTACTTTGGCTCTCTGGATCAGTAAATCAAATTCATGAGAATTTTGTTAGTCAGCTTATAAGACAAAAATTGATCTGTGCGATTGATAATATCCCCTTGATTAGACCGAATCATAACCCTTCATTTTTGATTTATATGCCAGAAGGAGAAGATCAGGATTTAAGTTTAAGTTTTCTCCACTTTTTGTTGAAATCGAGAAATTATAAAGTGATGAATTTAGGATCTGACATAGGGCTAGTGGATTTGGAAAAGGCAATGAGTGTTTATCCTGAGGTCAACTACCTTTTTACTATGGTCAATGAAAGTATCCCAGATGAAAAGCTTCCTAACTACCTTACTTATTTGAGGAAAATTTTTCCAGAAACGTCAATGGTTCTTTCTGGATACAAAATAATTTCACAGAACCCAATAATTGATTCAAATACGATTATTGTAAAAAGTATGCAAGAAACAATTGAATACTTGGAAGAACTTCCAATTCTAGAAAAGGTGGAACCTTAAATGTGTAACAATATCAACTTAATGTTTGCTAATTAATCTATATTACATATTATAACATTCAATTTAACTAAATTTGCAAAAAAATTAAAAACTTATATTTATGAAAACGATTTTTAAACTGTCATTCCTAATGTTAATTCTTGCCCTTGCTGTTTCATGTAAAAATAAAGGCGATGCTACCGAAGCTAAAGCTGCCGGAGAAGTAGCAAGTACTGAAAATGCTAAAAGCTTCAAAGTAAATACTGCCGCAACTAAAGTAATGTGGGAAGGCACGAAATTAACTGGTTCCCACAAAGGAACACTAGATGTTTCCAAAGGAGAGATTGCTGTAGACAATGGCGAAATTAAGGGAGGTTCCTTTACTATTGATATGACTTCTTTATCTAATTCTGATTTATCAGGAGAGCAAAAAGGGAAATTGGAAGGTCACTTAAAGTCAGCTGACTTTTTCGATGTAGCAAACCACGAAAATGCTAAATTTCAAATTACCAAGGTTACTAAACTGAGTGGTGATGCAAATGCAAATCATATGATTTACGGTAATCTTACTATGAAAGACGCCACTAAAGAAATTGGATTTAAAGCAAATGTCAATATTAATGGAAACGCTATCAGTGTATCCACTCCAGCATTTAAAATTGATAGAACAGAATGGGGTGTAGAATACGGCTCAGATAAATTCTTTGATAACTTAAAAGACAAAGCAATTAATGATGATATTACTTTAAGTATTAGCTTAAAAGCTAATGCAGGCTAATTAATCTCATTAATAAAAATATGAAAGCGCCTTGTCTCAAACAAGGCGCTTTTCTTTTTACCTATTTACTAGAGTAAGTTAAAACAAGCCGGGCTGCTATTTTCTTTATTGAGTAGACCATTCTAAATATAAATTATAGATAAAGTCATCTGCGGCTACCGTTATCTTGGTAGGGTATGAATTATCAGGGTCAGGTCTTGATATACTTCTGATATGTGGACGGAAATGGAAATTGATATTTCCAACTTCATCATAAGACCCATTATTTTCTAGTAAATCTGCTGTGTATTCGTCATTATCTAAAAACTGAACATTATAGGTTAAATCAAAGTCCTCTTCTTTTGTCGGAATAATTATTTCCAAGGTTTTAGGTAATTGAGAACTAGTTATATCTTTCCATCTTGATCTTTAAATCCGGCTAGCCACTGCCAACCATTACTCTTATATTTTTGAAACATGTAAACATCGGGGTTCTTGAAATCATCATTTAATTTGATTTGGATTCCATACCCCATTTTCTTCATCATAAGGAGGCAAAGAACTAACCTGAATATCCTTTATAATTACATGGTTAGGTAGTTTATTGCAATCGGGTACATCATATTCAACCGTTCTCGAAATTGCTAATAATGGAAATGATGGATCAGATAATTGTCTTATTTTATATTGAATGGGAACACCCAAGGAAGGATCATTTTCCCTTCTCTCACCCTCTAATAGGCAGACTGAATAGATTCAATGATAAAAGCGAAGAGCAATAGTAAGAGTAGACTAAATTGAGATTTCATTGCTTGTTTTTTAAGATAAATTTATACTACCTTATATCCACAGCAATCAAAAGGTTACCCCCATTGCTAAAAAAAATCCAATCATCTTTGATTTTGATTATATTGTTAAATAAAGAAATAGTGCTTTGACAAGAATTAGGAGAAAACTAACGAGCAACTGATCACTTTCAATGCAAAAATGACAACTGAATTTTATGGAAATAAGCAATCTGTTCGAATTATTCGAATTCCAATTACAGCAGTATTCAGGGGAAATTTTATTGCACAATAAAGGAGATGAAATTGGGACACAGGCTAGTATTCCTGAATGCATTGCAAAGAGAGATTTAATAAGCCAGTTTTTGTTGTCTGAAGGATATCAAAAAGGAGATAAAATCGGCATCCTTTCTTACCGAGGATCAATAGAATGGTTTCTTGCCGACATGGCTATTCAACAGTTAGATATGATTCCAGTTCCCATCCATTCAAATTATACTTTAGATGAAATGAATTATGTTTTTAAGGATGCCGCTATTCAATTCTGCTTTGTTTCTAGTGTTAGCCTAGTATCAAAATTTCAGCAACTAGCCGTTTCTCCAGAATATTTAATTTTGAAAGAAACTGATCATGAAAAATCTATAACCAAAATTTTCGAGGTGGCTTTGAAAGATACCACGAGAATGCAAATAAATGAAGCCAGATCTGCAATTAGTAATGATGATGTATGCACTATAATTTACACCTCTGGCTCAACAGGAAATCCCAAAGGAGTAATGCTTACCCACAATAATATATTATCAAATATAAAATCTACTACAGCCTTATTGCCGATCAAACACGGCGATGTGGCAATAAGCTTTTTGCCCATGTCTCATATTTTTGAACGTATGGTTTGCTACGCCTACTTTTATTTAGGGGTACATGTGTATTTTTTGTCCAACAATCAAAAAGTTGTAGCCACTATTAAAAAGATAAGACCACATTACTTTACAGTTGTTCCAAAAGTATTGGAGAATATTTATGATCTAATCTTAGACAGCGAAACCAAAAATTTGGTCAAATTTAAATTGATTGAATGGGCTTACAAAGTGGGAGAACAATATGGTAAAGATATTCCTAAATCCTTTTTGTACAATTTTCAATTATGGTTTGTTAAGCGATTTATTTTCCGACCATGGAGGAAAGCAATGGGTGGTCGAATAAAAGTTATCATGGTAGGCGCAGCTGCCTTAGAACCAAAAATTGGCAGATTATTTTCTGCGGCGGGTATGCAAGTAAGAGAAGGATATGGCATGACGGAAACCTCTCCAGTAATTGCATTCAATAGATGGGAAAAGGGGGGCTTTAAATTTGGTACAGTCGGCAAAGCAGTTCCCGATGTAGAGATTAAAATTGAGGAAAGTGAAGATGAATTATTAGGACAACGGTCCATTGGGGAAATTTTAGTAAAGGGTCCAAACGTAATGGCTGGATATTACAACCAAGAGGAATTAAGTAAATCAGTTTTTGATAATGGTTGGTTTAAAACTGGCGACATGGGAAGATTTACGGAAGATGGATTTTTGGTAATTGAGGACCGGAAGAAGAATTACTTTAAAACAAGTGGAGGCCGTTACGTAGCTCCCCAACCGATAGAGCAAAAACTACTTCAATCAGCATACATTAAACAAGCTATGATTATTGGTTTCAAAAGACCTGCCGTGGCTGCATTAATAATTCCTGATGTTGTAAAACTTAAAACCTGGTGTGCTATAAATGACATTCATTGGACGTCTATTACTTACATGATTCATCATCTAAAAGTTTTAGAGTTTTATAATAAAATTTTAAATGAGCTAAATTCTACTTCTAAGAAACATGAAAAAGTGCTCTTAATTCGTTTGATAGAAGAGGAGTGGACCATCGAAAATGAAATGCTAACCCCAACCTTAAAGCTTAAGCGTCTGAAAATCAAGGAAAAATATAAAAAACAAATTGACGATATGTATGAAAGTAAATTACATTGAATACAGCTAAATAATAATAATTCTTTACCTTTGCAGTGCGGTTGGAGTAAAATTTATGATATGAAAAGCTTTTATTTATGTGTGTTCTTTATAGCATCTAGCTTTATGTTAAATGCGCAAATAGGGAGACAGAACAAAAAATCACCATACATAGGTGTTGCTGGAGCCTTAAATTTAAAAGTTATTGCTAACCAAAATAATTATGGTTACAATGAACTAGATTATGCTTTTGCACCTGGATATTATGGAGGTTTTGTCTTCGGAATTGATGTTGGTAATCGATATGCATTACAAATAGAATTTAATTTTGCCAACGCTGGTCAAAGTTACAAAGATGTGATCTCCGGTAATGAAAATGAAAAAGAGGTGGATTTGTCATATTTCCAAGTGCCCATTTTATATAAACGGTTTATGGGTCAAAATGACGTTTATTCAGAATTTGATGGACTGCTAGAGAATTTTTACTGGCTGGGCGGAATTCAATTAGGCTTTCTGAGTTCAGCCGATGTTACGTGGACTACCAATGGACAAGAAACTGACTTCTTGAGTTTTATTAATCAACATGGACGTAATCCTCATATTGCTACCCTACAACAAATGGGCGCTCCTGAGGATGATAAAGAATTTTTCCAAAGCTTAGATATTAGCGCCATATTTGGTTTAGGGTATCAAAAATATTTAACTAAACAGTTATTCCTAAATGTGGAATTAAGAGGAGGAATTGGAATACTAGATATGAACCAAAAGGAATGGAGGTTTGAAAACAGAGCAGGCGTGTACCAAGCTTCTCGGAATGCATTTGGCGGACTTAGAATAGGGATTGGAGTTATATTAAGGTAGGCAACCATTCTAGGATATAATCATAAAGATTGGATTACATAGATTGATCAATGAACGCGGTTTCATTTCAAGAATGTCAATCTTTTAATACATTATAAATTAGTTTCGTACATGCACCATTAACACCGAAACATCAGATGGAGAAACCCCAGAAATCCTACTCGCTTGCCCTATTGTTCTAGGCCGAATTTTATTTAACTTTTCTCTAGCTTCAGCAGACAAAGATTGTAATCCATCATAGTCGAAGTCATGCGTAAGCTTTACTTCTTCTAGTCTATTCATCTTATCTACCATCTCTTGTTCTTTTCGGATATATCCTTCGTACTTTAAAAAGACTTCTGTTATTTCGATCATTTCATCATCGAACTGATCAAGGTAATCGTAGAGGTAATCTAAGTTTTTAGCTAAAGCTTTTAAACCAACTTGAGGTCTAGATAATACTGAATGTAATTTCACTTTTTGAGAAAGTGCTTTTGAATTAATACTATTTAAGTAATCATTAATTTCTTCAGGAGCGACACTAGTTTCTTTAATGAATTTCGTAATGTCTTCGGTTGCCTTTTCTTTTGCTTCCACTCGAGCTAGTCGATCTTCTAAACCTTTCACACCAAGTGCGTCTGCCAATCGAGTAAGTCTGATGTCTGCATTATCTTGCCTCAGTAATATTCTATACTCCGCTCTTGAAGTAAACATCCGATAAGGTTCTTTTGTCCCTTTATTAATCAGGTCATCAATAAGCACCCCAATATAGGCCTCGGATCTTTTTAAAATAAAAGGATCCTTTTCATTTGTTTTTAAGTGTGCATTAAAACCAGCCATCATTCCTTGACAAGCGGCTTCTTCATAACCTGTAGTTCCATTAATTTGTCCTGCAAAAAATAAGTTGGAAACCAATTTAGTTTCCAAAGATAATTCTAATTGAGTAGGTGGAAAGAAGTCGTACTCAATTGCATAACCAGGACGAAACATTTTAGCATTTTCGAATCCAGGTATTTTCAACATCGCTTTATATTGCACTTCTTCTGGTAATGAAGAAGAGAATCCATTGACATAAATTTCGCAAGTATCATAGCCTTCCGGCTCCACAAACAATTGGTGTCTATCTCGCTCTGAAAAACGATAAATTTTATCTTCAATAGATGGACAATAACGCGGCCCAAGTCCTCGTATTCTGCCATTAAACATAGGCGATCTATCGAAACCAGTTTTTAATAGTTCGTGAACTTCAGGATTAGTAAAAGTAATATGACAAGGCAAAAGATTTTTGGGAAGGTTAGTTTCCGTGTATGAAAAACGCCCTTGTTCTACATCACCATCTTGTACTTCCATTTTTGAAAAATCTAATGATCGCCCATCTACTCTTGGCGGTGTTCCAGTTTTCATTCTACCAGATTCAAATCCTAAATCAAGTAATTGTTCGGTAATGCCAGTTGCAGCTTTTTCTCCCGCTCGTCCTCCTCCTAATTGCTTTTCTCCAATATGGATCAAACCATTTAAAAAAGTCCCATTGGTCAGCACTACGGACTTTGCTTCAATTTCTAAACCTATTCCAGTTCTAATACCACAAGCTCGTCCATCTTTAACTAAAATTCCTTTCACCATTTCTTGCCAAAAATCAATGTTTGGATGAGCCTCCAACATAATCCGCCATTGCCTCGCAAACAACCTTCGATCGCTTTGCGCTCTTGGGCTCCACATAGCAGGACCCTTAGATTTATTAAGCATTCTAAATTGCAACATGGTTTCATCCGTCACAATGCCTGAATAACCACCTAAAGCATCAATTTCTCTAACTATTTGACCTTTGGCAACACCACCCATTGCTGGATTACAAGACATCTGTGCAATGGTCTGCATATTCATGGTCGCCAACATTACTTTGGATCCTAAATTAGCAGCAGCCACTGCTGCTTCACATCCGGCATGCCCGGCACCTACTACTATGACATCGTATTTTTGAAACATAAGGACGCAAAGATAGTAATAAGAGTTCCAAGTTGCAAGTTCATTGTGTAGGAGACCTTTGCCTAGAAGTTGAGTTTCAAGATGGGTGAAAGGGCAACAGGTTCGGAGAACTTTGCCTGGAAGTTGAGTATCATGCTTGAGTTTCGAGTTTACCTTGATTCGAATTTCAAGTATTGAAATTCGGAAGGAATTCAAGGGTCTGACGTCTTCGGCTTGACATCTACTCCTTAATAATAATCTCCGATTCCTTAACACCATGCCCTTCTATAAATAAAATATACTGACCAGAAGGAAGGGTAGATGGCAATGGAATAGTTGATGTATTTTCACCTGCTGTCAGCGTAAGGTTAGATTTAAAAACACGCTTAGCATCAATACTCAGAATTTCAATTTGGTAACGTCCTTTTTCTGGCGCTATAAAAGAGAGTTTTAATTGATTATCAAATGGATTGGGATAGACCTTGATTTGGGAAGTCGTTTCAATCTTTTCTATTGCCGTTTTTTCTTCAATGGGCTTGGATTTTTCATCCATTAATTTTGTAGAGATCTTTTTGGATTTCGCCTTTATTTTCTTTGTTCTAATTTTCTTTTTGAATCTTAAAACTGGAATTTTTGATACTATTTTATCCAGAATTTTTTCATGCTTTGGACGATTATCAATGTAAATTATTTCACCTAGCAGATATGAACTGTCAATTAGTATAATCTTCAGATCGGAAGAAGAGGTGACCTTTATTTCTTGTTTATCAAAACCAATATATCTGATTATTAATACAGGACTCATGTCTTTCAATTTATCTTTTGGAATCCTAAGTTCAAAATCCCCATCTATATTTGTCTGGGTTCCTATTGAGGTGTTTTTTAAAACAATGGTAGCTCCGATGATAATTTCGTTAGCTTCATCTAAGACCTTCCCCTTTATAATTGTAAATTCGTCATGCTGGTGAACCGCAATTTTACCCTGCACGAGGGGTTCTACCAATTCAATGTTTCCAGTAATTGGAGGGGTAATAGCTGTCTGGCCCGTCACCTGTCCAATTGCCAATCCTCCAAACAAGATGGTATACAATATTCTCTTGGAGGCGTTTGGTTGAATATGATGATTTAAATTTCGATCGAGTTGCATGGGTTTCAATCTTCCACAGGTGTTTTCTTGTTTATGCTCGAAAAATTTGATGAGTTCACGATCAGATAATGGGGTAAGATCAACCACTTCTTTTTCACAAGAGGCACAGAATTTTCCTTTTTCAGTTGGAGTCATTTTATTCCAATCTGCGTGACAAGGGGTCGGAACTTGAATCTGGAAAGCATGATTTTTCATACGATTTAGGCATTTATGAATGACCATCAATATAGAGGACAATCATAAGATGCAGGAAAAGGTAAAATTGCATAAAAAAGTTCTGATTTTTTTTGGTGGCTGACGGCTGACTAAACGGTTATATCCTAATTCCAGCACTAATACTAAAAACATTATTCTTGGCTCCAGTGCCAAAAGAAATAATCCCATTATCTCCATTGTTAAAAAGATCGGATACCCCAATTTCATAATTGGCCTCTATGGTGAGAATAAATAGATCAATACCGGCACCTACATTTGCACCCATATTTAGATTATTATACATTTCCTTAGTTACGCCAAGGTCATTTTCATCTACATTCAATATAAGGTTGGCAACCGCAGATCCATAAACTCTAAACCTAAAATTATTTTCATGTACTAAGTCATAGCCCAATCCTAATGGAATTTTCAAACTATTGATATTAACGTCATTATCAAATGCGCCTGGAAGGCTAGTTGGTTCTAAAAGAAAACCAGATTTATAGTAAAATGCACCCGGTTGGAAATAGAAAGCACCTTTTCCTAATCTAAAATCTAAACCAGCATGAAACCCTGACTTTGACAAGGACTTTAAATCTACATCTTCTTCTGTACTATATTTTGAGTAATTAACCCCTCCTTTGAAATTAATATGTAATTGAGAAAAAACACTTATATATATAAAGACAATACATAAACTTGTCATTATAAATTGAATAGTATTTTTATTTCTTCTCAACATTTAATTTTATTCAAATTTGTATTATAAAATATAAGGCTTTGTAATAAAACACATTACTTTTAAATTTGTAATATGATTTAATACACCTTAACTTAATAATAACAGCAATATGCTTTACGGGGATTTGGATGTTAAAATTTGTTGGTGCAAAATTAACAAAAAGCTTTAAAATGAAAACTTTCTTTACTTCTATATTCATGCTTTTTTGCATCTCCATGAATAGTCAGGATGCTATTAAAGTGGTTACGGAAATTAATAATGAAATTTGGAAACCATTTATTGAAGCTTTTGGAAACTTTGACACGGATGCTTTTATGGCTATACATAGCGAATCATTAATAAGAATAAATAAAGATGGGAAGCAGATAAGAGATCGGGAAACCTATGAGAAAAGTCAAAGAAAATGGAATTATAATAAAAAGGGAGAGAGAGCCATTTCATTTTCTTTTCAAAGCAGATTTTACGGAGAAAATTTGGGCTTTGAAAAAGGGTATTACAAAGTGAAGTATACTAATGCTAGTCAGGATATTCAATATTCGTATGGAATGTTTGAAGTTGTCTTAAGAAAAGAAAAAGGGCAATGGAAGATTTTAATTTATAGCGATGAGCATATAGAAATCAATGAATCTATTTTCCAAAATGGAGAAATTGTAAAATAAGTGACAGAAAAGGGAATCTAAGTCTAAATAATATATAAATTGAAAGAGATGGAACATGTTAAAATTGATACGGATCAAAAAGCTTTAGATATAAATCTAGATGAAAAAATCTATGGCACTTTTGCGGAGATCGGTGCAGGGCAAGAAGTAGCTCGGATATTTTTTAAGGTTGGAGCGGCAGCAGGGACTATCGCCAAAACAATGTCTGCCTATGATAAAACTTTTTCAGATAAAATATATGGAGAAGAACCCAGTGGTAGATACGTATGTGAAAGCAGGCTTTATAAAATGTTGGATCACGAATATAACTTGATGGTCGAGCGATTACGAGAAAGTAGACCTCAGAGTAAGTTTTTTGTTTTTGCAGACACAGTGGCCGCTATCAATTATCAAAAAACCGTCAAAGGTCAAGGCTGGCTTGGACTGAGATTCCAAACAGAACCAGATAGTGAACCAAACGACTTTGTGTTGCATTGCAAAATGTTGGATAATGATCAACAATTGCAACAATCCGCAATTGGAGTTTTAGGGGTTAATATGTTATACGCCTGTTATCATTATCATGACAATCCAGATTTATTCATAAGTTCTTTGTTGGATAGTTTGCAAGGACGTATCCAAGTGGATATGGTTAGGGTTAGTGGACCAGATTTCCAACACTTGGATAACAGATATGCAAGTCTTTTGCTTGTAAAACATAAATTAACAGAAGTGTCAATGTTCGATCCAAGTGGGGCAAGCATCCATGGGTCAGAATTTTTATATAAAAAATCTTTAATGGTGGTTCGTGGTAACTATAGGCCACCAACATTAGTAAGCGTAGATGTTATAAAAAGTAGCTTTGAACAATTCAAAAATGAATTGGATGTAGTAGCAGAAAAAGCACATGTTATGGCAGAATTAACTTTGTCAAATTTAAAAGTGAACGGAGAGTTGGATGAAAAAGATTTTTTGGATCGAGCTGATCTTTTATGTGCTTTAGGTCAAACAGTTATTATATCGGATTGTAATAATCATCAAGCCTTAATCAATTACTTGTCTGATTTTAAAATTAAAAAATTAGGATTGGTGATTGGCGTGCGAGAATTATTAGAGATCATTAATAATAAGTATTATAAAAATCAAGACGGAAGATTGTTGGTCGCTTTTGGAGAATTATTTTCTAGAAATATTAAAATCTATGCTTACCCTGCGATTCAGCAAAACAGTAAAGAATTACTTACCGCTAAAACACTTCCCGTTCCAGATGGAATTCGGTTCTTACATCGATACCTTTTAGAGAATCAACATATTGTGGAGGTAGAAAACTATAATGAAGATTTGTTACACATTTTCCCACAGTCTGTTTTAAAATTAATCCAAGAAGGAGATGAGACCTGGGAAAGGATGGTGCCTTCCAAATTGGTTGTGCTAATTAAAGAAAAAGAAATGTTTGATTATCCCAATTCGAAAATAGAATTTGAGGTATGATTCTTCGACTCACTTTGCTCACAATCTATGACATGTTATAATTTGTAGGGTTGCCCGCGATGAATCGCGAGCCTACAAAACAAATTAACTTGTCATTATCTTAATTTTAAATGATCAATCTTATTTTCAAGCTCAACATGACAACAACTGAATTGTAAGTTGTCATTCTGAGCGAGCACAGCCCGTCGAAGAATTAGTCTGATGTCCGACGTCTGAAAGCGAAGCGATTTGACGTCTTAAATTAATAAAAATTCACATTTACAATTCTATCATTTTTACCTCTCTTTGCAAAGAAAATTAATTCTTTTGGGTTTCCATCTACTCCCAATGCAGGTAATGGATAAGCATCTTCATTAAATGGAGAGAAAATAATATCTCTGTCAAGTTCACCCGATGCCAAATCTACCTTTGCGTCTACCAAAACCATTCTTCTTCTATCACCAGCGGATAATGTTCTTAAATTTCTAATTCCGGGCTCTAAGTTTTTCATGTCATCTAGATAAACCACATGCAGATCATTTCCGACCAATTTAGTTTTAAAGGATAAAAATTGATCAGTATCTTCCCACCTTTGTCTTTTTGGAATCAATCGCATCCAATCCAAAGTAAAATCTTCTTCTACTTTACATAAAAAGATATCATCATAATTAAACATGGTAGTAACATTCGCTCCTCCTCCTACTGTTCTCCCAAGACCAGTGTTATCTAATCTTTGGAAAATTTGCCTTTTTTCTGCAGTAATTATTACGGCATTATTTTCTGCGGCAATATGACCAGTGTATTCATATCTTCTAACAGATCTTTTGTTTCCTCTAATTTGATCTTGAATTTCAGTCGAAAGAAATTGATCAGTTGAGACTTCATGAAATTTTTGCTTTATTAATTTTAATTCTTGACTCAATTCGAAAAAATGTAAACCTGACAATTGACCCCTAGTTTCAACAAATCCAACCAGCCGTAAATTATTATCTGATTCGTCATAAAGAGAAATACCTGTGAACTCATTTCTGGCTTTATTTAATGCAAAAATCTTTGATTTTTCACTTCCGTCTGTGCCAAACTTGTGCAAGACCATTTCTCTGGTTTTTTGACTTAAGCCTTTTACATTATCTTTTCCACCAATTATATATACATCGCCAATATTAGAAACATAAAATCCTTCGATATCAAAATTTCTATTTTGGTATGGTAAAACCACTTGTTCTCTATAAATAATTTCTAAACTCTCATTCACAACAATAGCCTGAAATGTTTTATCCTGCATCGGACGGTTTGCTTCAAATTCAAAAAACATCATTACTTTTGTTGAATCTGGTGAATAGGTAAATTGTGGTAATAAATAACCAGACGCATTTGAGCTCAAAATATTTCTGCCTCTTGCCTTTTGTTGTTTGGATAATCTAATTCTATCTCCTTCTTGACGAAATGTTTCTTCATTAATTTTACGCATACTCCATTCTTGGGTCTTTTTCTTTCTATCCTGTTTTACTTCAACCATAAAAATTTGATCATTCATAACCACAAAATCTGTAGGAATCTGGTCTATTCCTTCATATGCTTTTTCATGTCTTAGATTAAATCCCCTATCAAATTGCTGAACAGTATATTCTCTTTTTGTAATATTACCCGTTGATCTGATTGTATAGATATAGTTTCCTTTACTAGATGCGTCAATTAAATATGAATATCTAGAGTCTCTTAATTGATCAGATATTTTAAAGGTAGTTTTTTCACTTTGTGAAAACCCAGTAACCGTAAAAAATAGTGCGATTAGAACAATTTGGAAATATTTCATATTAAAAAGTTTATTTGTTAATTGTAAGATATTCAACGCATTTGCCTCTAATTCGGTTTTACATACTAGCTTACATTAACTTAAAATTAACCATAACTAATTAATATTAGAGATTTAGATGAGTGGATTGATTTAATTGTAATTTTTGATGCTTAAATTGATCTATTTATTAATGCAAATCCTTGAATTGAATTATCTTTAATTCATGAAATTTTTAAATCCTATTCCAGTAAAAGATATAGCCACTAAATGGAATGCAAAATTACTTGGTGATGAATCACAATTGGCACTAGGTATTAACGAGATCCATAAAGTTAGTAATGGAGATATCTGCTTTGTGGATGTGGAGAAGTATTTTCAAAAGTCGCTTAATTCGGAAGCCAGCATTATTATTTTAAATAAAGAAGTAGATCCACCAGTTGGTAAAACACTGATTGTAGTAGATAAGCCATTTGAAGTTTATAATACAATAGTAGGAGAGGAGTTAACTAAACTAACAGCGGCTGGCGCTTATGAAATCCACCCTTCTGCAAGTATTGAGCCTGGTGCGATCATTGAAGATTTTGTAAATATTGGGGCAAACACATTTATACAGGCTGGGGCAATCATTAAAAATGGTACTCAAATAGGCGAAAATGTTATCATTCAAAGCGGAGCGATCATAGGGACTGATGCTTTTTATTTTAAGAAAGAGGGTGATAAATATCTGCCTTGGATTTCAGGCGGTGGAGTAATTATTGAAGATAATGTTCAAATTGGAGGAGCAACAACTATAAACAAATGCGTTTCAGCTCACACTATAATTGGTGAGGGCTCAAAACTAGATTGCCAAATTCAAATTGGCCATGGAGTGGTAATTGGTAAAAATTGTCTGATTGCCGCCCAAGTTGGAATTGCTGGAAATACCATAATTGAAGATAATTGTACTATATATGGCCAAGTTGGAATTGGTCAAAATCTAAAAATTGGTGCAAACGCCACTTTATTAGCTACTACCGCGGTTTCAAAAGACCTAAAAGGCGACAAAACTTACTTTGGAATTCCAGCCATGGAAGCCACCAAATATGCTCGCCAACTCGCAATGTTGAAGAATTTGACCGAATAAAGGCTTTCAAAATTAAATAGGTCGAAAAACCACAAAACTTTAACATTCCAAATTTAATTTTGGTAAATAATTAATAATTATCTAAAAAATTGGGTAACAATTTTTTTTCCAAAGACACTTAGTGTAAAATTGACAATAGCCAATTTACATTTTTGCTTAAGAAATCATTAAGATTAAATAACAAAAAATTAAGTAATAAAAACCAACGACTTACGGTTCTTCATGCGTCATATAGATACAAGACAACACCGACAAATGAATTTCAATAAGTCAAAACAAATAAAAATGAAAACATTAATTAAAATTTCAGCAATCTTTTTCGCCATCATATTTATAGCATCTTGTACTAAAGAATCATTAGAGGATTGTGTTTGCACAAGTGAATACGCTCCAGTTTATGATCAGAGTGGAAATGAGTATTCAAATGCTTGTTTCGCAGAATGCGCGGGCGTAGAATATTTTGAACAATCACCTGAAATCTTAGCAACGATTTGGAGAAATTCAACTTTACCTGCTAACTGCCAATGGTTGATAAGAATTAAAGACAAAGATTTTAGAGCTACTAATTTAGATAAAGGACTTTATGTAGATGGGAGAGTCATTACGATTTCTTATAAAGCGGATTTAAAACCAAATGATGAACTTTGTGGTGAAGCTTATGGATTTATCTCCATTGAAACACTTCGTCTTGATCAATAATTTTTAAAGATTAAGTAAATGAAAAAGAGATTTAGAAAGTGCTCTTTAGAGATTTCTTTCCTTAATCTAAGTATAACTTAAGTTTATCTTAAAAACTTGACTTAAGTTGAGAAGTAGCTTAATTTTAAAATAATTACCATTTAGCAGTTACCTTTTTAGTCTTTATGGTATTAAGTAAGACGAGAGCTTTGTAAAATAGTTTGCAGAAAGAAACTTTAACAAAAAAATTAACAATTTCTACAAACGAAAGATAGAAATATTTCGTCTTATAAATAGAGACACTTTTTAGAAACACATTTTTTAGAAACACTAAATATTACACAGATGAGACACTTAACTAACGTCATGTTTTTCCTATTAGCTATTGTATTATTCACATCTTGTCGACCAGACAGTGGTCCAGATACAGATTGCGTTTGCACGGAAGAGTATTCCCCAGTCTTTGATCAAAATGGCAAGAAATATGCAAATGAATGTAAAGCAATTTGCGAAGGAGTAAGCTATTCAGAATTTGCACCTTTAACTCTAGGAACCATTTGGTTTGACACTACTCAAGAAAATGCCTTTTGCGCATGGTATATCAGAATCAATGATAAAGATTATACTTTTGCTGGCGAAGTTGATAAAGGGCTTTACCAAAATGGACTAGTTGTAAAAGTTATTTACAAAGAAAACTTGGCAACCACAGACAATGTTTGTGATTGGAAAGATGGTAGAGTAATGATCGACCATATTGAAATTGATGAATAAGAATTAAGCACATAATTTAGGTAACTAGCGAGGCTGTGCATATGCGCAGCCTTTCTTCGATTTAAGAATCCAGGTAAATCAACCTCTAGTTTTATTATTTATAATGTAAACTTAAAGGCGCATACCAAAATGAACTATCAATATTTGGGCGTTTATTCTCTGGGTCTAGATTTTTGAATATTCTACTGCCTGGTTCTACTTCAATGGGTCTGCTAAAAAGAGGTCCATCATATACGAAGGTGTGAAATTCTCCATTTTCTCCACAAGGATCAATGTGATTTGGTAAAGCTGATAAAAAAGCTTCATTATATTCTCGACCAACAAATTCTCCAGATAAATAATTGGCATTTACGCTAACTACGATCGCTTTAAAACCAGCTTTGAGAAAAGCTAGAGCTAAATCATTGGAGTTTCTTTCCCATAATGGGAAGATGGATTTCATTTGTAATTTTGAGTTGGCTTCTTCCCTATATTTTTTTAGATCTTCCAGAAAAATATCTCCATAAACAATATGATCAATCCCATTTTTTTGATATTTAATTAAGGTATCCCCAAGCTGTTGTTCATACTCTGCTAACCCAGCATTTTCTGATAAGTAAACTTTATGGAGCGGCAACTTCAGTCTCATAGCCTGCAGTTCAATCAATGAGGTTTGAACATGATGCATGCTAATTCTATTATGGGGTAATTCAATAGTACTAATTAAACTTACAATATTGATATCACCTAATTTGGCTTCATACAAGGCCATCATGGCATCTTTTCCACCACTCCAACTTAGCAGTGCCTGAGTCCTTTTCTTTGAATTAATTTTTTCGTAAACTGGGATAGTTTTATTTTTTCCACTTGATATTACAACCACCACTAGGGTATTGCTTTTCATCAACTGCTTGATTATTTAAAATAGCATCTAGGGCCGTTCTCATATCTTTCCCACTCAATGGAATATCTTTTCCGGGACGAGAATCATCAATCCTGCCTCGATAAACTAATTTCAAATCCTTGTCAAAAATATAAAAATCTGGTGTGCAGGCAGCATCATAAGCCTTTGCCACTTCTTGACTCTCGTCATATAAATAAGGAAAGTTATAGCCTGTTTTTTCAGCGTGAATTTTCATCAGCTCTGGACCATCTTGAGGATAATTCTCCACATCATTTGAGCTTATTCCAATAAAAGAAACTCCTTTTGCTTGGTAATCTTCAGCAATTCTAACTATTTCTTCATTTACATGAATTACATATGGGCAATGATTACACAAAAACATAACAACAGTTGCTTTATCAGATTTTAAATCCTTTAAACTCAGATTTTTATTACTTACCGTATCCGGCAATTCAAAATCTGGAGCAATGGTACCCAATGGAAACATATTTGATTCTACGAAAGACATAGTTTGTTTATTTTAATTTAGTTAATGATATAACTATTATAAGCACGCTTGGTTTATTCCAAGTATAAAATTATTTAAAACATCTATTTGGACTGCAGTTTCTGCACCTTCAAATCCTTTGATCATTTCATTGGTTAATGATGATTTCGCTTGATCACTTAGTGATTTTGCAATAGGTAAATAAGACCAATGCCATTTCTCTTCATTATAACCATTTGGACGTAAATCGTTTTTAGGAGTGTAGGGTTGACAAAAGCCAAAAGCAGCGGCATGCTCCGTAAGCCAATCATATACCTTTAATCCTTCCCCAGATTCAAAGTATTCATTTTCAAAATTATTTAAATCTATATCTGTTCCCCAATGATGCCTTGAGCTGCCAGGCATTGAACTCCACCTTAATATTTTCAATGCTCTTTCTTTAGGATTAAGAGTTGAGGTAGCTAGGTTCTCTCCATTCTGAACTAATCTCTTACCGGTCCATTTCCCTTCCCATATTCTTTTCTGTGCATTAAAATTTCTAGTAGCTGAAAGAATTTTCAAATCTATTCCATCATCGGCAGCAGATTGGTGCATTTTTAAAAATGCTTGATACGTATCTTTTCGCAAATACATACCCGGCCTAGAAGCAACCTTTTCTTCAATTAAAGTAAAATCTTTATGCTCTGATGGTTCAAATTTGCCCATTATGTATGCTAAGTCGAATTCCATAGTATTATTTTTTAAGAGCTGCACATTTTTGACTGGGGTGGTAGTGTTTTCATTGACTTGCTTTTCATTCACTTTTTTAGAATTTTCATTGCAAGAAATGAAAGTCAAAAAAGATAATATATAGATCAGTGAACTTTTCATACCATAAAGTTATCAAACGAAATGTAAAATGTAAAAGTGAAGCGATTGAATTTTGATCTTTTTGGATAAAGAGACAACAAAGAAGAAGCTTCAATTTTAAACTAAATATTCGACTTAACTGCTATTAAGTCCCTCTCTTTTAGAATTTTGAACGTTAGCCTTCCAAGATTTTAAAGGAAAGGGATTTAGGGTGAGGTTTAAATAAGTAGATTCATTTTTAGTTCTTTACCCTCGGAAGGTCCATCTATTTTGCACGGTGTAGCCGTTTGCGTGGCGTCAGCCACTTGCATGCCAAAGGCGCTTGCGCGGCGCAGCCGCTTGAAACGGTGGAACTCATTTACATATTTCTTCGTTTATTTGCATAAAGTAAGCATCGAATTGATCAAAGAAACTGAAGATAAACCAACCTGGCAATCATTTATAAACCAAATGAATGCATTGGGGTCTGAAAAGATCCCTTTTATTTTTATCATAGATTTTGAAAAAAAGCAGCCCCTCATTTTTAGGTTAGATGAGTTACCGAGTAATTTATTTTATTCTATTCAAGGTAAAGGCACATTTCCCAAAACTATTAATTCAGAAAAACCACTTAACTTTTCAAGAAATCCAATAGACCTAGAAGTCTATGCACAAGCTTTTGAAAAGGTGAAGAAAGAAATAGATTATGGGAATACATTTTTAATTAATCTAACATTCGAAAATGAAATCCAAACTAATTTTTCCCTATTAGATATATTTAATAATTGCGAGGCAGCTTATAAGTTATTGTACAAAGACCAATTTGTAGTCTTCTCTCCAGAATCTTTTGTTCAAATTAAGGATTATACAATTTCTACTTACCCGATGAAGGGAACCATTAATGCAGCAGAAGATAACGCAGCACAAAAAATTCTTGCGAATAAGAAAGAACTATTCGAGCATTACACTATAGTTGATTTATTGAGGAACGATTTAAACTTGGTGGCTAAAAAAGTTAAGGTGGATAAATTTAGATATCTAGATAAAATTGAAAATAACTTTGGCGCTATCCTACAAGTGAGTTCAAGTATATCAGGTAAGCTGCCAACAGATTACCATTCCCAATTAGGAAATATATTTGATAAACTCTTACCTGCAGGATCCATATGTGGAGCTCCAAAGAAAAAGACAGTTGAGATTATTCATGAAGCGGAACAAAGAGAACGAGGATATTACACCGGTGTATTTGGTGTCTTCGATGGAGAAAATGTGGATAGCGCAGTAATGATTCGATTTATCAAAAAAGAAAAAGACAAACTATTTTATTGCAGTGGTGGAGGGATTACGTTTCAAAGTGAAGTAGAAAAAGAATTTGAAGAAATGAAAGACAAAATTTATGTTCCCATTATTTGAAAGTATTAAGGTAAGGAATGGTAAGATTTGTAATGCGGAATTTCATAATCAAAGAATTGAAAGAGCATTCGATCATTATTTCCAATCAAAAAAAGCATTCCGAGTGGAAGATTATTTTAATCCAAGTGAAGTAATTGAGGACTTAGTAAAATTTAGAATAGCGTATTCAGAAGATGAAGTTGAAGTAATATATCTCCCTTATCATCGCAAACCCATAACAAGTTTAAAAGCAATCCAAATAGATGAGGCATATAGCTACGCTCATAAATATTCAGATCGACAGAAAATAGATTCCTATTTTAGTAAACGAGCGGAGGCAGACGATATATTGATGATAAAAAATAATCTGATTACAGATACGTCATATGCTAATATCATTTTTAAAAAAAATGATATTTGGTACACGCCCAAACAACCTTTACTAGCAGGTACCCAAAGAGAAAAATTAATTCAAGAAGGAAATTTACAGACAGTTGATATTCATTTAAAGGATGTAAAGAATTTTGAATCATTTACCTTAATAAATGCATTAAATGAATTAGGAGAAATGCCTACATTACCTGTTGATAAAATTTCATTTGATTAAGACACCTATTTTTTTTGTATAAATTTTTATTCCATGTTTGATATATTGGATAATTACGGAAATGCGACCACTTTTTTCTTCTCCACGACAGTGTTTTCACGGAATTTTGTAATGCACCCAAAAAAAGGGTAGGCCTTTACTTAGTATATGCACTAGTTCAAGAGCGGGAACATTACCACCGTAGAGCGAATAAATTCTCAATACTATAAATAAATGCATTCACTGATCATTGCAATCACGCCAAAATCCCAATTCTTTTTACGAATACAATGCGGCTAATTTGCAAATATCATTTTTTTACTACTAATAATTTGCCCGTCAATAATCAGCGAATAAATGTGAAGTCCAATTTGCCCATAACCATGTGTATGTACAACTTCATTCATCCCAACATTAATTCGAACGGGATACGTTTTTATAATTTGACCAGCTTTATTGGTGATTTGAATCACGGCGTCTCGATAAGCAATCGGATTTTTAACTTCAAACCCAATTATGGTTGCTTCATCAAAAGGGTTTGGTTTATTTTGTAAAAGTTCAATATTTTTGTCTTCAATTATCTCTTCCTCTGTTGCTAATACAAAGACACTTTCTCTTTCTTCGTTTGAAAAATAGCTTTCAATATTATTAGAATCCACTGCGGCAACCGAAACAAAATGAGACCCACGTTCTTGGATAAACAAGGTGTCAGTTTTAACTCCTCGTAACAAATATGTTGAATCAAAATCATTCCCACTGTTTCGGTATCCAACTTTAAACAAGTCATGATCATCTGGATCATTGATAGTTAATATAATCCAAGAGCCTTCTTTTCTTGTTTCTATAGTAATGTCAGGTTCCAGATTTATAGCTGACATGGCAATCCCAATTGCATTAACTTTTGTATTTCGAGCTAAGTAATTGAAATCAACATAAAAGCTATCGAGTACTCCGTCAGCATTTCTATCGATACCCAAAATATCATCCTTTGTGTGTTGTCGATCATGATAATCTAATTCCCCTGCACCTCCATTGCCATGCTCATTAGCGCATGTAAATCGCATTGCAGTAAAACCAGCTCTGCGAAACGGGATGTGATCTCCTCCTCTTCCTGTTCGATCTTCCGCAGACATAACCGTTATCTGCATGGGGACTGTTTCGGTTGATTTTATTTCATCTTCGTACTGCATTTTAATAAATCTGCAAAGTGCTTTATGTGGAGAATTTGATCCACCAGAAGAAAACATTCTCAATTGCGTGGAATCAATATCGTTTTCACTAGGACATGATGGCGGAGAGGAGGTGGCACCGCATGCAATACCTCCAACTACATCATTATTGAAAACACTTTTTATGCTCAAGCCTTGATTAATTGCATACTGAGCAAATGCTTCAGCTCCGAATAAACCTTGTTCTTCTCCGGTGGTAGCCATAAAGACTATGGTATTCTTCAAACTCAATTTTGATAATACTCTTGCCAATTCAATTACTATTGCCGTGCCACTCGCATTGTCTTCTGCGCCTTCTGCTGGACAATAAATGTCACAAGCTGCTTCGCATCTGCTATCCAAATGCCCTTCCACGATGATTATCGGCCTCCCGGGATCTGAACCAGGTAACACAGCGATAGTGTTTTTGTGTCTTTCCATTCCACAAATAAGTTGGTCAAATTGTAAATAAGAAGGAATTAGTCGACCTTCATTTCTATTGGAGAATGCTTGAAATTTTTTATAAATGTAGGATCTTGCCGCGCCTATTCCAGCATTTGTACTTAACGTATCCGAGGCGGTATTTCTATTTCCAAAACTTACCAATTGACTAATATGAGCTTTCAACGAATCTGCATTTATGTGTGCCTGCAGGATGGATTTGATTTGCTCCGGGTGGTTATTAATGGTGGAAGCTGCATAATCGGCCACATTATATTGACCTTTAAGAATTTCATCCACAATCGGGTTGGTCATTGTAATATTTACCTGTCCTTTAATTGTTGTTATTAAAAATAGTGATAGTGAAAGCGTGATAAAATTTTTCATACTGCGGTTGGATTGTTTCAAATCTATAAGATACCAAATTACTTGTTAAGTGAAGAAACATGGATAATGTAAGATTTGAATATACATAAGTCTATAGGGCTCGTTTTCAAATAAAATACCCTTTCTACGAAAATATTCGTATCAAAACTTGCAATTACGAATCTTTTCGTATATAATTGTAGTACGAAGTCATTCGTATATAAAATTATTGTCATTTATCTTTAAAGTTTACCAATGAAAGAAAAAATAAAACCTACAGAATCCGAAATGGCCGTACTACAAATTTTATGGCAAAGAGGTCCCTCATCTGTTAGAGAAGTCAATGATGAATTTAACAAAGAGAGAGAAGTTGGTTACACCACTACTTTGAAAATAATGCAGATCATGGCGGAGAAGAATTACGTAAGTAGAGATACGGAAAGTCGAACACATATATACACCTCAAAATTAAAAGAAACAGAAGTACGAAAGGATCTAATTGATCGCATGGTTGATGGTGCCTTTAGAGGTTCGGCAATGCAATTGGTTATGCAAGCTTTAGGTAATCACAAAACATCAAAAGAAGAATTAGAAGATCTAAAAACACTTATTGAGAAAATTGAAAAAGAACAATCCAAGTAATCACCTTATTTAAATTTGAATCATGCAAAGTATTAACAATATATTTTCTACAGAAGTTATCAACGTCCTTGGATGGACCATTATTCATTCTTTGTGGCAGGCATCAATTATTGCATTTATAATGGCTTTGGTATTATCACAAATAAAAAATAAAAAAGCTCAACTTAGATATAACATTGCATTCACATCCATGTTTTTAGTGTTGATTACGGCAATCTGCACTTTTATATTTATGATAGATAAGTCTACAGTAGCAGCAGGAGGACAAGAGTTAATTCTAATATTAAGTGCGGAAGAGGGGTTAATAGAATATTCAGCCTTTTCATCATTAATCAATTTCTTTAATGAAAATTTATCTATTATTAGTGCGGTTTGGTTTACGGGAGTGTTGTTCTTTTTAATAAGAATGGCTGGTGGTTTAATGTATATACAACGAATAAAAAGAAAAGGATTAAGTCCGGTATCGAGTGCTTGGTTGAAGCGCTTTAAAATTTTAAAAAATAAATTAGGAATTAAAAAACCAGTTAAATTAATGGAATCAAGTCTGACCAAAGTTCCTCTAGTTGTGGGTTTCTTAAAGCCAATTATTCTGTTCCCAGTAGGCGCACTATCTAATTTGAATCCGGAGCAAGTAGAAGCGATAATTGTCCATGAATTGGCACACATTAGAAGAAATGATTTCGTGCAAAATTTAATCCAAACGGTTATTGAGATTACTTTCTATTATCACCCAGCAGTTTGGTTTATCTCCGCAAACATTAGAGCGGAAAGAGAAAATTGTTGTGATGATATAGCTTTAAAGGTTTGTGATAACCATTTGGCATATGCCAAGGCCTTATTGTCTATGGAAACAGAAGGCATTCCAATTTTAGCAATGCCTTTCTCTGGAGGAAAGAGCCATTTTTATAATAGAATTCAACGAATATTAAATTTACCTCAAAACAAAACGAATATCCGAGAGAAGATGCTAGCTACGTTTATCTTTTTAATTACCATTGCTTTTGTTTCTATTGCTGCACACGAATCAGAACCTAAAGAAGCATACCTTTTTACAGAATCTTTATCTGAACAAGTTGAAGTTTTTGATAGTTTACCTAACCATCATTATAAAAGCAAATTCACTATGCAATGTGAAGGAAGCAGCTATGAGATTGTAAAGGAAAATGGCAAATTAATTGCGTTGAAAATTGATGGCAAGGAGATTGATCAATCAGAATTTGGAAAGTATAAAGAGAAAGTTGACGAACTAACAGCAATGGCGCCTGTACCGCCAATGCCACCAACACCACCAACACCGCCAACACCGCCGACTCCACCGACTCCACCGACTCCACCGACTCCACCGACTCCGCCGACTCCGCCGACTCCGCCAACACCACCGATACTTCGTGTGAATGAGGTTGAAATTATTAGAGAAGCAAATGGAAGTCTGGAGGGCAAAAGAAGAATTAGAATGTACAAGGACAATGAATTAATTACCGACGTTGAATTAGGTCCTAGAAACGAGTCAGTGGAAGGAGTGGATGGTAGAGCCTTTTATGTTGTTGCGGATGAAATAAAGTATGAAGATGAGAACGGGAAATCGAATATGAAAATAATTGGGAATACTAAAATCAATTTTAAAGATGGAACAACTTATTTTATTCGAGATACGATCCCCAATAATAAAAACTCCAACTTACAAGATTTGAGTAAAGAGAAAAGGGAAGAATTAGAGCAATTGAGGAGGTCTGCAGAAGAGTATAGAAAAGAGAAAGAGAGTATTAGAAAAGAAAAGGAGAAGTATAGAAAAGAGAGAGAGAAATATAGACAAGAAGCAGAAAGTTATAGAAAAGAATTAGAGGAACAACGGAAAATTTATAGTAAAGCAAGAGAGGACTATCAGGATGTAATGAGAAAATATGAGGAGGACAAAAAGGAGTCAATTTGGCCCCTAGATGATAAAGCTAAATTTCAAATTTCAGGAAATCACTTATCTCTAGATGCTGATTCTCTTAAGGAAGCATTTAGTAAGCTAAATTTCAAATTGGAAAATTTTAATGATAATATGTTACATTTCGAAGATGCCAAACGTCTTAATAAAGAATCTATGGAGCATTTATTAAAATCTTTAGAAAGTGTGAAAGATATGGAGCGGTTTGAAGCACTAAAGGACTTAAAATCTTTTGAAGGATTTGAAGGATTAGAGGGTCTAAAAGGCCTAGAATCCTTTGAATTTGAAAATTTATCGGAAATTCGTGCATCTTTTTCGGACCATGTTGCATCCTTACAGGATATGAAGCAGTCCTTAATAGCGGATGGTTTGATTAAGGAAGGAGACAAAATGAGGTTGAAATTTAATGATAAAGGGATGAAAGTTAATGGTAAAAAGCTGAATCCTACACAGTTAGGTAAATATTTACCAATGTTGAAATCCATGACGAATCACCAGAATAATCGATTTGAATATGAATACAGAGAATAATTTATTACAGTTATTAACACTTTATTAGGATAATTTCTCCCTATAAATTGTAATTTTAAAAAGATTTAAAAATTTAAAACAGATAAATATGAGACAGATTTACTTTACCGCATTATTTACTTTTTTCGCAATCGCGACCATAACCAACCAAATCTACGCTCAAGACCAATCAAAAGAATCTAACAAAATTGTCATTGTTACTAAAACCGTTGATGAAAATGGTGAAGTTAAAGTGGAAAGGATTGTTAAAACTGGCGCTGATGCCGAAGAATTGATGCATTTTAACTTAGATGATAAAGATGCAGGCATTACAAGAACTATTCACATTGATGTGGATGAAGAAATTATCAGAGATGGAGAAGGAGAATTGCATGATGTAATTGTTCGTTCAGCTGGAAATGAAGATATTATTAGCATTGATATTTCTGCAGAAGAAATGCATGACATAAATACTCGTTCAGCTGGAAATGAAGATATCTTTAGCATTGATATTTCTGCAGAAGAATTGTTACAGGGTAAACAAGGTTATACCATTTTGGTTGATCAAGCAGTAACTGGAAATGACAAAGGTTTTATGGGAGTCGTAATGGGAGATTTGGCTGCTAAAGGGGTTACTTTAAATTCTGTAGTTCCTGGTTCAGGTGCTGATAAAGCAGGTTTAAGAGCAGGCGATGTTATTGCTAAACTAAACAATAAGAAAATCAAAACTGCTTCTGATGTTTCTGAAGCATTACAAGGAACTCAAAATGGAGATGCAGTAAATGTAGTTTTCTACAGAGGCGGTGTTAAAATTTCTGACTTCATAAAATTAGGTCATTCAATGACTACGAAATTTGTTAGGAAAGAAGTTAAAACCTTCGATCAAATCAAAGAAAGAAAAATTAACTGTGCAGCTCTAGGTGTATATACAGGTACTTCTTCTAAAACTGATGGCGCAAGAATTATCAGAATTATTGAAAACTCAGGAGCGCAAAGAGCAGGTTTACAAAGGAACGATGTTATTTATGCAATGGATAATGTAAACATTAATAATTACAATGAATTACATGAAACTATTAGTAAATATGAACCAGGGTCTATTGTAGAAGTTAGCTATCTTAGAGAAGGAGAAAAAATGAAAGCTACTGCAGTTTTAACGCAGTGGGTAGAATTACCAGAATTCGAAAGCAAGCCAGCTTATCAAGCAGCAACTTGTGAAGAATTACCTCCAATTGAAAATATTCAAGTGGTTCCAGAAACAGTATCGGAATCAACAGTTTTTGAATTACCAGTAGACAGAAATTTACAATTAGAAGCATTCAATGCTTTTCCTAATCCTACTGCTGGACCTGTGACTATCACTTTTAGAGGAGAGGCTGTTCCAACCGAGATTACATTGACTGATGTCAATGGAAGACAAGTTTACCAAGACAAGTTGACTAAATTTGATGGTATCTATAATAATGAAATTAACTTGAATAGAATTCCTTCAGGAAATTTATTCTTGAATATTACACAAGGAGAAAAAACATTTACTGAGACGATCGTTCGTCAATAAAAGTAAATTTTTAAATAAAGATCAAGGGCTGCATTTTTTATGCAGCCCTTTTTTACTTTTAAGGATGAAAGTTACACATCAAGCATCTATCGCGCCATTCTATACAGAAGAGAAATGTTTTATTCAAGAGTTTTTTAACCACACGGAACATCCTAATATTTCCATTGCGAAAGCAATCGTAAAACCAGCAATTACTACACAAAAACATGCCTTGTCCGAAACGGAAGAATGGTATTATATTTTAAAAGGTAAAGGAATTATTCAGGTCAATGGTGAAACTGTAAAAGTCAAAGTAGGTACTTGTATTTACATTCCTGCTAATGCGACTCAATCTATTACGAACAATGAAGATGATGACCTAGAGTTTCTATGTATTTGTAATCCTAGATTTCAAGAATCATCTTATGTAAGCAAAGAGCTTGATTAAAGATATTCTAGTAATTTCTATATTTATAACTCACTTTCTTCTTATCAGTTAAAGAAATTAAATTCGCTTATCAAAACCCATTCACCCTTTTTTCTATACTCGTCACCTTTTTTTGAATATCCGTTATCTTAGATTCTAATTGCTCATTAAAACTCAGTTTCAAATCTGAGAAACTTAAATGCGCATAGTATTCCCAAACTTCTGCAATTTCATCATATGCAATTTCGTAAGGAAGGAATAATGCATTATCTGAAATCAAAGTTAGGGTTTTTTGTTTTTTGTTATTACGGACACGCTTGTACACTAAACCTTCCTCTTTAGAAATAATAATGTAGGTTCGATTATCTTTAACGTCTTTTAATTTTTCTACATAAGCGGAAACCACAATGCTTCCTGATTCCATAGGTAACATTGATTCTCCATTAATTTCAAAACCGCGGTAAGTCCCATTTGGAATTTTTGGAAAATAGATTTTGGGTAAGTCGCTAATGAATTCTGGATCTTGAAAGCTTTCTAAATAACCTGCCTCCGCCTTTGTATCTACTAACTCAATGTTTCCTTTGTTGTCACTATCAACCGTCATTGCTAGCACGCGGATATCTTTGTTTTTTATAATTTCAAATTCTCGGTGTTGTAAATTATCTCGCACTAAAGCATCTATGCTTACCTCGAAGCAATCTGCCAATTGGATTAACATATCAATGTTGGGTTCTGTTTTTCCCCGCTCGTAATCACCTAAAGTTGTTCTTGGAAGTCCAAGTTGATTAGCGAGCTCTTGTTGAGAGAGCTTATTCTTTTTTCGAAGGTATTGTAGATTATCGCTTAGCATTATATAAGTATCAGATTAAAAATACGTCAGGCATCAGAACAAAGACGCAGACTTTCGGTGGATTCTAATTCTTTCTGGTTTTATAAATATTTTTAAATTTTAACATTGTCTTCTCTCCAAAGATAAAAAACTTTTCCGATATTAGCCGACTTTTTCGCCAAAATTATGACGAGTAATACGACGCAACATAAATACGACCGTGCAATCTTGCACATGGATTTGGATTCTTTCTTCGTTTCCGTGGAATGCCTTAAGAATAGTGACTTTCTAGGTAAGCCACTGATCATTGGAGGAAAAAGTAGTCGTGGGGTGGTGACTAGCTGTAGTTATGAAGCCAGGAAATTCGGCGTTCACTCTGCTATGCCGATGAGGATGGCCTTGCGTTTATGTCCAGATGCGCTAGTCTTGAAAGGAGACATGGATAGTTATTCCGAATATTCAAAAATGGTGACCGATGTGATTGCAGAAGACGCACCCATTTTTGAAAAAGCCTCCATCGATGAATTTTATCTTGACCTAACTGGCATGGATAAATATTTTGGTTGCTTTAAATGGTCTAAAGAATTAAGACAAAAAGTAACCAAAGAAACAGGCTTACCTATTTCGTTTGGTTTGTCTGTAAACAAACTGGTTTCAAAAGTAGGAACTGGCGAAGCTAAACCCAATGGGGTTTTACAAATTGAAAAAGGAGAAGAGAAATCTTTCTTGGGACCGCTTTCCACCTCCAAGATTCCAGGAGTGGGAAAACAAACCTACAAGAAACTCAGCTTCATGGGTGTGCGCACCGTGAAGATTTTAGGAGAAATTCCTATTCGATTATTAGAAAGAGAATTTGGCAAGCACGGGCGAACCCTTTGGGAAAGCGCCAATGCTATTGATCGAAGAGCAGTGGTTCCCTATGATGAACAAAAGTCTATGTCCAAGGAACGCACCTTTACACAAGATACCATTGACATTAAATACATTAAAGATTTATTACTAAAAATGATTACCGAATTAGCTTTCGATTTAAGAGCAAGTCAAAAACTAACTTCCTGTATAACCGTAAAAATCCGCTACGCGGATTTCAATACATTTACCAAACAACATCGCTTAAATTATACTGCCAATGATAATGTCCTCATTCATCATGCCCATCAACTATTCGATAAAGTTTATGAACGCAGACAATTGATCAGACTCATTGGCGTAAAATTTAGTGGACTGGTAAGAGGAAATTATCAAATCAGTATGTTCGATGATACTGCCAAAGCAGTCAATCTACTTCAAGAGATGGATCAGCTTCGGAGACGATTTGGGAAGGGAGCTGTGGTGAGGGCGGCAAGCTTGGAAAAGAAGACTTAAGACTCAAGACTCAAGACTTTTCTCTTTGTACTGCGCAGCATATTATATAACTAAGAAATTTAAGATGAATCCTACTTTCCCAATAAAATTATTCCATAACACAATAGGGCCGAAGGCCCTCAATGTCTTAAGTCTAATGTCTTAAGTCTATTTATGTATATCAACAACCACACCTACTACTCCCTCCGCTACGGAACGCTAAGTCCAGAACAACTCGTCTTGGAGGCAAAGGCGCATGGCCTGACGGAATTGGTGTTGACGGATATCAATAACACATCTTGTAGTTTTGATTTTGTTAGTAGATGTAAAAAGCATGGGATTAAACCGATCTTGGGAATTGAATTTAGACAGGACGAAGAACTGCTTTACATTGCCATTGCAAAAAATAATGAAGGCTTTAAAGAACTTTGCGCTTTGCTAACGAAGTCTTCGCTGGAAGAGGAGCCATTGCCGATGATTGCGCCAAACTTTAAGTCGGCTTATGTGATTTACCGCAGTCTACCAAAACCAATAGAAGAATTTGCGGAGCATGAATTTTTTGGAATTCGCCCGGGAGAAGTCAATGCATTATTTACCTCTGGTTTAAAAGCGCATCAAGATAGCTTAGTCGTTTTTAGTCCTGTTACATTTTTAGATGCGAATGGTTATCGTTGCCATCAATTATTAAGATGTATAGATTTAAATATTGTGTTGAGTAAACTTGATAAGAAGAAGGCCGCCAAAACAACAGAAGTATTTTATCCGCCCGGGAGTTTGGAAAAGACTTTCGAAAACTACCCGCAGCTTATTGAGCATACTCAAATGATTCTAGAAAACTGCTCCATTGACATGGAATATGGTTTGACACACAATCGACAAACCTTTACGGGTTCAAGAAGTGGAGACTTTCGCTTACTGTCAAAGTTGGCTTATAATGGATGTAATCGACGGTATGGCCATCTTCACAAAAAAGCTTTGAAACGAACCGAGAAAGAATTGAAGGTGATTCACCAACTGGGTTTTTCCGCTTACTTTTTGATTACATGGGATATTATTCGCTATGCACAGACCGCTGGTTATTATCATGTGGGGCGGGGGAGTGGCGCTAATTCCATCGTGGCTTATTGTTTATATATTACCGATGTAGATCCATTAGAATTAGATTTATATTTTGAACGGTTTATCAATCCTCATCGAACTTCACCACCTGATTTTGATATTGACTTCTCTTGGGATGAACGAGATGATGTAACGGATTATGTTTTTAAAAGATACGGAAAAGAACACACGGCTTTATTGGCAACCTACAGTACTTTTAAAGGAAAGTCAATCATTCGAGAGTTGGGTAAGGTTTTTGGCTTGCCAAAATCAGATATCGATCTGATTGTGAAGGAACCGATGGCTCAAGAAAAGCATCATCCTTTTGCTAAGCATATTTTTAAATATGGAAAACTGATTGAAGGTTTTCCAAATTACTTGTCTATACATGCAGGAGGTATTATTATCTCTGAAAAGCCATTAAACAATTTTACTGCTTTGCAAATGATGCCTAAAGGATTTCCCATTACACATTTTGATATGTACGGCGCCGAAGACATTGGTTTTCATAAATTTGACATTTTAAGTCAACGCGGTTTAGGTCATATTAAAGATGCGGTAGAATTGGTAAAAAGAAACAAAGGACAAGCTATTGATATTCATAATATAGCGGAGATCAAAAAAAACAAACGAGTCAAAGACCAATTGCGTTCTGGGCAATGCATTGGATGTTTCTATATTGAGTCTCCAGCAATGCGAGGCTTGTTGACAAAATTAGCTTGTGATAATTATGTACATCTAGTGGCGGCTAGTTCAATTATTCGGCCCGGAGTAGCAAAGTCTGGGATGATGCGGGAATACATTAAACGCTTTCATAATAGAGCAGAGATAAAATATTTGCATCACACTTTTGAAGAAAATTTGGGAGAGACTTTTGGGGTGATGGTTTATCAAGAAGATGTAATGAAGATTGTGCATCACTTTGCTGGTTTGGATTTAGATGAGTCGGATGTCTTGCGGAGAATTATGACGGGAAAGAAAAAATCTTCAGATACTTTTCGAAATTTGATGAATAAGTTTTTCAGAAACTGTAAGGCGCGAGGTTATCCAGATGCCTTAAGCCAAGAAGTATGGAGGCAAGTAGAAAGTTTTAGCGGTTACTCTTTTTGCAAAGCGCATTCTGCAAGTTTTGCCGTGGAATCTTTTCAAAGCTTGTATTTGAAATCCTATCATCCATTAGAATTTATGGTAGCGGTAATTAATAATTTTGGAGGCTTTTATAAAACAGAATTGTATGTGCATGAAGCGCGCATGCAAGGAGCAAAGATTGAGGCGCCTTGTGTGAATAACAGTACTTATCTTACTACCATTTATGGCGATACTATTTACATAGGGATGATTCATATACATTCTTTAGAAAGAAAAATAGGTGCGCGTATAGTACAAGAAAGAGAAGACAATGGAAAGTACAACAGCCTAGAAGATTTTGTAGAACGATTAGATATTTCCAAAGAACAATTAGAATTGCTGATTCGTATTGATGCTTTTCGTTTTACAGGGATGAATAAATATGAACTGATGTGGGAGAAAAATGCAGTGCACAATCCCTTAGTTAAACACAATGGAACGGGTACTTTTTTTAGAGAAGCTAGTGAAGATTATAAATTACCCATAATTCAACAAGGTCAACACGATCAAGCATTTGATGAAATTGAATTATTGGGATTCCCTTTATCCTCCCCATTTGATTTATTACAGAAATCATTTAAACCAGATGTATTGTCGAAGGATCTCTCTAAACATTTGGGCAAAACGCTAAACATGCTTGGTTATTATGTTACGCAAAAACATGTCACTACTGTAAATCGAAAACACATGAGCTTTGGAACTTGGCTTGACGAAGAAGGGCAGTTTTTTGATACAACCCATTTCCCGCCATGTTTGGCGCGCTATCCATTTCGAGGCAAAGGAATCTATGCTATTCGTGGGAAAGTAGTGGAGGATTTTGGTTTCCCAAGTTTGGATGTTATTCGTATGGAACGTTTACCTTTTGTGAAGGATGGGAGGTATTAGATTTAGACCGCTTCGCTGCCAGACGTCAGATACGAGACTTTTTCTTGGCTTCGCCAATTTTTGAGAGCGAGCGTAGCTAAATGTGAGCGTTACCCGCGATCAATCGCGAGCCTACTCAACAAATACGAATTGTCATTACCTTATTTATAGATGATCTTTCTCATTTCCCCAGCGCAGGATTCATTCTATCATTCACTCAAGACATATCAACACCTCACTCCAATTTCAAAATGCCAGTAGTTCTGTCCCTAGTTTTAATTAACAAATCTCTATCCTCAATCAATGATTCTCCAAAGCTAGGAATCATCAGTTTAATTTTATCGATCCAGTTTTGAGATTGGAATTCATTTGGAAAACTAATCTTCAATACATCTAACATAATAGACACAGAAGTAGATGCTCCTGGGGAAGCACCTATTAATGCCGCCATGGATCCATCTTCATCTGCAACAATTTCTGTTCCGAATTTTAAAACACCACCTTCTGCTTTATCTTTCTTTATAATTTGAACTCTTTGACCTGCAATCTCTAATTCCCAATCTTTGAACACTGCTTCAGGATAATATTTTTTTAACATCGCAAATCTGTCTTCAGGAGATTGTAAGACTTGTTCAACTAAATATTTAGTTAAATCAATATTATGTACTCCGGCAGATAACATCGGCCAAATATTATGGACTTCTATTGATAATGGTAAATCCCAATAAGAACCATTTTTCAAAAATTTTGTAGAGAATCCAGCATAGGGCCCAAACAACAAACATTTTTCTCCATTAATTATTCTAGTATCTAAATGAGGAACAGACATTGGCGGAGAACCTACTGCTGCTTTACCATAGACTTTTGCTTCATGTTGGTCAATCACCTCCTTATTATTGCATCTTAACCATTGACCACTAACTGGAAATCCCCCATAACCTTTTGCAATATTCAAATCCGTTTTTTCCATTAATGGTAATGCACCTCCTCCAGCACCTATAAAAACAAAATCCGCAACAGCAATCAGATTTTTATTTTGATTTAAATCCTCAATAGCTATTTGCCATTGCCCATTGTTAATTTTAGTAAGGTCTTGAATTTCATGGCCCAGATGAATTTCTACTCCTCCACGGGTTTGTAAATATTGAATCATACCTCTTGTTATCCCACCAAAATTAACATCTGTTCCTATTTCCATTCTAGTGGCTGCAAGGTTTTGAGAAGGATCTCTACCATTCATCAGTAAAGGTATCCAATTGGTAATTTCTTCAGCGCTTTGAGAATACAACATATCTTCGAAAAGTGCATAAGGCTTTAATGCTTGGTATCTCTTTTTCAGAAAGGAGACATTATCTTTTCCCCAAACAAAACTCATATGATCTATGTCATTTATAAAAGGATCTTTAGTGGAAACCATGCCGGTTTCTTTTAAATACGCCCAAAATTGTTTGGATACTTCAAAAGAAGAACCGATATGCAATGCTTTTTCAATGTCTATACTACCATCCTTTTTTTCAGGGGTATAATTCAATTCGCAAAATGAAGAATGACCAGTTCCTGCATTATTCCAAGCGTCCGAACTTTCAGCGCCAACCTTATTTAGTCTTTCATAAATATCAATTTGTGCATCAGGGATCAGTTGATTAATAAATACACCCAAGGTGGCACTCATAATCCCAGCACCAATAAGTACTATTTTTGGATTTTTTTTATTCAAGTCCATTACCAAATATAAGACTTCAAAGTAACTTATACAGATGCCATTCGCCAAATAAAATGTATTTTTAAAAAAATCTTTGTTCGCAATGTCTGAAACACTGAATAGCTGGAAGGAAAAACTGTATCAGTTCTTGAAAATCAATGTCAAGGAGGAGAAAAGTGTCATTCAAGAAATTGAAGAACAAACAGAAATTCCTGAAGAATATAAAAGAAGATTTGATTTAGATCCTGTAATGGATCCAAGTCAATTACTAGCAAGGCAAGATATTCAAGATCAGATTGCACAAGCTTATGAAAATTGGAAAATTTCGGATAACCCATTATTGATCGTTGCGGAACACGGCGTGGGAATGAGCTCAATAATTAACTGCAATAGTCAGATATTCGATAATTTAATTATTATTGAAAATATTGTAAATATTGGAAGAAGAGCTAGACTAATAAAAACATTGAAAGATAATTTAAAGCTAGATGATCAATATAACAGTTTAAGTCAGATAGCAGAGGCACTAGACGAGGACATGAAAATAACCATCGTTTTTGAAAATGTAGAGCGATTATTCCTCCGAAAGGTTAATGGATTTAGTGTATTAGAAGATTTTTTGATATTCATTCACAATACGAAAAATAAGATATTCTGGGTGATTACAATTAACGATTACTCCTACTACTATTTAAACGAAACAAAAGCTTTCGCATCTAATTTTTTATCGACTATAAAACTACAAGGGCTTAAAGAAAAAGATATTGAAGAGGCAATCAATATTAGAAATTCGGGCTACAACGTAGTTTACCTTAAGCCAGAAAAATACAAAACTTCAAACGCTAAACCTTTGTCTAAAGAGGAAGAGCAAATACAATGGAGAGACCAATTTTATAAAAGTATGCTTAGTGTTTCTAAGGGGAATATCAGTATTGCTTTTATCTATTGGTTGAAAGCTGTTAAAAAAATAAAGGATAAGAATGTTTATTTAAAAGCATTTGAACCAAACCCCTTTTCTGATATGACTCTAGATGAGCTGCTAACATTAGAAGCAATTCATCAACATAGCTCATTATCAGCTAATGAAATTCAACAGGTGTTAAGAAATTCAAAAAAACTAGGACAATTAACCATTGAATACTTAATGGAAAGAGAATTAGTTTTTCCTTTAAAGTATAAAGACGGCAGTATTGAATATAAATTGAATTTATTTCATCTTCACACTATTTTATTTTTATTTCATAGCCGTCTTAATAGAAATTTTAAAAAATGAAAAGGATAATCATTTATTCAATACTGATCTTTTTGTCCTTCATGTCCTATGCGCAAACGGATAGCCTAAGGCTTAAACAAGATTCTATTAAGAAGGAAAAAAAAGACTCTACATTAGAAGCCATTAATCAGCTCATAATCATTGGCCAATTAAAAGCTAAGGTGGACTCCTTGGTAAACGAAAGAGACAAAAAGGCGAAAGCTGTTGAAGCAAATCAGAAGAAAGAAAAACCAAAGGTAGAATCAGTCGGGGAGGTAACCAAAAATGTGCAGGACAATGTAAATGAAACCTTAACCACGTTTACAGATATACTATCTTTTTCAAGTATTATTACTGTTTTCTTAATCATGATTTTTGTCTATCTATTTCTTAAGGTATTAGATTGGTTCTTTATTTATTTAGTAGGTAGATTTAATAGGCACAGGTTAAAGATATTAAGAGTTCAGCCAGTAATTAAAGTTTTGGTTTGGGTGATTGCTTCTTGGGCATTAGTTAATACATTGTTTGATCTTTCTGCAGCAACGATAATGGCATTTATGACAACTTCAGCAGTTGCGCTTGGTTTTGCAGCTCAAGATATTTTAAAGAATATTTTTGGAGGCTTGTTAATTTTATTTGATCGGCCATTCCAGATTGGGGATAGAATTCAAGTGAAGGATAAATATGGTGAGGTAAAGAATATTGGTTTAAGAACTACTAAAATAAATACCTTAGATGATTCTATGGTAACCATTCCGAACTCTGCCATTGTGAGCGAATCTGTTTCTAATGCTAATTCAGGAGCTCTGGATTGTATGGTCGTTGTAGATCTATGGTTACCGATAGATATCAATGTAGAGAAAGCACGAATAATTGCATTTGAATCAGCGATTACTTCTAGGTATCTAAATGTAGATAAACCCGTAGTAATTCTATTTTTTGATCATTTTACACACGCTCCAGCAACCAATGTAAAAATAAAAGCTTATGTTCTAGACGCTCGATATGAGAAGGCGTTCGAGGGTGATGTAACAGAAGCTGCGAAAAAAGCCTTTAAAGAAGCATCGCTTTATAAAGAAAAATCGAGTTTGACTGATTTATGACGTCCAATGGATTGGTTACTTTTTAGTTACATTGTATTACAAAAAAGTCTTAAATTTGAATTATGTTCAATAACGTTAATTATTATCTTGTTTTGCTATTTTTTGTGTCCACTTTCAACCAACTAATAGCTCAACCTACTATTCAAGATTGTGCGGGCGCAGTTTCAATTTGTGAACCAATTTATGTAGAAACAACCTCTCCTCGAGGCATGGGTAATGTACCTGATGAAATATTTAGCCACCGAGTTGGTGGTTGGGTTTGCATGGCAGATGAACGTAATTCGATTTGGTATAGGTTTACAGTAAACAATGATGGAGATTTTGGATTCTTAATTGAACCTAACGATCGTTTCGATGATTATGATTGGGCTTTGTTTGATATTACTACTCAGGATTGTTCCCAATTAACTATAGATCCAAATATGTTAGTAAGTTGCAATGCAGCTGGCGGAGGAGATTGCAATGGAGACACTGGAGCCAATGGGAATAGTAATTTCAATATTCAGGGAGGGGGATGTAATAATAATACCCCTGATGAAACTTCTGGATTTTCAGCTTACAATGCGCTCATTCCGGTATTAGAAGGAAATACTTATGTGCTATGTATATCGAATTGGTCGAGTTCAACTAATGGATATACAATTGATTTTGGAATCTCTGGGGACATTGGAATATTCGATACAGAGTCACCGACCATTGTCAATGCAGAAATCCCAGATGAATGTGGAGAAAATGAATTTATTCTCACTTTTTCTGAAAACATAGAATGCTCCACAATGGATCCTGATAATTTTATTTTACAAGGACCAGATGGAGATCATATCATTAATGCAATTACCGGGGGCAATTGTATTTCAGGTGAAGGTTTTGAAAATCAATTTAGCCTTTCAATAAATCCGCCTATTTCTGAACCAGGATTATATAGTTTTAGAATAATTAGCCCAGAAGATATTTTTGATTTATGTGGAAATCAAATGTCTCAAAATTTCAATACAGATTTTAATGTAACTCCAAACCAATTTCCGACCGTAGACCTTGGACCTGATCAAACGACTTGTCTTGGTGCTAGTCTTCAACTAGATGCAAATATAGCGGATGCAGCATCATTCCTCTGGCAAGATGGTAGCAATAACCCAATTTATAATGCCAATCAATCTGGTACTTACGTAATAGCAGTTACAACGGATGCAGGCTGTGTAGCAAGAGATACTATAGAATTAATTTTTGAAGAAGATGAGTCTTTTAACTTTGGTCCAGATATTTTGGATTGCTTTGGTACATCTATCACGATAGATCCAGGAGTAAGTAATGCTGTTTCCTACCTATGGCAAGATGGTTCCAATAATTCTACTTTTACCACAACTGCTGCTGGCGCTTATGCAGTGGAAATGCAACTTGATAATGATTGTATTACAAGAGACACCATTCAAGTAATTTTAGAAAGAGATTTTTCTTTAAATCTTGGAAATGATACTGCGGTATGCAGCTTTAGCCCTTTTACAATTGATGCTAGTAATTTTACGGGTGATTTTGAATGGCAAGATGGTTCTTCATCATCTACATTTACAATTTCAAATCCGGGGCTTTACTATTTAAATATTAGAGAAGCTGATGGTTGTCTTTTGAGTGATAGTATTATAGTAACTGCATTTAGCGATAACCAAAGTTTTAGCTTAGGAAGAGATACGACAATTTGCATTGGCACCTCAGCTCTATATGATTTGAATTTTTTGAATGGGGTAAGCTATATTTGGGAGGATGGATCTGACCAAAACATAAGAGAAATTAATCAAGAAGGCATGTTTTCTGTGACTGTCGAAAGTGAGGATTGTACTACCTATACCTCTAGTGTGACTATTGCATTAACAGACTGTAATCCTTGCAATGTTTTTTTACCCAATATTTTTACGCCTAATGGGGATAACATTAATGACGTTTTTAAAGCTGAAATAGATTGTAATTTATCTAATTTCCAATTAGCAGTTTATGATAGATGGGGTAGTAAAGTATTTGAGACCAATGATCCTAATGAAGGATGGAATGGCCGAGTCGGTCAAAAAAGAGGAGGAATCGGTGTTTTTGTTTGGGTAATGAGTTATGACCAGAATGGATCAACTACACTTAGGAAAGGGGATATAGCTTTGATAAATTAATCGAAAGCTTTTTTTAAAAGAAAAGTATAGTATCTTTCATCAAGAATTAAAAACAATTTTTCTTGATAACCGATAGTGAAACAATACTTTGGAAAAAAGTAACTAAAGATCATAAAGAGGCTTATGATCAACTTTACAGAAATAATGTAAAAGCATTATATAATTATGGTACTAAATTCACCCAAAATTCAGCTCTAATTGAAGATTGTATTCAACAACTTTTCTTAAATCTTTGGAATTCGAGAAAAAGCCTTAAAATTAGCTCTTTTCGTGCTTATCTATACATTTCCTTCAAAAATTTATTGATAAAGAAGATTCAAGCACATAGTAAATCAATACCAATTGAGTTTTCTCCACAGTTAATTGCAATTCCTTCTTCAGAAGATAAGCTAATTGATTCAGAGACCGTACTTTATAGAAAATCTCAGATCGAATTAGCAATGGAAGATTTAAGTAATCGCCAAAAAGAGGCTATTTATTTAAAATTTTACGAAAAACTGGAATATGAACAAATTTCAGAGATTATGTCAGTTAAAGTTCCTGCTGTTTATAAGTTGATTTCCAGTGCCTTACAAAGATTGAAGAAAAAATTGTGATTTTTATCAAAAAAATTGGGAAGGTTTTCAAAGATTTTGACTCTTAAATATAATGACGAATGAGTCTACTGAAATGATCACATAAAGATTTGTATTTAGAATTGAAATATTGTGAGAACATCCGCCTTCAATCGAAAGATTGATTGATAAAAAACAATTTTGCATAGAATTTGTTATTATATTTGCAATTCTTGCACTATACTATTTATTACTACGCTACAAGTGTTTTTACAACACATCACCTTTAAGAGGTAAAAAGATTCGGTCACGATTTAGGCCGTGGCCGAGTTCAGATAATAAATAGGCAAACACAAAGAGATAATAAGGGGTTATTATTTTTAGCAGCTGTATACTTTTAAGAATACAGTTGCTATTTTTCAACTCTCTAAATATAAAAAACACTACTGCCTAGTACTATGAAACAAAACCTTGAGCATAATTTATTAGCTGACCCAAATTTTATCGATTGGGTGCTCGCTCCAGATGAGATTTCAGATGAACATTGGAGGAATTGGCGCAGAAAGAACCCAGAAAGAATTTCAGAATTTGAAGAAGCAAAACTTTTCTTAACAAGCATACATTTTACAGATAATAGTGCTCAAATAAATGAAGATAATCTCCTTAAGAAAATTCATAAGAACATTGAAGATTTAAATTCCTCTAAACTAGGATTAAAGCACATTTTAGGAGTTGCTGCCTTCTTGGCTTTAATTTTCTGCACTTGGTTCTTTCTTCCTTCAAATGATAATTTCAATACCCAATTCAGTGAAATTAAAGAGTTTAATTTACCCGATGGCTCGCATGTTGCACTAAACGCAAATAGTGAACTTGAAATTATTGGTGATTGGGAAGGCAATGATGATAGAAATGTCCTTCTAAAGGGAGAAGCGTATTTTGAAGTTTCAAAAACACCAATTATTGGCTCATCAAAATTTAATGTATATACTACTAAAGGCATTATAAAGGTGTTAGGCACAAAATTTAATGTAAAAGATAGAAGTGAAGAATTTTCCGTAGCTTTAGATGAAGGTAAAGTAATATTTGAAGCAGATAAACAAAGCATGGAGCTTGCACCTGGCGAAGCTATTTTACTAGATCAAAATATCATTCAAAAGGAACAACTCAACACTCAAAATTTTTCCATGTGGAAAAAAATGGAAATAAATCTTGAAAATGTTACTTTGCTAGAAATTGCGAATGTATTAGAAGATTTTCATGGTGTTAAAATAATTTTCAATCAGGAAGCATTAAAATCTAGACCAGGTGCTGCCGGATTACTTGAATATTCAGATTTGAATGAATCTCTAGATGTAATTAAAGATCTATTCAATATTAATTCCAAAAAAGAAGGTCAAACTATTTCATTCTCCTATTAGTAGAAAGTAATAATGCATTCAATGCAGCCAAGTTTGATTACACCTCTCGTTTTACTCTTTTTAATTTTAACTAGCTATAGTTCAAAAAGCCAATCTTATTCCTCGCAATACAGTGATATTATAAGTCTTAGTAATGTAATTCAAACTTTACGAAATGAACGAGATGTCAATTTTTTCTACGAAGGCCAATTCCCCAAGACTAGATTTGTAGCTAATTTAAATTATAAAGACTTTCCGAGCACAGAGGACTTTCTAAAAACTATTTTAAAGGATACCGATGTATTAGTCTTTAAAATTAAGAAAAATACATTTGTGCTAAGATTAAAGAATAATAATGGCTTTGTACTTGGTTCGATTTATGATAGTCAAGATAGACCTTTAATAGGATCAACTATTCAAGTAATTGATGATGAGCTAGGGACTGCATCCGACATTGATGGTAATTATTTTCTGGAAGTAAAACCTGGAAAATGGATTTTAAGATCGAGATATGTAGGTAAGGAATTTAAAGATGCAGAAGTTAATGTCTCTCCTGGAGATACGCTTCATTTAGATTTTCACCTAACGGACATTCCACATTTACGCGAAATTATTGTTGTTGGTCCTAGGATTTCGTCCTCAGAAGTTATTGACTTGGTTTCACCTGCCACTATTATTCATATGGAAGATGAAGAACCGGTTTCATTCTATGGGGCAACAGAACTATTACAATATAGAATTCCATCCTTCCATTCTACCAATCAAACTATTTCTGATGGTACTGATCATTTGGATCCTGCTACTTTGAGAGGTTTAGGACCAGATCAATTATTGGTACTCGTAAATGGAAAACGAAGACATCAGAGTTCCTTAGTTAATGTTAATGGAACGGTTGGTAGAGGATCTGTTTCAACTGATTTAAATGCAATTCCAATCTCTGCTATTGAAAAGATTGAAGTATTAAAAGATGGAGCTAGTGTCCATTATGGTTCTGATGCAATTGCAGGAGTAATTAATATTCAGCTCAAAGGAAATACAAACTTCACTAACTTTAGTTCAAAAGTTGGTTTAACCTCAGTAGGAGACGGGCTGATTACTAGCTTTAACGGAAATTCTGGATTTAGCCTTGGGAATAAAGGAGGATTTTTAAATTTAGATTTATCATACATCAAAAGAAATGCAATAAACAGATCTGGAAGTTACTCTGGAATAATTTATGGTGATGAACGAGATTTGGATCCTAATCTAAGAAACGCTTTTTTTGAAAAATCAGGTTTTGATAATGAAAGAGTAATGTCTGTAGGAGCGTCGGCAACGGACAATGCGAGTTTGTTTTTTAACAGCGAATTACCTCTTTCAGATCAATTAAAATTGTATGCTTTTGGTGGTTATTCTTTTCGACTAGGTATTTCCAGTGGATTTTATAGATTCCCATTCGAAAAGGAAAGACAATCAGGTATTTATTCAGATGGTTTTGCTCCAAGTTTGAAAACAAATATTTTAGACCGCTCAATTACCATAGGGCTAAAACGAAATATACAAAATTGGGATTTAGACATTAGTAATACTACAGGCCAAAACGATATTAATTATACAGTATTAAATTCTAATAATGCTTCATTAGGTTTAGCATCACCCTCTTCTTCAAGAGCGGGTGGATTTTTGTACATTCAAAATGTTACTAATCTAGACTTATCTAAAAAGATTCCTGGTAAATTTCCAATTGCAATTGGTGTTGGTTCTGAATTTAGATTTGAAAATTATCAGCAAAAAGCAGGAGAGGAAAGTTCATGGAGAGATTTTGATAATGATTTACCGCCATCAGAATCGAGAGAAGGAGGTATTCAAATGTTTCCCGGATTTAGACCCGAATTTGCAACCAATAACTTAAGATATAATTACGGATTTTATGCAAATGCAGAAATAGATTTGTCAGAAGTATTGTTCGTTGGCTTGGCAAGCAGATTCGAATATTATGATGACTTCGGAAATAATTTAAGTTGGAAGGCTTATGGTCGGTTTAGATTTAACCCTAATTTAGTATTAAAATCTTCTTTCAATACAGGCTTTAGAGCACCTTCAATGCCACAAACATTTTTTAATAATTTCACCTCTCAAGTCATAGATAGCCAATCCGGTCAAATTGGTGTTAATGTCGGTCAATTTAATAACGAATCTGTAACTGCAAGACTCTTTGGATTTGAACCTTTAAAAGCAGAAACTTCTGCAAATTTAAATATTAGTTTAGCCGCAAGGATTTCTAAAGCATTATCGTTTTCTATTGATGCTTTCAATATTGGTATAAAAAATAGAATCGTTTTGAGTAGCCGATTGTCTGGTGACGATGATGCAAGATTTATTCCCATACTTGAAGCCAATGAAGTTTTTTATGCGCAATTTTTTACAAACGCAATTGATACTAGAACTAGAGGTGTAGATTTTGAAATGCATCATCAATCTAAAATTGGAAGAGCTAATATTAAACTTAGTTTACTTGCTAATTTCATTGAAACGAAAGTGAAAGAAGACGCTAACGGAAATAAAATTATCAAAACCACTAATGCACTTAGTAATGTAAAAGATGTTCTATTTAATAGAGAAGAGATTTCAAGATTTGAATTTGTGCAACCTGCAAGTAAATTAATCCTTAACGCAAATTTAAAATTTAAAAAATGGATGCTAAATTGGAGAGCTACCCGTTTTGGAAAGGTTGCCTACATTCACCCGACAGATGGAAATCCTGCTCATTGGGTACTCAATAATTTTACAAATCAAATAGAAAGTCGAGATCAAGTATTTAGTGCTAAAATCATTAATGACTTTAATCTTCAATATTATTTTTCCAACAAATTTTACATCAGTATTGGTGGACAAAATGTTTTTAATCAATATCCAGATAAACATACTCATAACGCCAATACTTTTAATGGGATTTTTACATATAGTAGAAGAGTGCAGCAATTTGGCGTGAGAGGTGCGTATTGGTATACTTCTGTTTCAGTCAGCTTGTAAAAGTTCCGAGTTCTGAGTTCCGAGTTCCGTCTCGAAGGATCTACAACCCTATAATATTGGGAGCTTTTGAATCTTATTAGTTTAACCGGTTTCGGTTTACATTAATATGCCAAGAGCCTACTAGAGGGTGGTCCTAAAGAATCATCAAAATCAAATTTTTCATAAACCCATAAACCCATAAACCCATAAACCCATAAACTTTCTTCAAACTCCCTTCCTAAACTCTTCCAGCCAAATACCCTTCCGTAAAATATCTTTTTAGAAAATCATCCATATTCTGATACATTACTTTATCCAATATTTCTTGCGGACTTAATCCAAACTTTAATCTTTCTATATCAGCGATTTCAAGGGAAGCTTCAGGAATAGCTAACGGTCTATTTAAAAATTGGAAAATATGGTTAGCTAAATCATCATACTTTTCTACATTTTCATAGATGTCCATAAAATTGATGATTCCATCAAAGTCAGAACCTAAACAAATGTGATTCCATGCACTTAATTCATTTTTCACACTTACCATATAAAAAATATTAGCCATAATTAATTTTACATATTCATCTCTTTTCTTGTCTAGATCGTCTTTGAATTTTTTAATTCTTTTTTCAACGATTTTACCGGGCATTCGATCCTCGTGTAAGATGATGCCTATTAAACCATCTGATTCTATAATTTCGCTAATGTCTTCATTGGTAAGGTTAATGGTCCAAGCATTAAAATACTTGTTATTATTATGCCTGTCCTTATCCTTTTTAGTAAGAATTTCATTTAAAGTACTTATACCATTTATGGCTGCATGACTACAAATTATGGGGAAGAAATCGTTATTGGCAGAATAGCTTTCCTTTCTAATTTTGTAAAATTGCTTTCGTGCCTTTGCACTCATATGTTTGATGTCAATTAAAACTCTTCTTCCATTATTTCGACTCAATAATTGCTCTAATGCTAATAAACCTAGTTCAGTGATTCCTAAGTTAATGCCACAATCTTGATTTAAGGCAAAAGTTCGAGTTAGTCCACCAAAACTTCTTGCATGTCCACAAAGTAAATTCCAAAAGTGATGAGCAAAGGTAATGAAGAATGGACTGTGCTTGCCATCTCCCCATTGCTTTATTATATTGATACTACCTGTAACCATATTTTTATAATGGTCAAAAGCTGGGTGCCCTGGAGTATTTACAAAATTATCAAAGCTGACAAGCTCACTAAATGAATTGTACTTTAATAAAGAATGCATGCCTTCAATACTTATAACTGCTATAATACTTTGATCATTTGCTTGGAGTGCTTGCTTGAGAGAATTATAATCTTCAGCAATAATCATTTGTTGATCGGGGTCAGGGTTTTTAGACTGCTCAACTAAATATTTATATTCCTCAAATAATTCTTTGCAATAATCAACTGGCGCATCACTTTGGATATCGTCATAATATTGCTGAATGGTAGATTTTTGTATAGAGGTCAAACATGCTCCTAGATTCACTTCCTTATCATCATTAAAAAGTCCAGCAAGAAAATCTCTTAAATCAAACATCCCTCTTTCAATCGGATACAATGCAATGCAAATTACTCGAGTTCTAGAATTTTTACATTTTTCTAAATTTGATTGAGAATCACTTTGTACATTTTTTGTAATTCCCTTTGCAATACTTGGAATGTTCATACAATGATCTGGATCATTGGGATCAGGAATATTTACCCAAAGACTCCGATCAGGATCATATCTAAAAGGTTTTAGACTGGGATGGACATGAAGATCATAGAAATATTTTACGTTGGCCATGGTTTTATTTTTAATCGAACAAGCTACCTTGTTCGGGGCTATCTAATATTATAGGTTCAATTAAGGCTGCATCGTTTTCACTGACTTTGCCTACTCTTTTATCAACAGGATAAGCAACTAATAAATCATCTGGATAGGGATTGATTAAGGCTAAAGCATCTTCGGTGGGCATGTCTTTATCTAACCAGAGTTTTTCTTGCTCGGGTAATAACATTGCTGGCATCCGGTCATGAATTGGAGCCAATGTTTCATTTGGTTCTTGAGTTATTAATGTAAAGGAATGAATAATTTCTCCTTCTGGAGATTTCCATTTTTCCCATAATCCTGCAATGCAGAAAATACCATCATCTTTTAATTTAATTCTGTGCGGGACTTTTCCTTTGGGCGTTTTCTTCCATTCATAAAATCCATCAAAAGGAACTATACATCGTCTTTTTTGTAATGCATTTTTAAAGGCAGATTTCGTATTTACAGTTTCAATCCGCGCATTGATCATCTTATATCCAATTTTAATATCCTTTGCCCAAAAGGGAATCAGCCCCCAACGAAAATATTGTAAATGCTCTGGATCTTCGTTGGTAATTAAAGGACACATATGTGTAGGCGCAACATTGAAATTAGGAAGTGGATTGTATCTGTCTAAATCTTCTGAATAAAAGGTCGCTTCAAAGCGCTCTTCTATTTGTTTTTCCGTTTTGGTTAGAGAGGACCGACCACACATGATAATTTTTTAATTTTTTTAGCTAATAAACCTAATTTAATATTTTATATGTTGTATAGTATCTTTAAGTTAAATTATATTTTAATTTAGATTGCAATAAATTTAATGTTTAGTTTTAAGTAATGTACAAACGGCTGATCACAATTTTATTTTTGTTTAGTGTATCCTTTAATCTTTCGGGTCAACTACTATATACAAGGCATTTTACCGAAATGTTAGATAAAGGTATGTTGCTTTTCAATAAACCTGTTGAAGGCTGGTTCAAGCCAATTCCCCTATTACAGGATGAGTTCTTTAAATACGATCTAGTTTTACAGCACACTGATGATGATTTAGAAATGCGTTGTATTATTGAACCAGCTTACAAATCAAACCTTAAAAATAATTATCCACATTTATTAGCAATGCGAAATGCACTTTCGGCAGCTAATAATCAGGAATCTAATAAAATGATTATTCAGAAAATTTCTGCTGCAAGTTTAGATTCAATGTTCAATGCAGACTGGGGATTGATGGTTGATTTTATTCCGAAGAAATCACTTACTGATAAAACTTATGGGAAACTTTTATCTTTGTTTGCTGAAGATAAGTCTCGCTTATTTGTCTTTTTCTTTTTTAATGAAGCTGAAAAAGATCAATTAGAGCAACGCTTGGCTTTATTTCAGTATGAATAAAAAACAGGTACCAATGCTTTTACTGGTACCTGGTTGTTGTTATGATGGCTGCTTATTAAAACGTTATTGCAAAAATGGTTTTTTGGGGCGATGTATAAGTAGTTTATCACCCAAATACATCTATAAGTGTATTGAGTAAAAAGAATGTGACTCTTTTATTTAAAAAAAATTTTTTTTTCTGGAATCTTTATCTGGCTCAAATTAAACATGAAGTTTATTTATATCATTATAATTTTACTTTTAGTCATTATCACACTCCAAGCTCAAAAATATCAATTAGATCTAAAGAACTCCGCAGCAAATTGGACAGGCTATGGAGAAATTGGAAATTTTTCTCAAACTGGATCTATTCCATTCAATGAAGGAAAAGTTATATTAAGTAAAGGGGCATTAATTTCTGGAGAATTAGAAATCAATATGCTAAGTATAAGTAGTACGGACAAAAAATAAGTAAACCATTTAAAAGATAGAGATCTTTTCTTGATGTGAAGAAATACCGGACCGCTAAATTTGTAATGTCCAAATTGGAAGAAGGAAACTTTTATGATGGGGAAACCCTTACGGTAAGTTCCCAAGAAGAATTAAGAGATCTAAGAGCCACCTGTCGTCAATTTTCTAGGGGAGGAAGAGGAAATGCTTGTTTTGAAGTTGCGTTTCCAGTGAGTGTCGAGATTCCAGATGCGAGTGTAACGGTATACGAAGATAGATCTGCTTTAAAAACAGGATTACGTGCATGGAATCAATAAAATCCAGATGCTGATGAGAGACCTCATTTAGTTTTCCCAATTACAGTAGAATTAGAAGACGGTAGTCAGGTTTCAGTTGCTTCAAAAGAAGATTTGCATCTTTTAAAATCAGATTGTATTAATTAACTAAATCCCGAGGGTCCTTGACCCTCGGAGCGTCTGACACCCTCGGAGCGTCTGACACCCTCGGAGCGTCTGACACCCTCGGAGCGTCTGACACCCTCGGAGCGTCTAGAAGACTGATTTCATTAGAAATAGGTCTTTTTTATTAAAATAGTGCGTAAATTGGTCAAACTGATTACACATCTATTTGCGTTAACTACCCAGACAGAGTACCATTTACACAGTCTATCTCATACTTGAATGTCATATGCAATATCTTTGTATAAAAGACCTAACATGAAATTTAAATACTCAATTCTACTCTGCCTATTTTTTTATTTAAATGCAGAAAGCCAGAACGTTGGCATAGGAACAAATAATCCCCGCGAGAAATTAGAAGTAGACGGCGCGATTATTGTGAAACAAGCTGCCGATTCAGTTGCAGGAACGATCAGATTTAATGGAACTTTCCAAGGTCGCAACTTCAGTAATTGGGAATTACTGAGTATCCCTAGAACTGGTTTGATTTTTACTGAAAGCCCTCAGGATGGTAGATTTAACGGCCCTGAATTTCAATATTTTGGTTATACGGAGCAAAGAATGAAAACATATAAAGTGGAATCACCAGGAGTATATGAGGCAGATACTTGGTATCCCGTTTATTCTTCTGGAGACTTTTCAAAACAACCAAACCCCGTGTTTAGGTCTAATACTGTGTGGAGAGATAGTGTATTATATGTTTTTGATATTGGAAAGATGTTTTATTATAATCCAACTACGAATACTTGGAATAATTTGGATATTTCTGTTCCTAATTATTATTATGATACAGGAAAATTATTTTGGTACAATTCAGAATTTATTTTTATTACTGGAAGTGAAGCCGAACCAGGTTTTAGACTGAATCCAGTAACATCGACCGTTACCGATCTTCCACCAATGGGCACATCATATCAAAGGAAAACTAAATTTAAATGTGAACTAATACAAGGGAGAATCATTATGTATGGGGGAAGAAATGATGGCTCACCTACCAATGATGGCATGAATTATAATATTGCCGCAAACACCTGGACTCCAATGAATCTAACTAATGGTCCACCTATATTGGATGACTTTGCGGTAGCTGGAATGGCGCAAGAATTGGTAGTTTGGGGAGGAACTAATAATTATATTTCCACCGATCAAGGCTACATCTACAACGTTTCCTCAAATCTTTGGTATCCTATGGTCACAACAAATCCTCCTCCAAAAGCTAGACATTCTCATACATTAACTAAAATCAATGGAGACAGAGTTATTATGGTTGGCGGAGCAGTAACAAATAATGGTACAACTCGGGATACTTCGGATGCAATGATCTATGATTATTTTCAAGGTTGGATTCCTAGCTCTGCGGTAGATTTTCCAAACCATGGTAGAATGGAACACACTACTTCTTTACATGATGGAAAAATATATGTATATGGTGGTAGAACCTCAAACACGGGAACAATTAAATTCAGAACCAATGGCTTTATTTACGATATAACTAATGCCAGCTTTGTTTCGGACATTTCAAACTGTAATTTAAATTCGAATAGAAGATTGAATGCAGAATCCGTTTGTAATGGTAAGCAATTTTTTGTTATTAGGGGCGGTAATCGAACGGCAGCTGATCCATTGGACAGGGAAAGAGATAATTCAAATGAGCAAATCATGTATAATATTGAAAATATAGGAGAACCAAGACCTAAATTCATTCGACCTAAATATAGCACTAAACGATTGCATGCTTTTGAAAAATTATAATCCTTCGACTCGCTTCGCTCGCTATCTATGATTTGTTGTAGATTGTGGAAGTGCTCGCGATGAATCGCGAGCCAGAAAAGGGAATGATTTTTCGTCAATGGGCCAAGAGCCCATTGGAGGTCGCTTGCGCGACACGAAAAATAATAAAGGGAAAATTCGCAAGAATCTTTTTTGAAAAACGCCTTTACATGGGTACTTTTCTAAATATATTTTGGAAGCCTAACCAAATAAAATGTCAATTTCAAAAACATGATTTTAACAGGTCGACTTTTTGGAGTGGGCTCAGCATTCATCATTCTGTCATTCTATCATTCTATCAAGCATTGATGCATTTGCTAAAACAACTGATCAATCCTTTTCTTCTGAATAGCTTGATGAGCCATTGTTAAAAATAAACGCGTAGCTTTATTCAAACTAGCAAAGCGTTCATCGGTAGTAAGCCCTTTGTCATAACGATAATAAATTTGCTGCACAATAACCGCTAGTTTAAAAAGGCCAAATGCATAATAAAAAATTAAATTGTTAATTGGGCGGCCGCTTTTGGCAGTGTACATTTCTACAATTTCTGATCGACTAGGATTGCCGGGCATGGCAGTAGGAGAGGGAAGCCCTTTTAAAATTAGCTCATGATCAGAAGCCATTGACCAATACGCAAGAGATGTTCCTAAATCCATTAAGGGATCTCCAAGCGTACACATTTCCCAATCAAGGACCGCATTTATAGTGGACCAACTATCATCTTTAAAAACGACATTGTCATATTTGTAATCATTGTGGATTAAGCGATGCTCATAATTATTAGTTTGATTAGTTTCCAACCAAGCCATTACTTTTTCAGCTTCAGGAATTTCTTCAGTAGCAGCTTTTGCATACTGTTTTGACCAATTCTTAACTTGTCTTTCAATGTAGCCATCTGGTTTTCCTAAATCTTCCAAACCTAAGGCTTTGTAATCCAATTGATGCAACTCAATAAAAGTATTCAACCACTCATTAGCAATTTTAGGAAACTCATCAACGCCCACTTTTCTTTTGTAAGCTTCTTTGGTACTCAGAATTATCCCATCAATTTTTTCCATGAGATAAAAACTACTACCTATAATGGAATCGTCATCTGAAAATGCAATGGCATTTGGAGCTTTCGTAAATCCTTTGTTGAGGCCAGTTAACACCTTAAATTCACGGCCCATATCATGCCCTCTTTTGATGGCGCCAAGTGGCGGCTTTCTTAAGACGAATGATTCATTTTCTATTTGTAAAAGATAGGTTAAGTTTGAAAAGCCGTTTTTAAATTGATCAACTGTAAGTTCACTTTCTGAATTTTCAATTAATTCATTCCTTTGAAGAAATTGCTTTAAAGGAATTTCATTGAGTGCTTCTCCTTTTCTTACGTTCTGGCCCATACTAGTCGCTTATTGCAATAATGAATATTACATAATGGATTGTTGAATGATATCAGATCTATCTGGAAAGTCTGTTGTGTAATGTAAGCCTCTACTTTCCTTACGCATCGAAGCGGCTCTTGTTACTAGATAACCAATAGTAATCAAATTTCTTAATTCGCATAGTTGTGGTGATAGTGTACTATTGGTATACAATTCTTCGGTTTCAGTGTATAACAACCAAAGCCTATCCATTGCTCTTTTCAAACGAACATTGGATCGCACAATGCCAACATAAGAACTCATTATTTCTTTGAGTTCTTTTAAACTCTGCGTAATCAATACCATCTCTTTTGGATCGGTAGTTCCAAAGGTATCCCACTCAGGAATAAGTGTTTGAAAAGTAATGTCATCAATATTTTTCAAAATATCCTGGTGAGCTCGATCACCATGTACTAATCCTTCAAGCAATGAATTGGAAGCTAGTCTGTTTGCCCCGTGCAATCCACTACTAGTACATTCTCCACAAGCATATACATTTTTAATAGAGGTCCTGCAATATTCATCTACTTTGATTCCACCACAAAAATAATGGCAAGCAGGAGTCACTGGAATATAATCTTTCATTGGGTCAATACCAATACTCAAACATTTGTTGTAAATGGTTGGGAAATGATCTGTAAAACCTTTTCTTTCTAAATGCGTACAATCTAAATACACATAATCCAAACCACTTTTCTTCATTTCGTTATCGATTGCTCTAGCAACAATATCTCTTGGAGCTAATGATTTTCTAGGATCATAATTTTGCATAAATTCAAGTCCATCTTTATCTCTTAGAATAGCTCCAATACCTCTTACCGCTTCAGATACTAAAAAGACTGGATTGTCCTTTGTTGGATTATATAATGAGGTAGGATGAAATTGAACAAATTCCATATTTGCCAATCGACCTTTTGCTCGGTAGAGCATGGCAATACCATCTCCGGAAGCAATTACTGGATTGGTAGTAGCACGATATATTTGACCCGCTCCTCCAGTTGCGATTACTGTAATCTTTGCAATGTGAGTCTCCACATCTAGATTCTTTTTATCTAAAATATAAGCACCATAACAAGCGATGTCATTATTCAATCGAGTAATATTCATCCCTAAATGATGTTGGGTTATAAGATTTATAGCAAAATAATCTTCCAGTACCTCGATATTATCATAACCTTTCGCCTTTTTCATAAGCGTTCGCTGAATTTCAAATCCAGTTCGATCTTTAAAATGCAATATTCTATTTTCTGAATGACCGCCTTCTTTTCCTAAATCATATTGACCACTATCTTCTTTGTCGAATCGAGCACCCCATTTAATTAAATCTTTTACGCGATGATGACCTTCTTCTACTATAAATTTAACCACCTCTTCATTGCATAAACCATCTCCTGCATCTAGTGTATCCGCAACATGTTTATTGAAATCATCTACTTTAAAATCCCATACTGCGGAGATTCCTCCTTGAGCGTATCTAGTATTGGTTTCTCCAATTTCTGTTTTAGTAACTACTTTAATGGCGAGGTCATTTCTAGCTTCTGCTAGTCGAATAGCGGTACTCAAGCCTGCAACTCCGGAACCTAAAATGAGAACATCTGATTTTTTCACTTAAAACAATTTAATTCCATTATTTTTGTCCTTTGCAATTTAATATATATTACCGAAATAAATGAGGATAGGGGTAAATACAAGGTTTTTATTAAAAGACAAATTGGAGGGTTTAGGTTGGTATACTTATCAAACCTTAATCCGAATGGTGAAGCATCACCCAGAAGATGAATTTATTTTCTTTTTTGATAGACCTTTCTCAAACGAGTTTATTTTCGCGGATAATGTAAAAGGAGTAGTTTTAAATCCACCTGCTAGACATCCACTGCTTTGGTATATTTGGTTTGATTGGGTATTACCGAGGAGTATTCGAAAATATGAAATTGATGTCTTCTATTCTCCAGATGGATTTTTACCCAAAAATTCCAAAGCGCCTACTTGTTTAGTAATGCATGATTTAGCTTATGCACATTATCCTGAACAGATTAATCAAAGTGCAAGAAAATTTTACATAAAAAATGTATCTAAATATTTAAAGTCGGCCGACCAAATAATTGCAGTTTCTAATGCTACTAAACTGGACATTATTAAACAGTGTAATATTGATAGTCAAAAAATAGATGTTGCCTACAACGGTTGCCGACCAGCATTTAAAAAAGCAAGTAGCGATTTGAAATTAATTCGAAACAAAATTTCAAATGGCAAACCTTACTTTTATTTTATAGGAGCCATTCATCCTAGAAAAAATGTAGACAAAATAGTAGCGGCGTTTAATTTATTCAAAAAACAATCTGGATTAGATCACCAATTAATTTTGGCGGGAAGAATGGCATGGCAAACCGATGCAATTGAAAAAGCAATCGAATCCAGTCCTTATAAAGATGAAATTATATTACCTGGATATTTGAGTACAGCAGATGCAGTCCATTATATGCAAGCAGCTTTTGCTTTAGTGTATCCTTCATTATTTGAAGGCTTTGGTGTTCCAGTATTAGAAGCTTTACATTGTGAAATTCCAGTAATTACTTCTAATACATCTTCATTGCCAGAAGTGGTTGGAGAAGCGGGAATCTTGGTGGATCCAACTTCGGCCTTAGAAATAGCAAACGCAATGCAAAAATTAGCGGATGAACCATCATTGCGAAACCAACTTATTGAACATGGGAAAACACAAAGGAATAAATTCAGTTGGGATAAATCTGCGGCTACAATCTATTCACACTTAAAGAAGTTATTATAATTTTAATACCACTTTTCATCTTTTAATATTTCGAAAACTAAATGTGATTCGTAGCCTTTTGAAATTAGAAACTTGATGAGTTTGTCTTTAACTTTAGCCTTCCCACGATATTCGCTTTTTTTCTTTTCCATTAAATGTATTAAGTTTTCCATGTAGATATCCTCTTCTATTTCCGTCATTCCTTTTTTGATGCAATAATCAGAAATATATCTTTTCTTTAATTCTTGGCGTATCTTATTTCTTCCCCATTTTTTAATTTTATACTTCCCTCTACAATAAGACCTCGCATATCTTTCTTCATTTAAAAAGTTTTCTGATACTAATTCCGCCATAATTTCTTCTAATTCGTCTCCATAAACCTTTAAGCTTAAGAGCTTTGTGCGTACCTCCTGATGGCAACGATCTTGATAAACACAATATCTTCTTAATTTTTCTAAATTTTCTTCCATTTAATTATTGTATGCTCATTTATGTGAAAAGTTCCAATGTTTGAATTTTTTTTGAGAAAAAAAGTGTCCTCAATCAAAAATCTCCGTCTCAAGAGCATTGGTGTAAATTTATTAAACTTTATTAAAACTTAATTTTTTATGGAAGAGAATACAACAGTAGCCTTATCATATATGGATAAAGGTATCAATATGGCTATAGAATACGCTCCTAAAGTAGCTTTAGCATTACTAACATTGATAATAGGATTTTGGATTATCAAGAAAATTGTTGGAGTTGCGGCAAAAGCATTTGATAGATCTGGTATCGATATCTCATTAAGCAAATTTTTATCCTCAATTTTAAGTGTTCTACTTAAAATCATGTTATTACTTTCTGTAGCTTCTATGTTTGGAGTGAACACTACTTCGTTTGTTGCTATCGTTGCAGCATTGATGGTGGGTGTAGGTATGGCATTAAATGGTACTATTGGTCATTTTGCAAGTGGTGTAATGTTAATGTTATTCAAACCATTCAAAGTTGGAGATTTGGTTAAAATTGGAGGAAATCAAGAAACTGGAACAGTAGAGGCTATCAATGCATTCAACACAACTTTAGAAACGTTGGATAACAAAAGAATAATTATTGGTAATAGTAATGTCACCGGAAACGATATAACAAACATTACTGGACAAGAACATATTGGTGTAGAACTATCTTACAACATTGCTTATGATGAAGACATTGATAGAGCTAGAGATATTATTATGAGCGTAGGGAAATCATGTCCTCATGTTCTAGATAATCCTGGACAAGGCGTGGTAGTGGCTGCTTTAAAAGACAGCGCTGTACAATTAAACACAAGACCTTTCTGTAAAGGAGAGCATTATTGGGATACTTTATTCTATATGCAAGAGCATGTGAAAAAAGAGTTTACTAAAGCAGGCATCAAAGTACCGTTCCCAAAAATGAACGTGGAAATGATCAATGCTTAAAAGACCTTAAAAAGATTTATAGACTGACATTCCTAGAGGCTGCATTTTGCAGCCTCTTTTGTTTTCCTACAATGAGCTCTTGGCCCATTGCTGCTTCGCGACCGCAGGGAGAACGAAGCAAATCAGTAAATGGTTATACAAATTAGATTCAATGTTTACATGTCCGGAAATACTTGGCAAATCCAAGAAAAAATCTGACGTCTCGTATCTTGAGGAAGTACAAAGAATAAGAGGAAATCGCTATATTCTTGATCAGATATATCGAGCTGCTTAGGTAAACCGGCTGAAGTCAACGTAAGTCAAGAACTATACAGAACGTCAGAAA
>Ga0209187_1000613_pt1 | contig 56386 bp, 46 predicted proteins | sample BantaG_FD_187430 | JGI IMG/M metagenome (GOLD analysis project Ga0209187, IMG submission 187430) | Marine algal microbial communities from Bantry Bay, Ireland - BantryBay_4 metaG (SPAdes) (version 2) | ecosystem: Host-associated > Algae > Red algae > Unclassified | place: Bantry Bay, Ireland...
TTGAAACCGTTTTTATGTCCAACATTAATGATTGGAAAAAGAAGAATAAATCTGATAATCAGGCAATTAAACGAAAAGAGTTCTTTAAAAGGTAGGAATACTTTTTCAAGTTTTGAGACACCTACCTCGTAGGTCTCTACCATACACGCGTAAAAACATTGCAGCGGGCAGCGGGGAAACGACATAATCGAAGAGGATACTCGCCGTCCTTAAACAATTAAAAGTTGAAAATTATTTTTTTTCGTGTTTCAAATAGCGCAAAATCGTAACTTTGTAGCATGATTCTAAATAACATAACGGAAGCCATTGGAAATACGCCTATGGTTTATCTTAACAATACAGTTGATGGCATCGCTGCGAAAGTCGCTGCAAAGGTTGAATACTTTAACCCTGGCAATTCTATTAAGGATAGAATGGCACTTAATATGATATTAAGAGCGGAGGAGCAAGGCTTGTTAAAACCAGGCGGAACCATCATTGAAGGAACCTCTGGAAATACTGGAATGGGCTTAGCTTTGGTAGCTATTGCAAGAGGTTATAAATGTATTTTTACGACTACAGATAAACAATCTAAAGAAAAAGTAGATATTTTAAGAGCGGTTGGCGCACAAGTAGAAGTTTGCCCTACTGCTGTGGCTCCCGAAGATCCAAGATCGTACTATTCTCGTGCAAAAACAATGAGCGAAGAAATAGAAAACTCCTATTATGTCAATCAGTATTTTAATATGGCAAATCAGGAAGCGCATTATATGACAACTGGTCCTGAAATTTGGAAACAAACTGAAGGTAAAATCACCCACCTTTTAGTTGGTGTTGGTACAGGAGGAACAATTTCAGGTACTGCAAAATACCTAAAAGAACAAAATCCAAATGTAAAAATTATAGGTGTAGATACATATGGATCAACATTAAAAGAGTACCATGAAACAGGAAAAATTGACGAAAGCGCAATTTATCCTTATATTACAGAAGGAATTGGAGAAGACATCATTCCATCAAACATTGATTTTTCACTGATTGATAAATTTGTCAAAGTTACAGATAAAGATGGTGCATTGGCAACCAGAGAATTAGCCGAAAAAGAAGGCATGTTTGTAGGTTATTCTGGAGGTTCTGCACTTTGTGGAGTAAGACAACTGAAAGATGAATTTAAAGAAGGTGATTTGGTTGTTATTATTTTGCACGATCACGGCAGCAGATATGTAGGAAAAGTTTACAATGATGATTGGTTAAAAGAACAAGGATTTATTGAATAATATCCGTACGGCAACCTTTGCGGTTGCCCTAATACAAAATTGAAAAACCTTCGATTGCCCTTAACGATTTACCACACACCAAAATAACACAAAGAAATGAACATAAAATACACAGATCAAATTGGAAAAGAGATTGAAATAAATCATCCAGCAAAACGCATTGTTTCTTTGGTTCCTTCACAAACGGAATTGTTATTTGATTTAGGATTAGAAGACGAAGTTGTCGGACTTACAAAATTCTGCATTCATCCCGAAAATTGGTTCAAAAATAAAACTAAGATTGGTGGCACAAAAAATCCTGACGTTGAAAAAATACTGTCTTTAGAACCAGATTTAATCATTGCCAACAAGGAGGAAAATATGGAGGAACATATTATTGCCCTTGAAGCAAAAGTTCCTGTATGGACAAGTGATGTTAAAAACTTCGATGAGGCATTGGATATGATTCAGTCAGTAGGTGCCATTACAGGTAAAACAGAGAAGGCAAAAGAATTGGTCGATGTAATTTCTACAAACTTTGAATTAATAGAAAAGGTAGATGGCAAAACTGCCGCTTACTTAATTTGGAGAAATCCTTATATGACGGTAGGTGGAGATACTTTCATCAGCGATCTTATTACGAAGGTTGGGTTTACGAATGTTTTTGAAAAACAACATCGTTATCCTCAAACAATTATGGAGGAAATAAAAAACAAAAAGCCTAATTATTTATTTTTGTCATCAGAGCCTTATCCATTTAAACAAGAACATATTGATGAATTACAACAGCATTTACCCAATGTAAAAATTATGTTGATAGATGGTGAGAAATTTTCTTGGTATGGCAGTCATATGTTGAAATTTGGAGCATACTGGAACAGCCTAAGACCAACTTTATAATAAAATAAGCCATGTTTTCGAATTTAGAAAATCTCGGCTACTTAGGATTATTCATTTCTGCTTTTTTGGCAGCAACGGTACTGCCTTTTAGTTCCGAAGCCATTCTAGGAATATTTGTTCATCAGCAATACAATATTCCTCTATTGCTAACGGTCGCAACAATAGGCAATTCATTGGGAGGCATCACCTCTTTTCTATTAGGTTATTTGGGTAAAATGGAATGGCTGGAAAAATATTTTCGTATAAAGAAAGAAAAAATACTATCTTTCAAAAAACACTCAGACAAATACGGTGCTTATCTCGCCATTCTTTCTTGGATGCCTATCATTGGAGATGTTATACCTGTTGGTTTGGGATTCTTCAAAGCAAAGCCCATTCCCGTCATTTTCTGGATGACTTTGGGTAGATTTTTAAGATATGCCTTTATTGCTTGGTCTGTTTATAAGTTGGTTTAAGTATTGCATCCATCCCTATGATCTTGTGACCTTTCAGGACTTTTAGAGGAATATCATTTTTTTTTACACAAGCCTTTAACTTGGAATTAAAAACACTGTAATAAATACCAATACTTACCTCAACATATTTTCTTAGACACCATCATTGACAATGTTCTTCAAAGCAAAACCAGTTACATTATTTTCTAGATAACTTTAGATAGATTTTATTTCTTTGTCTGCTTACAAACTAGTTTAATTGCTAAATAAAAACAATACAAATGTTAAAAATACAATTTAACATAACCCATAACTAAATAACAATCAATCACTTACAAACAAAAGTGTTTAAATTTCACAAATTTAATTAAAAACATTTAAACCTTTTCAAGAAGCCTTCTGTTATATAATTGTTATTAACATATAAATTCATTTATTGCATTCAATTCATTTACCAAACAAATGGATACTGGTAAAGTATAATCTGTGAATAACGAATCGTTAGATTTACAAAACGATATATTTATTAACCCCTAAATTTAATAAAAATGAAAATTTTAAAATTTAAATTTTTCCTAGCAATCACATTTGCAACAGCATTAACATTTACCTCTTGTTCTAAAGAGGAAATCGAAACAAGCAATCCTATTGCAGCAAATAACATTGCTAATCAACAAATGCAGAATTCTGAAAATACGACTGCTAATAAATCATCAGAAACCGCCAATATAGATAAATACATCTGGAATGTTACAGATAAAAATGCAGGAAATGAAACAGTAGCAAACAGAGCTGAGTGTAGAATTAAAATTTGTGTAGATTTAGGCCCCAATTCTACTTATACGGTTTATGGAGCACCTCAAACATTTACATATACAGGACCATATTTTGGTTGTGTATCGGTTCCTTTTAACAGTGGAGAAACAAGGGATGTCGAATACGAAGGCACAGGTGGAGTATATGTCTATCAAATATTCAAGTATTCACCAGTAAATATTTTTGAGTGCCCACTTTGGAATGTCAACGCTACAAATAGCGAAACACATAAATCAACAACTATTCGTCCCCAGTGTAAATACTGTCCTTAAGAACAGCTCATAACTAAGTACACTGTAAAATAAATAACTATACTTTTTGAACATGTCTTTTTGTACTATACTGCATCTCGTACTCAACTTGGTAGCCCTGCTATCAGTTTCCGTGCGTTCTTTGTATAGTTCAAAAATACAAAGCTCAAAAAGCACATTTATTTAATTTACAGTGTATTTAGGAACGGCTCAAAAATAACTCAGCATCGGCTGCCGATCCCTTTTGACCGAACGTCGGACCGAATACCTTTTGATTTTTTTCTACCGAGATGTCGGACCAATTCTTTTTTTTAACCGAAGCCCAGCTATGCCCGACGGTCGGTCCCATCAAAAAATGTCTTGAATAAAACCAAAATATAAACGGTCCGACGTTCGGTCAAATTTGGACACTTATTTATGAGCCGTTCCTAAATAGATATATTCAGTTACAAAACTGAAACAAATATTTTTCACCCCCCAAAATTTCACTTAAATGAAAACTTTAAACTTCAAATTTACATTAGCAATTCTATGTACAATAGCTATTGCATTTACCTCTTGTTCTAAAGAAGAAATCGCAACTAATGACACTACCGATTTGGTTTCAGGAAATGAAGAAACCACAATTATAAAAGACTACTGGGTAGAAGTTGACGATCTAAATAACATTGACTGGGCGGCGATTGAAGCTGCAAGAATAGAAGGACAGGAAATAGACTCAAGATGTCCAGGTTGTTTGGCTTTAGCAGCTGCAGATCCAGTTTTATTTTCTTCTAGTTGTACTGTGAAAATATGCGCAACACTAGGACCATCAGTTACTTATACGGTAGAAGGTGGCGGCATATTCTTTGGACCTGGTCAATATTGTGTAACTATACCTATTAATGAGGGAGACTCAAGGGATGTAGGATATGTTGGAACTGGTGGCATTTCTGTACAACAATATGAAAACAATACCAATCCAATTCCTTGCACATTGTGGTCAGTAGCACCTTCAGTAAATAGTGTAACAGCTAAAGAAACCACATTGGTTTTAAATTGTGCTGTTTGCGGATAAAAGCAGATAATTCATAATCTTACATAAACTTAAAAACCCCACACCAAAAATTGGTGTGGGGTTTTTATTTTTTAGAAATATATACCAGCCAAATCAAACATTCCCACATATAATTTCTATTTTCATAACAAAAAGAAATTATGTCCTTATCCGCCAAGTTTGTCGCTATTGCTAAGAAGGTGCTCCCCTCCCCTTTTACCATCGCTATATTTTTGACCTTTGCGACGGCACTGCTTGCTTTATTTCTGACAGAACCCAATGATTCGGGCAATGCGCATTTATTGCAAATAGCTGGATTTTGGGAAAAAGGTTTCTGGGAATTGCTCAAATTCACGATGCAAATGATGATGATTTTGGTATTGGGACACGCGCTCGCCCTTTCCAAACCATTTTCTAAACTCATTGATAAAATATTGGTTTTGTGTAAAGACATGCCAAGTGCTGCATTTGTCGTTACTTTTTTCACGCTTATTTTTGCTTTTATAAATTGGGGATTGGGCTTGGTTTTTGGAGCCATCTTCGCCAGAAAATTGGGAGAATATGCCAAGCGAAAAAACATCCCTCTAAACTATCCCTTGATCGGTGCGGCTGCTTATTCGGGTTTGATGGTTTGGCATGGCGGTTTGTCAGGTTCTGCTCCATTGACGATCACAGGAGAGAAGCATTTTCTAGTAGAAAAAATAGGCGTTATTCCCGTTCAAGAAACGATCTTTTCAACGATGAACATCACTACTAGTTTACTCCTTCTAATCATACTGCCTTCATTGATGTATTTTATTGCAAAAAGGAGCGAGACGGCAGCCTATTCGATGCCTAAAACTGAATGGGACGACGAAGATATAGAGGTCGTAGATGGTGCTGAAAAATTGGATCACTCCAAGATATTTGCTTTTATTATTGGTGGAATATTTTTAGCCATTTCCATATGGAAAGCAATTGAAGTGGGCAACTTTTTTAAAATGCTCAACCTAAATGCCATCAACTTTTTGTTCTTTGGTTTGTGTTTACTTTTTCACGGAAGCATCAGCAATTTTAGCAAAGCCGTCAAAACAGCTATTACAGGATCAACAGGAATTTTGATTCAATTTCCGCTCTACGCTGGCATTATGGGAATCATGAAATACTCAGGATTGATAAACGAATTTTCCGCTTTCTTTGTTCAAATTTCCAACGACTTTACTTTTCCATTTTTCACTTTTATCAGCGCAGGCATTGTCAATGTCTTTGTACCTAGTGGCGGTGGTCAGTGGGCGGTGCAAGGTCCAATCATCGTCGAGGCAGCGAGTCAGTTAAATGTCTCCTTGCCTAAATGCGTAATGGCATTGTCTTACGGCGATCAACTGACGAATATGTTGCAACCTTTTTGGGCATTGCCTTTATTGGGAATCACGGGTCTAAAGGCAAAGGAAATACTTCCTTATACCTTTTTGATGTTTTTGGCTGGGCTTTGTGTGTTTGGGTTGATTTTAGCGATTTTTTGAATTTAAGCCTGTCCTTAAATTGATTTTTTGGACGGCGAGGATCATTTCCAATTTTGTAGTCTCCCCGCTGCCCGCTGCAATGTCTGTAATGAATTGGAACGGGTTTTGGTTGTTTGGGGAGACGCGATGAATCGCGTCTCTACGTGGTGCTTCGTTGTGAATTTTTCCCGAATCATCTGTTCCAATTCATTCCATACATTTTCACTCGCATCGGGCGTATTTTCGCTAATTTAGCTGCGCTGTTGGTAAGTTCGTCCTCCGCGCTTCCCTTGCTTTTTGAATGCCTGAATGCCTGAATGCCATAATTTAAATCTAAGGACAAGAATCAATAGCAATTTTCAATCATAAAATTAGTTTTCTCTGCTCTTATTCCTAGTACTTTATTGTTAAATTTAATTTTTTTATTCATTAAATATTCTAATGTCAAAGTTTTGTCTATGTCTCTCTTTATTTTTGATATGAGATATAATTTTACCTCTTTAAACGTCAAGGGAAATAATCCTTCAAATTTTTTCATAAAGTCATCTAATGTATTTTCAAACTTTTCCTCAATTTGCTTCTTATTAATTTGGCTTGATCTCTTAGCTTTTTTCAACTCAACTAATGTTAGCCCGAAATCTCCATTTATACATTTTCTAATAATTAAGCAATCAACTGACCGAGGAGTATTTCCCAAGTTAAGAGAATTATAATATTTATCTACCTTTATAATAACATAAGATTCTGGCGAAACATCATCTGCAAATGTTATACAAACATTATTTTCACAACAAGTATCTTCAATAAACTCAGACAAAACGGGATGTTCTTTAATTCTCTTTATCATCATCGTCACCCTCCAAATAATTTAAACGCTCGTAATAAAGTTGTTCTGTAACATCTTGGAAGTTCTCATCATTCACCCCATCAGGAGTAACTTCCATATCCTTTTTATCAATCGTTCCGTTTTCTTCTTTTACTAAATGATAAACGACTACTTTTTCACTATCTACCTCCTTTTTAATCAGCATGTTGTTCAACTTATTGAACATATAATTACTATGAGAAGTAATGAAAATCTTAATGCCATATTTGGGTAACTTCGTGAAAAGCTCCATCAATTTCACTTGTATCTCTGGATGTAAATGTGCCTCTGGTTCTTCTATGAAGAGAATGCTTTTCATTTTTTCTTTTACACTTGAAGTATCAATATATCCATTCTCAAGGTCAAACTTATTATTAATGATGTGTTTCAAATAAATAACCAACGGTGACATTTCGGATATCATTGAAGAAGATTTAGATAACTCTAGGTTAATGTCAATATCATTTGGTGAATAATAAATCTTTTTAGATTCATTATCATAATGCACCTCTCCTTTTAGCACTTCTTTTTGCAAAAAATCAATCATTTCTTGAAATTCTACATTCATCCTACTTTTATCAACAGTTGAAATATCTAAGTAGTAATCTGAAACAGGTTCGGATAAAGTCGGTAATTCTATTTTAGTTGATCTTAATAAATGTCTACTTTTGGAAAGTTCTGCCATTATCGGTCCAAGGGCATTTAATCCCTGATAAAGTCCCGAACGACTTGCAGGAAGAAAATGTAATAAAAATTTCAAATTTATCAAAACATCTGAAATTGCATTTACCAATACTTGAAATATTAAAAGACGTATCTCATTTAAAACTTGATTCGTACTAAGTAAATCTCCTTCTGGCTCATAAAACAAATCATTGGCTAATATTTTATATTCAGATTCTTTTTTTATGTTAACTTTCGTAAATCTTTTATCTTGATAAATTATTTTAATATCGTTTTCATTATTTGATACAACCTTAAAGCTCAAATCTTTACTATTGTGTAAGATTATTTCAAATTTTTGATTTGCATATTGATTATGCAAGCTTGATATAGACGAAAAAGTGTTTAACAAAGAATTTTTCAGAGAGGAACCAAATATTTTATACCAAAAAATCCCAAATGCAAGTTTAAATTCCTCAGTAATATCCAAAGTTTGATTGACTTCTAGTAATTCTAAATTGAAATTAAATATTTCAGGAAGCTCTTCAGCTAAATCACTAAATACATATGCGTTATTAGTGCGCAATTGATTTGTCAAATTTTTCAACACCAAATAAACACAATAAATCGCATACGATTTCCCAACAGAATTTTTACCATAAATAAGATGTATGTCTTTTTCAAGGTCAAATTCCAAATGGTCAATCGGTCCAAAATTTTTAATTTCTATTCGCAATTTCTTGGGATTTAGGTTTGTTGTGGGAAAGACAAGGCATGCCTTGTCTCTACGATTTAGGTATGGTGTGGGAGACAAGGCATGCCTTGTCTCTACGATTCATCATCCCGCAACCAAGATTCTAAAATATCATTCGTCTTCTTATCGCGAATGTCTTTTAAGGTCGCTCTGAATTTTGCTTCGTCCAAATCGTATTTTGGAATCATCTTTTCAACAAAGGCTTTTTCTTTGTCGTCAAAATCGTCGTCGGAGTACAAGGCGGTTGCTATCCAAAAGTACAATAACTCCCTTTTTGATTCGTCTGAATGCAATGCGTGTAATGACTTTTGAAAATCCAAGTGCTTGACTTCATTTTCATCAACATCAATGCCTGCAATGATCTTGGCAAACTCTTTTCGCTCTGATTCCGAATAAACGTCATCTACTTCGTAAATTTCTTGTAAAACTCTAAATAGCTTTTTTCGGTCTTCTTCGCCCCAAGTTATTACTTTAAATTTCTCTACTAAATCGTCAAAATATTCTAATATGTTCATTTTTCGTGGTTTTATTGGCAAATTTAGGTCTGTCCAAGCGATTTACCATAGATTTCCTGTAGATTTCTAAGCTTTTTCCGCTTTACAAGGAAATGCTTCAATGCTTTAATGTTACAATGCTTCAATATCTGCTGATGTTTTTTACTCTGTGATGAAAAGGAAATTAGAAGCAGGTGCATTAAATAACTGTGACTATAGTATCTGTAAAAATATTCTCACATTCTCGCATTCTCGCATTCTTGCATTCTTGCACTCTCGCATTCTCGCATTTTATTGAAGCATTGAAGCATTAGTCAGTCAGTGTCTGCTAAAAAACTCCGTAATTCCTTTAATGAGCTTCGCCATAAAAATAGCTACAACAAAAAACATCGTTGTGGAAGTGAGCATTAATTGATATTCTCTTAAATCAAAAAAGCTGGTGGTGGAAATCAGATAAGCCGTTCCTAGATAGAGAAAAACCATTATTATGTAGCTCAAAATAGATTTTAAGGCATGATTTGCCCAATTGGGAGAGAAAAATGCGAGAACGGCATTCATCCACGCAAACAAACCCAGCCCTGCCGTCGCTATGAACCATTCGATCTCTTCGTCGCTACTGAAATAACCGAATATTACAATGCACAGCAAAGTAGCGATCATCATAAATATCGCAAAACGTATTGGTTTTACTTTGTCTAGATCATTTACGACAACGCTTGTTTTCATTTTATTTGATTTTAATTCAGTATTCTGATATTTCACAAAGATACTCACTTTATACAACCTATTTCTTAGTAATTTTGTTTTAATAAAAAAACAAGCAATGAAAAAAATTCTCCCAATTATTGGTCATCTTGATGAAGAGAGCTATAATTTTGCACTCGCTGCTGCTTATAAAAAGGGCGCAATCGACTCGGGTGCTAAAGTGAAGGAAATCAAAATCAGAGAATTAGATTTTAATCCCAACTTGCAATTTGGTTATCGAAAACGAACGGAGTTGGAGCCTGATTTGCTCAATGCACAAGAATTGATAAAGTGGGTAGGTCATTTGGTTTGGGTTTACCCTGTTTGGTGGGGTTCTGTTCCAGAAATGGTTGCAAAAAATTGAAAAATTAGGTAAAGGACAAAAGTAAAATGAAGTTTATAAAAAATATAGTCGTATTATTTTTTGTTTTAACAATAACATCATGCAGTTATACTGAAGAGTTTAGAACGCTCAAAAGTGGAACTTTCAGTTTGGACATGCCTGATTATTTGGATAAAATGGAAGGGATAACGGAAACAACGCCACATCAATTTGGCAATATGTTTCGCAACTTTTACATCATTGTTGAGGAAATAAATAAATCCGATGATCCAAATTTAACCATTACTAAACAACAACTTTCGTCTGTGGATTTTTTAACCAGTCCGCCTACTGTAAATGACTTTGAAATTTTAGAGAGCAAAGGCATCAATCAAAATGGCCTGTCTGGGACTTTGTTAATAGCGGAAGCCGTAGTTGGTGATGAAGCGATAAATGAAGTTATTCTATACCGCATGCTCACTTTGGAAAATGAGGAAAAAATGTATCATCTTGTTTTGTGGACTTGGAAAAAATGGGAGGAAAAATATCAGGAAGTGATTCCGAAAATCTTGGAATCTTTTAAAGCTGAGGCGTAACTCAATTTCGCATGTTTTTCAATCCATACCTACACACGCCACCTCGATTTTGACTAGCCTACGCTTCTTTAAGTTAAAATATAAATTCATTAAACATGAAAAAATTGAGTCAATAATAAACTACTCGTATAGATTTGCGAAAAAAATTGTAATTTTATCGAATGCCTCGGGAGAATAATGCGAAATCAAACATAATCTATCTTTGTTTTTTTCTATCTGGAATCACTGGACTGATTTACCAGTTGGTTTGGACTTCTATGTTTGCGCAAAATTTTGGGCATACTTTTCTTGCCATTAGCTTTATCATTGCCGCTTTTATGTTTGGTTTAATGATTGGTTCTTGGTCCATTTCAAGGTTCAAATCTTTGATTCAAAATGAAATCAAAACCTATTCTATTTTAGAAATTTTGATTGGTGTTTATGCTTTATTTTTTCCCTTTTTAATCTCTGTAACTTCTCCTTTGTTTGGATTTTTTCTCAATGGAACAGAAGGTTTGTCTATTTTCAATTCCCTCTTGCTGTTTTGCGTAGTCGCATCACTCATTTTCATTCCAACCTTCGCGATGGGTGCAACTTTGCCATTGCTAACAAACGGTTTGATCCGCATTCACAAGAATTTCAAAAGTGAAATAAGTAAATTGTATTTCATCAATACCATTGGTGCGGCTTTTGGTGCTTTGATTTCTGGCTTTCTTTTTATTGAATTTTTTGGATTAAAAAACAGTCTTTACATAACAGGCGTACTCAATATTTTGATTGGATTGACGGCTTTTTTTGTCTTTAAAAATGATGCTACTACTGAGGTTGATAAAAGCACTGTCATTGATGAAAAAAAGGCAATAAAAACCAAAAATATTTTTTCAAATGCCTTTCTAAAATTTGCAGCTTTTTACTCTGGCTTGGCTGCCATTGGCATAGAAATTATTTGGACGAGATGTTTAAAATTCAGTTTACACAACAGTACTTATAGTTTTAGCATTGTATTATTTGTCTATCTTTTGGGCATAGGAATTGGCAGTTATTTTTTCAATAAATATCCATCTAAGGATCGTTTAAATGATAAATTCGACATTTCAACAAAAAGGTATTTTGATCTACAAGGCAAAAAGCACAGACCTAGCAGAGCTAAGGCGAGCATTTTTAACCGGTCCGCCGGTGCGGAAGTAGATCATAATAACTTGAAGTTCAAATGTGGAAGTTATTTTTTAAATGATCCTAAAAAAGAAAAGTCGCACAAACTTTATGGCAAAGGCATACTCGCTTTGATTTGTTTTATCTTTTTATCCATTGTTGTTTTGTATGTTTTGCTGCCCAGCAAATTTATGAACAATACCCTTTTCAATCTTGTTTACGACTACCAATATCATTGGGGATGGAGCATTGTTGTTTTCATTCTCATTGCCTTTATAACGCTGTTCATTCCCACCTTTTTAATGGGTTTCCTTTTGCCTTTATTAATGGATATTTATCATAAGCAATCTAAAGAATCTGCCTTATCTGATGTGGGGTCGCTTTACGCGATCAATACTTTTGGTGGAATTTTGGGCAGTTTATTGGTCGTTTTATTTTTGATTCCAACCATTGGCATTAAGTGGTCTGTATTTCTTTTATTATTGCCATTTGCATTTATATCTTATTTGTTTTTAAATAAAAATGAGTCCAACAAATTAAGCTGGTCACTCCTTCCTTTATATGCATTGATTGCCTTGTTTTTCTATACAAGCAATAGCGTTCTTACTGGAAAAAATGAATTGAATGATTCCGTTGTGTATTACAAAGAAGGCGCAGATGCAACCGTAAAAGTTTGGGATCAAGGCATTCACCGACGAATGAGTATTGACGGGATTACCATCGCTGGAAATACAGAAACGCTTTTGATAAAAGAAAAATTATTGGCACATCTTCCTTTTATGTTGGACGCTAAAATTGACAATGTTTTAAATATTGGTTTGGCGAGCGGCATAACAATCGGCTCTCTTTCTACTTATGATAAAATAAAAAAAATTGATGCCGTAGAAATAATGCAACCTGTTTTTGAAGCCAGCAAAAAGTTTGAAAAAGAAAACAGAAAGATTTGGAGCAACAACAAAATCCATTTGATTGAAGACGATATTTTTAAATTTCTGAAATACAAAAATGAAAAGTACGACCTCATCGTTTCTGATGGAAAATTAGGAACATTGAACCAATCTAATTCCATAATGCTTTCGAGGGAGTTCTATGAATTGAGCAAAAACAGCTTATCCGACGAAGGTGTCTTTATTCAATGGCTGCCTTTGATTACTCCAACAGAAATTCTAGAAGTAGTTTTAGAAACCTTGTCAAAAAGTTTTGATGAGATCAATCTGTTTTATTTCTATCCCAATAATATTTTGATGACAGCCTCCAACAAACCATTAAAATTTAATGTTACAAGCCTTAAAAACCGTCCCAATAATGAGAATTTAAGCGATCTTAAAAGTTTTGGTTTTGGAAAATCTTCTAAGTGGCTCACTTCTTATATTGGTAAATATGAACCTTCTAAGGATACAGAAATAAATTCTTTGAATCGTCCATTCTTGGATTTTTGGTATTTGAGAAAATGGAAATACAGCAGCGATAACAAAGGCGGTCACCGAGCGAGCAACATTGCATTTTTAAAAAACATTCACCAGAAAAATAAAAAAACGAATCTTAAAATGTTCAGCGGCATCCAAAATGATGCCTACAGAAATGGCATTTATAATTCAACTTTTGAATTTCTAAAATTTGCAGAGGATAATTTCAAATCTGGAGATCGTGATAAGGGGATGAAGGAATTCGAAAAGTTTGTGGGAGCTATTCCAGGCATTCCAAATTAAATGACACACTTGTTTTCACAAAAAATACCTTAATCGAATCCACCAAATCTGCCAGAAATACAAATTGAACCACTCACCATCCCGTCGTTGCTTTTTGTATTTTCTATGAATTTTCGTTTCAATTTCCTGAGCGTTATTCCTTTTAACTTTGGCAACATAATAGATTTGTCGAGCATTGCCATTGTTTACCTCCGTTATTCTTCTATCTGGATTGATGGTGATTCCAATTTTAAAATAACCCACCGCCGATTCTGCAAAAAACCACAAAGGCACACCTGCAATTACACCAAAAATGACACACATAAATTCTCCTGATCTCAGGTTCCAAATAATACCAATCAACAAGCAAATCAACCACATAAGAATTTTAATGATGCGGCTGCAAGGCTCTTTCATCATGTATAAATATTGTGTTTTGCCTGATTTAAAAAACATATTTTATCGTTTAAAACCACCTTCTGAATGAATGATCTGTCCAGTGATCCACTGCCCTTCTTCACTACACAAAAAGCCTACCAATTTTGCGGCATCTTCAGGCAGCCCTACCCGATTCATCGGAAATTGTTCTTTTAAATCTTTGTATAAATTTTCATCCATCCAACCCGTATCTGTAGGACCAGGATTTACCGCATTAATCGTGATGCCTTTTGCTGCTATCTCTTGAGAGATCGTTTGTGTTAATGTTTCAATTGCGCCTTTTGTAATCGCATAGGCAATTTCTCCATTCATTTCACTAAGAGATTGCCCTGATGTAATGTTAACAATTCTGCCACCAGTGTCAAAGTTAAATCTCTTTATAAACTCAATTGTCAATAAAGTTGTTGCCTTTACATTTACCAAATAATGTTTATCCAGCTCTTCAAAAGAAAAATTGTCAATGGATGTTGCTGTGCTATAAGTTGCATTGTTAATTAAAATAGAAGGTTTTCCTAATTGGCTTTCTACTTCATTTATAAGCTTGTTAATATTTTCTTCGACTGATAAATCTAGTTCTATAGACTCACAATTTACTCCATAGTTTAAAATTTCCTGCCTGATAATTTCTGGTTCAGTCGCTTCAACTTTCCACGGCATTTCATTATCATATGGCGTCCAATAACTAAAGAAAATATCAATATTGCGCTTGGCTAGTTCAACACAAATTGCCCGACCAATTCCCTTTAGCCTGCTGACTCCTGTTATTACTGCAATTCTTTTTTTCAATGATATAATGATTTAATGTTGCAATGCTATTTTCTATTGTGACTATACTACCTCGATCTTTAAACAAAAAATGGTTGACAATTATTACATCACTATAATATTACAATCGAAAACAGGAGCAAAAAAGGGTCGAATCAAAAAAAAAAATTAACTTAGAGGCTTAAAGAATAAAGATATAATATGCAAAAGATTCAAATAACAAATTTTGGACCAATTGAGTATGCAGAAGTTGAGATAAAAAATATGGTTGTTTTCATTGGAGAACAAGCTAGTGGTAAAAGCACAATAAGTAAATTTATTTATTTTTTCAAGTCTTTAAAAGAAGATTTATTCTCTCTTATATATGAAAAAATAGGTTCAGGTGAAGATATTAGACCAGTATTTAACAAAGAAATACAATACAAATTCTATAAATTTTTTGGTTCAACAAAACATCTTCCTCAATTCAGTATAAAATATTTTTACAGCTCTGAAAAAACTATAGAATTAGCATTGAATAAGCAAAAACATCTAAATGTTAAGTTTAATTATGATTTCTATGGTGAAATAGGGCAAGAAGTATTTGCACTTTTTAATGCTATGAAACAAACTAGAAAAGGAAAAAACACATACGAATTAATTGCAATTGAACAATCAAAAAGTAAATATCTTAATCAACTAAAAGATATTGTTGACAATCTATTTGAAGATGATAAACCATCCTTATTCGTCCCTGCTGGAAGAAATATCACAGTTACCTATAATGACCAATTTAAGTTAGAATTTTTCGGAAGTTTGACAATAGAAAGTGGAAAAGAAAAAACAAGGAATGATAGAAATCAATCTGTCGATATTCATTTGATGTTAGAGTTTATCAAAAAAATGGAATCAATTAAAGAAATATTCAAAAACAATGATTTCACTTCTTTAATTAATATAGAGTTAGATTTCAAAAATATTTCTAAAGAATATGCTATTATTTTAGAAAGAGCACAACAAATTATATTTAGAATATTAAAAGGGAAATATGTTCATGATAGGTTTGGAGAAAAAATTATTTTTGATTCAAAAAAAAGAAGATATATTCAACTAAATAATGCTTCTTCTGGTCAACAAGAAGCAATAAGAATAGTACAAGATTTATTCATAATTCTTTTGAACAAAGAAAATGTATTTAGAGTGATTGAAGAGCCAGAAGCTCATCTCTACCCTTTGGCTCAAAAAGATTTAATGGAGTTAATTGCACTTGTAACTAATCATACGAAAAGTGAAATTCTGATAACTACTCATAGCCCTTATATATTAAGTGTAATAAACAATTTGATTTTTGCAAAAAGCATTAAAAAAATGCAGAATGAAACTACTAATAAAGAACTAGAAAGTGAAGCAGTTATCGAACCAACTAAATTTCAAGCTTATGGAATAAAAAATAGGGATGAATGGGAGTTCAAGTCAATTTTTGACAATAAAAGTCAACTTATTGGTGAAAATTATTTAGATGAAATATCTCAAATAGTTGGTAGTGAATTTGATGAAATGTTTGAAGTTTATAAGCAAGTAAAACCGAGAACAAGAGTTAGAAAATGAGCCTTTAAAAATGTTAGAAAAACTACGTGATAAATTTAATAAATCAAGAGTCAATAGTTGCTTATCGATGGATAACAGAGATAACTTCTTAATTGCAGAAAATGCTACTACAAAGCAAACCTACATTGTATCAAATACAGAAAAAAGTATTGATATAGATAATTGTCTAGAAATCAAGAATCCCTTATCGCAAGAAATAAATCATATGTCCATTGATGGATGCTTTCTTACTTCACAACATGGTTATAATGGCGAGAAATGCGATTTAGTCGTTTTTGATAACTCCAAATTCTGCTTTGTAGAATTAAAAACAAATGCAGAAAGCAAAAAATTAAGATCTAAAAATTTAAAAAAGGCTAGAAACCAGTTAGGTGCTACTATCAATTATTTTGATGATAATGATTTGGACTTTACAACACATGAATTGGAAGCTTACATAATCTTAAAAAACAAATTATATCCAACAGACAAAGCAAGTATAAAAGAAAGAAGAAAAAAATTCTTTGATGAATATGAAGTAGATTTACTTGAAAAAAGTGAAATAGTTTTTTAAATCAACTCTATAGAGATACGGAATTAATAACTGTCCGACGATTCGATTAAAATTGGACATATATTAATTCAACATCCAATACTAACAAATCTTTTCCTCTACCAAAAAAAGCCCTCTCGAAAATTAATCCAAGAAGGCTCTTAAAATAGGTAATTTAGCTCTTTTGCTTTTTCTCTTTAACTATTTACTGCTACTGAGCAAGAGAGAAATTCACTTTGATTCCTCCACTTGTTCTCGTTGTCACAAACGATTGACTTGTATAGGGCAATGTTTTTTCATAATCATAGTACATTGTCAGTCGTATCTGATCATTCACAACATAGTCAATTGTTGGCGAAAACCGAATTATTTTACTACCATTTGTCGGCTGTGCTATGTTTTGATCCAATGCGTAAATCGAGGTAATGTTATCCGATAGCGATAAATCAAACTGGAAAGTAAGATCATTTTCTAATATGACTGCCGAACCGTCTTTCGTTCTGAAAAATGGCAATTTAAATCCAGCTATTTGATAACCTGCACCAATAATAAATTCTGTTCCTTTGGTTTCATTCAGTTGATAATCAATCAAACTCAATCCAATCGTTCTTCGTCTAGAATATTCAAATCTAGTCGTCAAACTATTGTTAAAGGTCAGATCAACTCCAATCAATGGGGCAAATTGTTCCGAGATTTGTATGTCCGGAATTCTCACTGGAACAAAAAAGTTTCCAGATAAAGAGTCAATCAAGAAAGGAGATTCAACCAAAGTATTTCTATTGTAAACGCGTCCTTGGTAAAAAGGTTCTGTTCTGAATGAATTAACTGTATAAGTCGAATTATAACGGTGCGTTAAATTTACACTAGATAAAAATTTCTGGAATAATTTGACCTTGCTCAACCCGTTCCAAGTGATAGACCAGTTTGGCAGTGGTTTTTGTTTTAGTGCCGTATTATTTAAATCAATATCGTTGGCATCCTGTCCTTTGTAAGCAGCCAAAAATGCAGGAATCAAAACATCCTGTGCATATGGTCCATATCCTCTGGAATAATTAGAAAGGAAAGTAGAATCCGATGGGTTGAAATATTCTCCAGTAGCGGCAAGATTACCCGATTCTGTCGCTAACCTTTGTGAAATAATTTCTCTGTTACTTTCAAATTGCCTAAAGGTTTGTGACAACAATGTTGTATCAATACCCTCATCCGTTTTGCCCCAGTTATCCCAGGCTGTTTTTAATGGAATGTATGAAACCGAATAGCTTCCAAAACCATTAGGTGCCATATGTTCAAACTGATTACTTTTATTCACTTTGAATAATTCAACATAAGTCTCTCTATAGTTTTTCATCAATGTCAAGTCAATTTTGAATCCTTTGAATGGTTCCAAAGTAGCTTTACCTTGAAGATTTCTATCTTTCGTTTGTCTAAATTGTCTATTTAATAATGAGCTAGTAGTCATCCAGCCACTGTCTTTTGCATCATTCAACCATTCTTGTCCAGGTTGCATACCAAACAAAAAGTCTAAACCAGGAGCTGTTTTTTCACCACCCCAATTTTGACCTAAGAGACCTGATTTCGGGTTGAATCCAGGAATTTCTGTTCCCTGTCTGTTCGTCCACGTTAAAGAAGCTCTTTTCAACATCAACAGAGGACTTAGGATCGCTCTTACAGCAGGACTAATTTCTTTCGTTTCTTTCTCTTTCTTTCCATCCTCTCCTTTAACTTTAGGAGTTTCTGTTTTTTTATCTCTATTAGAATTTTTCTTTCTCTTTTTAGGACGATCAATCTGTTTCAAAAAGTCTGATTTACCGTAAAGCTTGCTAAAGTTCAATTCACCATTGACCTGCAAGTTTGTTTGATTCATAATGATGTTTCCTTTATCAAGCGAATCAACCGCAACTAATGGTCCAGTAATCCATTCGTAATTAGTACCATACTTTGTACGCAATTTCGTCCAATCTAAAATAGGGATTTTATCAATTGGCACATCGAAGTTTGCATTTACAGACTGCGAGTAATTAATGGTTCTTCCCAATTGTTTAAAATTATCCCAAAGCTCACTTCTAGCATTATCGGCAGGTTTACCACCTGGCTCATCTATTCTTGATAAATTGGTTGCACTGAAATCAAGTCCCAAATTTTTAGTAATATCATATTTGAAACCATAATATCTTCCCCAAACAAAATCTTTATTATAGAGCGACGGCATTGTAAAATCATCCCCAATTAAATTTCTATATTTCGTTTCAGAATACAAACGATTCAACTCTGTTCTAAATGTAAGATTTGAAGGAACAAGATTAAAGTTCACATCCTTAATCATTTTCAACCAAGGATTTTGAGATTGAATCATTTTGTTAAAAGGAGTAATGTATTTAGGCCTTGTACTATAAGTATATGCAAGTTCCCCTCTGTATCGTTTCTCTTTTTCTTTTTCAATAATAGGGTCACGGTAATTTGTTTCCGTATAAGAAGCTGAGAGGTTGAAATTTTCAATATCGTAAAAACGTTGTTTCTTTTTCTGATCAGTTCTCACCTTTCGCACATTTGTAAAGTTCAAACTCTTAATATTTGTATATTCCTGAGCTTGCTTTTTATATTCTTTTCTAGCCTCTTGGCCTTTATATAAACTAATAGAGTCCAAGGCTTCTTTTAAAATGACATCTGTATTATAAGGATCGTATTTAGGATTGCTAATAGATTCCGAAACGCCTGCATACATCGGAATTTTAATACCACTTTTTTCTGGTAAAAATTTATCCAAATTGATGTTTGCTGTTGCATCGTAATTCAATAAATTATCTTGAGAACGTTCGATTACTTTTTGTTCAAGTGTACCAAATCCTGCGGTATGCATATTTCCAGCAACAGTAACGCTACCTAAATCTGCCAATTTCACATCAACTCTTGCAATAGCGGCATAACCACCACTTTCATCAAATTCAGAAAGAGCCAGCTCATTAAACCAAACCTCCGCACATTTATCCAAACCATCATCACTATTTTCAGTAAACTTAGTTCTTTTAGGATTCCTAACACCCAAAGCCATTGTAGTTACTTGACCTAAATCAGGGCTACCAACAACCGTCAATTTTCTCTGTATCCTTATTTTCTCCCCTTGATAATTTTCAACAATTGTATCCACCAGAGCAGAGTATGGTTTTCTTGGATCAAAATCAGCCAGTACAAAATTTCTGGTTTTTTTGAGATCGACCAAATCTTTCAAAGTCAAATCTATTCTATTTTCAGAAGGCCAAATAGCATTCCTTTTTTCCAATTCCGTTAACGCTGATTCTACACCTGATTCTGTTGTTACCTGTAAAGGCACTTCATATTCATAGTAATTTTCTGTTAAATCACTGCCAATTCTAATCACAGCAGAAACATCATTATTTTCTAACTCATCTGCTGACGCATCTAATCCAGTCTCCGCATGAACCCACATATTCAGCCGCTTAAACTGCCGCATATCATAACGCTCCGTTTTAAATACAACATTACCCACACCATCTTCCAAATCACAAACTTGCAAAGCAAGCGATTGTTCATTTTGAATCAATGCAGCAGCAGACCCATTGAAAACTTCTTCTTGAATTGTTCCAGGTGGAATACGGTATGGAATGGGATCACGTTCAAAATGCTGTTCCACACTAACAGAAGTTGCATTGAATTTAGAAGATCCTAAATTATCCGTAGGTTGATACTCACCTTCTTCAAAAATATTGGTTTCATATCTTCTCCAAAAATTTCTAACCAAGTTAAAGTCAGCAAAACGCAAAAAAACAGGTCTTTCAAAATCCGTCAAATACACTCTCATAAATTGAATTGCCGTAAACTGATCCATTCCACCGACTGCCTCATCAAATTCAGAAATCGGTATTTGAAACTTCAACCATCTTGAAGGCGTTCCATTGATATCAAATTCTGTTTCTGACTCCCTAACATTTGTAATAAAATTATCACCAACCTGCATGCCCGCTTCCAGCGGAATTTTATATTCAAAATATTGTTCTGCTTGTTCAAGCGTATTATCCTCATTTATATCTTCATTATCTGGCTTATTGGTAGAGGATGCCGTTGTAAATCTAGCTGATTGCAAAGCAGAGTTTCCCTGCGGACTATTAAAACGTTTGTATCTTTCTATAAGATCATCATCATCACCAAAAACATCACTATTGTACGATAAAAAATCATCATTTGCAGGATCGGCATTGATTTGAGATATTGTACTTTGATTTAAATCTCCACTTGCATTAATCAGATCTAAATATTCCCTAAAGTGTACACCCTCAGCTTCATTCGCCAATCCATCCAATCCGATATCTTGTTCATTTCTTGCTGAAGTATCACTACCAAAAAACCTATTGATCACATTATTTTTTGAAACACGTGCCCAAATAGTTGAATCTGTATTTTCCTGTTGGTTACCATATGGCAATCCATTTTCAAAAGAGATTCTACCATCTTTCAATATATCTTCTGATACCGTTCCTAGATCGAAATAAAGAGAACCTGAATTGGTTTCATCCTCAAGAAATGGATCTAGAACCCAAAATTCAATAAACTCAATATTATTAAATTGGAAATCTGGTTGATCAATTTCTCTCATTATCCCACCCCATCTTTGTTTAGGATTGCTTAATCTTCCTTCAGCGTCTAAATCGTCCACATTAAAATTGTATGGACCTCTTTCGCTTGGAAAAAAGTTAAGTTCAAAAGGTCTTAAATTATTTCTAAACTGAGTAGATGTTTGTGGAAATACCTCATTGAAGTTGATAACTCTGGTATAATGACTATCCGCTTTATTTGTCTCACCAGTACGCGCAAAAGGATCGGCTTGATACCAAGAAAACCTTGCTCTATCAAAATTATAAGACCAATCATTAATTTTATTATAATTATCGAATCGAGACGGTGTACTTGCAAGCTGCCAATTGATATATGGATAATCAAGTGGAATTTGGCTTTGGGTTCCTTCAAAGTCATCTAAGAAAACAACCCCGTTCGATCCTAAATCAATTGCTTTTGCGTGACCAGGAATAAACTTAGCTCCTTCCGCAGCAAAAGTGATAGAAGATTTTTCTTTTGTACTGTAAAATGGTAGTTTGTTTAATGCTCTTGTTATGCCAGGTGCATCTTTGAAATAATTAGCATCTAATCCTAGCATACGGTTAGAAATCGCATCATCCCCATAATTTACTTTTTGGGTAAATGGCCTTTGTGATAAATGCACATAAGTTCCACCCAATGAAAAGTCATCATTTATCCAATAATCTAGCCGTGTTCCAAAATAGGTTTTTTGTTGTATACTAAATAAAGCAGGATCCTCGTAATCAATACTTATTGGAATACCTGAGTTTAGATATGCATCATTTAATATGGTTACTCTACCCAAACTGTAGTTTACTGTATAATCAGACCCTTCTTGTAATTGCTTTCCTCCCGCTCTTACGGTTATAGAGTTTTCAGGTAAATTAAAAGAACCCAAACTAAACTCTGAAGAGGTTCCAGATTTATATCGGCCTTTTATAAGGAATCTATTTTTTTCAGGAAATTGACGTGCAATCGTTATGGTAGTATCATACAATTCTGGGTAAATATAGTTATCAGCAATGCCTTGTTCATCTTCCGAAAATTGACTTTTCAAATCATCACCAAATGGTTCTCTCACTGGAAAATAAATCCTTCCTGTTTGAGGATCAATCGTTGAATAAAGTTTTTGATTTCGACCATTCTGTTGATTTCTACCAGAGCTTCCACTTCTACTACCACCTCTACTATTGTTAACTTCATTTTGGTTGTACTGACTTCCCTGTTGCGGATCAATGCTGATACTTGATGGTTTAACTGTAAAGAAATCGACCACACCATCTGGCTTTGGATCATCTTGATAATTCAATCTATCCAAACCCAATAAACTAATCAAAACATTGTCCCTTACAGAAGCACCTTCAGGAAGAAATGCACTTGCACCACCACCAGGAACTTGATAAAAAACATTTAGTCTAAAATCTTCTTCATTAATTCTATAGGCTTGAGGTATTTTATAAACATTACGCATCATTAAATCCCAAATCGGCAAACTTGGTTTTGGACTGATAGATTTCAACATTTTAACAATCATTGTTCTTTCAGTACCACTGTCATTTCCATCTGGTGGCAATTGGTCGGCAAACTCCCCCACACGATAAGTATCTCCCCAAATTGTTTGGTATTCAAAAGCCACCCCAACAATATCATTACTTTGCAAAGGAGCATTTAAAGAAATAAAACCAAGTTGTGGATCAAAAGTAAATTCTGTAGGTTCCAAACGACGACCTTGCGTTGATCTAAAATCATCAATATTTTGTAGACCTATATCGTTTTCTAAAACATTAACAACTTTAGCATTGTTTCTAACATCACCATTTGCCAATAAATCACTATAAAGTGAATTGGCTTGGTTGCTAGGATATTCCTGTTGTGATCTAGGTAAAATATTTGGCTGCCTGTGAGGGTCTTGCTCACCCAAATCCATTAAAGCAATAATATTACGAGTATTGGTTGTTTGATTTCTTCTATTAGAAACCCAAACCTCCACATAGTTAATTTGTATATCAGAAGTAATACATGGCATTGTTGACAAAGCCTTATTGTAATTGTCTTTAAAGTATTGCGCTAAGAAAAAGTGTCTATTTTCCTCAAATTCATCAGTACGAATAACAAAATCCTTGACCTGCGCTCCATTTTGAATAACAATTCTATCTGCTCTAGATTTTTGTTGAGAAATAACACTTGTCGCTGTTAACCTACCAAATTTCAGTTTTGTTTTAAGTCCAAACAAACTTTGGCTTCCAGGGATCAAAGCTGTAGGTAATTGGAAAGTTACGTTTCCCGCTTCTATTTTTTGAATAATATCATCCTCATCACCTGTATATTCTAATCTAACTTGATTTTCAAAATCGAAAGTGGCTTGTGTACTGTAATTAATGTTGAAATTCAGGTTGTCCCCAATTTTACCCTGAACACTCAAATTTGGAGTCATTCTAAAATCAGGAATCGCTCTTTGATTTGCTAAACCAGTAGATTGCAAAACAGGGTTTTCAATTTGTGTTCTTCTCCAACCAGCCAATAATTCAATACCACCAGAAGGGCGAATATCTACAGCATTTCCGTCAAATATATTTCCAAAATCTTCTTTACCAATATTTAATTTAGGGATAATGTTTGATGATCCCAAACTAGGATTGCTCAACCCACCGCCAGACTGCTCTTGAAAATAGTTAGACATATTGTTTTTATCTTGCTCTTCCCAGTATTCATCAAAAGACATATATTGAGGTGGAGCATCTGGCGCAGTAGGATCTTTAATTATATACTGCCCTGTAGTAGGGTCATATTCAACATTTGTATTATTTGGAGTTAAATCAAAAGGGTTTATGCTTGGATTTCCATAACGATAGCCAAATCTTTGATCTTGGATAGGATAAATAAGGTCATTTGAATCTGGCAACTCTGTCAATTCGGGTAAAGGACCAATAAAGGAAATTGTTTCAGCATCATTTTCAGCATCATTTCCCTCAGCGTTTTCGTCCGTTGCCAAATCCTGAGGACCATATTCCACTAAATAACAAGTAGCATGGCAAAAATTAGCCATCATCATAAAAATGAAACCCGATAGTAGTATATGTGTATATTTGTTCGTAAAAGTTTTCTTCCCTGCGATCACTTTTTGATTTATTTCTGTTTAAACAGTCCCTCCATAATTGATGCAACTGTCTGAATATTAATACTAAATGTTCTTCAAAGTATACTTGACAATCTCTTCTACGGAAGAGATATTAGGATGCTTTTCTAAAACTAATTTTATCGCCTTTTGAGCTACCACTTTAGAGATACCCAAAGTGCCTAGAGCTTGTAACGCCTCATCTACCTGTGTATTGTGTAAACTGAGGGAATTAGCATTTGTCGTTTCAATTTTCAAAAACTTATCTTTTAGCTCTAAAATGATCCTTTTAGCGGATTTTGGTCCAATCCCTTTTATGGATTTTAACATATTAACATTTTCAGCAACAACTGCGTCTCTAATTTCACTAGGGCTAAATGTTGACAAAATTACAATGGCTGTTGTTGGCCCCACACCAGAGACTGATACAAAATCAAGAAAAAACCTCTTTTCAACAACATCAGCAAAGCCATACATCACAGGTATGCTTTCATCTTTGATGTAATGATGAATGAAGATACAAATCTCTTTTTGTCCATTAATCTTAGCATGAGTCTGCAAACTAATATTAACATGATACCCCATTCCATTATTATCAATGATGACATAAGTTGGCGTAATCTCAACAATTTTTCCTTTTATATAGGCGATCAAACTATGGCTTTTTTGAATTAAGCGACAAAATTACAAAAACAATCCTTCAAAATTAAAATTCTGATTAGAATGAATCAAAAATGAAAAACGCCTACATTTGCAAAGTATTTTAATCGCTATGAGTACACTAAACCTTTATCGTTCCATAAAAATTGCGCAAGAAGCTTCAAAAAAGCTATTTGCTGTACTTATAGACCCTGATAAAGTCAGTTTGTCTGAAGTCGAATCATTGATTGGACAATCCATAACCGCCAAAGTCGATGTATTTTTGGTTGGCGGTAGCTTGGTAACAGATGATTCTTTAGAGCAACTGGTGAAATTTATTAAAAAAAATTGCAGCATTCCTGTTATTTTATTTCCAGGAAGTCCATTGCAATTGACACGTTACGCAGATGCTTTGTTGTTTTTATCCTTAATATCTGGCAGAAATGCAGATTTTTTAATTGGTCAACACGTAACTGCTGCTCCAATGATTAAAAGCCTTGATTTGGAAGTCATCCCCACAGGCTACATGTTGATTGATGGTGGCAAAGCCACTACTGCTTCTTATATCTCCAATACCAACCCTATTCCACGTAATAAGCCAGCCATAGCTTGCTGTACAGCATTAGCAGGCTATTATTTAGGCTTAAAAATGATTTATATGGATACTGGAAGTGGAGCAGACAGTCATGTAAGTCTAAATATGGTCAGAGCAGTCCGCAAAACCATTGATTTGCCTTTGATTATTGGTGGTGGAATTCGTGAACCTGAAACTGCTTACAATATTTGCAAAGCTGGAGCAGATATGATTGTCGTGGGAACTGCTATTGAAAAAGATAGCTCTGTCATTTTTGAGCTTTCTGATGCGATACATTCAGCTGTTCCTCCTATTTCTTCTCCAAAAAAATCTTAGTCCAAACACCACAATGATCTGAACTTGCTTTTTCTCCATTGAAAATCACCTTACTCTCTTCTATTTTAAAAAAATATTCATCGGGAACGGCATATAGGAAATAATCTATTTTCTCTAGAGGTATTCCTTTCTTATACCAACTAGTTGCATACTTATTGCTTTTTCCATCATAAGAAAAATCTTTTTCGGTAATTTTATCATATACGCCTTTAAATCCAATGGAATCTACAAAATATCTATATACCTTACATACATATTCAACATTTTCTTCTCTACTTGGGTGAATGGTATTTAAATCACCACATAAAAAAGTGGGTGATTCAAAAAGCTGCAAAGAATCTATTACTACTTTCATCCGCTTTGCTTGACTCAACCTCAAAAGTTCTCTTTTTTCATCATCACCAGCTAACAAATGAGTATTTATCATGTTAATTACACCAATTGGCGTTTCTATTTTGATAATGACAAAACCTTTACCACCATTTTTTTCAACCTTACTCATCCCTTTTTCGACTCCAAAAGGGAAAAAGTATTCTTCCAAAATTTGATACTGAGTTTTAACTAGTGTATTAAGCCCTCCTCTTTTATCAACCTTAAATAATTTTTTCTTATTGGCTAAATAATCTTTGTTAAGTGTGTAATCATCGCTTAATTTAGACATATGTTTTTTGCGAAATTCATATTCAAAAGTTTCTTGCAGACAGACAATATCGGCATCAACACGGCGCAGATTGTCTATTATTTTAGGAAAACGCTCTTTCTTTTTAATCCCAGGAATCCAAATGGGCAAACCCCAAACATTGTAAGATACAATTGACAATGAAACTTTCTTTGACTTGTTATTGTTAACTTCATCAATGTTGTTTTTTTGAGAATATGCATTTATCACACATAAAAACAGACTACAAATTGTTGAGATAAGGATTAATTTTGTTATCTTAGTTTGCAAAGCGAATAAAAATATATGATCTATTTTTTTTACTTTACCTAAATATGAAAAGTCATCAAACTTCATTGGTTACTGATTAGTCAAATAGTCAAATTTACAAAAAAACTATAAAATTATAATTATTGAAAGCACGTGTTTTAAAATCTACTGGTAGCTGGTACAATTGTCAATTTGAAAATGGCAACCTTATTTCAGCTCGAATAAAAGGAAAGTTGAGATTACAAGGAGTCAAAACAACAAACCCCGTTGCTGTTGGAGATTATGTCGAAATTGATAATGATGAAGATTCAGATTCTGCTGTCATCAGTAAAATTTATAAAAGAAACAATCACATCATCAGAAAATCTCCAAGAAACTTACATAAGTATCAAATCTTGGCGGCCAACATTGATCAGCTTTTTATTATGGCAACATTGAAAAGCCCAAGAACTTCAACTGGATTTATAGATCGTCTTTTGATGGTTGCCGAAATGAACCATATTGATTCCATCATTATATTTAATAAAAAAGATATTTATGGTGCTAAAGAAATGAATAAGTTTGAACATTTCAAAGAGGTTTACGAAAGTATAGGATATGACGTTCATTTGATTAGCAATTTGGATGGCTCTTCCAATTTATTTCTACAGGAGTTGATGAAGGGAAAAACAAATATGATTTCTGGGCATTCAGGTGCGGGAAAATCTACACTTATCAACAAACTGGTTCCCGAACTAAATATCGCTACTAAAGAAATTTCTAACTTCAGTGATAAAGGATTGCACACGACTACCTTTGCCGAAATGCACGCCCTGCCTTTAGGGGGACATTTAATAGACACTCCTGGTATCAAAGAATTAGAGGCTGTCTCTATAGAACCAGATGAAATCAGTCATTATTTTCCAGAAATGCGTGATCTGCTTGAGCATTGTAAATTCAATAATTGCAGGCATCAAAATGAACCAAAGTGTGCAGTAATTAAAGCTTTTGAAAATGGAGAAATTGCTGAATTTAGATACGCCAACTATATGAAAATATTAGATGATCTTTTGGATATTGATTATTGGGAGAGATAAAGAATGCTTTAATGTTTCAATATTGTAACTCAAGTTTCGCATATTTGAAATTAATTTTTAGGACGGCGAGTATCATCTCCGATTAAGTTGTCTCCCCGCTGCCCGCTGCAATGTTTTTACGCGTGATGTAAGGTTATAAATCCTTACAGGAATTTGTCTGCACACGTAAAAAAATTTCCACTCGCATCGGGCGTATTTTCGCAGATTTGAGTGCGCTGTCGGTAAGATTTTCCTCCGCGCCTCCCTTGCTACACTGCATCATTTTGTTTTTTTTCTAATTATTTAGAAATGCGAAACTTGTACATTGTAATGCTTCAATGATGAGTCTACTCCAAAAAGAGATAATCTTCACAAAATGGAATTTTTTAGATGAGATTTACATTTTTCGAGATTCGTTGATACCTTAGCATCAGCGGATTGAGAAAGATGGAAAGGTCGCCAAAAAAAAACATTTTTAATTTTTTATCTTTCTGGAGTGGACTCAATGATGTAATGCTTCAATGATTTAATATTGTAATGCGTTAATTTTTTCCTTGAAACGCTTGATTTTTGGGATGAATTTTGGTATTTTTAATTAGGAATGAAACATATAGTAGTACTTACAAATTTTGAAAGCTATACACACAATGCTTTAAACTATGCTATTCACTTAGCGAGTAAGTCAAATTCTACGCTCAGTATATTTGATAGCTCTAAGTCTTGTAGTGCCCAAACTTTTGCTGCTTCCTTGTTTCAAGCTATAGAAAACGATCTTTTTTCCTTTCCAGACTTCGTAAACAGCTATTTCCAATCATTAAAAAACATTTTTTCCAAAGAGCTATTAAAATCAGTTCGCATTATTTACAAATCACAAGATGAGTTTGACATTCCTGATATTAACCAAACTCATTCTCAACATCCTTTTGATTTATTGATAATTAGCACAAAAGAGCGTAAGGGCATTTTTAATAAAATCTTCAGGAATAACGTTTCCAAACTGATTGACAAGGCTATTTATCCTGTCCTTGCAATTCCAAGTAAGGTTCAATTTTCAGAGATAAAGAAAATTTCCGTTGCTACCAATTTGATAAATAAAGACTATAAAATTTTTGAAACTGGTTATGATTTATCCATAAATTTTGATGCAGCTTTTAATTTTGTTCATATTTCAAAAGAAGAAAATAAAGATTTCAAGAATCTAAAGTTGGATTTCTTTTCTCATATCAAAGAACATCTTGGGACAGATAAGTTTTATTTAACCAAAAGAAACAATGATTCTATACTAAAAGGATTAAAAAAATATTCAGCAAAAAACTCAAATTCTATTTTATTTATCAAGAAAAAAAACAAGTCAGGATTTGAAAAAATAATCAAAGGAATGTGGGAAAAACTTATTTTCACAGCTCATTCTCCGATCTTAGTTTACAGTGAAGCAGGTAGTAAAAATCCACAAATCACTGAAGTTTAGAAGCAGCATAAAAAGCCTCTATAATTTCCACAATTTTCAAGCCATCATAAGCATTCGTCATTATCTTTTCTCGACCATTTAAAGACTGAATCACATTGTCAATTACTTTGTCATGATTAGACATAGATCCTGCATAAAACCCATAATCATTTGCTGTATTAATAACAGGTAACACTTCAATATCAAAGCCCTTCGTCGCTTGATATTCAATGGTATTCAAGTATTGTCCTCCGATTTTTATCGTTCCATTTTCCGCAAATATACTGATGGAACCTTCCAAATTTTTTTCAAAAGCCGTAGTCGTATAATTCAAACTACCAATCGCTTCACGCTCTTTCAATTTAAAAACAAAATGCCCCGTATCCTCAAATTCTATCAAACCTTGATGATTGGCATTTATGGTCGCTCCTGAAACCACTTCAATGTCACCAAATAAATAATACAGAATATCAATGAAATGACTAAACTGAGTGAATAAAGTCCCTCCGTCCATCTCTAATGTCCCACGCCAATCTGACTGCTTGTAGTATTGCTCATTTCGGTTCCAATAACCATTTACAACCACAGAAAATATTTTACCAAGAGCATTGTTTTTCACTATTTTTTTCACTGCTTGCACGGGCGGATTAAACCTATTTTGCTTTACAACAAACAAATTTTTCCCATTGTCCAAAGCCGCTTTTATCATCTGCTCACAATGCGATTTTTTTATCGACATTGGCTTCTCAACCAAAACATTTTTACCTGCATTTAATGCTTCCACACTTAAAGTATGATGAGAACCATTCGGTGTGCAAACATTTATCATCTCTGCCTCACTTTGTAACAATTCATCGAAAGATGCAAATGCATTTCCACCATATTCATTTACCAATGATCGGCTTTTATCACCTATCAAATCATAAGCACCAACCAATTGCGCTTGAGGGTGATTGCCAATGTGCTTGGCATGCCTTTTTCCAATATGTCCACAGCCAACTATGGCGAATTTTGTTATCATTTATGTTTTTTCGGTGATTGTATCATCTAATTTACGCAAAAAAGCTTCAATATAATTAATGTTACAAGTTTGATGTTACAGAACATCTAGTTTATTTTGCATAAACAAATCAGCTTGTTCCAGATGGTTTTCCAACTTTTCTTGCGGCATTTTATTAAGTAAATGATACATCATTGATGTTCTATGATTGGATTTGAAAAACTCCTGATTTTTAAATATAAATCTCCAAAAAAGTCCGTCCCAAGTTTTCTGCCAATCGCCCTTGGTGTAATTGCTCATTTTTTTAATATAATTAGAGCCTCCTACATAAGGTTTTGTCGCAAAAGTTCCTCCATCTGCAAACAAACACATGCCATATACATTGGGCACCATCACCCAATCATAGGCATCAATAAATAGTTCCATAAACCAACGATACACCTCATCAGGATCGAATTCGCATAGCAGCATAAAATTACCTAACACCATGAGTCTTTCAATATGATGGCAATATCCTGTTTCAAGAACTTTTTTTATCGTGTGATCTATCGGTAAAATACCCGTTGTTCCATCATAAAAAGATGGAGGTATTTTACGGTCAAAATTCCAAAAGTTTTTCGTTCTTGAGAACCTGCCTTTACAAACATACATACCTCTTATAAATTCTCGCCACCCTATAATTTGTCGCACAAATCCTTCTAAGGAGTTTAAAGGAATATCAGCTTTCCGAGCATAAGACAAACTTTTATTTATAACTTCTTTGGGAGATATTAATCCCACATTTATCAAAGGAGAAAGCACGCTATGGTTTAAAAAAGAATGATCTTTGACAATAGCATCTTCATAAGATCCAAAATCATGAAAACGTATCGAAAGAAAATCTTCCAACCAATCTTCGGACTCCTGAAAGGTAATAGGATAGAGTCTTTCTTTTGAAACCTTTCCTGGATTTTTTGCAAATTTGCTTATGGTATAATCCACAGCTTCGTCCCATATTTTAGATTTTTCAGGAAACCGAATACTAGGTGGAATTTTACCTTTTGGGTATTTTTTTCGGTTATCGGAATCATAAGTCCATTTACCTCCTGTGGGTTGCAATTCATTATCCAGTAAAATTTTATGTTTTTTTCTTTGCTGCTTATAAAATGAAGTTTGAAAGAATGACTTTTTTTCTGGTTTAAAAAATTGTCCCAACTCTTCCTTTGAGTTTATAAATTGTGGGTTGGAATACTCTTTTAAAACACAAACTTTTGACAATGCTTGAATCCTTCGTTCTAGATAATCATCTGTTGGATCGATAAAATGAACTTCCTCAATGTTTTTATCTTTTAACATTTTACTAAAGTTTCTGATATCTGCAAAACGATTGTCTGCCTCAATATAATGTACCGTTTTCTTTAGTTGTAAAAGGTGCGCTTGATATGCTTTCATCGAAGCTCTATGGAAAGCAATTTTTTGTTTATGAAATTTATACTGCTTGAAAAAAAGATGTTCTTCTATTAAATAAATCTCATTTTCATTTTCCAAAATAGGACTTTCTGCATAAAGTTGATGAGGAAAAATCAGGCTAATTATTTTTTTCATTATTTTTATTTCTTCGGCACTTTTCACTACAATATTTTACTTCGTTCCATACTTTTTTCCATTTCTTTCGCCAAGTAAAGGGTAGTTTACAAACAACACATATTTTAGTTGGAAGGTTTTGTTTATGCATTAAAGTCTAGTTTTTTTTCGGTTCTTTCTTTTTTTCTTAGTCGCATTATTTCTTGTATGCAACTCTATAATTCGTTTATTCTCCTTTTTCACCTCTGCTACTTTTCTATGTCCCCAAATTTTATCCCGAGCATCTTTTCCGCTTTCCTCTACATTGATTATCGAATCAGGATATGAAGTGTCTACTTTATAAAATTGTTTATCCATTAGTGTCATCTTCCAGGGTTCATGAATGAACATAGATGGTACATCACGCAACTCTTCAACCCATTTTTTAATAAAAACACCATTGGGGTCATGATCTTTTGATTGTTTGATAGGGTTGTACATTCTTATTGTATTTATCCCTGTAGTTCCAGCTTGCATTTGAAATTGTGGGTAGTGAATTCCAGGTTCATAATCCAAAAATAATTGAGCAAGATGATAACTTCCCAATCTCCAGTCACAATCAAGATGATGACAAAAAACAGAGACCAACATGGCTCTCATTCTGAAGTTTATCCAACCCGTTTCTTTAAGACAACGCATACATGCATCCACCAAAGGAAGGCCAGTAAGCCCTTCCTTCCAAGCATTGATAAATGTTTTATTATTCGTAAAAATTAATGATTCATATCCACTATTGACGAATTTCGTTTCATAGTCACATTCTACCTCAAACTTCTGTATAAAATGACAATGCCATATTAATCTCGTTAAAAGTCCACCAAAACTTCTTTTATTGAATTCGTAATTCGGATGAGATCTAACAAATTGGTAAGCTTGCCGAATGCTCATATTTCCCCAAGCCAAATAAGGCGAAATTCGACCACAAGACCTTCTACTTTCTAAGGGCTTGGATATATGTCTACTATAGTTTTTCCCTCTATCTTTGCAAAAAGACTTTAGATATTTCCAAGCATATTTTTCACCAGGTTTTTGGTAGGTCGAAGGATAATTTTCTAGCTCTTTTTTAAAACTCGCATCCAATGGAAATGGATGTTCAATTTGTTCTTGCTTAATTTTAGTAAAATGATTGCGTATGATAGGTGCATTTATTTGCGAGTACCACAATTTATCCCAAGAATCTCTGTTTTTAATCCCACGAATGATTCCATCTCTTTGAGATTGGCTCCATTGGATTCCATGTTGATTAAAATACTTAGCAAGTTTTTTATCTCGGTTCCAAGTTGCACGAATTCCCGATTCCTGATAAGAAAAAACTTTTTCAATATTAAATTTATTTTTTAAAAATGCAAACACCTCTAAAGCTTCTGCATGAAAAATCAAGATTTCTTTTCCATATAAATTTAGCTGCTCGTTTAGCTCAAGTATAGAATGATAAATAAATTGTTGGTGCCTCAATGAACTATCTGGGTAGTTCAAGGCAGATGGTTCAAAAATATAAATAGGAAGATAGTTTTGTTGTAATTGCTCGGCATTGAAAAACGGTTCATGATCATTTAATCTTAAATCCCTTTTCAGCCATACAACATTGTATTTTTCTTTCATCAAACTAAATTTTCAGTAAAATTTTGAATCGTTGAATTATTGGTGCATTCTCACGTTAATAAAAAAGAGACGCAATAAATTGCGTCTCTACGAAAAATTTTATTTTTAAACGCAATCAATTGCGTTTCTACAAATTTTATGCTTTTTCATCTTTTACCTCTTCAAACTCAACATCTTGAACATCACTTTCAGCTGTATCTCCTTCAGCAGAAGGATCACCAGCACCAGCGTCGCCAGGACCGGCTTCTGGACCGCCAGCTTGACCTTCTTGACCAGCACCAGCAGCATACATTTCTTCAGTAGCAGCTTGCCAAGCAGTGTTCAAACCTTCTAAATGCGTTTCAATAGCATCCATATCACCAGCAGCGTGTGCTTCTTTCAAACTAGCATGACTTGTTTCGATAGCCGCTTTTTTGTCAGCAGATAATTTCTCACCAAACTCTTTCAATTGCTTTTCCGTTTGGAAAATCATTGTATCAGCTTTGTTCATTTTCTCTACCTTCTCTTTCGCTTCTTTATCTGTTGCTTCGTTTGCTTCAGCCTCCGCTTTCATTTTAGCAATCTCATCATCTGACAAACCAGTACTCGCTGTGATTCTAATGTTTTGCTCTTTTCCTGTTCCTTTATCTTTCGCAGAAACATTCAAAACACCATTCGCGTCAATATCAAAAGTTACTTCGATTTGAGGAACACCTCTTGGAGCAGGTGGAAGACCATCTAAGTGGAAACGACCAATTGACTTATTGTCTTTAGACATAGAACGTTCTCCCTGTCCAATATTGATTTCCACACTTGGCTGATTGTCCGCCGCTGTTGAGAATACTTGAGATTTTTTAGTAGGAATGGTAGTATTCGACTCAATTAATTTTGTGAATACACCGCCTAATGTTTCAATACCCAATGACAAAGGCGTTACGTCTAACAAAAGAACATCTTTAACGTCTCCTGTCAAAACACCACCTTGAATACCTGCACCTACTGCAACAACCTCATCAGGATTTACACCTTTAGAAGGTTTTTTGCCAAAGAATTTCTCGACAACTTCCTGAATTTTAGGAATACGAGTAGATCCACCCACTAAGATTACTTCTGTAATATCAGAAGTGCTCATTCCAGCATCTTTTAAAGCTTGTTTACAAGGCTTTAAAGTTCTTTGAATCAACTCATCAGATAATTGCTCAAATTTTGCTCTAGAGATTTTTTTAACTAAGTGTCTAGGCACACCATCTACAGCCGTGACGTATGGAAGATTGATTTCAGTTTCTTGAGAACTAGACAACTCAATTTTAGCTTTCTCAGCAGCTTCTTTCAAACGTTGTAATGCCATTGGGTCTTTTCTCAAATCAATTTTTGGATTGTCTTTCAAAAATTCTTCTGCTAACCAATCCATTACTACCTGGTCAAAGTCATCACCACCAAGGTGTGTATCACCGTTAGTAGATTTCACCTCAAATACGCCATCACCTAATTCAAGGATAGAAATATCAAATGTACCACCACCCAAATCAAATACGGCGATGTTCATGTCTTGTGTTTTCTTATCCATACCATAAGCCAAAGCAGCAGCAGTTGGCTCATTGATGATTCTTCTTACTTTCAAGCCAGCGATTTCTCCAGCCTCAATAGTAGCCTGACGTTGAGAATCGTTAAAGTATGCTGGAACAGTAATAACCGCCTCAGTAACTTCATGACCTAAATAATCTTCGGCGGTTTGCTTCATTTTTTGAAGAATGATAGCAGAAATTTCTTGAGGAGTATATTTTCTTCCATTAATGTCGATACGAACTGTATCATTGTCGCCTTTAACAACTTTGTATGAAATGTTATCAATTTCATCTGCAGAATCAGAGAAACGCATTCCCATAAAACGCTTAATAGAACGAACCGTATTGATAGGGTTTGTGATAGCCTGCCTTTTCGCAGGATCCCCTACTTTACGCTCACCATTTTCTAAAAAACCAATAATCGAAGGGGTTGTTCTACCACCTTCATCATTAGGAATAACTTTGGGTTCTCCACCCTCCATTACAGCGACACAAGAATTGGTTGTACCCAAATCAATACCGATAATTTTACTCATTTTATATATTTTTTTATTGATGTAATTTTTCAAGTTTATACGTGTACTTTAATGAACTCAATTGATATGCCAAGCGATTTTTTTATGTAATTTTGGCAATATATTTACTTTATGTCAGTATTATTTTATAACACCGCTGTCAAAATGGCTGTTTTCATTAGCTCACTAAATCTTAAAAAGGCATGATTACTCAGAAACAAATAGATTTTTATTTTGAAAATGGTTATCTCTTAATTGATGAATATGCTTCCTTCGAAGAAACAGAACTTCTAAAATCTAGAATGAATGTTTTATTGGATGATATTCAAACAGATCATGCTAGTATTTTCTCTACGGAAAAGCAAACGAGAACAAGCGACCAATATTTTTTGGAAAGTGGGGACAAAATAAGATGCTTTTTTGAAGATGGTTTGGATGCCACCGATACTTCCAATAAAAAGCAAATCAATAAGATTGGTCATGCATTGCACGATCTGGACCCTGTTTATAAGTCATTCTCCTATCAAGAAAAACTCTTGTCTTTGTCTAAAAAATTAAAATTGGAAAAGGCAGCAATCATTCAAAGTCAATACATATTTAAATCTCCAACAATAGGTGGCAAGGTATCCGCACATACCGACTCTACTTTTATTTATACCGATCCGCAAACTTGTACTGCTGTTTGGATTGCCTTGGAAGATGCCAAAATTGACAATGCATGCTTGTGGGTACTACCCAAATCGCACAAAAATCCCATCAAAGAAAGGTTCATCCGCAATCAAACAAATGATGGAACCATTTTTATTGACCAAAATAAAAACCAACCTGAATGGAATCTTGATGAACTCATTCCTGTGGAAGCCAAGCAGGGCAATGCTGTATTATTACACGGTTCGTTGGTTCATCTTAGCTATCTCAACAAATCTGATCGTTCAAGGAATGCTTATGTTATGCATTTGATTGATATGAAAGCGCATTATCCGAGTGATAATTGGCTACAGAGGTCAAGTGGGAATCCTTTGAGGAGTATAGAGGAAAATTTGTAGGTTAGGTCATCTTGCAAAAATGTCAAATACAAGTCCTGAAAGGACGCAAGATCATAGGGATGGATGCAATACATCGTTTATATTTAAGCCAATCCCTTACATAAATCATTCTTTGGTGACATATATATAAGACTGACTCTAATATTTGAAAACAAAATTTAGATACATCCGTAATTAAATTTTGTTGAAAATGGAATGAATTTTACGTTTCAATTGTTTTACTTTACAGTGAAATTTTATAAAAAAACAAATCCCCTCTCATGAAAGGAAAAATATTATTAGCACTGCTAGTCATATTCTTATTAGCTGCTGGTGCTTACGCTGCGTCTGTTTTTATTAATTATAGTGAAGGTTATAGAGCTGGTCAAATCATTAAAATGAGTAAAAAAGGTGTCCTTTTCAAAACCAATGAAGGTCAATTGAATACTGGCGGCGGATTTGGTAGTGATGGCGACATGACTTCTTCTATTTGGAACTTCTCCGTTGCAAGAAGCGATAAGGATGTTCTGAAAAAAATTGAACACGCTGTTGATGGACAATATCGGGTAAAATTACGTTACAAAGAAAAATTCTTCAAACATGGTTGGAGAGGCGATACAAAATATTTTGTCTTTGATGTTGAAGAAATGGAAAATCCAAAAGGCAATCAACAACGCAATCCAGCAAATCAAAACGCAGCTCCTGGTGCAAACAATCCAAATGCAATTCCTGGGGCAAACAATCCAAATGCAATTCCTGGGGCAAACAATAGAGCTGCCAATCCAAATGCTGCGCTTGGTCGTGCCGATAAATTAGAAAAAAGAATGACCATTGAGGAAGCTCGAAAAATCATTGCAAATGAAAAAAGAGGACCTGGTGGCAAAAAAATTCTGCCTGAGGATCAAATCCCTGTACCGCGATAGGCAGATTTATGGACAACCTTCACGGTTGTCCAGGCAAAGGCGATTCCATATTTATTTGTTCATCGCCTTTTTCATAGGGAATGAAGGTCATTATAAATTGTAACATTTCATCTGTGGTGCGCATACTTCCTTCGCGTTCTGCAATGACTCGGGGTGGACTGTATGGATTATTTGGATTTTCTGCTGTGTTGTCAAATATTGCATTTACTTCTATAATAGAACCTTTGGGAATTTTCAACATGTTTTTAAATGTATAAAAATATTGCCATCTAAAATCCCACTCAGGAATCCGTATCAAATTAATCGTATCTTTTTGTGGTGTAACGGCATAGGCTTCAAAAGATTTGCCCAATAAATGCATATGTGGATTCACGGTCAATAATGAAATGTCTCCAAAAACTTTTGCTTTGGTTTTAAATTCCATAATGGTATCGGGAGGAATGATCAAAGTAGGTACAATATCCGAAATTCCCAATGTTCCCATTTGCAGTTCCATTGTTGGTCGTTTGGGTGCTTTGTCAGCAAAAAACACATTGAAGTAAGATTGGTCTACATCGTCTTTTCCCGAAGGACCGTAATGCAAATCATTCATAACAATCGCCCCTTTCTTTTTCATTGACCAACCGCCAATTCCTTCTGGAAAAAAATTGACTACCACACCAGGCAAATAATTTGAAACCAATGGAACAAGTTCAGGGTAAGATCCGTCATCATTTAAAATTCCAAGATCTGAATACAGTCCTTTTCGGTTTCCATGCTTATAAGCATCCACCACCCAGTTTCCCTCATTCAACTTTTTTTTGTTATTGAAAAATATCAGATGTGAATTAACGTGATGTACCAATCTCCTATTCCCAGGCACAAATTCTATCAATCGGACAAATGTATCAGAGGGCAATTCATAGGGAATTTTCATCGTCAAGAAGTTATCTTCCCCATTTCCTTTTATTTCATAATTTTCAGGCATTTTTAAAACCAAATCAGGCTCCCCCAATTGCGAACCTTTGGGATAGGTTGGAACTTTTGGAGTCAAAGAAGCATCACCTTCTTTCCATCCTCCCCTCACCCAATTTTTTATCAAGTCCTTTTCTCTTTCTGTCAATAATCTTTCTCCTGCAAAATGTCTGTAATTGGGATCAGCAGGCCAGGGCGGCATAAATCCAGTGCTGGTGACATACTGAATCATTCGAGCGTGTTTTGCCACTTCATCATAGTTGGTAAATGGAAATGGTCCAGCCTCACCAGGTCGATGACAAGGCGTACAATTTTCAAAAATTATAGGCGCAATGTGTTCTGAAAAAGTTACATTTTCAGTTGGTGCAAAATCATTTTGGGCGTCTAAATTTTCTTTTTCAGCTTCTCCTGATTTTTCCGTCGTTTCATTGCAAGCAACAAAAAATAAAAAAACAATCATCCAATATTTAAAGAGATTTCTCATATAATGGCATCCAATATTATCAATCATTAATATTGTCTTATAAATTTTTATACCTATAATGCAAATATCCAGGAAAGTCTACAATTCCAGAACTCACAATACTTACCCCTTTCTCAAAAGATTCCCTTTTAGATAATTTTAATTGTTTGGCAACAATAAGTAAGTTATCAAAACTCTTCTTAAATTCTTTATTTCTAGCGTCCACAAGTTCTTTAAAATTTAGATTTAATACATTATTAATATCCTTGTCAAGATATGAATTAGTAGACCTGATTCTATCATTTTCATCATAGAGAATAGTATTTATATGATTTTCCAACTTAGGATTTATTTGAAGTCGTTTTGCTCCTCGTGAAGTATCACAATGTTCTATATGTTGTCCTGTCTTTTTATCCAGATAAAATTTTCCAGAACAAACTCCAAGAAAATTTGAGAACATCAAATCTTGTGTATTATCTTCTTCTTGAGAAACATAATGTTCAATAAAAACAATAGATTTAAATTTTTGCTCACAATAAGCACAATATCCTTCTTGTTGAATTTTGAGTAATTCCCTAACCTCTTTCAAGCACTCGTCTTTGAGATCATTGTAAGTTTTATTTTCACTCCTTAATTCTTTCAAACAGTCTGGCTCTGTACCCAAATCTATAGATATTAATCTCATAGTTTTGCAAATTCTATTCTTTGTTCATAATCTTTTAACCATTGAGGTGAAGATTCGACTTTCGCTTTTAATTCATTTAGTTTCTGTTCTGCCTTATCAAATTTCATAAGGTTAAATAGATTGTCAATTTCTCTTTTCTCAGTTGTGAAGTCTTGAATGGAATTTTCCGAAAATAAAAGTTTTTCAAGAATTTCGTCTGCAGTACCACTATAAATATCTGGAAGCTCCTCATTTGGTATTACTTCTCCATTATTAAGAATTAAAATATTTTCTTTTTTCAACCCAGAGAGAATTAAAGGTGAATGTGAAGAAAAAATAAACTGAATTTTAGGAAAAACTGTTTTCAATGCCTTGATTATTGATCTTTGCCAATTGGGGTGCAAATGCAAATCTAGTTCATCAACAAGTACTACACCTTCTCCATGTAATGAATTTGCATTATTTCCATTAGCAATAGTTAACCTTCTGGCTATTTCACAAACCAACCCTATAATCATTCTTTCTCCATATGAAAATTGTTTAAATTTCATTGAAATATTATTCTTAGAGATAGATAAGTGTTCTTTTACCTCTTCAGAAAAATCGCTTTTCACATTAGATTCTCTTTTTACTGTTAAATTACTAAAAACTTCAGGTTCGATTATACTAAAAAAATGATTAAATGCAGATTTTACATTCTTTAGTGATGGCATTTCAAGAGTTAAGTCTTGTTTTTCAACTTTTAAAGCATTTTCAATATTCTCTTGCTTAATAAACCAATCTTCAAAACTTGCAAATTGAGGAGAGTCAATACTCAAAGCACGTTCATATGCAATTAATTTATCATTATATAAACTACTGCTAGTTTTTTTTGGACTATTATTTGTGCAGGTTCGATTCACATTATAATATGCAATAACAGGGATAGAGTTTATACTTCCCATACTTAATTGTCTTTTAATCTCACTTAAAAACTTCATAGGCTCTTTCTCATACCTCAACCCAAACACATTAATATCTTTTATTATTGAAATTTTTCTTACATCTTCATTGTGTATAGTATCGTGTTGCATTTCATACAAGAAATCAATAGCTACTTCACCAACCTCGCAACCTTGCGTAACATCATCAGCATTAAACCAAGACTCAATATTATAATTATAGTCCTCTGATTTTGATAATAAAAAACCTGTAAAATAAGTGAAACATAAAGCAATAGCATCCAGTAGCGAGGTTTTTCCTGCTCCATTACTCCCAACTAAAACAACTAGATTTGAATTAGGTATATCCAACTCTAAATCGCTAAATAACCTGAAATTTTTCAATTTTACTTTCTTTAATCTCATACAGACAAATTTACATTATTTCAACTTGAAAAGGTATAGTTCCTAATATATTTTCAGAATACCATAATGCTTTATAATCAATCTTTTGCGTCACTTGGTTTTACATTTTCTCAAATTTGACGCAATTTATTCTTTTGACTTCACTAAATTAGCAAAAATTTAACTCTGGAAATGACTAAAAAAGAAAAAGCATTGTTTGTTAGTGAAAAACTGGAAGCTCTTTACCCAGAAACACCCATTCCGTTGGATCATTCCGATCCTTATACCCTGCTTATTTCCGTCTTACTTTCTGCCCAATGTACTGATAAAAGGGTAAATACCGTTACTCCAATCTTATTTGAGGAGGCAGATACTCCAGAAAAAATGATTGAACTCGAAATTGAGCAAATTCGAGAAATCATTTATCCTTGTGGACTTTCTCCTGCAAAGTCTAAAAACATTTGGAATCTTTCAAAAATGCTCATTGAAAAACACAATTCCGTTGTACCAGATAATTTTGAAGACCTCGAAGCTTTTCCTGGCGTAGGACATAAAACGGCAAGTGTTGTAATGTCGCAGGCTTTTGGCTACCCTGCCTTTCCCGTTGACACACATATTCATCGTCTTGCAGATCGTTGGACTTTGAGTACTGGTAAAAATGTAACGAAAACAGAAAAAGATTTAAAACAATTGTTTCCAGAAGAAACGTGGAACAAACTGCATTTACAGATCATCTTTTTTGGTAGAGAGTATTGTCCCGCGAGAGGGCACGATCCAAATGAATGTCCCATTTGCAGTATTATTGGTCGCAAAACTATGTTTAAGTAACGAAATAAATGAAGATATTAGAAAACTTATTTAAGGAGTGGGCAAAAACGCAGTCTAGTGATTTAGAAAGACTTCCCATATCGGGATCAAATCGTCAATATTTCAGATTGAGTTCTGAGAACAAATGTGCTGTTGGTGTTTACAATGAAGATTTAAAAGAAAACATTGCCTTTACATCTTTCAGCAAACATTTTACAGAAAAAAAAATAAACACTCCAAAGCTTTACATTTCAAATTTAGATGAGCATATCTATTTACAAGAGGATTTAGGAGATTTAACGCTATATAAAATTTTAAATCAAAAACAAGAAACTGGCTTTGATGAAGCGTTAGAAAATTGGTACAAAAAAAGCATCAAACAATTGATGCGCATGCAAATATTTGGCTCGGAAGATTTTGATTTCAAATTGTGTTATCCTAGAGAGAAATTTGATGAGCAATCTATTTTATGGGATTTAAATTATTTTAAATATTGCTTTCTCAAGCTGGCACATATACAATTTGATGAACAACTTTTGGAAGATGATTTTAGAGCTTTTTCAAGTTATTTGCTTAAAATACCAGCCAATCATTTTATGCACCGAGATTTCCAATCGAGAAATTTAATGATTAAAGAAAATGAAGTTCATATAATAGATTTTCAAGGAGGCCGAAAAGGACCATTGCAATACGATCTAGTTTCCTTGTTGTTTCAAGCAAAAGCAAACATTCCTTATAAAAAAAGAAGCGAATTGTTAAATTTTTACATTCAAGAAGTTCAAAAACTAGACCCTTCACTTGTTGTTGATAAAAATATATTTATACAAAACTATTACGCCATCGCTTTCGTAAGAACTATGCAAGTATTGGGGGCTTATGGTTTTAGAGGATTGTTCGAAAAAAAAGAACATTTTATTCAAAGCATTCCCTTTGCCATCAAAAACTTAAAATGGTTAATTGACAATGCTAGCCTTGAACAACATTTTCCAGAACTTGAAAAAGTTTGGCAGCAAATTTTAAATCTTAAAAATTTAAAAAATGACCGATACTAAAGAACAAAAATTAACCATTACAATAAGTAGTTTTTCCTATAAACGTGGCATACCAGAGGATAAATCTGGTAATGGCGGTGGATTTGTATTTGATTGTAGAAGCATTTTAAATCCAGGTAGATATGAGCCTTACAAAAAACTAACGGGTCGTGATCAGCATGTCATTGACTTTTTGAAAAATGAAAGCAATATTGACGAGTTTCTAAAACCTGTTTTTATTCTAACTGAAAGTGCAGTTAAAAAATATATGTACAGAAACTTCACCCATTTAATGATTAGCTTTGGATGTACTGGTGGACAACACCGATCTGTATATTCAGCGGACACCTTAGCCAAACACCTAGGCGAAAGCTACGAGGTCAACATCAAACTAAACCACGTGGAGCAAGAACTGAAAAACTGGATCAATGAATAGCTTCATTCTATTAAAGCAAAAAACCCTTACACCATACACATATTCTGAAAAGAATATTGCATTTACATGTTATTCAAGGAACTTTATTTGTTAAAGAATAGTTAATAATATAAAATAAATTAGCATATTGAGTTCCTAAAAACCAAGCTAATTCTAATAGATAAACTATTGGTTTACACTAAACTTATGTCCAATGAATGAATTATTAAATATGGCAACCAGTCACGTAAACATCGTGTTGACGTTTTTGCTTGTATTCACTCTTATTTATTGGTTATTGATGATTATTGGCTTGGTCGATTTAGAGTCAGTAGATTTAGACATAGATGTGGATTCTGACATAGATATTGATGTAGATGCAGACATAGATTTAGACATTGACGCTGATGCAGATTTAGACATTGATAGCCATGTTGATGCACCAGAAGTAAATACATCATCAGGAAAACTGGAAGGATTAGGAGATGGTTTAGCTAAAGAAAAAAACAAGAGAAAATGGTATTTCGGACCACTTGCTTTTCTTGGAGTTGGAACGATACCTGTTATGATTTTGTTATCCATATTATTCTTATCAATGTGGACAATCTCTATCATTATAACACAAAAATTCGGCATTCAATCTTGGACAATGGGCTTGCTTTCTTTGCCCCTCACATTTTTAGGAGGATTGGCAATCACTAAAATTGCAGGAATGCCTTTACATCCTCTTTTTAGGAAAATGAAAGAAGGAAAAGCAAAAGAAATAAATTTTATCGGAAAAACATGCGAAGTAGTCATAAGCGCAGACAACAACACACTTGGACAAGCTTCGGTTTTAATAAATGGTGACGTTATAAAGGTCAGTGTAAAAAGCACTAATGAATTATTACACAAAGGCGACAAAGCGCTGATCATCGACGAATTTAAAGAAAAAAATTACTATCTAATAGAAAAATTTGAAAACCTATGAACAGTTCCCTAATTATCCTTATTGTAATAGTCATCATAGCAGTTGTTGCTCTGGGCATTATTGCATCTATTGCTAAAATGTACAGAAAAGTGGTACAGGGTGAAGCCCTCGTCAGAACTGGAATGGGAGGAACCAGCGTGACCTTCGATGGAAAAATGGTTGTTCCCGTAATCCACCTTGCAGAAATAATGGACATTTCCATTAAAAAAGTAGAAATTGCAAGATTAGGCGTTGACGGCTTAATTTGTAAAGACAATATTAGAGCCGATATTAAAGTAGCGTTTTTTGTTCGTGTTAACAAATCTGTTGATGCAGTAAAAAATGTTGCACAAACAATCGGTTGCTCACGTGCTTCTTCTATAGAAACTTTAAATGAACTCTTTGAAGCAAAATTTTCAGAAGCCCTAAAAACCGTTGGAAAACGATTCAACTTTATTGATTTATACGATAGCCGTGAGGAATTTAAAAAAGAAATAATTAATATTATTGGAACAGATTTGAATGGCTATGTTTTGGATGATGCCGCTATTGATTACCTTGAACAAACCCCAGTCAAATTTTTAAAAATAGATAATATTTTAGATGCAGAGGGTATCAAACGCATTACAGAATTAACTGCGCAAGAAAATATACAATCTAATCTTATTAAAAGAGATGAAGAAAAAATCATTAAAAAACAAGATGTTGATGCACGTGAAGCCATTCTTGAATTAGAAAGACAACTTGCTGAAAAAGAAGAAAAGCAAAGACGTGAAATTGCAAACATTGAAGCTCGCGAAGAAGCAGAAATTCAAAAGATTCAATCAGAAGAAAAATTAAAATCTGATATGGCAAGAATTGCCGCTGAAGAAGAGTCTATGATTGCAGAAGAAAATAAATTGCGTCAAGTAATAGTTGCTAAAAAAAATAAAGAACGTACAGAAGCTATCGAAACTGAAAGAGTAGAAAAAGATCGCTTGCTAGAACAAACCGAAAGAGAAAGAATTGTTACACTAGCAGAAATTGAAAAAGAAAAAGTACTGGAGATTGAAAGAAGAAATATTCAGGAGGTCATCAAAGAAAGAGTGATGGTAGAAAAAGATGTGGTGATTGAAGAGGAAAAAATTAAAGACTCCAGAGAATTTGCACAGGCAGAACGTCAAAAGCAAGTTGCCATTCTTGATGCTGAAATGAAGAGTGAGTCAGCATTGATTTTAAAAGTAAAAGAAGCAGAAGCGCAAAAAGAATCTGCGAAACTAGATGCAGAGAAAAAAATCATTCAAGCAGATGCAGATATGGAAGCTTCTACAAAAGAATCTGAAGCTAGAAAAATACTAGCGGAAGCAACAGCGAAAGAAGAAGCAATCATCGGTTTATCCGAAGCACAAGTAATGACAGCAAAAGCTAAGGCGGTCGAAACGCAGGGATTTGCAGAAGCAACTGTTATCGAAAAAACAGCAGAAGCAGAAGCTAAAGGCATCGAAGCAATTGCCATTGCTAACAAGCAAAAAGGAATTGTGGAAGCTGAAGTTATGAAAGAAAAAGGTGCGGCTGAAGCATCTGCAATTGAAGAAAAAGCAGAAGCGATGAAAAAATTAGACGGTGTGGGTAGAGAGCACGAAGAGTTTAAACTGAACTTAGAGAAAGAGAAAGACATCGAATTGGCTCAAATAAACATCGACAAAGACATTGCTGAATCGCAAGCATTGGTTATTGGCGAGGCATTGAAATCTGCCAACATCGACATAGTAGGCGGTGAGTCAATGTTCTTTGAAAACATCGTCAATCAGGTTTCAAGAGGTAAAGGCATAGATAGATTGGTGGAAAGCAGTGACAACTTAACAGCCCTTAAAAACGGTCTATTGGCTGGCGACGGAAATATGATGGATAAAATAAGAAACGTGGTTAAAAGTAGTGGTGTCGATAGTGAAACAGTTAAAAACTTGACATTAAGTGCCCTACTATTCAAAATTTACAATGAAGCAGATGGAGGAAAAAAAGGAATCGTTCAGAAACTAATGGATATGGTGAATGCTGTTGGAATAGGAGATCAAAATGCTGAAAAGTTTAATCTGTAAACATTAGAAATATCAATCCATTAACTAATTAAAATCTCTTTTTATAAAATGGAAAATAAAAGCAACGTCGAATTATCAAACATTAAAATAAATAATTTACAAGATTATGTTTCTGTTGGATATTTGGCTTTGCTTTTTCTAGGAATATTTAGAGAAACCGTTTATTATGGCATTCTATTTTTTTGTAGGGGGCTATAAAACTACTCAGGATTGGGAATTAAATTAAAGAGTTAACAAATATAAGTCAAATTGGGAATTCAAATTCAATTTATTATTAATTAGTAAAAAATAAATTTTAGCATATTTGTACTGTTAGTCTGAACTATGAGAAATATTACTATTATGATAAAAACATTAAGAATAATTTTAAGAGCAGCCTTGGTTACTTTATTAATCTTATCTATAATTACATTATCTTTTTCACTATGTGATAATTTTGGAAAAGACTTTGTATTTACAAGAAATGGATTTGATTCATTTCTAAATACATTTATTCCATATTCATTTCTTTATGCGTCAACCTTTATAGCAATATCAGCCAATTTAGCTCTTGAATCATTATTTAACAAAAAGGCAATAGATGAAGGCAAGGCTTTGTTAGATATCCGATTACTTCTTGAAAAATATAATGATATTCATCTGAATTTTCGTGGAGAAGACGGTGCTTGGGTAAAAAGTGTCCCTGATTTTGAAGATAAGATTAAGGATAATGAGACTTGGGCGTGGATAGATGGATATTTAGGTATTTTCGAACTCTGTGGAATATTGATTGAAAAAGGAACTATTTCAATGGATAATTTCAAATCTCAATTCGGATATAAACTAAACAATGCTCTAGCAGTAAAAAACCTACAAACAAGAATTGAGAATGAAGCACCTTCTTGGATAGAGTTAAATAAATTAGCAAATAAAATAAATAAGTAAATAAACTCTCTGCAAAGGCGGCTGTTTTATATTGAGCCATGTTAGATAATGTCTTAGTCGTACATTCGTTATTGACACAAGACTTGATATCATCAACAAATCATTTGAACAATTTGTTAGCGACAAGAAAAGAATAAAATTTTAATTAGCTTTACTATTAAGTGTGAATTAGAGAAAACAGTATGAAATCAGAAATAAATCTAATCGAAAGAATTTATTCAGAAATTGAAAGGATTATATCAGATGCCCGAAATAAAGTAGTAAAACAAGTTAATCAAACGATGGTTTATACTTACTATGAAATTGGACGAATTATAATTGAAAATGAACAAAACGGAAGTGAAAGAGCAGAATACGGAAAAGGGATTTTGAAGAATCTTTCTAAACGATTATCTGGAGAGTTTGGGAAAGGATTTTCCACAGATAATTTAGAGAATATGCGAAAATTATTCCTAACATACTCAAAATCCGAAACACTGTCTCGGAAATTTCAAAATCCTGATTTTCAGCTAAGTTGGTCACATTATATAAAACTTATGAGAATTAAAGATGAGACAGAGAGAAAATTTTATGAATTAGAAGCTATTGAAAATCAATGGAGTTTGAGAGAACTACAAAGACAATCTGATAGCGCACTTTATCAAAGGTTAGTTTTAAGTCGAGATAAGGAAAAAGTGAAAGAGTTGTCTGAAAAAGGTTTAATCATTAATTCACCTTCAGATGCACTAAAAGACCCTTATATTCTTGAATTTATAGGTTTGCCAGATAAAAATGAATATTCCGAATCAGAATTAGAAAAGGAGCTAATTGATAAACTTGAGGCATTTCTACTAGAATTAGGAAAAGGATTTACATTTGTTGCTCGTCAAAAAAGGATTACAATTGATGAAAAGCACTTCAGGATAGATTTGGTGTTCTACAACCGACTACTGAAAGCATTCGTATTAATTGATTTGAAAATTGGAGAATTAAAACATCAAGACATTGGACAAATTCAAATGTATGTGAATTATTATGATAGATATGTAAAACTAGATGATGAAAATAAAACAGTTGGGATTATTCTATGCCAAGATAAAAGTGATCTATTAGTTGAAATTACATTACCAGAGGATAATAAACAAATATTTGCTAGTAAATACCAAACTGTTTTACCAAGTAAAGATGAATTGAGAAAATTAATAGAAAGAAAAAAATAATCCTGTTGCTAATAAAATACAAAATGTCCATCTTACTGAATAGAATTAGACATTTACAAAAAAACAGTGGGTACATTAAAAAGATAGAAAGAATAATCCTAACCTAAAACCATTATTTATTACAAAGCTTACCCCAATTTATGGCAGAAAATACTGATAATATAAACACCTCACAAGAAATTCATTTAGAAGGAAATACCTATGAGATCATTCAAAATCGTCTCAACAAACAAAAAGGTATTTTAAATGAAAAATTGGTTCAACTCAATACTGCTCGAAAAGATGTATTTGGTTCGCTCGAAACAAAACTACTCAGCACTGATAGAATCAACACAGAAAACAATTCTATTGCGAAAGATATTATTGCCATTGGCAATACCTGCATTTTTGGCTATAATGTTCACATAGGATTGCGTTCTACGACCAAACTAAGTGATGTTTTTGGTATATACAATTTCAGAGAAGGTCATTTTCACGCTGAACCTTTAGAAATTATAGAGGATGAAGAATTTGTGGATTCATTCACCAATCTTTTTAAATACTATAGAGACACCGTTTTTGTTAAATTTAGCATAATTGGCAATTACCTTTACATGGTTTTTCAAATCAGTGAAAATGTCTCAGATATTAAAGTATTTAAATGGTTAATTCAGGATGAAAAACTAAAATATATTGATGATAGAAGTGCGCATGAATACAAATATCCGCCTCAACATGAATTTGAATGGCTTCGTGCGCAGAGAGATATGCAAGTTGAAGGAGCACATCCTCACGTAAGCATAAATGACAAAGTTTTTGTAGAAACCATTGGCGGTGATCTTACCATAAAAATTGAGGATAATACTGATTCTGGAAAAGGACTCTATGAGGAACCTGTTGACAATCCAGACCAAACGCTGGATGATGCAGAATATCAATACGCAGATTTAAACAATCTCATTTTACTAAAAATACGTCCTTATCAAGAGGATTTTAGGCATTACATTTATAACCATAAGGTTAAAGAAGTAGTCCGTATTGACACCATAAAAGATGCGGCAATATTATTACCAGATCAGCAAGGGGTGATTTTTTCAAATGGGTATTATTTACAAACGGGAGAGAACAAGGTTTTTGGAAAAAGTATTCCTTCGATGAAATACGACAAAACCATTGCCGCTCCTAATGGGGAAGATTTTCTATTCGTATTTTACAATCCAGATGATGGCGTTTATATCTTAATGTCATACAATATTATTGAGCAAAATGTCAATACGCCCATCATTTGTAATGGGTACACATGTTTCACAGATGGAACTTTGGTTTATTTTAAATCAGAAAAAGATCCGACCAAACATCACGCTGTTCAAATTTGGCAAACGCCCTACTCTGCCAATGATTTTATTCCTGATATAGACACGAATAATTATCTTTATAAAATTGGTAACAAGAACGTTGTAAGGGCAATGGCAGAATGCTACAACCTTCTAAATTTATTAAACAAACAAGACAGTTACGAAGGTTTATACGATGATGTCATGCAAGAATCGGGTGACATTGTTGACAGTTATTATTGGATAAATGAAGAGCCTGCTTACGAAATAGGTACGCCATTAACTGAAATAAAAAACATTGCTTCTACAGCAATTGGTGAATTTGAAAAAGTAGTTCAATCCAAAAAAGAAGCGGCTGCTTTGATGGCAGATGCATCCGAAAAAACAGCCAGCCTCAAAAGGACAATTGGGAATACTCGATACGAAAAAATTGATGATTTTATTGAGGTACTTGCCTCCATTAGAAAGTCAAGAGGGGAAATCATTGCGCTTAAAGAACAAAGGTACATTGATACTGAAAAGCTTGGAGAATTTGACGATGAATTACTGGAGTTTAATGATAAAATATCTGCAAAATGTGTTCAGTTTCTCACAAAAGATTCTTCTCTAAATGCATACAATGAAAAAATTGAGGAAGTTAAGAATAGCTATGAGGAAATAAAGACAAATACCGAAGGAAAAAAGCTAACAGAAGATGCCAATAAAATTGGTACAGATTTAGAACTTTTAATTGAAACCGTCTCCAACTTAAAAATTGAAGACGCGACACAAACCACTCAAATTTTAGATCGAATTACAGCTTTGTTTGCGCAGTTGAATCAGGTGAAGGCTGCAATGAATAAAAAAATGAAAGAGCTGTTTTCTAAAGAAGCAGTTTCGGAATTTAATGCACAGTTAAAGTTGTTAGATCAAGGAATGATCAGCTATTTAAACTTGGTTGAAACACCTGAGCAATGCGATGAATATTTGACCAAATTAATGATTCAATTAGAAGAGTTAGAAGGCAAATACTCGGAGTTTACTGAGTTCATAGAACAAATTTCAGAAAAGAGAGAGAGCTTATACAATGCCTTTGATGCTAAAAAAATTCAAATTGTTGAAAAGACAAATAAACGCAGTACGGCATTGCAAGCATCCGCAGAAAGAATACTCAACGGTATTAACAACAAGGTCGCTCAATTTGAAACAGCCGAAGAAATTCACGGCTTTTTTGCCTCTGATTTTTTGATTGGAAAAGTGCGAGACATTGTCAAGCAATTATTGGACATCAAAGATCCAGTTAAGGCAGATGACATTAACAATAAACTAAAAAGTTTACAGGAAGAAAGCATTCGTCAATTAATAGATAAAAAAGAACTTTTTATTGATGGAACAGATGTTATTAGGTTTGGAGAAAATGCTTTTAATGTAAATACGCAAGTTTTAGATTTCACAATCGTTCCTAAAAACAACGACTTGCTTTTGCATTTAACAGGAACCAATTTTTATGAAATTATAAATGACGAGGATTTCCACGAATGCAGACCTGTTTGGAATCAAGCCTTTAAATCGGAATCCAATAATGTTTACAGAAGCGAATATCTTGCTTGGGAAATTTTTAATCAGTACGGAATTATTTCAGAAGATAAAATAAAAGAAACCATTTTATCCGAATCTAAACAGCGAATTGAAGAAGGTTATGTAAATGGTATTCACGATGAAGATGCCTTGAGTATCTATAATAATTTTATAGCCATTCATAAAAAAATTGAAAGCCTTGCATTTACTTCAAATACAAGAGCAATAGGAATATTGTGTTGGGAAAGTGGTATTGACAAGGAAGCAAAAACAAAATTATTTAAAGAACTACAGGCGACAGGAATCATTTTAAAAGTCTTTCCGTCAAAACAAAAATTCGATCATTTAAAAATTAGAATTGAAAATTTAATCTCTGACTATATTATAGATAATGATTTAACAACAGAAGAAAACATTTCAATAGTAGCAAGCTTTTTATTGAATAATTTCATTGTTCGCAATCATTTCCAAATCAGTGTTTTTGCACAAAAAATCATTGAGAATTTTCAATCAAAATTAAAAGGTAAAAGTGCTACAAAAAAATATACAGATTCTACCAGTCAAGTAAAAGAAGACCCAATTGCATTGTATCATTTAAATCATCAATGGCTTTTATCATTAGATTACAAAGATGAATTTGAGGATGGATATATTAAAGAAGCAGCAGTTGTTTTAAGCTGTGATTTATTTGATGTGAAAAATATTCATAAAATTAAATTAGAAGCAAATATTGATAAACTGAGAGGAGAACACGCATTAATAACAGAAGAAGGTTATCAATTAAAATACCACGATTTTATAGATCGTTTAGAAACACATAATAATACAACTGTACCACTTTATAATTTATATAAGAAAAAGAAAAAGGCGCTTTTTGAGAACATGCGTGAAGAAATTCGCATTGATGAATTTAAGCCAAAAGTGCTAAGCTCTTTTGTTAGAAACAAACTGATTGACAAGGTGTATTTACCGCTTATTGGTGACAATCTTGCAAAACAAATAGGAGTTGCTGGAGACAATACAAGAACCGATAGAAGTGGATTGCTTTTATTGATTTCACCACCAGGTTACGGTAAAACGACCTTAATGGAATACATTTCTAGTCGTTTAGGATTGGTCTTTATGAAAATAAATGGTCCCGCTATTGGGCACGAAGCGACCTCGATTGATCCAGAGAGTGCGCCTTATGCATCGGCAAAAGAAGAACTTCAAAAGCTTAACCTTGCCCTTGAAATGGGGGACAATATTATGCTTTACGTCGATGATATTCAACATTGTCATCCAGAGTTTTTACAGAAATTTATTTCGCTTTGTGATGCACAACGAAAAATTGAAGGAGTCTATAAAGGCAAGTCAAAGACCTATGATTTTAGAGGCAAAAAAGTATGTGTGGTAATGGCTGGAAATCCTTATACCGAAAGTGGCGAACGCTTTAAAGTACCTGACATGCTTGCCAATCGTGCAGACATTTACAACCTTGGTGACATCATTGGTGACTCAAAAGAAATGTTCGAATTGAGTATGATTGAAAATGCCATTACAGCCAATCCTGTTCTCCGAAGCTTGAACAGCAAAAACAGAAATGACCTTTATAAATTGATTGAATATGCACAAAGCAATAATAAAGAAGGAATCGAATTTGAATCCAATCACACAGAAGATGAATTGAGCGAATACGTTTCTGTTTTGAAAAAAATGTTCATCATTAGAGATGCATTATTGACGGTAAATTATACTTATATAGCATCGGCAGGGCAAAACGATGAATACAGAACAGAACCTGCATTTAAACTACAGGGGTCGTATAGAGATATGAATAAATTAGCCTCTAAGGTAGTGGCAATTATGAACGAAGAAGAGTTGAATGAATTGATTTTATCACACTACATTAGTGAATCGCAAACCCTCACTTCTGATGCAGAAGCCAACTTATTGAAGTTTAAAGAACTAACAAAAATCATTTCACCAGAAGAACAAAAACGTTGGGATGAAATCAAGGCACAATTCTATAAAAACAACATTGCTAAAAACTCAGATGGCAGTGAAAGGATGATTGAAGTAATCTCTCAACTTTCTCAATTTACGGAAAACTTAGAAGGGATTAAAGAAGTATTAGAAAAAGGACTAGACAGAAAAGTTACTTTCAAATGGATAGACAAGGGAGCTAATGATGACGAAAATAAAAGTGAATAATTCTCTAATTAAGTTTTTGTAAAATAGAATCTACGAATACCAATAAATACAAATATCATTATAGAGTATAAAATAAAAAAGGGTATAATAAAATTTTTCAAACCAAGCACCAACATAACACTAACTATGAGGAGTTGAAAGCCAAGACCGAAAGTTGAAACAGCGGTCATAAACCATTTGGGAATTTGGCTGCCGTTTATTGCATTTTTATCTAAAAGGTAAATTGTTTTATCAAATGCTCCGTATAACATTTTAAATATTGCAAAACAGATATTAACATGCTTTTGCTTTTCCCCTTTCATTGCAACAGGCGTTTCATCTTCAAAAACACGACTAGTAGTATCACCAGCAAATTGATGCCTTAAAATGACATAGTAATAATTGTACAAAGTGCCTTGCAACTGTATTCCTATAAATGCAAAAATAGCAGACAACAAACTAGAATCTGTGATATACCAAAGCGTTAAGAAAAACAACACGTTTAAAAGAATATCTGCAATTGAATCAAAATAACGACCTGTGTAGGAAGGCGTATTTTTCATCCTTGCTAGCTCCCCATCCGCTGCATCCAAAATAGACTTGAAAACCAAGAAAAATGCGGCTGCCAAATAGTTGCCATTTATCATAAAAACAACTGCTATCAATCCAGAAATGATAAACCAAATGGTTACATGAATAGGAGTAAAAGTAGTTTCTTTAAGCGAATTTGCTATAATTTTCGCCACAGGTCGCCCATAGTCCGAAAGATCAACAAACCTATATGATTCAGGCAATTTAGACATTTTTTCTCTTTATGGATGCACTATCCTTTACACAATTCAATCAATTCTCAACCACAACATAACACATCAAAGCGCAATAAGTTTAAGTAATATAAGTAAAACAAAAAGAATACAATATTAGCAAACCGTTTGCAATATTTCATCAGAATATTTTTCTTATAGTTAAAATATCTATAAATCATCATCATAAAGTTATTACAACACAGTCACTGTAACTACGAGCAGCAAACAGTTAAAGTTTTGCCTACTTAAAATTTTTTAAATTGGGACGGCGAATATCATTTCCAGTTTAGTAGTCTCCCCGCTGCCCGCTGCAATGCATTTATTAACGTGCTAGACCTACGAGGTTTCTAAAACTTCGTAGGTCTAGCACGTTAATAAATGCATTGCAGCGGGCAGCGGGCGTAGTTTCGCAAATTTAGGTTCGTTGTCGGTGAGTTCGTCCTCCGCTCTTCCCATTCGAACATATTAGCAAATAGTAATTAACATATGTTGAATATAAAAATTCAAATACTTCATAAAACAAGTTTAGGTATTCTCCAGCATATATTGTATATTTGTTTTACTATAATTAATTAAGCAAAAGTATTATGTTGAAATCAATCTAGCCAGCTAGGTTGTTAGACAAACTAGCTTGTTTATAATAGTAAGCTAGTAACTTGATTTGAAAAAATAAATAGTTAGAATTTTGAAGTAAAATTTTTACTTATATTTGGATAAAATCACGATTTCGGGGCATTCTCCAAACCCATCAATAGAGGAGGTTAAGAACAAAATACAAATAGTATTATGAAAGTTATAAAACATAAATGCAGACTTGAATTAAGTGATTTTAAAGAATCAGCAATTAAATTGGACAATGTGATATATGGAGGCAAAGATGTTGTAGAGTCAAATGGTTCTAGATGGGAACCTACTTACGAGGGCTTTGCTGGTAACTTTGTACAGACAGACACTGAAGTTTTTCAGTATGGTGATGCTTGGTCAACTTGTTAGTTTATAGTTAAAGCATTGGAAAATTTGAATTTAATAGGGGCGCAGTTGCGATCTGTCCAATTTTTTTTGAAAGCAAAAATATCAGCACAATGATTTTCAAATAGTTATATATATTGGAAAGTGATTGCAATACAACTTGTCTCAAAATCAGTGCTAAAATGGGTTAATTAATTTATATTTAGTTTTATAATAAATTGATAATCAAAATTTTAGAATCTAATATTTTTTGGACAGATCACGACTGCGCCCATTTAATAGTGAAAATAATGATTGTCAATTAGAATTTGACAATTTAAAACTCTTAATATATCTTAATAAATTTTTTAATAAAATAAAAAGTAAATTATGTTAAACTTAAATAAATTTAAAAAAAAATTAGATTTATCCGACTTTAATCAAGCTCCAGTTCAAATTAAAAATATAAATAACTTTATCGGAGGCGAGGAAAATAGTACTGGCTATCCTACTTCTTTTACAAGAGCCACTTTTTGTCAAGACGTCTGGGGCTATACAGAAGATGAATTAGAATTTGGCGATTGGGTATCTACTTGTTAATCTTCTATAAATTGATTAAAAATTTCTATTAATTACAACCTGTCTAAGGAATAGCTCATAAGATAAGTGTCCAAATTTAAATAAGTTATTTTGATTTTCTGCAAGCGGTTCCTCGTCAGGATATTTTTGAAGGAACCGACCTTCAGAGAATAGCAGAACTATCGAATGTCTAACCACATGAGAAAAAACTAGTCTGACACTTCGGTAGTAGAAAATTAAAAAAACAGTTTCAAAATAGACAATTATTTTTGAGCTGTTCCTAAGTTTTGTTCTTTATAAAGAATAGTTCATTTCAAAGATATAAGTTGCAAAAAAGAGAAGTATATAGCAAGAGTATTTTTGCAACTTAATATTCTTTAAAAAAGCAGGGCTTTGAAGCAAAAAAAGAAATACTCCATCTCAAATCCTCAAAATACACATAAATATATACATAAAATTAATTGGTTTTGGTAAAAGAAAAAATTGTATCTTTGAGCTGTGGAAATGAACTTATCAGATATAGAATTAAAGAAATTACGAAAGCTTCAGAAAGCAAGTCGTGGTAGCAAGTCTTA